>JAEEGK010001068.1_pt1 | contig 68237 bp, 65 predicted proteins | sample 8958771 | NCBI WGS metagenome assembly JAEEGK01 (sample SAMN16246547, study PRJNA631951) | gut metagenome | biome: gut microbiome; feature: rumen; material: SC-attached | host: Bos | place: Iran: Karaj | collected 2018-10
AAAAAGCCTCCTTATATTAAAATACGCCATTCCTTCACCTGCTAAGACCTAACGGTAAAGGAATGACGTTAATCCCACTACTCGGTAGCACTGGGCGTCTTTTTATTTAATTTACGCTCTCCTGGCTTTAATCCAATCACATTTTTTATCTGCTCATTAGTTGCAATGGGATACACCTCCATAATATGATTCGCTATTCTTCTAGCAGAGTCATCAGGATCTTCCTTATAAGCAGATGTCACATAATCGTATCCCCATAAGTGCTCAGGAACTGTATAAACGGCTAAGGGCCACCCATAACTTTCTCCCTTCTTATTCTTGCGTTGCCGAAAGTCTCGCACACACATATACATCTGCATCTGAAGACCTGTTATTGTACCCTCAAAGCCTTTTTCCCCGCCTTTTCCAAAGCCAGCTTTTTTCTTTAACTCATTTGAATAATACTCCTCATCCATCAGCTCCTCAGAAAAAAGATCCATGATTTTCTTTTGCCTAGCTGATGCTTTACCATCCTCCCAGAGCGCATCAAAATCGTAGCCATCTCTACGGTAGTTAACAAAATACGGCAACCACTCCTTAGATATAAACCCTGCTTTTTTATCAAAGAACTTGCCGTATGCAATTTCTCCACGACGAGCTATAATCTCTCTCCACTCCCATGGGTCAAGAAGTGAATCCTCTGACCACCAATACTCAGGAACAGTTCTTTCTTCCAGCGAAAATCCTGGAATGTCATTCTTAAATAATGGCAAAAACCCTATTTCATTGATATAGTCAATTGCTTCATCCACAGTATGTAGGCACTCAGGATCATCCCAAGCAACACCATACATAATCCATGTCCCATTTTCATTTGGCATATCCTATCCCCCAGAAATAAAACTTCTCGTAAATATAAATAGCATCTGTTCCTACTCAATCCAACTTACTGGATCAGAATAGTTTTCATCCACCCATTCTTGACCATTATGCGTTACTTTTCCATCTATCTCAAGCTCATCTGTTACAGAACCATCTTCGTTTTCTATCCCGTGAAGTTCTCCGATTTTATTTTCTATTACCCCATCACTATCGATTGACATTCTATAGAAATATAAATCTCCGGCGCCTCCACTACCCAAATACTTGCCATCATTTTGCAATTCTTCGAATAGTCTTTCTCCCATATTTGTCCCGTAGAACTTTCCATCATCACGAGTTAGTATTAGATAATTGCCTCCACCTTCAAAAAAATGAATAACTAATTCTTTTCCATTTTGGTTATCTAAATCTACCAACGCAACCCCTGCTATTTCAGGTTGTTCTTCTGACTCTATGGACTCCAAATATTCCGAAAAACTTATGTCTTTGTCTAGCCAATTAAAGCAATAGAATGTATTCTCTTCATTCAACACCGCAATATATTCTTGAAAGTCTTCCTGTTCCTCTTCATCCATTTGATTTTCATATTTCTGCCAATCGATTTTGAATGAATCTTCTTTATTCGATACAGTTGAAGAGTTATCAAAATTCTCTAGCATTTCTTGTCCTGCAAGATTATTCTCTTCAATTGCCTTTTCGTTTTTACCGCAACTAAATAACATAGTTGGAACTATGCAACTTATTAACACAATTCCACATTTGAAACTTTTCATTCTAATTATTCTCCGTATTATAAGAATAGCCTGCCATATTATTCAAATAATTTCCTATTAATCTCAAACGCATCACAAGCTATAATACTAAATAAATTATAACAATATGTATTCTTCACATCATCACTAATTCTTAATAAATCGAATTCACAAATTACATATATCAATTATAATTTTAAAACTCTTCCTCAATCTCCGTAATTGCGCATCTGCCACATATCTGACCTACAAATTCTTCCATGTAAAAAAACTCGCCATCAAAATATGCATCAAAATCCTTTATTGCGCCTCCTAGGGTAAATGCCTTGCCACAGTCCTTGCATTTTCTCATAAGGGACATGGCAACCTCATCATCCTCAACCTCGTAATCATCATGCTCCATATCTCCATCTTCAAACCCCTCCAGTTGATGGCTTGATAAGTATTCATCTGATGGCTTAAGTTCACCATCTATCTCTGAAAAAAATCCCATTTAGTCACCTCATAAATAGTCTTAATAAAGTAGTCTATCAAATGTCTTGTTCCATTATAACCCACTTAGGAGCAGAATACATGACCCAGATTTCTCGGAAATCTTATTCCACCAATAACTTTTCTTACTTAATTTGACTTCGGTTATTTTTTGCCACTATAACCACCTATACACAAAAATAAAAAGAGACTTCTTCCGAAGTCGGTAGAAGTCTCCTTATCTTCAATTAGAAAATCTGGCCTGGTAGTTTTAGCTTCTCCTTTGGTGGAAATAATTTATCAAACTCTTCCACGTCTTCATCACTAACGTAATATCCCGTAGGCGTCTGATAAACACCTGTGATGCCATCCAAATAACCTGGGATTAGCTCCTTACCAAGAAAGAATGATGCATCAGCCCCATCAGGCAAATCATGATATCTGATGCCAAATTTGTTAGCATAATCAAAGCCACTCTTCCCATAGAAATCGATGTTGCCCTCAAACAAAACTGCTCCGAAGCCCATCTTAGTGGCCTTTTCAAGGGAATAATCCAGAATCGCCTTGCCATATCCTCTACGCTTAAGTCCTGGAGTGATGCCAATTGGTCCCATAGTAAGAACATCAATTACTCTACCATCATCTGCTTCAATGATGGTTCTCATAAACATATTTTGTCCAATCAATGTACCATCTTTTTCCATGACAAAATCAAGCTCTGGAATAAAAGCTGGATCATCTCTAAGCACATGAATCACGTAGTGCTCGCTGCAACCCGGACGATATACATTCCAAAATGCTTCTCTTACTAAGTTCTCTACTTCTCTGTAGTCTTTCTTTTCTTCTAATCGAATAATATAGTCCTTTTTATTCATTATTTTTTCCTCCTGAAAACTTATGACCAAAAGTTGCTTTTCAGCGGGAGGTTCGTGTGATTGTCTACAAACCTCCCGGTTAGCGGACAATCTCTCGTGTGTTGTACTTTGTCAAACAGCACTACTCCTTTAAAATAAAAATACTAATCAAGCCTCAGCTTTGATATTAATATAACAGATTTTGGCATAAAGTAAAAAAACTTCATCAATTTTCTAGCTTTCACATAATCAATGCTGGCAACTCTGTTAAAACCAATCTAACTAAACTAATTACATTTTCAGCCACATGCATTTTTATAAGCTATAGCATCAATCTGAAATAAAATACCATCTCTTATAAAATCAGATGTATATGCTTTCCTTGTTGGATATTTACCTGCAAATCTTTCTTTTAAAACTTTCGGTAAAATGTTCAAGTCTTCAATGTTCTTAAAAAGACAATCCATTTTCACAACACATTCCAAAGTTAATCCCGCCATCTTCAAGCGCTTTTCCAATACGTCAATAGCTCCGTGAATCTGTTCTTCAATTGACTTGCCCTCATTTCCCATACAGTATCCTACAAAGATGTAGTCGCCAGCTTCAATAACTGTGGAATCTGCCCAAAATTCATCTATTTCAATTCTTTTTATCTCTGGCATGTTCATTCTCCTATTTATAAAGTCTTATGTAGTTTCCAAAAATCAATAGATTGCTGTCCCCACAATCTCAGGATATGTTTGATAAAATTGTACATAACGATAAAGCGAACGCTAATCAAAAATAGCTGTTCTCCTTGCCCATTATGCTATTATCACACAATATTTCCAAATCAAAATCTTCATATCGATTATGCCCTGGTAAACTCTTCTTATATTTCCAACATTTGATTGCATCATCTAAGCTTCTACCATTGTTGGCTTCAAAAAAATCTCGAATATAAGTATTATATTCAAACTGCCTATCTATCTTTGTTTTCCCCTTTTTCTTTTCTTCAAGAATCATATAGTAAGCTTCTATGGCAGCACCATAAGTCTTGCCAGCATTTGCTTTTAACCATTTCTGAAACTGTACATTAAAAGAAAATGTTTTACCAATTTTTCCCTTGAAAAAAGCTCTATGCTTTTCCGAACAAACTATATTTTGCTCTATAATGGTTTCTTCAGTGATAATTCCTACATCAATAGTTTTATTCTTGTTTTTAGTTACCTTCTTAACTAATCCCGTATCAAGGAAATAAGTAATTCTATCAGTAAGTTCTATCTTTCCTCCGGATGTTGGAATTCCATTATCTCTGCAGAATTCTACTAGTTCTTCCTTCAAATAATAGTAACTTCTAAATGTTTTGCTATCTAATTTTGTGTTAAGTATTGGTCTTTCAATCATCTTATTCATGTATTTAATTATAACAGACTAATAATCATAAAAACAGAACAAACTTTCTCTTTTGTTAAGGCCCTTCTTTTTTACTCTTAATTACTTAAATGTATATTATCATATGATTTAACCTGTTTATATACTATAAATATAATACAATTAACTCATACTTGTGTGTGAACCTCAGGTTTTTATGCGGGAGAGCTAGTTTATGATTACATTTGATCCTTTATGGGAACAACTAAAAAAACGTGGAATTACCACATACCAACTTATAGAAAATTACGACTTTAATCCTGTAGAAGTATACAGATTAAAACACAATCATAACTACACGCTTTCTTCAATCGACCGATTTTGTAAAATACTGTCCTGTGAGCCAGACGAAATAATTGCTTTTGTAGACGATTCTGAAACAGACAAATATGACTTAGATGAATATACGGTAAAAAAATAGAGCACTTATGGCTCTATTTTTTTAGTTAAGTTAGTATTTTTACCTGTGTATCTTGGTTTGGAGCACCTGACCATTCTTTCATTTTTTGCCCCATTATATTCTAAAAATAGCATTGTAATATCATCAAATTGTTCTGCCTCACCTTGAAATTGTTCTAATGAAGTTTTTAATTGACCACAGAAGGAATCAGGATTCAGTGATGAATTCCTACTAAAGAATAGCTCTAATGCAGCATTTCCATACATATCCCCTTTAATATCATTTGCCTCTGGCACTCCATCACTATAAACAAAAATCTTGTCTCCTTTTTTTAATACCATATGTTTCTGTTCGTAGGTCATATCCTCCATACCAGCTAATACAAAGCCACTGACTCCAGTAAGCCAACTATACGTATTAGATTCAGCTTCATATAATAGCGGGCAATTGTGACCAGCGTTTACATAGTCCAACTTGCCAGTTGATAGTTCTAAAAAACCTAACCACGCAGTTAAAAACATGCCATTACGATTATTTCTACATAATGCAGAATTAACATCTTCAAAAGTCTCAGCAGGATTCTTCCCCAACATCAACTGATTTTCTATCAGTGTTTTTGCCATTACCATAAATAAACCTGCCGGAACACTTTTACCAGAAACATCGGCTACTATAAATGCCAAATGGTCTTGGTCTATAAAGAAAAAATCATAGAAATCACCTCCGACTTCTTTCGCCGGATATGCTACAGCATAAATTGAAAATTCTTCACTACTATTTAGCATGCTTGAACTGTCAGGAAGCATATCATTTTGAATGTTTGTTGCCACTAGTAATTCCGTATGTATTCTCTCTTTTTCTTTAGTGATTATTTTAATATTTTCAATATATTCTTTTATCTGCAAGCGCATATTGTTAAATGCATTTGCAAGATCCTCTAACTCATCGTTTGTATCAAATTCAATTAAACCATCAAGATTTTTACCATTAGTTCCTACTACTTCAGCGGTAAGTTTTTGAACTGGTTCGGAAATACGTTTACCTAATTTAATAGATAAAAATCCAAACACAATAAACAAAACAATGGTCACAATAATAAATTCTATTATTATAACCTGCTGTGAATCTCCTACGCTTTTATTAAAATCAGAATTCAAAGTATTTATCCTCTCTTTGCTTTCATTAGCCGGCATTAATATTTCTTCGGCATCTACAACTGTGGCAAAGCTCCATCCCAACGTATCTAGTGGCGCATATGCAATAAATACTTCTTTATCATTGATTTTTATTTTCGTGCATTTACTCTCTTTTTTCTGCATAGATTCTGCAAGGGTTCTCAAATCACTGTTACTACTTCTTTTTAAGTCAGGATTTGTTTCTCCTATTACTGCAGTTTCTCCACTAGTTGCACCTGATACTACAATTTTTCCATTTTCATCTACTAAAAAGGCATACCCTGTATTTGAATAATTATTTTTAAGCACAGCTTTAGTTTTATCTACTTCTTGATATATCTCATCCAAATATGAACCTACGCCCACAACTCCAACAAAGACATTGCCTTTGTATACCGCTTTTGAACAAACTATACAATCCGATTTGCTATGTATATCCTGAAATACTTCCGTGTGAACTATTTCCCCTGGTTTACTATTTTTTGCATTAATAAACCACGGACGCTCTGATGCCTCATAATTATCAGGCAATATCTTCTTTCCAGAATATTTATTTTTGGATATGTAATCTGCCTGTATCATCCAGCCGGATTCTGTGGCTATGTATACAGATGAAATCATATCGTTACTATAGTTTATCTCATACAGCAAATCCTGTATGTTAGCTAACTTTAATATTTCTTCTGTATATATAGTCTCATACAGCAAATCCTGTATGTTAGCTAAATTTGATATTTTTACTGTATATAAAGGACCTGTAAGGCTATCGGTCGTATTATCACTAATACTTTTTGACCACAATAACTGAGTGGATAAATTGCGATTATTCTTTTGTGGCAAATCCACCTCTCTGTCTGGATAGATATTTGGATTGCAATATATATGTTCCGCAAGGTTTACAATTCCATCCACATTACGATTTATATTTTCAAATCTTTTATCTATAGCTGCTGCATTACTATCAGATAAAATTAATAGCTGATTGCATGTTTTTTCTATCATTTCATCTTCAACATAACTTGTTGTAGATTGCTCGAATTTCTCACTTTGATTGTCAAAACTTTTTTTCATGGAATTTATGTTTAACAAGGCTAACGTTGACGAGATAAATAAAGCAGTTAATACAGAAGATAGCAGCAGGGCTATTATTTTATTTTGAATTGATTTTTTTCTTTTCATATTGTTAAAAATAGACCGGCCATGGTCTACATGACCGGTCATATATCAACTTATTAATTGAGTTTATTATTTTGATGGAATAACCATATGTGGCACAACATATTGAATTGTGTATTCACCCTCATACTCTTTCCACCATTTAGTGAGAAATTCCTTCAACTGAGCTTCTAGATCATCCAAATCCTCTGATGAAAAACTTACTACTCCACAATTTGGATCATAAAAATATACTGTTCGTTTGTTTTTGTCAAAATATGCTGCTACTGCATGAGCGCCTTTTTTTAAACGCATATACATCAATAAATAATTACTAGAACGACAAATTTGTTCTGCAAATACATCAGGAGTAGTAATATGACCAGCACCTGGAATTTTTAACGCATAACATTCCTCAAAAATATTGCCTGTCATTAAGCTTGCAAATGCAGTATAATCCGCCTCGACTGTATTGGTTCCTAATAAGCGTGTTAATGAATTTTTATCGGTTCTTATATAAGTCTGAAAATTTCTAGCAATCTGCATATAATACTTTGGTTTTGCATTATAATGATTTTCTGTACCGTAATCTTTATCCCAGCCCTGTATTTTTTCATGAATAGCTCTTAACCATTCCACACTCAAGGCAAAGCACATTCCTCTTCTAATAGATTCGGAAATATCAGCTTCTCCTTCTTTAAACTCACAAGCGTCAATAATTTTTTTAATAATAGTACTATGATATGGTTTTAAAATTGGCATTATTTTTTACCCCCTATGCTTTTGTATATACTCAACTATTTTTCTAAACTCCTCACTCATGTGATAATCTTCAAAATATACTTTAGTTTCTCCACAGTTGTGTAGAATCATAAACTCATTTCTACCACATAAAGGTCTTAACCCAGCAAAAAACCAATCCCTGTTTTTGAGCTGTTCATATAACCATACTGCGTTTTCATCATTAATATTTAGAAAAATATTGGCTGTCTGTTTTCCTCTTAAAGGATATTTCTTTAGTACCCTATCAACCTGTTCTAACACATCATCACCTATGGAAATGATTCTTATTTCTAAGCTGTTTTGATTGGCGTCTTGGGCACAAGTAACCTCACTAAAGGAAGTTTTCCTATGATATTTGGAAAATCTTGAAATCTTATACTTTACACCTAGGGATCTATATATTTTCTTACAAAACTTAATATGTTCTCTTGGTATATATAGAGTGCCTACCTTAGTTTTAGATATTTTCTTTACCTGCAATCCCTGAGAATGTTTGGTGTTTCTTCCGTTATCATATGAATGTATAATTCCTTCTACATCAAACACATTCATGATAAGACCTGTTGCCACCAAGCCAAATCGTTTCATTAATCTTTGAGTAATATCATGAAACATAACAGGTAAACATATTACAGATGTACGGTTGGTGTTTTCAACCATATACATGCTATGCTCAAAAAATATCATCGACAGTCCATAACCTCTATATTTTTTCTTAAATATTTGTGATGCAACCTCGCACATGGATTCCTCTGGATAAAAATCCTTTAGTATTGTCATTCCAGCTATTTCTCCGGTTCGTGGGGACTCCGTTCTCAAAGCTGTATCAATAACCTCTGCAACTAAGAAAATTATCTCTTTCTTTTTTGCCTTTTCAGCCAAAAAACCTTCATTATAAAAACTTCTCTTAAAATAGGTGTCACCGTATTCGTCACGAATACACTCAATCATTCCTTTTTCGTCTCCGGGTTCACTTAATCGAATAAGAAATGTTTTTTCTTCTCCAGACTTATTCTTTACCCGGTAACACCTATTTAATCCTTGATCAATAAAAGGAATCATCGCACACATAATATTTTATTGAACCCGGTTATTTTAAACACTTCTCTAATGTCTTCATTTGCGTTAATCACTTCTACATCTCCACCTCGATTATTCATTAGTTTTGTCTCTTTTAGCAAAACTCTCAAACCAGATGAACATATATAGTTCAACTGCTCCATATCAACAGTTATATGGGATACATTAGCGGGAATTTCATCGAATTTCTCCTGAACAAATGACGCAGTAGACGTATCAAATTTTCCATCAAGTGTTATCGTGCAGTGACTCTCGTCAATATTTGTTGTAATCTTCATTTTTACCCCCCATCTATTATTGGCATATGTTAGATTTACTCGCCCTCATCTTCTTCCATCCACATTGGTTTTCTAGGAAAGCCCACATGATATGTAACCTTTTCCATAGTCAACTCATGTTCCCCCAACATATACCTACCAATAGTTGTATCTTTGGATAGAATAATTCCTTTTGGGTAATCATTCAAACAGCGATTCAAATATTTCTCCTGTGCTTCCCTAGACTGATCCGATAAGGGATTATTAGGATTTACACTGCCTACCGTGACGAGTTTTACAAATCCAACATCAACAAATGTCATCTTCTCATTACGTTGTGCCATAATTACCTCTTACCTTCCTTAATATCTTTTACGAACTTGGAGTTGTTGAAGGTGTTGTCTGAGAAGGACCAGATATTGCTGAACTATACTCATTCTTCTTTGTAAGTAGTTCATTTTCTGTTTGATTAACAACCTTCTGTCTTTCAACTGCATTTTGCTGTGCTACAAGTAGTGAATCATAATATGTTTCACCAGCTCCATACTCAGCAACCGCTCCATCATCTTTAATAGACTTAAGGGCAAACAGATTCGATACTGTCTTTTTCTCAGAAGCTTCATTATCATTTTTTTGATCAGCAATCATCTTAATTACATCAGAAGCCTTGTTCTGGAAAGAATTCCAACTCTGATTAACTGTATCCATAGCTATGCTGTACTTCTCAATTGCTTCATTTGAATTACCAGCTGTACCTCCACCTTCAGCAGTACCAGCATTAGGCTTATCAACGGAATTCATTTTACTTGTCATAATTGACTGATAAACATTAAGCTGACTCTGACCAACCTTCTTGAGTTGAACAATACTTGCAGAAAGTCCATCCTGCGCAGCAGAAAGTCTATTCTCTATCTGGTTAATTTCGTTTCTAAGAGCCTTAAGCTTTTCTGCTTTGATTCTTGCCTGCTCAGAAAGATTCTGACCATTACCGTCCTTAAGCGTACTTCCTACAAGGGAAGGTGCTACGTTAGCAGCCATCATGTCCAGTACTCTTGCAAGACCTTCAGGAGTGCCATGATTTGTAGCTCTAACATCAACATGATATTTAGCCGAGTTATCACTACTTCTTGTGTTTGCCTGATGAGCACTAACACTACCAGATACACTTACACTAATTATTCCGAGTCGTGCTGTACCTGTAATTGTTGCACCTACATCTACTGCAGTTTCACTTCTTTCACTTTGTTTTACTTCCATATCAAACAGAATATTGACTTCGTCTACCTGTAGATTTGGAATGGGAACAATAGCCAACATTGGAACATCTACTTTCATTTCATCCAAGTTGCTTGTTCCATCGTCATTTGTGCTGCGTTTTTCGTACCTGAAAGCTACATTTCTAACATTACCATCCGCATCAAATCCAACTTTGTTGATGAAGTCGGCAGTAGAATTAGCTAGACGAATACTTGCATCTGCTGCTGCTGACAAGGGACTACCAATTAATTGATCCATAGGGAGTCCTTGAAATTGTTGTCCAATTGACATACGCTTTACCTCTCTTTCTATATTTTTTTATTTTTCTTTTGGGCATAGTATCTACCACCGCAAAAGACAATCGATTATCCGCCTTAAAAAACAAGGTTTCTTTTTTGCCATTACTGGCTCTTCAAAGGACATAAGAGTTACGTTCTCTATAAAAATCACTTTCTCTTTATTTGAATTTTCCCAGTTACAAATGCTATCAATATTGATATTTTCACATATGTTATCTAGAACATTTTGTAGTTCAACTCTATCAACTTGGATTTCTTTTTTTGCTTTTTTTCTACTCATAATCCTTATCAAGACCATATGATATTTCCATATTCATAATTTCCTCTTTATATTCCATTATTCGATTAATAATATTGGATTGGGCCATCTTGTATTTGTCCCTATCAAATTCATATGTATCTTCCTCAAAAGAATCTTTACTAAGCTGATGAAGTCTCTCTTGTTCATCAATCATTTCTGATATCTTCTGATGTAACTGATTTAACTTGCCAATCTTAGCTTTAAGGACTTTTATTTTCTGAATAATATTCTTCTGTTCATCTGTGCCAAAATCTCCAGAGATAGCAATAGGTGTACTTCCAATTTTTTTCGCCACCTGACTAGATGACAAGGCGTCAGTTAGACGTAAGATTCCTTCAGTAGCCGGTATTGATGAAACCTGTAACTTATATGATATTTTTGGCAAGAAATCACTTTCTCTTTGAGAGGGTGAACATATTCTTGCATTTATCTTCCGCTCTCCAGTATTAGGATTATCTACAGCTTTTACTTCTGTAGAAAAGTTGATTTCAGCTTTATCAACTCCCAAATTTGTTACAGGAACCATTGATAATAAGGGAACTTGCACCTGTAGATTATCAACACTGTATCCATCGTCACCTTCTGGCCTAATCTGGTCATAAGCAATATTAATGTTATTCATATGAATAACTTCTTCTTGCCCATTTTGCTTAGATGTTCCCATAGCACGAATAGACTGTAGTATATCAGCTCTAAGTTGTTGATTGGATTTTGCAATCGCATAAAGAGGTGCATATACCAAATCATCTAATGGTATAAAATCGCTGTCCATTATCGATTCATTGTTACCATCTTTATCCATACTGCTTTCGTCCGATTTGCTACGATAAGGCATATTATTCTCCTTTATAATTATCTAAGAAACAAATCTCTCTCTTCTTCTCTTCTTCTAACTAAACCTGGCAAAACTTTTCCTCCACCTCTTGTATAAGCCATAAATTTTTCTGCCACTTGAGATGGATTTCTTCCCGAAACTAACTTCTGAAGATTTCCAGCGCCGCAGTTATAACAGAAGCTTGTTAATGCATCAAACTGATTCTGTGTAAGAGGGAATGTAATAATCCCCTTCTTGGCTAAATCATTTACAGAGTTTCCATATTTTTTCAAGTCAACTCTAAGTAACTCCATAGCATATTCTTTTGATGGCAACTTCTGTCCTGGTGTTACTCCTGCTGTATGGCCATATCCAATTGTCCAAACTCCCGCGGGACACTTATATGCTTCCAATCTACAGCCCTCATATTTTGCAACTAATTCAACTCCCCTTTGTGATATTTGCATTCCTCCCTGATTAGTTTGTGGATTCTGAGGCAAGATTGGTTCAACTGGCTTATTATTTAGATTTGCACTATCTCCAGCCTTATACTCTTTAACGAATTTCAAATTAACCGGACTATTTATTTCATGGGAGCCATTTTCATTTTTCCCAAGAATAACTCTATCTCCTGATATAGACTTTATAATCCATTTATCATCCAGTACCCACTGAGGAATCTTTTGTCCACCATAATATGTTGATCCATTTTCCAAAGAAACAATATCACCAACTTTAACCATCCCCTTACCTCCTTCTTTCAAACTGATATAACGTATTAGATTGAACTACTGTTATTTGATAAATTGAATATAACCCATTTATTTAATAAAAATAATCTACACATATGTAGTAGCATGAGTATTCATTTTTGATCCTTATTTTTTGCCATAAAAAAAGACTGCCTTATCGGCAGCCTTAATGATCCCAACCTTTACAAATTGCTCTATGTACTGATTTTATTCATTTTTTTCGTACACCATTTTGCTTTGGTCATACTCCTGTAAATACACTATTTCTCCGAAATCTTATTCCACTCATAAGGGGTGTTCTGATATACGTAGTAATTCAACCAATTAGAATATAAAATATTGCCGTGGCTTCTCCACTGTAATAGTGGTCTCTGCTCTGGGTCATCCTCTGGATAATAGTTGACAGGCAGGGCTATTTCAAGGCCCTTATCTCTGTCGCGCTTGTATTCGCTATCAAGTGTGTAGCGATCATACTCTGGATGTCCCATGACAAAAATATTGCTACCATCCTTTGACATGCAGAGGAATACTCCAGCCTCTTCACCTTTTGCGCATACAACCAAATCCTCGCAGGCTTCAATTGCCTCAGTGCTAACGCCTGTATGACGGCTGTGTGGAGCATAAAAAATATCATCAAATCCACGGACAAGTGGTATCTTACGATTCTGTACACGATGTGGAAACACGCCAAACTTCTTGGCATCCAAATCGTATTTATTAATGCCATAGCGATAGTAAAGGCCAGCCTGGCACCCCCAACACAAATGAAGCGTAGAAGTTACATGTGTTTTAGTCCACTCGAACACCTTGCAGAGTTCATCCCAATAATCAACTTCCTCAAAAGGCATCTGCTCAAGAGGTGCACCTGTTATGATAAGACCATCAAAATATCTATCATATACATCCTCGATCTTTTCGTAGAATGTATCCAAATGAGTCTTGCTAGTATTTTTACTTTCGTGACTGCCTACAGTAAGGAATGTCACATCCACCTGAAGCGGAGTATTTGAAAGGGAACGCAACAGCTGAAGCTCTGTAGCCTCCTTTAATGGCATAAGATTTAAAATACCGATACTAATAGGTCTGATATCCTGATGTGTTGACCTATTCTCATCCATTACAAATATATTTTCATGTTCAAGTATAGCCTTTGCAGGCAAATCATTTTGTGTTCTAATTGGCATAACAATCTCCCATCCAATCCGTCATTCTTCTCTAGTTCTAATTGTTAATAAGTGCAAGCAAGCCAGCCTCATCGAGAACTGTAACTCCAAGGGAATTTGCCTTGTCTAGCTTGCTACCAGCAGCTTCACCAGCCACTAGATAGTTAGTCTTCTTTGAAACAGAGCCAGCACATTTGCCTCCATTTAGCTCGATAAGCTCCTGCGCTTCCTTTCTTCCCATTGTCGGAAGCGTTCCTGTAATAACAAATGTAAGCCCAGCCAGCTTATCAGAAGCCCCTTCCTTTTCTTGCTCTATCATATTAACGCCTGCATCTGCAAGTCGATTAATAATATCCATATTAACACTATCGTGCAAATAATCGTATATAGATTTTGCACTTATTTCGCCAATATCATTGACCTGAACAAGCTCCTCTTCAGTAAGATTCATTATTTTCTTGATATCTTTGAACTGACTAAGCAATGCTTTTGCTGCAGCTTTTCCTACATTTGGAATACCAAAACCTGTAAAAACTCTAAATGCATCATTTTCTTTGGAAGCCTCGATAGCAGCAAGAAGCTTATCTGTATTTTTTTCCTTACCGATAATGCCCTCGCTAATAAGCTCATCTCGCTTATCCTTCAAAGAAAAGACATCTGCTATGTCTTTAATATATCCCCTTCTAACGAGGTCGATAATATATACTTCGCCAAAGCCCTTTATGTCCATGGCATCTCTGGAAACGAAATTGATAATATGTCGCTCTAATTGGGCTGGACAGCTAGGATTGGTACATTTCATATCAGCAGTGTCCGCATCTCTCGATACAGGCCCACCACACACAGGGCAAACACTTGGAATCACAAAAGTGCTAACACCTGCTGGTCTCTTATCATGCTTAACTTCCTTGACCTTTGGAATAATCTCGCCTGATTTATATACTACAATGGTATCTCCTATGCCTACATCCAAATCATTGATAAAATCCTGATTATGAAGTGTAGCACGGCTTACAGATGTACCGCATAGACGTATTGGCTCAAATACAGCTGTAGGAGTCACTCTTCCAGTTCTACCAACAGAAAGCTCTATATCAAGAAGCTTTGTCTCCTTTTCCTCTGGTGGGTACTTATAAGCGATATGACCGCTAGTATATTTAGCACTAGTTGAAAAATCACCTCTGTAGGAAACCTGATCTATTTTTACAACAGCGCCGTCTATATCAAAATCAAAATCGGCACGCTTATCCCCAATCTCATCTATTGCAGCGATAATTTCATCTGCATTAACGCACAGCCTGTGAAATGCTGTAGGTACCCCATGTGCCTCTAGAATATCCATTCCAGCGCAGTGGCTATTAGTAAGCTCCTCAGGTCCCTGCTGTACATTAAATACAAACATCCTAAGGCCACGTTCCTTAGTAATGCTAGCATCAAGCTGTCTAAGAGTTCCTGCAGCCAAATTACGAGGATTAGCAGCCAGCTTACCACCGCTTAATTCCTGCTGCTCATTATATCTATCAAAATCTTCATGAGCCATATAAACCTCTCCACGAAGTTGAAGTGATTCATATGGAAAATCAAGATACTTGTTAACATCTGGAATAACTAACGCATTTACGGTAACATCCTCACCGATTAATCCATCTCCTCTAGTCTCTGCAAGGGTCATCTTAAGCTTGCCAGCCGAATCCTTCTCATATCGAAGAGTCATACTAAGTCCGTCTATTTTTGCCTCTACAGAAAATTTAGCATCGGGATGGACTGATTTAACTTTATCAACCCATGCGACCACATCTTCCTTGTTAAAAACATCCTCAATTGAAAGCATTGGCACATCATGTGTCACCTTCACACCTGCCTCGCGTTTCGCAACACCACCTATTTTTTGAGTTGGAGAATCAGGTGTAACCCATTCAGGATGCTCCTTTTCAGCAGCCTTTAATTGTTGCATCAACTGGTCATACTCGAAGTCGCTGATTTCCGGCTCATCCTCGTTATAATATTTATCCATATGATAGTCGATTGTATCAACTAACTTCTTGTATTCTTCTAATAACATTACTACTCCTTATACATTAGAACTCATAAAAAAAATCTAGTTCTTAGAACCTTCTAACATCTTCATAAGTTCTTTTATTTCTTTTGAATTTACATCTCGATAGGTATCCTCTTTAAGGTTTCCTAATTCAATATTCATAATACGAACTCTTTTTAACGTCCTAACCCTATATCCAAAAGTTTGACACATGCGTCGAATCTGGCGATTCAACCCTTGGGTCAAAACAATCCTAAACTCTCTAGGTCCTATCTTAGTCACTCTACATTTTCTAGTGGTCACATCTAACTCTTCTAGGTAAACACCACTAGACATGTTTGTGATAAAATCCGCTGTAATATCCTTATCTACAGTGACAATATATTCTTTTTCATGGGCGTTTACCGCCTTCATAATCTTGTTAACTAAATCACCTTGATTAGTCAGAAGGATAAGTCCTGTGCTATCCTTATCCAACCTTCCAATTGGATAAATCCTTTCAGGATAATTGATATGTTCTATAATATTATTCTTCTCACGCTTTTCGGCAGTACATACGATACCTGCAGGCTTGTTGTATGCTAGAAGAATATTTTTTTTGCCAACATTTGAAACTATCTGCCCCTTGTAGCGGACCTCATCTGACACAGTGACTTTCATGCCCATGACAGCCAGCTTCCCGTTAACTGTCACTTCTCCAGCCTCTATAGCAGCATCTGCAGCCCTACGGCTACAAACTCCCGCGTCAGACAAATACTTGTTTAATCTATAAAGCTCTTCCACAAAAAGCCTCCATTTATACTACAATGGAGACCAAATACATGGTCTCCATAAAGCTCATATTAAATCTTATTTTATTGCTGTAACAAATCAGTTCTGATATAGCCTTCCTTGTTGCCATATTTAACCTTTGTCCAGCCCTCAGCATAGCTCATAATAACTGTTACCTTTTCACCTGAATAAGCAACTGCAACCTTTGATGATGACTGATCCATCTGAGCACGAATATTAGTAGTAGAAGTAAGAGTAATAACTGTACCCTCAGCAACACTTCCGCCTGTTGTAGTCTCTTCATCAGCAGAATCATCAGCACCTGCTTCAGAATCAAGATCAATAGCTGACTTTGTGATATATGCCTGAGTTCCGTTGTAATCGAACTTGTAGAAGTCACCCTCTTCACCGTATATAGTAACTGTTGTACCTTGCTCTACTGAACCAAGCTTTTCGCTGTCTTTATCAGCCTCTGCTCTAACATTTGCTCTAGCATTAGTTCTACCTGTAGATGTACTAGCTTCTTCCTCTGCTGGAGCTTCCTCCTCAGCTGCCTCAGCCTCTGCTTCCTCAGCTTCTGCTGCTGCGGCCTCTGCTGCTTCCTGCTCAGCCTGTGCCTCAGCTTCTGCTGCTGCGGCAGCCTGCTCATCATAATCCTTGTTCCACTGAACAATTGCCTCGTGAAGTGTCTCATTCATAAGAGTTGCAAGAGCAGGATCTTTTTTAATAGCCTCATCATAGCTATCCTGAACATCATTTCTCATATCTCGCAAATCGTCCTGACGGATGAAAAGCTCATATAATTCAGAAACCTGTGGATCGAGTTCATATACGTTGTTATTACGGTTAAAAGTGCCGTATGTATTATTTATGTAGAGCTTACCCTGATCATTCTTCTCTACATAGAAGAAATCAAGACCAGGTACAAGTGTATCGATATTGGCATATTTCAAAGAAACTTCAGTAGTAACTAAATATGAGTCCTTTGTAAGACCTGGCTTAGTATAAATCTTAACATCATTAAAGCTCTCTATGTACTGGCTATATAATGCAGTATAGCTAACTTCCTTATCACACATAGGAACTGCTATAGCCTTAAGTGTATCTATATCACCATTTGCAAATGCAGTGTAGTAATCATTGATTAACTTATCTAACTCTGTATTCTTATTAGATTTGAATTTCTTGTATACACCTGATGTCCCGTTATCGCCTGTATATGGGCTGGTTCCTAAAAATAACACCAATGCCATTGCTATAAAAATACAACCTGCCAAGAAATATCTTTTATTTTTAATTACGAACTCTACGCAAATATCTACTATATTTTTAAATTTTGTTTTTAAATCTTGAAAATTCATGTGCCCTCCAAACTTAATTACTGTAGACGGCCGGATTCGAACCGGCGATCTTCGGAGTCGGAGTCCGATGCGTTATCCAGCTACGCTACGCCTACTAATTAACTTGCCGAATTATTGTAACAAAGGCGCGGCAATAAGTCAATTTAAGCGACCCGCTAAAGCAAGCTGTTTAACGATTTCTGAAGTAACTTCATCCACATTTAAAGTGCTTGCATCAACTGTAATATCTGCTGCGTTTTTATATGCTTCTTCTCTATCGGAAATCATCTTTTTAATGTCCTCTAGAGTCTTTCCCTTAACCAGTGGCCGCTTATCATTTCTGTTGACTCTATCAAAAATCACCTCTGGAGTCGCATCTAATCTAACTACGGTGCCACTATTTTTCATTGTATCTACATTCTCCTGCCGAAGAACTATTCCACCACCACAGGAAATGATTTGATTATTTTCCTTGGCTATTATTGATAACAACTGGCTTTCTGCATTTCTAAAGCCATCTTCTCCCTTTTTTTCAAAAATCTCAGGGATACTCATAGCCTCAACTCTCTCGATAGCTTCATCCATTTCTACCACCTGAAAAGGTAAAAATCTTTGAAGCTTCTTTGCAACAGTGGACTTACCTGTGCCCATGAAGCCAATCAAATATATGTTATTCATAATTATTCTCCATTATTTCTCTAAAATTTTGATGATAGTATTCATATCATCATAGCTAAGCTGCCCTGGTGCAGATGCTACATCCAAAGCCGCAAATGAAATACATGACCCAACCAAAGAACCAGCAATTCTAGAAACCTTGCCAAGGGAACCCATGGAAATAGAACAGATAAGAGCATCCTCAATCTCTTCATTAACCATGTTAGCCGCCTGTAAAGAACGAACCACGTCATCTCTAGTATTTGGCATAACCGCTAGTTTTAAAATATCCGCTCCTGTATTATGCATCTGACCATATAAATCAATCATATCAAGAAGCTCTGGTGTCTCATGGAAATCATGATGAGAAGCCAATACATAGGCTCCATTATTATGAAGTATATTGATGAAATCCGCCGCATCATCAACATGAGAAATCTCCAAATCAATTATATCAACATATCCTGTAGTTGATACAAAAGAAATAATATCACGGTAAAGTTCCTCTGCAATAGCTATCTCTCCACCCTCTACATCTGTTCTGATAGTAAACAGAACCATTGTAGAATCTGTAATCTCAGCTACTCTCCTAAGAGTGTCTTCAAGCACATCCCTATCTTCTAAGAAATCAAAATAATCAGCTCGAAGCTCAATCATTGGAACACTAGCCTCCACGCAGTTAGTAACTTGCTGAAGGACTGAATCTACAGTGGATGCAACCACTGGCACACAGATACTAACTTTCTGTGAAGAAAGCTCCTGTGTCTTTATGATAAGTTCTTTAGACATTATAATCTCCCAGTTAAAACATAAAAACTAACATATAAAAGTATAATTCAAGGGGAAATTATAAGCAATAGTTTAGTTGACTAAAGCGTTCTAATTAAATACAATAATACAAAGTTTTCATACTATTTAGTAGGAGGAAAATGTTATGAATCCTTCAGGTACTACTCGACTTACATGTCTTCTTGGCAGTCCAGTCAGCCATAGTATTTCCCCTGCAATGCACAATACAGCATTTGATGCCCTAGGCCTAGATTACACCTATATGGCATTTGATGTTTCTGAGGAAAATATTAAAACAGCAGTTGATGGACTACGCCTTTTCAATTGCAGAGGCTTTAATCTTACTATGCCTTTAAAAACTGCCGTCATTCCATATTTGGATGAGATGTCAGAGGCCGCTAGATTATCCCACTCTGTTAATACCTGCGTAATCGAAGATGGCAAATTAATCGGACATACCACAGATGGTATTGGATTTTTGCAAGCCATGATAGACAGCGGAATTGAATATAAAGAAAAAGTTCTTACTGTTCTTGGAGCAGGCGGAGCTGCCACATCTATCATTGTTCAAGCTGCCATTGATGGTGTTAGCAAAATCAATATATTTAAAAGGAAAAATGCATCATTTGACAAGGTAGTAGATTTTGCAGATAGAATTACTAGAGCTACTGATTGTGATGTATTCGTATTCGATATTGCAGACATGACCACACTTGAGTTTTGCTTACAAGAAAGTGACATTCTTATTAATGCCACTAATGTAGGAATGGGTGATGACGACTCTTCTCTCATTCCACCTGAGTTCCTTTACAAGGAACTAATTGTTACTGATGTTATTTATCATCCAGCTTACACCCGTCTATTACAGGACGCTCAAAAAGTTGGATGCAAGGTTATGAATGGAAAATACATGCTTTTATATCAAGGTGCTGCAGCTTTCAAGCTTTGGACCCAAAAAGACATGCCAATTGACCTAATTAAAGAAAAATGCTTCGCGGAGGAATAAAATGAGCTTCAATTACTTAAAGAAAATGCCAACACCTGAGGAAATCAAAGAACAGCTTCCTGTTTCTGAAAAGATTCAAGAGATTAAGAAGCAGCGCGACAAGGAAATCGCTGATATCATCACCGGAAAGGATGACAGATTTTTATGTATCATCGGACCTTGTTCAGCTGACAATGAGGATGCTGTATGCGAATATATCAACAAGCTTTCTCGTGTTGCCGAGGATATAAAAGATAAGGTATTAGTAGTACCTAGAATATACACTAACAAGCCACGTACTACAGGCAGCGGCTATAAGGGCATTGCCTCTCAGCCAGATCCAAACGAGGCACCTGATATGGTTGCAGGACTTATTGCCATGAGAAAAATGCATATCCGCGCTATGACAGAATCTGAGCTTACACCTGCTGACGAGATGCTCTACCCAGAGAACTGGGGCTATGTAGATGATTTACTTTCATATGTAGCAATTGGTGCTCGTTCTGTTGAGGATCAGCATCACCGCCTTACAGTTTCAGGATTTGATGTGGCATCAGGTATGAAGAATCCTACTTCAGGAGATTTCAGTGTAATGCTTAATTCCGTATATGCGGCTCAGCATCCACACCACTTCACTTTCTCTGGCTACGAGGTTAAGACCAGCGGCAATCCACTGGCTCACACTATTCTTCGTGGCGCTGTTTCAAAGCACGGCAACAGCACTCAGAACTACCACTACGAGGACCTTATTCGTCTTCATAACATGTACGAGGAAATGGACCTTGTTAATCCAGCTTGCATCATCGATGCTAACCACTCAAATTCAAACAAGCAGTTCAAGGAACAAATTCGAATCGTAAAAGAGGTAATGCACAACAGAAACCATTCAGACGATATCAAAAAGCTTGTTAAGGGTGTCATGATAGAGAGTTACTTAGTAGAGGGCAATCAGCCTATTTCAGACCACCAGACATACGGTCAGTCAATCACAGATCCATGCCTTGGTTGGGAAGATACAAGACACTTACTCTACACTATTGCAGAGCGAAATTAAAAATAAGGTCCTTGAGTCAAACACTCAAGGACCTTTCTTAATTCGTTTAACTTCTATTGAAATGCCACTACATCCCATCTTTTTCTGCAAATCATCTTAAGCACTAATAAAATAACATTGCTCCCATTCCAGAACATCCAATTCCTGCGTTCGCAAAAAATTCCACGATAAAAAAAACAATCGAAATCACCATAATAGCTATAATTATCAAAATGCAGTACAAAACCAGCGCAACGATAGCTAATGGATTCTTTGAGTTATAAACCATGGCCATAATTATATTTACTATACCTGCAACTAATAATCCAAGACAGAAAATCGCTAATATATTATATACCTTACTAGGTGCTCCCAAAGAACTGCAAATTTCGTAAAAAATGACCATAGCAATTATATTAACCGGTATCAATACAAGTGCAATAATGGAACATTTTTTAGACTTTGCTTTTTTATCTTCTGGCATTATATACCTCCCTTTTATCTCCTAGCTGCGTAAGCCATAATAGCTGCTACAGTCTTTGAATCCTGAAGCTTTCCTTCATAGCACATATCCATAAGATCCTTTAAATCCCATTCCTCAATGTCAATTTCTTCAGATTCATCAAGGTGCTGCTCACCTACTTTTTCAAGTTCTGTAGCCAAATAAACATCAATAAACTCATCACAGAAAGCAACTGTAGATTTCAAAGATAAGAGCTTTTCAAGCTTTCCTGCTCTGTATCCCGTCTCCTCCTCCAGTTCGCGCTCTGCGCAAATTCTAGTATCTTCATCTACTGAATCTCGCTTACCGGCAGGTACCTCTAGAGTTTCCCTGTCAATTGCATTTCTGTACTGACGTACCATAAGGATTTTGCCATTAGGCTTAACTGCAAGCACACACGCTGCCCCCATTCTGTGGCTCACAAAATCCCACTCTTCTGTCTTTCCATTTGGAAGCTGCATTGTGTCCACATAAATATCAAGAATTGTTCCCGAATGGATTAGCTCCCTATTAATTCTTTTTAAATTGTTCAAGTCCTTATTCTCCTCGTTTTTATTTATTTATGCTTTATCGCTCACATCAAGCTTGTGATAGATAAAACTAATTGCGAAGCAAAGCATACCACATACCAAGAAGCCAAGAGCTCTTATAGGCAAGCTGTTGTAACTAATATCCCATAGGATAAGCTTCACAATACTAAACATAGATAATATTAATCCGTATATACGAATCGGTTTATTTTCCTTTTTGAAGCCAATAACAATTGATGTAATAGCAATCAATAAGTATGTTATAGAAAATACAAATCCTGGTGCAGAGCAAACTCCTAATATAATAATCGCTGCTACAGTATATTTAATTACAATATACAAGCCAAATCCCGGATTAATCCTCAAAAGATTTGTAGTATTTACTCCAAACAATCCCAGCATAATAAGTGATAACAATGTAGTTGAAATAGCCCCTTCAGCTACAACAAGAGCCGCTATCGCGCCAACCATCAAAAGTGAATTAATCACAAAAAATAACACATTATCTTCATCAGCGATGGTTGTCCATTTTCTATTTAAAACAACAAGTTGAACCACCAAACTAATAGCAAGAATAATAATATTTCTCACATCAGTATCTAGGAATAGTTTGCTATCAATTACATAAATCAGGTCTATGAAAACAATATATCCAATCCCATAGACCACATTATTATATTTAACCACTTTATGTTGCTTATTCTCTACAACAGAATCTGCAATTAAAAGGCCAAGACATACTAATTCACAAATGATTCTAGGCCAAGAATCTCTTACGAAGTATGTCAGTGGATATAATGCCAATATTCCTGCAAATACTCTAAAATGAATATGATGTAATTTGTGGCCAAAATATAATAATCCAGCAGCTATAATTGGAATCAAAACAAATCTTTCTATATAACTATTTACTAATATTGTTCCTAAAATACTTACCACACAAAAGGCCTGGAAAATAATTCCCATTGTTTTGTCATTATAACCCTGAAGATATTTTTCAAACAAAGCAATAGCGACCAAATCGAAAGCTATAGAAAGAATCCACACTTCCTTCATCAGGTGAAAACCTTCCTCCATGCAAGTAATCTGCGCTAGTAATACATGATTTACAACGAAGGTTGTAATCAATAACTGTATAAAAGAAAATGTTTTCTCAGTATCAGACTTCACATATCTATCCGCAACTAAACCAGTGAAAGCTACAAGGAAAATTGCAAGGATAAATCCAATCCAATCGATTCCCATTGGATAATATTCAAGATTAGCAAATTTATAAACAATCAAAGCATACAATGTAATTATCGAAGAGATAACTACTGAGCCGCACCATGTAATAAAATAGCCGTAATACTGCTTCTTTACAAAATTTGCGATGATAAATGGCAATTCCGTTAACAGGAAAAGAATCATCATAAAAGTTAAATTAAAGTCGCTTCCCAGAAAATCAATTGTAAGACACATAGACACTAAGATACCTATTTGACCTATAGCAGAAAAGATAAGGGATCTTTTAATGCCAAGATAACTTACAAAAATATCCCATAGTAATAGAAGAATATAAAGTACTATGAAATTATAGAAATCAAAATACGAATAGGAAATAATTGCAGAAATCAAAAGTGAACCAACACCGCAGGCAGTAAGCGCAATAAATCCTTTATTTTTACCAGTGAACTTCTCTCCAACTCCTATAAGCCCAAAACTAAATAGGAACATTGCAACCATTTTAATCTCATCTGTAAGCACAGGTACAATAACTGTCGCAAACATAGCAAGCGCAATAAAAATCAAAATAGATGCCCCAGCAGCCATAGTGTTCTTACCAATGAACCTCTCCAACTTGCCAGTCTGCTGCTGATTCTTACTAACAACAGGCTCAACAATCTTCTCTTCTGGACCAACTGTCTCAATTGAAATTGTTCCCTGCTGTATAATAGGAGAAATTGACTCATGCATATTTATAGCATTATCAAAAACGCCTTCTTCATTCTGTTCTGAATCTTCAGCTTTATATTCTACTGTATTCTGGTCATCATTATTAACTTCCGGCTGAGAAATACTTGGATTTGAAGTAAATACCTGAGACTGAGCATCCAGCTGCTCTTCAACTGATAATGCTTGATTCAATGTATTATCAGCTATCGTACTAGTGAATGCCATATCATCTGAATTAGCAATTGATTGCTCAACTTCTTTGGATTTTATTAACGAATTATCAATTGAACGTTCTATCTCATTAGCTTTCATAACCTTGATATCTTGCTTGAGATTTGAAAGCTCAATACTTGCAGAAGAAAGCGTTCTAACAATAGCGTCTATTCTTTCTTCCATTTCATCCAATCTCTGATTAACCTGTTCCATCATAGCTTCTCCCTTTTCTTACTATATGCAACCGTTCATATAGGTAGTATTCTACTACTCTTAGTGCTATATTGCAAGTCCTTTCTTAAAAAACACCAACAACCGTCTCAACTCCCCTCTAACTACTGCTTAATTCATTATTTCTAAATTTGGCAGTACCTATATTTAATATTTCTACTGCTTATTACTTAAATCTCTCTCTAGGCAGTAGAATTGTCATAGCCTACTACTGCTTATATTAAATAATCCAAATAAGGCAGTACCATTTTTTAATTTTTCTACTGCCTATATCGCATATTCCATTTCAGGCAGTAGTATTTCCCAATATCCCTACTGCTTAAATCGAATAATCCTATTTAAGCAGTAACATTTTTTAAATTTACTATTGCCTATATCACATATTCCATTTCAGGCAGTAGTATTTTCCAATATCCCTACTGCTTAAATCGAGTAATCCTATTTAAGCAGTAACATTTCTCAAATTTACTACTGCCCAAATCCAAAAATCCTCTACAGGCAGTAGCCTCTACAAATTCCCCTACTGCCTAAATCCTAACCCCCCATACAGGCAGTAGCTTTCCTAAAAAACTCACCCGCCTCAGTAAAAATCCCCTAAAAATGGGTTCAAAAAAAGCGGGTGGATAACCACCCGCTAAATTTTACTTTGCGTAATCAGTAACTCGTGACTCACGAATAACATTAACCTTAATCTGTCCAGGATATTCAAGCTGTGACTCAATCTGCTTTGAAATATCTCTAGCCATGATTACCATATCGGCATCTGTTACCTGTTCAGGAACAACCATGATTCGAATCTCTCTACCTGCCTGAATAGCAAAAGATTTCTCAACACCCTTAAATCCGTTTGAAATTTCTTCAAGTTCTTTTAATCTGTTAGTATATGTCTCCATCGCCTCGCGACGAGCACCAGGTCTAGCTGCACTAATAGTATCAGCTGCCTGTACAATACAAGCAATAAGTGTCTCTGGCTCAACATCACCATGATGTGCCTCAACAGCGTTAATAACTGTCTGTGACTCCTTATACTTGCGACATAAATCAGCACCAAGCTGTACATGAGTACCCTCTTGCTCTCTATCTACAGCCTTACCGATATCATGGAGTAATCCGGCGCGCTTAGCCATGCGGACATCAAGTCCAAGCTCAGCTGCAAGTAAGCCTGATAATTGAGCAACCTCGATAGAATGCTTAAGTACATTCTGTCCGTAGCTGGTTCTAAATTTCATCTTACCTAAAAGTCTAAGAAGCTCTGGGTGGATACCCTGAACACCAACCTCAAGAGCGGCTGCATCGCCTTCTTCTCTAATTTGCTGCTCAACTTCTTTCTTAGCCTTCTCTACTGTCTCCTCGATTCTAGCTGGATGAATTCGTCCATCTACAATGAGCTTTTCAAGTGCGATACGTGCAATCTCACGTCTCACTGGATCAAATGCTGATAAAATAACTGCCTCAGGAGTATCATCTATGATAAGCTCAACACCTGTCATTGTCTCTAAAGTACGAATATTTCGTCCCTCACGACCAATGATACGTCCCTTCATCTCATCATTAGGAAGCTGCACAACAGAGATTGTAGTCTCTGCTACATGATCTGCTGAACATTTCTGAATAGCACTAACAACAATGTCACGTGCCTTTTTATCAGCTTCATCTTTTGCCTGTGCAAGGCTTTCCTTAATAAGCTTTGCTGCGTCTAATTTGACGTCTTCTTCTACAGATTTTAAAAGTTGTTCTTTTGCTTGTTCGGAGGTAAGTCCTGAGATTCTCTCTAGTTCCTGTATACGCTGTTGATTAAGCTTAGCAACCTCTTCACGCTGCTTGTTAAGCTGCTGTTCCTGACGAGCAAATTCAGCTTCCTTTTTCTCGCATGCATCTAATTTCTTTTCAAGGTTATCTTCCTTCTGTGAAATTCTATGCTCGCTTCTCTGAATCTCTGCTCGGCGCTCACGGATTTCCTTATCGAGATCGTTCTTCTGTCTCATGGCATCTTCTTTTGCCTCGAGCATTGCCTCTCTCTTTTTAGCCTCCGCGCTCTTAACTGCCTCATCAATAATCTCACGAGCCTTTTCCTCAGCCGAGCCAATCTTTCTTTGGCCTTGTTTCTCGTGAATATTATTAGAAACAATAAGAGTACCCACAACTGCTACAACAGCAACGACAATTGCAACAATAATCGTTACTACGTCCACAGGAGCACCTCCTTATTTAATTTTCTAATTGGAATATAAAATAAAAGCTATAATGCTCTCATTTATAAACTTCAACACATTTAGTTTAACTTTCTAAAGTACGTCTGTCAAGACTAGTATACTAGATATAGTAGTCAGGCAAGGGCTTTACAATACTTTTATACAAAAAGTAATATACTATGAGTATTTGTCCATAAAGCAACAGTTAATTTAAAGCTCTATTTATAGCCTCCGATGAGTATCCTCGTCCTGCTAAAAAGCGATACATCTTTGCCTTCTGTTCATAGGTAGCCTCATCAGGATTGTATTCCTTTTTCTCTAGTAGGCGCTGAATCTGGTCGGTCTCATCACAGGTATATTCCTCCTCAAGAGCCCGCTCTATTACATCAGATTTAATGCCCTTATTCATCAAGTCCTGCTGTATACGCCGCTTACTGCGAGACTCCATATAAAAACGAATATGACTACATGCCATCCTATAGTCATCTAAATAGCCATAATCATCTATGTAGGCTATAGCAATATCAATTATATCCGAAGGATATCCTCCCTCTTTCAGCTTGTCTCTCAGGTTCTTCTCAGAGCGGTCCTGCTTTTCTAGAAGATGAAGCGCCCTCTTTTTACAACGAGGTATCAAAATATCTGTACATATCTGCTGATAATCTGATGAAGATAACTCTGCCCCCTCCTCTATACCATAGCTTTCATATTCTTTTTTATATAGAACAAAATCTGTCCCGCTATCGAGACAGATTTTCGCTCTTCCCTTTGTTAACTTAACAAGAGACTTAACATACATGATTATTCAATAACCTCTGCTGGAATATCTTCCTTTTCTCCACCAACTAAACCGATTTCAGTCTCATCTGCCTCAGCATAATGATCGCGAATAGCAGATGCAATCTCCTCGCATACATCAGGATTCTGCTTGAGATAAAGCTTAGCATTCTCACGGCCCTGGCCAATCTTCTCACCAAGGTAAGCATACCAAGCACCAGACTTCTGAACGATATCCAAATTAGTAGCTACATCAAGAATATCACCCTCACGAGAGATACCCTCACCAAACATAATATCAAACTCTGCCTCTCTGAAAGGAGGTGCGATCTTGTTCTTTACAATCTTTGCACGAGTTCTGTTACCGATAACCTCGCCGCTCTGCTTTAATGCCTCGATACGACGAACATCGATACGTACTGAAGCATAGAACTTAAGAGCACGACCACCAGTTGTAGTCTCTGGATTACCAAACATAACGCCTACCTTCTCACGAAGCTGGTTGATAAAGATAACTACGCAGTTAGTCTTAGCTACAATACCTGTAAGCTTTCTCATAGCCTGAGACATAAGACGTGCATGGAGACCAACATGAGAATCACCCATATCGCCATCAATCTCTGCCTTTGGTACAAGGGCTGCAACTGAGTCGACTACGATAATATCCATAGCTCCTGAACGAACCATAGTCTCTGTAATCTCAAGAGCCTGCTCACCATTATCAGGCTGTGAAATGTATAAGTCGTCAATATTAACACCAATTGCCTTAGCGTATTTAGGATCAAGGGCATGCTCTGCATCGATGAAACCTGCAATACCGCCTGCCTTCTGAACCTCTGCTACTGCATGAAGTGCAAGTGTAGTCTTACCAGATGATTCTGGTCCATATATCTCAATAATACGGCCCTTAGGGAATCCACCCTGACCAAGAGCAATATCAAGGCTGATAGAACCAGTAGGAACTGTCTCTACCTGAATATTAGCTCCCTCGCCGAGCTTCATAACTGAACCCTTACCGTACTGTTTCTCAATCTGTGAAATAGCCGCATCTAATGCTCTTAATTTATCTTCGTTTGCCATTTTATAAAACCTCCGTTCGGAACAACTGTTCGTTCTTTAAATATAATAATAGATAAACACATAATAAAAGTCAACAACAAATTTGGGAAAAATAAGAAAAAAACAAAAAAGACAGTGGCGACTGCCACTGCCCATTAATATACATGTGATTATCAATATCGTCAAGTCTAAATTAGTCTCGACCAAACTCAGAAAGAACAAGCCCTTCATTTCTATCCTGAACCATACCAACTGACCAAGAATTAACAAACAAAAGAAGTGGTCTATCCTTTAGATCTTTAATCTTCTTCATGTCTGAGGTACCAGAAATCTTGTTGATATCATAGTCTCCCTCAATCCATCTAATATGCTCATAAGGTAGATTCTCAAGGCCTATCTCTACATTGTATTCATTGTTAAGACGGTACTTAAGCACATCAAACTGAAGCACACCAACAACGCCTACAATAATCTCTTCCATACCTGTATTGTACTCTTGGAAAATCTGAATAGCACCTTCCTGTGCAATCTGTGTGATTCCCTTCATGAACTGCTTACGCTTCATAGTATCAATCTGTCGAACACGTGCAAAATGCTCAGGAGCGAATGTAGGAATTCCCTCGAACTTGAATGTCTTTTTAGCAGAAGTAAATGTATCACCAATGCTGTAAAGACCTGGATCAAACACACCAATAATATCTCCAGCATAAGCCTTGTCTACTATCTTGCGCTCATCAGCCATCATCTGCTGTGGAGCAGAAAGCTTTGACTTACGACCTCCCTGCACATGAGTGTACTCCTTAGTAGCATCAAATGTACCGGAACAAATACGTAAAAATGCTACTCTATCTCTGTGTGCCTTGTTCATATTAGCCTGAATCTTAAATACAAATGCAGAGAAATCCTCAGAAAATGGACTAATCTCACCTGCATCACTCATACGAGGAAGTGGACTATATGTCATCTTAAGGAAATGTTCAAGGAATGTCTCTACACCAAAGTTAGTAAGGGCCGAACCAAAGAATACAGGTGAAAGCTCACCCTTAGTAACAAGGTCCTGATTAAACTCAGCTCCAGCACCATCTAAAAGCTCAAGCTCTTCCATTAACTGTTCGTATTTCTCATCACCGATTTCTTCCTTAAGAGCAGGATCATCGATTGAAAGGATACGCTCTTCGCCCTGTTTTGTACCCTTCTGAGTGTCAGAGAACATGCGAACTGTACGCTCATTTCTGTCGTATACACCCTTGAATTCCTTGCCGGAACCAATTGGCCAGTTAACAGGCACAGTAGCAATACCAAGCTCATTTTCAATATCATCAAGAAGCTCAAATGTATCATTAGCATCTCTATCCATCTTGTTGATAAATGTAAAAATAGGAATATGTCTCATAACGCAGACCTTGAAAAGCTTTCTAGTCTGTGCCTCAACACCCTTAGATGCATCAATAACCATTACTGCAGAATCTGCAGCCATAAGTGTACGATATGTATCCTCTGAGAAATCCTGATGTCCAGGTGTATCAAGGATATTGATGCAATAACCGTCATATTCAAACTGAAGAACCGAAGAAGTAACAGAAATACCTCTCTCCTTCTCGATTTCCATCCAGTCAGAAACTGCATGTCTAGCTGTAGCCTTACCCTTAACAGAACCAGCCAAATTAATCTGTCCACCGTACAATAGGAACTTCTCTGTAAGGGTAGTCTTACCAGCATCAGGATGGGAAATAATCGCAAATGTACGACGTCTCTTTATCTCTTGCTCAACTGTATAAGCCATCTATACCTCCAAACAACCTAAGTCCACTTGTTACTCTCTCAAGCCTGATATTACTTACGTTCACTAAAATGTGAACTACAGCAGCACTCAGAGCATGATAGTTACAAGCTCATTAAAATACTTTAAGATGCAAAAATAAATTTATCACATACAAACCGAAAAATAGCCTATATCGCCGCGACGATATAGGCCATAACTTCATAGTTTGTAAGCTGTAAAACTGATTAGTATTTACGCTTTCTAGCAGCCTCAGACTTCTTCTTACGCTTTACTGAAGGCTTCTCATAGTGCTCACGCTTACGAATCTCCTGCTGGATGCCAGCCTTAGCACAGTTTCTCTTAAATCTACGAAGAGCGCTGTCTAATGACTCGTTTTCTTTAACTGTAACATATGACATAGTCTAATCCTAACCTCCCTCCATTTGGGGACTTGTACTCATTAATCTAAAAGCACTAACGTGTATTTTAGCATATAATCAATATTTGTCAACTACTTTCTATTTAATTAGAATTCAAAGCTAGCAATATATTCATAATTATCTCCCGGCATAGCAATACCTGGATTAGAAACCTTGAATGATAAGGTCTTCCCACCATCTTTACATTCAAAATCAAAATGATTAATAGCTATTCCCAAATCTACTTTTTGTAAATCATAGGTACCATTATCATATCCTCTATCCTTTTTCTCATAAAAATGTACTGCATTATCAGTAACTACAACTCTCCATGGTTGCTTATTTACTGCCGATGGTGCAAGTCGAACAGCCTCAAGAGCCGAGAAAAAGCCCATCTTTTCAGCCTCATCCTCAGTTAATGGTGTATTGAAATCATTTTTAAAGAAAAGTTTTTCAAAAGCATATCTAGAATCAGCCTTAACACCTTTTCTCATGAGAACTTCCTTTACACCCATTTTATCAGCAGCAAAACCAATTGGGCTAACGCAAGGCATAATCTCATCTTCAGCCAAATTACAAGCCTTTTCAAACTTGTCTCTTGGCATAGTTCCGCCAATCCATACTGTACCTAATCCTTTATTTACTGCATGCATCAATAAAGACTCAAAGCTATAGCCATAAGCTACATCAGCATTCTCGACCTTTTTCACCTTGGCTGTTACATATAATTCTTCGCCTTTTAAAACAGGGCTAGAAAGGTCATTATCCTTAGCATCTAAAAAATCAAAAGTAACAGGAATCCCATATGGATTAGAAACTGATGCTGCATATTCCTTCAAATCCTCTAAAAGCTTATCAGTTATTCCTAAACCATCAAATGTTCTTACACTTCTTCTATTTTTAACATCATCAAAATACATTTTAATACCTCCTTGATAATTTAGATTATACATTATTTAATTGTGCAAAATCAATACAATCAAATAAAAAGCCCTAAAGCTATGCTTTAAGGCTTAAATATCTTATAACATTCCCTCGAGAACTGTCTTAGCTTCTGCTAATGCATCAGCAATACCTGCTGGGTTCTTGCCGCCGGCCTGAGCCATATTAGGACGACCGCCGCCGCCACCGCCAACCTTTGGTGCGATAGCCTTAACAAGATTACCTGCGTGTGCGCCCTTAGCCTGAGCATCATCTGTTGCCATAACAACAAGGTTAACCTTGCCATCGCAGTCAGATGCAAGAACAATAACGCCCTCACCGAGCTTGCCCTTAAGATCATCGCCAAGATCACGAAGGCCATTCATATCTACACCAGCAACTGAAGTAGCAAGGAGCTTAACGCCCTTAACCTCTACAACTGAATCCATAACATCACCAACGGCTGCCTGAGCTGCCTTAGCCTTTAATGAATCAAGCTCAGAGTTAGCTTCCTTAAGCTGCTTCTGAAGATGTGCAATCTTCTCTTCAACATCAGCTGGCTGGCACTTAAGTGCTGCAGCTGCAGCATTAAGCTTAGCTTCTATATCTGCGTAATACTCAAATACTGCCTGTCCTGTGATAGCCTCGATACGACGTGTACCAGCAGCTACACCAGACTCAGATAAAATCTTGAATGCAGAAATCTCAGAAGTATTTGATACGTGAGTACCACCACAAAGCTCTACTGAGAAATCTCCCATCTTAACTACGCGAACTGTCTCGCCATATTTCTCACCGAAGAGAGCCATAGCACCAAACTTCTTAGCCTCGTCAATTGACATGATAGCTGTCTCTACTGCAAGTCCCTCAGCAATCTTGTCATTAACCATCTTCTCAACCTTAGCAATTTCCTCTGCAGTCATTGCTGAGAAATGAGAAAAGTCAAAACGTGTTCTATCAGCATCCTGATATGAACCCTTCTGCTCTACGTGTGTACCAAGTACCTCGCGAAGAGCCTTCTGCATAAGGTGAGTAGCTGAGTGGTTCTTGCAGATACGGCTTCTGCGAGCAGCATCAACAGTAAGAGTAACTTTCTCTCCTACCTTAATCATGCCAGATACCATCTGTCCAACATGGCCAATCTTGCCACCCTTAAGCTTGATTGTATCCTTAACCTCGAACTCTCCATTAGCAGTAGAAATCACACCTGTATCACCAATCTGACCACCCATAGTAGCGTAGAATGGAGTCTCTGGAACGATGATTGTACCAATCATGCCCTCAGCAAGTGTATCAACTATCTCAGTCTCTGTTGTAAGAACAGTAACAGTAGACTCAGATGTAGTCTTGTCATATCCAACGAACTCAGATGTAACAGCTAAATCGATATCATCATATACTGATGCATCAGCACCCATGTAGTTAGTCTCTTTACGAGCTGCACGTGCTGTCTGACGCTGCTTCTCCATGCAAGCCTCAAAGCCCTCAGCGTCATAACCGAATCCCTTTTCTTCAAGAATCTCTGCTGTAAGATCAACAGGGAATCCGTATGTATCGTAAAGCTTGAATGTATTCTCGCCTGAAAGTTCCTTAGCACCAGATGCCACAAGCTCCTCTTCCATCTTTGCAAGAATCTCGAGTCCTTTATCGATTGTCTTGTTAAACTGCTCTTCCTCTGCTGTGAGAGTCTTGAAGATGAACTCTCTCTTCTCCCAAAGCTCTGGATAGCCGTCCTTACATTCGTTAATAACTGTCTCAGAAAGCTTAGCCATAAATGTGCCCTTAATTCCAAGTGCACGACCATGCTTAGCAGCACGACGAATAAGACGACGAAGAACATATCCTCTACCCTCGTTAGAAGGTGTAACACCATCAGATACAAGGAAAGTAGATGAACGAATATGATCAGTGATAAGACGAATAGAAACATCATCAAGAGCATCAACCTGATACTGCTTACCAGACATCTCACAAATCTTGTCACGAATAGCCTTCATAGTATCAATATCAAATACAGAGTCCACATCCTGCATAACTACAGCAAGACGCTCAAGTCCCATACCTGTATCGATATTCTTCTGAGCAAGCTCCTCATAACCGCCATGACCATCGCCATTGAACTGAGTAAATACGTTGTTCCAAACCTCCATGTAACGGTCACAATCACAGCCTACCTTACAGTCTGGCTTGCCACAGCCATATTTCTCACCACGGTCATAGTAAATCTCAGAGCAAGGACCGCAAGGACCTGCACCATGCTCCCAGAAATTATCACACTCACCTGTCACTGGATCTCTGTAGAATCTAGTGATGCGCTCAGGCGCAACTCCAACTTCCTTAGTCCAGATTTCAAATGCCTCTTCATCCTCACCGTAAATAGATGGATAAAGACGATCAGGATCTAATCCAAGAACTTCTGTTAAGAACTCCCAAGACCATGCAATTGCCTCGTGCTTGAAATAGTCACCAAATGAGAAGTTACCTAACATCTCAAAGAATGTAAGATGACGAGCTGTCTTACCTACATTATCAATATCACCTGTTCTAACACATTTTTGACATGTAGTAACGCGCTTTCTTGGTGGAATCTCCTGTCCTGTGAAGTATGGCTTTAATGGTGCCATACCAGCATTGATAAGCAATAAGCTGTTATCATTGTGTGGTACAAGAGAAAAGCTGTTGAGACAAAGATGGTCTTTGCTCTCAAAGAACTCCAAGTAGGCGCGTCTTAAATCATTAACACCGTTATTCAAAACAAAATTCCTCCAAATATTATTCCTCGGAAGAAACCTCTGATACAGAATCAGCTTCTTTTCTGTTCTTAGATTGACGAAGCTTAACTCCGATGAAGCCTCCCATGATGCCTAAGGCAACGAGTATGATCATCTTTACTAAATAACTTGCAAAACTAGATAAAAATGCAGACATGGCAATTCCTCCTAATTTTCAAATTTTTATTGCATACTTGTTTAAATTATAATCCAAAGCCCAGCCAAATTCCACCAGTATTTCAGAAAAATACTAATAAAATAATGAAAATAATTTGGCAAGTTATGAACATATTTCTGTGGAGACCAGCAGCCTTTTTGATATCCTTTGGATCAATAGTCTTATCATCGTCTCCAATAGTTCCATTTTTCAAAGAAACTTCAAGAGCACCAGCAAAAGCTGATATCGCCTTATTCTTATCTCTAAGATGTATGTATCTGGCATTTCTTCCATTAAATCCGCCAAATGTATGACGTGCGCAAAACAGAGCAACCATTCCAGAAAATCTGCCAGGAATATAATCTACTATCTGATTTAACCTAGCTGGATAATATCCAAAATACTCATATCTCTTATCGTGATGTCCCACAATTGAATCCATCAAATCAATAGTCCTATACAAAAATCCTCCTACAGGACCAAACAAGAACATAACAAAAAGTGGGGAAACAGATGAATCAGCTGCCTCGTTTGCAACTTTTGTTGTCACAAGCTCTGACAGTTCCTTCTCATCCATATCGCTTGCATCCACCCCTGTAAATGTAGAAGCTTCTTTTCTAGCCTCTTCTATTCCATCTCCATAATAAGCAGAAACTATCTCTCTTGAAGTGTAATAATTGTAATTTGCATCTAAACATAAGTAGCTGCAGATAATCTCAAATATAACTCCAATAATTGGAGAAATATCATAGGCTAGCACAGTAAAAAATACGCTAAGCACAAAAACCGGTGTAAGTACCAAAATAACTAGCCACATACCAAAACTCTTTTGCTTGGCAGGCTCTAGGAGAATCAATTCATCACCCAGTAGAGCTCTATCTAGATGCTTAATCCATTTTTTCACCGAATCAAATGGACTCCATATGCTATAAATCCTTCCAATAAACACTTCTAATATTGTGGCCAAAAGAAGTGCTATCATATGATATCTAAACATTATTCTCAAACGCTCCCTTATCCAATAGACCTAATAAGACTTATTATAGCTACCGACATAATCCAAGCCGTCTCAAATGAAACAACATAATCATCCTCTAATAAATCAAGATTCTCTGCTGTACTTCTCCTGAAATTATTCATGAACAATAAAAATAATATCACTGTTGCTATAATTGGACAAATCGCAAGGGTCTCATATTCATCAAAAATGTAGTAAACAAGGTAAATAAATTCAACCACAAGAATTCCAATAGTAACTTTGGATTGGTTAGAATTATCATTGAAGATTGATGAAAGAAGCCCAACGGTAATTCTAGATGCAATAAATCCAAACATGGTCAGAGGAAAAATATAATCGTAGGTATTAGCCATAGCGATTGTCCAGACGATCATCACCAAAAGAAATCTCAGTACCCCTCTATCTCTACTCTCACTCCAACTTCTAAATCTATATTTGTAAGTAGGGATGCTATCCACATAAGAAATAAAACCAAGAGCCTGTCTGCCGCCTGTAACAATTATCACAATAAGAATCATACCAAGGGCTTCTACTACGTCATTATAAAAACGGTACCAGCTAAGCATGGACCACCAATAAAGCAAATGGTAAATAATCACTCCAATTAAAGGCACAAATGCCGCCTTGTATTTATCCCCCTCATCCTCATAGTAAGGAAGAGGAATAAAGGAATGAGCTGAAAAAGCATTTACAAATGACTTAAAAAAATTAATCATACCTATTTCTTCTTTCTCTTATGATAGAATTGAAGCTGTTGAATATATCCCTGAAAGCCGCTGTAGCTTTCGTTTATATAATTCAAATACTCATCCTTAGAGTATGAACTATAGTCCTCAGTTATAATCTTTTTCATCCATGTATCAATAGGATAACTCTCCATAAAATGAAAGCCATAAAGCATGATACAGTTGGTCACCTTTGGGCCAATTCCCTTTATCTTAATCAGTGCATTGTAAGCCTCTTCATATGGAAGAGATGATATTTTCTCTAAATCAATGGAACCATCTAGTACGCCTTTTGAAACTCCAATAATATAATCAGCTCTGTATCCAAGGGCTGTACCATCCATCATTTCAGCCTCTGGTATAAAGGCCAGCACCTCTGGCTTTGGAAAATGAATCCCATCCGAATATCTATCGCAAAGCACCTGAATAGACTTTTTAATCTTAGGAATATTATTGTTTTGAGAAATAATGTAAGAAATGAATACTTCCCACAAATCCTGTCTCAAAATCCTCATGCCAAATGAATCCATAAGTGATTCTTTCAGGAACTTGTCGCTACTTGCCCTTACACTATCGTTAAATGAAACATAATCTGTCTCAAAGTCAAAATATCTCTGCCAGAAATCCCACTGTGCTTCTTCGCATACAAAGTCCCAAGTGTCATTATCTTTATTTAAATAAAAATATACGTCATTATCACCAGAACATGCGCTGTAAGTATCAGGCATGCCATCGGCCCCAGGTGTCTCTCTTTTCATTCTGAAAACCTGTCCAGAATTCATAATAACCTCTGGGTTAAACTCTTCTGCCGAAAGGCTTTTGCTAAAAACCATTTTAGTCCTCTATTTCAAAAATAACATTTTCTCTATCAATATCTATGATTCTATCTCTTAAATTGGCAATTCCAGGGCGCTTTTTAAATCTCTCAATCCACTGATATTGCCCCCACATATGCATTGGGAAAATGTGGTCACATTCGATATTCTTAACGAAATATTCCATGCCAAGGAAATAACCATCCTCACCCATTCTGGCATCCATTACCACAAAACCTAAATCAAAATGACGATTCAAAATAGGCTTAAGCATTCTCTTGTACTCTCTGCCATAAACCTCGCCATAAAGCTCGCCTTTGCCCTCTGCATTCCACCAGTTCAAATCTCCTGCGTGGTAAATATTAAGTCCATTAACCTGTACAATAAAAGCCACACCTGCATCAGTAGAACGCAATGTCTCAATTACCATATCATCTACCTTGTAGGTCTTCATAGAGCCAACGAATTGTATTTTGTCCTTTATAGATAAATCAAATCCATTTCGAATAAGATAATTTCTTCCAAGACGAATATCCTTTGACAAAATGTACTTAATATTATCTCTTGAATCAGCCCATCTAAGATTCTCTAGCCACCAGTGGTCCTTGTGACTGTGACTGGCGAATACATACAGATATTTATTTGGATCAAGCTCTGGCAAGCATCCAGAGAACTCCACCACATCACTTACTACACTCTTATCAAAATAATCAAAAAGCAAGTATCTATCATCCAGCTCCACCATGAAGCAGCTATGCATTATGTAATATACTTTGATCATTATTCTATCCCCATACTATATATTGTATAGTTCTAGTTTAACAAAAAAGCCCAGGCAGTTAAACTGCCTGAGCAATAAAAATCTAATATAGACTATTTAGCTGCACGTGCAAGTGCCTCTTCGTAATCTCTTGTTCCAACGAATACTTCATTAGAGTATGGGTTGCCACCGATTCTGATTGCATTTCTAATAATTACTGAAATACAAATTACGTTAGCTGCAAGAGCCGCCATAGCAACGAAGCCCTGCATTGTAGGATCAGCTGTGATACCCATTGCTGCAATTGCCTCACCAGCTGCCGCTGTCTTACCCTGACCAGCATTGTAAAGAGCGATAGCTTTCTCATAGAGATCCATTGTTGTAACACCTGCCTCTGTTGCTCCACCGTATACACGAGGAAGAACAGCTGCGAAAGTACCCTTTAACTGGAAAAGAGGTACTACCTGTGCCCACATGCACCAAATAGCAAGTGTATTTGCACGGTTCTGAATCCAAGCACCCTTGTTCCAAAGTGCATTAGCAAATGTAGGAGCAAGAAGAAGTGCAACACCACAGTACCATGTATGTGTTGGAAGGTTAAGGTATGTGTACTCGAAATTCCATACATCATATGCAATGATGAACCAGATTGTCATATCTGGCCAAAGCATATCTGACTGGTTCTTGTCCTTTGATGTATAAAGATGTACGCAACCTGTCATACAGAAGATGTTAATCATACCAGCGATAGCGTTAACAACATTCCACCATCCACCGTAGATGAATACACCCTCATTAGAGCACCACCAAGCACCTGAGAAGTCGCCTGTGATTGAGTAAGCTGCAAGAGCAGACTCCATGTCAGAAACGTTAGCAATCATGATATTGGCTGCAACGATGAACCATGGCCACCAAGCAAACCATTTTTCCTTACCAATGCCCCACTTGTACTTGATCATCATGAAACCTACGCATCCGATATCAGCTGCGTAAAGCTTGAAGTAGTGGAACCATCCATCCATGTAAGCAACAGTTGGATTAGCGCTGCCACCAAACATGCCAACATGAGCAAGGATAAAGTAAAGAGTAAGAATAGCTGGAATGATTACAAAGATAATCATACCGCCGACCTTAGTACGACGACCAAGTTCGTTCATAAGAATTAATCCCGCAAACACAAGGCACCAGCCAAGGATCTGCCAGAGATTTGTAATTTGGAACAACATAATGTGTCCTCCTTATTTAATTATTTATACTTTTGAGAAACTAAATTCTCACACCTCAGTTTTTATTATATCCTTGTGTGGCATTAATAACAATGTATCAATTGTGAAATTTTTTATACTTTTTTAATAATTTGTATTCGCATCAGCCTCTAATCTTAAGGGCATGTGGTATACATTCAAAGGTAATATCCTCAAAAAAACCAACATGTTCCCCATCTACATGAACACACATCTTATCCTTCATTTGAATTCGGATTTTATCAAAATTTAATAAATCAAATCCACCCTTGCCCTCATGCTTACCTGCAACTAAAACAGGCAAAAGTGTAAGACATTTTAATCTGCTAATATCATGGGCATAAAAAGCTGTAAGATATCCTGAATCCGGTGTAGCATTTGGAGCCATAGGGATTCCGCCTCCCTCTGCCCTACAATTCATAGCAGCAGCAAAAATGGTTCCCTTTACATCCTTCTCCTCTACCTCATCTTTAAACCATCTAGTAATGTGAGCGTCAGAAAATGGCATTGTAAAAATATCTCCAACTGTAAGTAGTCCATAAGTAGCAGAACCAAGGCCAAATTTATTAAGGAATTTTTTAAGCTTACTAGTGAGAGCCTGCAAGCATACATAGGCATCCACTCCAATTCCAGAGCTCACGCCAAATAGACGCTGGCCACCATCATAAATGACCTTTCCCATATCAAAAATTTTGTACTCTTCTGTAGCTAATGCCCGTTTTAATATTTCAAGGGCATCCCCTTCAAGGCCTATTCCACTAACAAAATCATTGGCAGAACCGGAAGGAAGTGGTGTATACAAAGTATTTTCGAAGTCCACTATTCCATTCAAAGCCTCATTTAAAGTGCCATCACCGCCCATAACAAACAAAGCCACCTTCTGGCCGGAGCTAGTAGCTGCCTTTGCAAATTCAGTAGCGTCATTGGCCCCTGCAGTAAAATGAGCCTCATACTCAATATTCTCAGACTTAAGATAAGCCTCTAGCTCATCCCAAACATCTGCAGCCCTTCCAGTACGAGATGCTTTATTGACAATAAAAATATTTTTCATAATTATCCTCATTTTTTCTTTTACATTTCATATTTAAATGATAGCATAATAGCGAAAATAAATGAAAGGTGCTAAAGAAAATGATCACTCAAGAAAAGAAACAATACTACGCTCACAAGATACAACACAACGGAACTCGTGCTATTTCGGTTGTCAATTGGACTATAGGAGCTATTTTAGTAGGAATAATTGTTGGATTATTCGCCGGTTCTTTCGGCCTTTCTATGAGATATATAATAAAGACTCGCGAGACTTACCCATGGCTTATCTATCTACTGCCAGTGGGTGCAATCATAATTACTTTCATATATAAAAAGATTCTCAAGGTCAAGGACAGCGGAACAAACACAGTCATCGCAGCCATCCAGTCTGACGAGGTACTTCCACTTAGACTTGCCCCATTGATTTATATATCCACTCTAATCACTCATCTTGTAGGTGGTTCTGCCGGTCGAGAGGGTGCTGCCCTTCAAATGGGTGGCGCCATTGGAAATGGCATCGGACGCGTCTTCAAGCTTAACTCAACTGACAAGAAAACAATGATAATGTGTGGTATGAGTGCCGCATTCTCTGCACTTTTTGGTACCCCTATGGCTGCTGCCATTTTTTCAATGGAGGTCATCTCGGTAGGAATCATGCATTATGCAGCATTAGTTCCTTGTGTAATCTCATCACTAGTAGCCAGAGCTATCGCCTCATATTTGGGACTGCACGCAGAGCAATACCCAATTGGAGCTATTCCTAAATTCGGAATTAAAAACGCCATCATCATATGCCTATTTGCTATATTATGCGGATTTGTATCCATCGTATTTTGCCTCTTTATGCACAAATACGAGAGTTTCTTATCTAACAAGCTTAAAAATCCATACATTAAAGGATTAGTTGGTGGTACATCCGTATTACTACTGACACTTATTGTTGGCTCGCAAACTTACAACAGTACCGGTTCAGCTATTATTGAGTCATGCTTCACTGGTGCTACTATTGGACTTGAAGTATTCGTCCTTAAAATAATATTCACCACCCTCACATTATCCTGTGGATACAAAGGTGGTGAAATCGTTCCTACTCTTTTCATAGGCGCAACATTAGGCGCAGCAATGGGACCAATATTGGGCCTATCCCCAGCATTGCTTGCTGCAGTTGGAATGGGCGCCCTTTTCTGCGGCGTAACCAATTGTCCTGTAGCCAGCCTTCTGATTTGCTTCGAGCTCTTTGGATATGAACCAATGCCATATTTCCTACTTGGCGTATCCTTCAGCTATTGGGTTTCAGGATATTCAGGACTCTATCGCGCACAAAAAATCGTCTACAGCAAATACAAGAGCAACTACATCGACAAGCACGTACAATAATGACCCTAGGGGACGGGGTCAGTGGTCCATTACGCAATAAAAGAGCCTAAGTTACACCCAAAATGTATGCTTGCGCGAGCAGGAAGGCTCCATGCCGGACAAGGGAGGGACCCACACCGGGCGGGAAGGTCCCCTTGTCCGAGTATGGAAGGTGGCCTGCGGGAGCATAATAGTATTATGGAATGTAACTTAGGCTTATTTTATGCTTCGGTAATGTAGCCTGCCACGGCAGTTGCTGCGGCAGTTGCTGGACTAGCAAGATAAATCTGTACTTTGCTGGTACCCATTCGACCAAGGAAATTACGATTGTTAGTGGCTACCACTACCTCATCATCAGAGAGGATTCCGCCACCACGTCCACAGCAAAGTCCACATCCAGGTGTTGTTATAATAGCACCTGCATCAGATAAAATCTCAAGCGTGCCATCTGCAAGAGCCTCGCGGTATATTTTGCGACTAGCAGGTGTAACAATCATCTTTACAAATGGAGCTACATGCTTGCCCTTCATGTAGGCTGCAGCAGTTCTCAAATCTTCTAATCTTCCATTAGTACAAGAACCAAGGAATACCTGATTTACCTTTGTACCCTTAATTTCAGAAACTGGCTTAATATTATCAACAAGAGATGGACAAGCGCATACAGGAACAAACTCCTCAGCTCTATATCTCATAACTTTTGTATATGTAGCATCTCCATCTGGCTGAAGCGCTTTCACTGAATCATCATAAGGAATCCTGCAGTAATCGCATGTCTTCTCATCTGGAACAAATACGCCGCACTTAGCGCCAGCCTCAACAGACATATTAGACATGGTCATACGACTAGCGACACTCATAGCATCTACTGTGGAGCCGCCAAACTCAAGTGCCTGATATGTAGCTCCCGAAGCAGTTAAGTCACCAATAATTCTAAGGATTACATCTTTTGATGTAACATTTCCAGGAAGTGTTCCATCGATTTCTACTCTAATTGTCTCTGGCACCTTTATCCAAAGCTGACCTGTACCTAAAATACCAGCCATCTCTGTATAACCTATACCAGTAGAAAAAGCACCTACACATCCATAAGTTACAGTGTGACTATCTGTACCAAAAGCGATATCACCAGGCTTTACATAGCCTGCCTCAGTCATAAGCTGATGGCAAATACCATCTGTACGATGAACTCTCTTGATTCCATATTTGTCAGCGAATTCATCGCCAGCTCTAAAGTGTCTACTGTCATCCACCTGTGTTGCAGGAAGGAAATGATCATAAATCAAAACAACACTATCTGGATTTGCAACCTTATCAAATCCCATTTCTTCGAATTTCTGCACTGCAAAAGGAACCATGATGTCATCAATCATGCACCAATCTACATCTACAGTAACTATATCACCAGGCTTAACCTCATGGCCAACCTTGTTTCCGATTATCTTTTCAATAAGTGTGTGTCCCATTGTACTCTCCAAAATTAATCTAATCCGTTGCGCTTTCTCATTGCCTTTACTAGGCCACCTGCTTCAAGAATCTCAGTAAGATTCTCTGGTAAGCTGGCAATTGGGTATGATTTACCATTTACCTTTATTTCCTTACCAGGGATAACTTCTGCCTCGTCCCCTTCGCTTACCTCATCATATAAATCAGGCTGCTCGATAAGAAGCAATCCATTGTTAATTGCATTTCTAAAGAAAATTCTGGCAAATGACTTGGCAACTATACATGAAATTCCAAGGGCCTTAACCACCTCTGGTGCCTGCTCTCTTGAAGAACCGCAGCCGAAATTGTTGCCAGCTACAATCATATCTCCTGGCTGAATCTTGCCAGCCAACTCTGGTCTAAGTGGAGAAAAAGCATATGGCTTCATCTGCTCTACCGTCTCAAAAGCCAAATATTCTGTAGGCAAAATAATATCTGTATCTATATCATTGTCTAATTTCCAAATCTTGCTCATTTTACACCTCCGCAGATGTGATATAGCCAGCAATAGCTGATGCAGTTACTGTAGCTGCACTTGCCAAGTATACGAATGAATCCTTGTGGCCTGCACGTCCCTTAAAGTTTCTAGTACCAGTTGAGATAAGAGTCTCGCCCTCACCGATAACGCCCTGGCATGCACCCCAACATACAGAACAGTTAGGATTCATAACCATAGCACCTGCTTCCATAAATATATCAAGAAGTCCCTCTTTAAGGGCCTGCTTGTATACGCTGCGGCTGGCAGGAACAACTAAGAAACGAACCTTTGGAGCTACCTTTTTGCCCTTAATAACTGCAGCACCTACACGTAAATCCTCGATTCGACCATTGTTACAGCTACCAAGGAATGCCTCGTCGATTTTAGTTCCCTCACATTCCTTAACAGGAACAATATTGTCTACAAAATGAGGCTTAGCAACGATTGGCTCAATCTCATCTAAATCAATATCAATTACCTGTGAAAATACAGCATCCTCATCTGATTTAAACAGGGCCTTAGGCTCTCTACCATGCTCCTTAAGATAATCAAGGGCCACCTCATCTACTTCCATTAATGCTGTCTTGGCACCTGCCTCTACACAGAGATTACAAATAGCAATTCTATCAGCAATAGACAAATCCTTAAGACCATCTCCAGCAAATTCCATAGCCTTGTAGTTGGCACCATTTGCAGAAATCTTGCCTATAATGCTGAGGATTAAATCTCTTGCATATACACCCTTTTTAAGCTTTCCATGGATATTAAAACGAATTGTCTCAGGAACTAAAAGCCAAGAAGTACCTGTAACCATAGCATATAGATAATCTGTACATCCTACACCTGTTCCAAAGGCACCAAGGGCACCGTAAGCACATGTGTGTGAATCTGCACCAAAAATAAGCTCACCTGGACGAACATGATTCTCCATCATAACCTGATGGCACACGCCCTCGCCCTCATAAAATGTAATCCCATGCTCTCTAGCGAAATCACGCATCTTTTTATGAGATGCAGCTGTCTTTGGGCTATCTGCAGGAATATTGTGGTCGATAATCCAAACCAATTTATCCACGTCTGCAATGTGTGGATTTTTTAAATTATTGTACATATCAATAGTAAGATGTGTTGTACCATCATTACTCATCAATCTATCTAAAGTAACTGTTTCAATATCGCCAGCTTTGCAGGATTCCTTGCCTGCGGCAGCAGCAATAATCTTTTCAGCCATAGTCATTCCCATAATTTATTATCTCCTTGTAGTCCGCTTTGTTACGCTCTCAAGCCTGAGTATCACTTACAGTCACTAACATGTGACTTCCAGTAACACTCAGAGCTTGATAGCTACAAAGCTCATATAAATAATTTCAAAAAATAATAATCTAACAGTAATAAGATTATTGATTTAACGAAGCGATTAGACCGCCCTGGTCTAAGATCTCCTGCATCTTTGCTGGAAGTTTGGTGCATGAGTATGTCTTACCATCAACAGTAATCACGCCTTCCTGTAAATCAAGCTCCATCTCATCTCCGTCCTTTACCACATCATAGAGCTCCTTGCTGACTATAACAGGCATGCCAATATTTATAGAATTTCTATAGAAAATACGAGCAAATGATTTTGCGATAACAGCCTTGACCCCAAGTGCCTTTAGCACGCTAGGCGCCTGCTCACGAGATGAACCGCAGCCAAAATTCTCATCAGCTACAACAAAATCTCCTGGCTTCACCTGTGATGCAAAATCTGAGTTTAGAGACTCAAATGTATGAACCTTCATTTCATCTATTGTTGGGAATAGTAGATACTGAGAAGCGATAATTTGATCTGTATCTACATCTTTGTGAAATCGAAATACCTTACCCATAATTCCTCCTGTTGCCAATATAATTATTCAAACATTGTACCCCAATTCTTTAGTGATTTAAAGGGGTAAATCACACTGTATTCATTTTTAAACTTTAAAAGAGGAAGAATATGGCTTAATATAATGTTCTGCAATTAATTTTAGGAGTATTAAATATGAATTATATTTTAATTGGAAGAATTTTTTCTGTGTTGGCGTGTATCCTTATGGTTGTAATCGGATATATTCGCCACAAAAGAACTGTGCTTTTAGCTCAGAATGTTCAACTTATATTGTTTACCATTTCTTATGCATTTTTAGGCGGTATGGCAGCTGTTGTCAGCAACATAGTCAGCCTCATAAGAAATCTTATTTGTTTAAAATGGAATTTAAATACACCACTGAAAATCTTTTTCATTGGATTTCAGGGTGTATTCACATACTTTACTACTCAAAACACATGGGTAGATTGGCCTCCATTTTTAGCAGCCACCGCTTTAACCGTCACTCTCAGCTCAAAAAAAGACCTCGTGATCAAGCTTGGCTGCATCGGAAGTACTCTTTGCTTTGGTCTATATGATTTTAATTTACGCAACTGGCTTGTATTTGCCTTTGACGTATTTACCTTTGTATCAAGCTGGATTGGTGTCTACAGGATTCTTTACAGTTCTAGACATGCCGATCATTAAAATATCATCTCTATAAGGATGTTTCATTAAATGAACTACTGTTATGAATTCATGAACACCATGTTCAGTTTTAATGTTAACCTCACACTCTACTCTCGTCTTGCCTTCGTTAAAGGCTTTAATTAAGGCAGGGCGGGATAAGGTGTCTCTGTATTTCTTGCCGCTATCATAATCAGCGCTCATAGCTATTGTAGCTTCTGACATATCATCAATAACACCAGCTGTAGCCGCTTTAAATTTCACCCCATCCCTCTGGTGCATGAGATAATAGCTATTTTTATAGAGATTTCCAAAGATAATCATGTCATACTCATCTCTAATTGCCTTCAAAAGCAAGCTATGAGTACTGAATGTTCCCTGTTTCTTAAGGAAATTATCGTCGTCTACAGTTGGCTGAGTATCCATAAGTGCTATTACAAGAAAATCTTCTTTTTTAAGGGGCTTAGAAAAAAGATACCCCTGCACTCTGTCGCAATCCATATTCTGCATGAATTTTAACTGCTCGATTGTCTCAACACCCTCGGCAATAGTGCTTAAGTTAAGCTTGTTAGCAAAGAAGAAAACTGTCTCAAGTGTGCCTCGACCTCTGTCATCCTGACAGTTGTCTGCAAGAAAAGCCTTGTCAATCTTCAGGAAATTAACAGGTAAATCCTTAACAAACTGTAATGATGTAAAACCTGCTCCAAAGTCATCAATCGCGATGCTAACACCTAAGTCCGCCACATTGTAGGCCCACTCTTGAATGATGCTAAACTCTACTGCAGCCATGGCTGACTCAGTAATCTCCACCTCAAACATCCTAGGCTGAATACCATATGTAGAAAGTAAAGAATTGAGCTTGCGGCTAAAATCTCGTTCCCTTATATGCCATCTAGAAAAATTTACAGCGATAGGTACTGCTGCTTCACCAAGTTCATGTATAGTCCTACAAACTTCCTCTGCCATGAACCAATCCAAAAGGTTTATAGCTTCTGTCTTTTCAAGTTCAGGAATAAAACTATCCGGGCTCACAATTTCCCCATTAGCTTTTTCCCAACGAACTAAAGCCTCTGCACTCACCAGTCGCCCTGTATTAGCGTCGTACTGTGGCTGATAATAGGCCTTAATTTCGCGGCTCTCTATAGCAGCTATGACCTCGTTGATAAATGATGAATTCATATACTCCTCGTTCTAAAAAAACAAACATCACATACGCAACATTAATTCTTTTTCAATAATCTGTCCGTCTCGATAGTAAACACGTGGAACGCGCTTACTAACTGCGCAAGTTAATTCGTAAGGTATAGTACCGGCAATGCTAGCAAGCTCATCTATCGAGTTCTTCTCGCCAAAAATCTCTACCTCACTGCCCACATCAACTGAAGGCATATCTGTAATATCTATCATGCACATATCCATGCAAATCTTTCCACGAAGCTTTGCTGGACCTTCTTTTGTGTATAGACTGCATTTGTTGGAAAGACTACGCAAAAAACCGTCTGCATAGCCGTATGGCAATACGCCTATTCTAGTAGTCTTATCTGTAACGTACACACCACCGTAGCTTATAGCTGTGCCCTCTGGGTAAATCTTGATAGTGCTGACAGTTGTCTTCATAGTCATGGCTGGCTTAAGTCCCATCTGTCTAGCAAACTCGCCATAGCCATAGAGTAAAAGTCCTGGGCGAACCATATCCAGATAAGTGTTCTCAAATCTAGCTACCGCTCCAGTATTTGCGCAATGTCTAATGGCAAATTTACGACCAAGCTTTTCCTCTACCGAAGAAATCACGCTAGTAAATAATTCAAACTGATGCTTAGTATAGGCATCGTTCTCGTCACCAAACTCATCTGCCTCTGCAAAATGAGTAAATATACCCTCTGCATCAAGTCCCGGCATATTGCAAGCCTCTACAATGCCCTCTACACCAGTATCAAAATAACCATCATCACATAAATATCCCAGGCGAGACATGCCGGTATCCACCTTAATGTGTACCTTTAGCTTGCCGCCACATCTGACTGCCTCTTCGCTATATTCGTCCGCCTTAGCCTTACAAGTGATAGCCTGAGTAATGTGATATTCAATTAAACGGCCCACCTGCTCCTTAGGAGTGTGTCCCAGAATAAGGATAGGCATATCTATTCCGTTAACTCTAAGCTCAAGAGCCTCGTCCGCTGAGCTTACAGCCAAATAATCAGCTCCAAGATCCTGAAGTAGCTTGCTCACCTGAATGCTACCATGACCGTAGGCATCCGCCTTAACAACTCCAAGGAACTTTACATCTGGTCCTATTTTCTCACGAATCTTTTTATAGTTATAGGCAATGGAGTCCAATTTTATCTCGGCCCATGTCCTTCTCAATGTTGATTCCATTATAAATCATCTCCTAATAAATTATAACAATACTTATTATAATCATTTATAAAAAAAACGAAACCCTCTAATGCAACCTTAGAGGGTTAGTTTAAGTCATATTATTACAATACTTTTGAGAGGAAATCTTTCAAGCGCTGGCTCTGTGGAAAATTAAAGATTTCAGCAGGTGTTCCCTCTTCTTTAATTCCCTTCTCATCGAAGAACATAACTCTGTCAGCAACTTCTTTTGCAAATCCCATCTCGTGTGTGACAACTACCATTGTCATACCGTCATCAGCAAGTTCCTTCATAAGTGAAAGTACCTCGCCAACCATCTCTGGGTCTAGAGCACTAGTAGGCTCATCAAAAAGAATAACCTCTGGATTCATAGCAAGTGTACGGGCAATTGCTATACGCTGCTTTTGTCCACCTGAAAGGCTATCTGGATATGCATCAGCCTTGTCAGAAAGACCGACTCTCTCTAGAAGCTCAACAGCCTTTGCATCAGCCTCAGACTCGCTCATGATTCCAAGCTTAACAGGAGCAAGTGTTAAATTCTTTTTGATAGTTAAATGTGGGAATAAATTAAAATGCTGGAAAACCATTCCCACACGACGACGAACATCGTTTATATCAACTCCCTTTGCTGTTATATCCTCGCCATCAACATATATAGCTCCGCTAGTTGCCTCCTCAAGCTGGTTAAGTGTACGAATAAATGTAGACTTACCACAACCAGAAGGTCCGATAATAGCGATAACCTCGCCTTTTTCAATTTGCATATTTACATTTGAAAGAACCTCGTTGTCACCAAATGACTTAGAAAGATTCTCAACTTTTATCAAAATTTCGTTACCCATTATTCTATCCTCTTTCTAATTATTTCTCGCTCTTTCTAAGATTCTTCTCAAGCTTGCCTACACCTATAGTAAGAAGCTGAACAATTGCAAGATAAATAAATGCTACAGCAATAAGTGGCATAAATGCCTCGTATGTAATACTTCTGATGATATCACCGCCTCGAGTAAGATCTATAAGACCGATGTAACCACAGATAGATGTCTCCTTAATCAATGAGATAAACTCATTTAATAGTGAAGGAAGCACTGTCTTTATAGCCTGTGGAAGAACAATAGATATCATTGTCTGCTTATATGAAAGACCAAGGCTTCGTCCAGCCTCCATCTGACCTCCATCAACTGACATAATACCGCCACGCATGATTTCAGCTACATAGGCGCCTGAGTTTATCGCAAATGCGATAATAGAAACAATAACCTTTGGTACTACAACCGCCTTAAATACTACATAGTAAATAATCAAAAGTTGAATCATCATTGGTGTTCCACGGATAATTGTAAGATACACTTTACAAATCGAATTAAGAACTGTAAGCGAACCTGTCTTATCATGTGTAACACGAATAATTGCAACAATAAAACCGATAAACATACCAGCAAGTACGGCACAAAGAGCAATAATAAGAGTATTAACAAGACCCTTGAGCATATACTTGTAACGACCATCGGTAATGAAGCAGCGCTTAAAGTTTTCTACAAAGCCAATGCCCTCTCCTGATTTTTCAGGATCTCGGGAAATGATAACCTGCTTAGATGTAGTGTAAGGATCAGAGAAGTTAATAGATTTAAGTCTCTCCTCTGTCATAGTCATACCTGCGATACCCACATCCGCCTTGTGAGAATCTACAGCATTGATAATACTATCAAACTCAATATCCTCAATCTGAACATCCATGCCCAGCTTATCACCAATAGCTTTGATGATTTCCATATCAATACCAACAGGAGTAGCATCCTCATAGTATTCATAAGGAGGAAAAGCTACGTTTGTAGCAACAACTAGTGTCCCATTAGGATACTCAGTTCCCTCTGGTGTTACATAAGGGCATGTTCCCTTTGTTTCATCACCAATATAGTTTTCAATAATCTGTTCAATAACGCCCTCTTCCTTAAGTTCTGCAAGAGCACCATTTACAGAATCGAGAAGCTCCTCATTATCCTTTGCGATACAAATTGCATATTCCTCAAGAGCAAAAGGCTCATCAAGGATTACAAGAGAAGGCTCATCTTTAGTAGTAGCTATAGCTGGCTGTTCGTCAACAATAACGCAGTCTACCTTGTTCTGCTTCAAAGCCTGTACAGCATCTGTAATCTTGTTATATCTATCGATTGTTGTGCCAGCCTTATCACCTTCGTAATCAGAAGCATAAATATCACCGATTGTTCCTAACTGAACACCGATTCTAGCTCCTTCCAAATCATCAATAGTATTAACCAGTTTGCCTGTGCTCTCAGCCTTGTTGCCACATCCTATAAAAAGGGCAGCCGTTAGGCCCAAGAGTAATAATGATAGTTTCTTCTTCATGTATATTTATTCCCTTTACTGAATTTTTATGCATAGATAATAACACATCAATTTACAAATGAAAAGCAAAAATTAAAAGATTATTTATCTTTTTATTTAAACAGCATTCTGACAATTCTTGCACCTTTATTTGCTACTCTTATTTCGTCTTCTAATCCTTTTCACACTAGTGGATTTCTTAGCCCCCCTACGCCTTGGATTCCTTGCTTTTCTAAATTCATTAATTTCCGACAATAGCTTCTCATCATCTCTTTCAAACAAAAGCTCACTTATGGCAGCAGACAATTCATTTTCATCTACTCTGCTCACAGGTATAACAGGCTCTACCCCTTCTAATTTAGCCGCCCTTTTTATTCTAGTTATCTCAGCATTAGTAAGTGGCATCTTAGTGAACTCTATAAGTTTTTTCCTGACAAAAGGCTTGCTTTGATTTGCATATTTAGGCAATCCAAATTTTTCAAGAATCATCCCTAGCTCTGGTCTCCACAGCAGTTCAAGCTTTCTTTGAAGCTTTGCCTTTTTGTTTATTTCAGGTCTTCTTAAAAAGTAAAAATCAGGCTTTCCATCCACTTCATCCACTGTGATAATTCCCCAGTGCTCAGGCACATGTTCGCCCACATGAAGGCCATGGCTGCCTCCTGCCACTACAATATTGTAATCAAAGTACTTATCATAATCCTTTATCTGACTCTCAAGTCTAGCGTATGTGTCTGCGTCAGATTTAATCTCTATACCAACTAAAGCGGATGTAATTACCATAACCACATCCGCTCTTGATTTACCAATCATTTTCTCTTCGAAAAATCTTGCTTTTTTATATTCGTTTTCAAGATAGTCAAAAAGTGACTCTCTAATATCCTTGTCCTTTAGCATAATCTAAATAATCTATTCCTGCTCACCGTTGATTTGCTTTAATATTTCGTCCTTTGATACATAATTATCCACTGACTTAGCAGCATCAGAAGCGTAATAAAGCTCTAACGTCGCATTATAATCAGCATCATTCTTAAGATAATCCTCATCCCATGTCCAGGTATCTACAATAGGCTCACCATTCTCATCGAAGCTATCCTCTGCCCATGGATCAGAAGTCCCCTTCTCACCATACCCAAGAAGTACCCACTGTCCATCTCTTATAGCAAGAAGATTATCATAATACGCTCCTAGTACTATGCCTGTATTGTCCACAATATTCTGCTTCTCAATATAGGTAAATTCAGTTCCGCTAGTAAGTGCGTAATTAAGGCTTCCCTCGTGATATGAAATAAGGTAAACACCAAATGTCTCATCATTTGAATTGCATACTAATTCAGGAATATCGTCTTCATTCACATAAATAAGCGAATATGTAAAACTATACTGAGGAGAATTAGCCTCCACATCAGCTATAGCCGCGGTATAAGCACTCTTATAGTCATCGTAAGTCTTTCCATCTGTACCGCCGTACACATCTGCATTAGCAAGTGCCTCATTATACTCTGGTGTATGACTATATCCCTCAATTACTTCTACAACAGCATCTGCATCTTCCTCTACTTTTTCAGCCTCATCATCACTAGACGCCTCAGTAGCTGTCTCTTCTGCGTTGTCAGAGTCTGCCTTCTTGCTCTTTTGTCCACATGCCAAAAATGAAAAGCAAATAGTTCCTATCAATATAATTGATAATAATTTCTTCTTCATAATAAATCTCCAATCCCCTTTATATACCTGTATAGTATACCTCATTAAAAGGGATTGGGAAAGTTACTGAGGAGTTGAATACTGGTCGAGATTTACTTTGAGCCTAGGATATTGGCTTTTCCCCAGAATGGCAGCTAATATCCCCTTTATTAAGGACAAGAACGCAAAACCTACGGGTATTTTTGGATTTTCTTAATTTACACCGTAGCATTTTGCACTGAAAAAATTCTGGTTACGGTTTTTTTGAGATTTTCTTCAAAATCCCCGTATTTCAATGAATTCAAATCCCATCAAACTACGGTAAAAAAAGAAAAAGCTTAATCTATACCGTAGATACTAAAAAATGGCTACGGTATAAATCCCAAAATTTAATAAATACCCGTAGGTTTTCGATTCTGAAAATTTTTAACTCTGCAAGTCTACGGGTATAATTCCAATTATTCAATAATACCCGTAAATCAGCCATCAATAACCAAAGATACCTAATTTTTCCTTCTTCTGACTTGTATATTGTTTGCATTCTATCTCTCGCAAAAGAACTCTATCTGCTCCCCTAATGGTCCATAGCAAAACGCCATTCTAATTGGATATACAGGGTTTGCTGGAATGTCCACATCATTAGGCTCAACAAATACTTCATAGCCAGCCTCTCTTACTTTTATAACGATGCCATCAACATCCTCTGTAAGTAAGGCCATGTGTCTTATGACACCAAGCTGATGCTCACCAGCTTGATTTGTAAATATCTCAATCAATCCATTACCAGTATCAAGCATCAAACCGCCATCCCACTCACGGCAGATTTTTAAACCTAAAATGTCCATATAAAACTCTTTAACTCTCACTAGTTCTTCCTCTGTTTCACACTTCATAGAAATATGATGAATTCCTTTAATCAAGCCAATATTCTCCTTTTGTAACATTTCTTATCTCCAACATACTGTAAAAATTCTGGTATCTTTGACCAATATATATTGCACTAGTTTTGAAAATTCCATTCCTCTTTAGAAATACAATTAACATGCTCAGTTCTAAATACACCCTCTATTGCACAAGGAACATTATCTGCTGTGTGATGAAAATGGAATCCACATTTTTCTTGAACACGTTTAGACTTTGTATTTCCCTCAAAATATCCGCACCATATCTTATCAAGCTGCTTATCTTCAAAGCCGTATCTCATTATCTCACGCACAGCTTCAGGCACTAATCCCTGCCCCCAGTAAGGTACACCAATCCAATAACCAATTTCACCTTCATTATCCGGTACACGAAGATTACTTGCTTCTCCAACCATAAGACCTATGCTTCCAACAGGATGACCTGTTTCCTTTAATACCATTGCATAGGTATCAGGCGCAGATAAAACGTCTCGAATTACTTCGCGACTATTTTCCACACTAGTATGTACTGGCCAGCCAGCAATTGGTCCAACCTCTGGGTGACTAGCATATTTATATAAATCCTCAGCGTCTTTCTCTTCCCAAGATCTAAGAATTAATCTGTCTGTATGTAATATCATGCTTATTCCCTCCAAAACTACAACATCATAAACATCCTCGACACATTAGTTATAGAGTGCATATTTGCTACTTGTTATACATTACCCTAATTTGCAACAAATCTTTTAGGAAGAGTATATAGTATTAAGGAGCAAAATCCAATAAAAAAAGACCTAAGCTTTTATTCTTCGCGAGATAGGGGGATTCGAACCCTTTTAGGGTTTCAGAAACCGCCTAAAATAAGGGCTTTCAGCAACCATATTTTTAAAACCAATCACTTAACCAATCAAATAATAGCGCAGACACTAATCCTTAAATTTATTTTTTTCATATTTTTAATATATTATTGATTATAAATATAATGCATTCAAAATCTATTACAGAGGTTAAACATATGACAAAGAAAGAAATAAATGGATACATTAGAGATATACAATATGGCGTAGGTGACGCAAGAGCACATATTCCTGAAGAAATACTTAAAAGCGATTTATTTATCGAAGCAGAAAGAAAGGCTGGATTGCGCCGTTTTGATAGACGCGGATATGACGTAATTAATGATATTTTCTTTGTTATTGATTTTTTAACTGACTGTGAACGTGAAGAAAAAACAAGTTTTAACACCTTTGACGAATACTATGCTTATTTAAAAGGCGAAATATACGAAAAGTCTAGTTATTATCAATACTCTTTTTCACAAGAGGAAATTGATACATATAACCTAGACCTAAATCGACTTTCAAATACTCATTTCATTGATTATACAATTGATGATTTTAGTATTGATGACTGTATAAACGAGCAAAAATCTACCAACGACACCGAGTACAATGATATTGAATATGCGAAGAAAAATATTCTTAAATGGATAGATAAACTATGTGCTTGCTCTACTCTTGAAGAATATACAAAAACTGCAAATAACTTTAAACGGTCACGTTTTAATTATTACTCAAGTATAGTTGAACATATCGTTATCCAAAAAAAGCCTAAACTAATTTTTCAATATCTAACCCAAGAATACAATAAAAATTGCAATTTATGGGATATTGAACCTCTCTTCGGTCACTACAGTAAAGATGAAATAGCTAATGCCATAGAATTTGACTATCATAAATATTATGATTCGTTTCTTTTTTCTGAAGCTAGTTATAGCAAAAGAAAGAGGGAATTTAATAATGCTATGTCAATGTTGAACTGTATTGAAATGATACAGAATCTAGGTCTTGAAGAGTGCGAAGATATTATTAATGATGTCTTTAACCTAAAAATAGATTCCATAAATGAATATAAAGGTTTTAGTACGAAAACTCATTTTTATTATATTTGCACCAAATACACCTTCTTACTAAAAAAAGGCTCGCAAGATATAAAACTATATAAATGGTTCGTAACTTTCGAAGACTTTGCTACCTTTTTAAATAATGACTTGTCTGACTGTGATTTTTCCGAAGCGAAACTACCTGATATAGATTTTTCAAAATTTTCAACGAATGATAATACTCTTTTGCCTAAACACGAAGTATCAATCGACATAAATAAATTAAACTACTCTATCGAAAAAAAATATAGATATGGAAAATTTTCTGTTGTCCAAACATGGAAAGGTAATGATTTCGAATACAAAATAGATAAAACTTTTGATTATTTTGGCGACTTTGTATATTACCTAAAAAATGATTTGTCCAATGCTGATTTATTGATGTGTTCAGACTTAATTAATTTAAACGATATATCTGAGCTCAACTTGGAAAATGTTGAAATATTAAGTGTTGTTAACAATAAATTTTCAATTCCATATAAAAAAATAGAGCCTCTCTCAATACAAAATGATTCGTTTGCACCAACACTATTTAATGAAGAAAATACCGCTCTTGTCTTACAACGAAAAAATGAATTTGGTATTTCAGAAGAAGAAATATTTAGAGATTACATTACAATTAAATACATTTCAGACATCCATTTAGATTTTATTTTCGCGAATAGAGGTTGTAAATCTATAGGTGATGAACATTTTGTAATAAAGGAAATCGCAAAGCAAATAGCTTTTGAATGTGGCTACAATACTGATTTTTTACTTATAGGTGGCGACACTACAGCTGACCCTGATGTTTATAAATATTTCATTGATTCACTAAATGCAGAAGATGTATTTTGCAAAGTAATTTTTTTGTTAGGCAATCATGAACTATGGGGTAAATCTTTGGCTGAATACGGCTTACGCTATAAACATCAAGGCATACCTTTACATGAAATTATTGAAAAATATCATTCTATCACAGAAGACAATACATATTTTTCACTTTTACAAAATGACATGCTTGTAGAAAATAGCGATGAAAAAAGATTCTTACTCGATGAAGAAACTTTATTATCCATTTCGCAAGAAAAATTGACAGAAACTTTAAAAGACGCGAGATTAATTATTTTAGGTGGAATAGGTTTTTCCGGGCTCAACGAAGAATTCAATGCTAATAATGGAATTTATAGAGATGTTATTAATCGCGAAGATGAGATTGAGCAATCACAAAAATTTGAAGCAATTTACAATAAACTTTGTATAGCTGCCAAAAATAGAAATGTAATTATTTTTACTCACATGCCAATAGAAAGTTGGACACATCAAAGCCCACAGAAAAACTTTATTTATGTGAACGGTCATTCTCATAGAAACTATTTCTTTGATGATGGTGAAACAAGAATTTATGCAGATAACCAAAGCGGTTATCATGCCAAAAATGTCCATCTAAAGCATTTATATGTTAATAAAGAATTTGATTGTTTTTCTGAATTTCAAGACGGCATTTATGAAATTACAAACAAACAATATTTAGACTTTTATCGAGCTAAAAATATTCGAATGGATTATAATCGCGATGGTAAAATTTACATGATTAAACGATACGATTATTACTGCTTTATTTGGCAAGGTAAAACCAAAAATTTGTCATTGCTTAATGGTGGGGCATTAAAAAAGCTAAATTACACAGATATTAACTACTATTATGAGCATATGCCTGATGTCATTAACACAATAAAAGAACCATTAGACAAGTACACTGCCGTGCAAGCAAAAATTGCTGAACAAGTTAAGCACATTGGTGGTTATGGAACAATTCATGGCGCTATCATAGATATTGATTTCTATAATCACATTTATGTTAATCCACATGATTTATCTATTACAGGATATTTCGCTTACGACATTGTTCGCAAATATGTATATCAAAATATTCCTTCTTTGCTAAAAGATAAATGTCCTGAATTATACAGCAATTATATAAAGTTACTTAAAGATAAAAAAGAAAACTCGCTTGTTGTAAAAGATAATACTGAAATATCGACAGAAACTAATTTTTACTATGATACAGATATTTACAAAGCCTCAAGGATTATAAAGAAAATGCAAAAAGTAAATCATGGAATATTAAGTGCCTGGTCTGATGACATGAATACTGACAATCTAATAGAAATGAACTAAAGAAGAAGCCTAGCAATAGGCTTCTTTTTTAGTTCATCAACTGTATCACTTTTTGCATCTATGATTTCTTTTCTCTCAACTTTAAGTTCAACAATATAAAGTTTAACTTTTGTCTTTCCCACATCAGTAAGTTTGATTGAAAACATTATACTTTCATTGATGAAAAAGAAACATTCCTTGACAAGGCAGAAGCACGCCTTGTCAGGCTGTGGCAACCAATCAAAAACCAACCACTTTTTCACTTAACAAATATAAAAAAAAAGCCTTGAATCCTATAAATTCAAGACTTCCCATAGCGTAGCAAGAGGGGATTCGATTCTTCGCTTCGCTCCGGTCGGCTCGCAACCATGTGGTCCACCGGACCACGCTCGCCCCTCAACATCGCGGGAGACCCGTGGTTTGATTAAGTATAGAATCCCCCTCCGCTACGCAACAAAAAAAGGAATCCGAATGGATTCCTTCTTGTTGCGTAGCGAGAGGGGGATTCGAACCCTCGACACCGCGGGTATGAACCGCGTGCTCTAGCCAACTGAGCTATCTCGCCTCAATAACTAAATATTTGATTTTGAATGGGACCTACAGGGCTCGAACCTGTGACCCTCTGCTTGTAAGGCAGATGCTCTCCCAGCTGAGCTAAGATCCCAGAGCTTTTCGCGATTGTTACCGCTTCAAGCGACTAGATAAATATAACAAAGGGTGCCTGTATTGTCAACCAAATATTTAATATTCGCAATACTTTTTTTTATTTGTATAATTGGCTGAAAATCACGTTTAACTTTTAGATTATTAAAGGCGCAGGACAATGCCTGCGCCCACTATATTATCATTAAATATAACCTTTTAGAAGCTGTGTCCTCCACCGGAGTGGCCGCCGCCACCTCCGCCGCTGAAGCCGCCTCCGCCTCCACTGAAGCCACCTCCACCAAAGCCTCCGGAGCTTCCTCCGCTATCACTGCTTCGATGTCTGCGAATAGTATCATAAACCATAACAGTGCCAGCAATAGGTGCACCTACCGTAACAACTGTAGAAGCAATATCTCCATAAGGAGCAAATTTAGCTCTTTGCCTCATAGCTCTTCTAAATACAAGGAAGTATCCCAAAATAATAGAAATAAGGAATGAAACAATAAATCTCATAGGTCTTAAGATAAATCCCTTATTTACAATTGTATCTGCCTGGGTAAAGGCCATTTTAATACAGTCAAAATACTCTTGCCTAGAAGCATAGCGATATATATTATCCGTGATATCTGTACAATCATCACTTCTTAACTGCTTCTGCACATCTCCATATCCCTGGATATATACCTCGCGATGATACATATCAATAATGAATGCGATTCCATCTTCATATTTTGAAAAAGTATTTGAATAATAATACTCTAAAGTAGAATCAGTATTATTGAAATTTGAGTCTTCAGCTGTAACTGCAATATAATTTATTCCATCATCTAATGAAGAAAGATAATCATATAATTCCTGCTCTTCTGATTCTGAAAGAAGGTTAGCATCATCCTGAATAGATACATTTTCTGATGCAGCCCTTACAGAAAGAGGCATCGCAAATGCAAGAGCAACTGCAACTATCATTAAAATTCTTTTAATTTCTCGCATTTTCAAGGCCACCTCCTTTTCTCTCAAAATGAGGAGATGGATGAGTCGCTGATCTATTGTACTCATCTACTATTGCATTTATAGAAATAACAAGTATCGTAAATACGATAATCAACGCTCCGTAATAGAATAAATCATCAGGATTATTAATTATTCTAATGGCAACTGCCAGTACCCAACTTATAATACCTAAAGACAAAACTGTCTTTTTGCCCTTGCCAACTTTAAACATGGCTATAAGTATGATTACACCGGTTGCAATATAACCAATTATACCAAGATAATTAGTTCCACCAGAACTAACCTGTGACAAGCCATAAAATAACCACTCTATAAATCCAAAATTTCCTGTAACAAGTTGAAAAACAACAAAAATAAATATAGCAGACGCAACTAATCCTAAAATCTGACCTGGATGGCCAAAAGGCTTTGACTTTCTCATTTTATCTGCATAGTATTCTTTTTTACCATTTACTCTGTGCTCTTCATCCAGATTGGCATTGTTCATGTAGTATCCCTTATCGTCCAAATGATTGTCAGAGCGATAGGTCTTGTTAGCTAGACCTGCTCCTATATATGCAATCACAGACGACATAAAGGCACTAAACAAACAAAGAGTCTTAACTTTGAAACTAAAGTTAAAGAGGAAACTGAGACAAACCAGTAATGCAAATATACCAAGAGAAGCAAATGCACCTGCTATAAACATCTTCCGCTTCTCAATAGGCATATCAAGATATGTCTGACCAGTAGCTCCATTTATAATAGAATATGCCACTCTATCACCGTATCGCGTGGTCATGAAATAAAGTGGTAAATAAGCCCCTTCAGTATCATTGTATTTAATACTTGATGAGATATTGTTCTTAATTTCGTTTTTAGAACCAAACTCAGGACTGTAATTATTACTATTATCTAGAGACTTATATGTGAGATAATCTACCGCCTTGTGCTCAGAATCATCCTTATACAAATCCTTCTCAACAGTTGAATTCTCAACAAAGAATCCAGCCAAATAATTAGGATTAAAAGGCTTAAGCTTCTCCATAGGAAATGGTTCAAGCTTTTCTGCAATCTCATCATCTAAAGCTTGTGAAGCATCGAAAGGTACCTTTAAATGATCAAGATCCATGTCTACCTTTATGTTAGCTTTATAGGTAACATAGTACTGAGAAGTGGTCTCATATCTCTCTGCTCTATAACTTATTTTGTCATGAATATTGTAATCATAGAGATAATATGGAGTATAAAGAGGAACCAGTTTTTCTACATTAGTATCATCATTTAATCCAGTAGGGGCAAATGAAATATCAATTGTATTTCTAACGTAACTCTGCTTTGCTTCCTGTTTATCAATCATAAAAGGCAACACATACTTAGGAGCACCCTCAGTGGAGAAATGCTCCTGCATAGTTACCTGATTGCCGCAAAACGGACAAAATTCCATACCATCATTATCAATTAACTGAATCTCGCCATTACATGTAGGACATGTGTAGATTTTGGTGTTAACAGAATCAGCATTTATCCTGTCATCAGGCTTGTACTGCTCAACATCAGTAAGCTCTCCACATGACATACATTTTAATTGCTTGTCCTTAATTGAATATCTAAGCTGCCCTCCGCAATTAGGGCAAGGAAACATTGTAGCCATAAATCAATCTCCCCGAATAATCTATGGTCTCTTTGTTCCACAATTTACACAGAAATTGCCAAAGTTTTCATTACCGCAATTTGGACAGAACCATCTACCGGCTGGTGCCTGGCCCTGTGACTGAACCTCATTAAACTGACCTGGCTGAGCCTGTGGCATAGGCTGTCCCTGTGGCTGACCAGACTGTGCACCTGCATTTAATAAATCTGCACCATTAGCTCCACCTGCCTGCATAGCCATGTTCATTCCAAAGAATCCCATTGCTGCACCATTTTCATTAGAAGCTGCTGCCTTCATAGCCTCAGCCTGAGCCTGTACAAGTGTAGCACCTGCCATTGCCTGAGAACGAAGTGCACCTGTCTTCTGAAGCTCCTTAAGAGTTGCTGCATCCTCTTCTGGAATTGTTGTAGAAAGAATCTGAACAGATGTAATAGCAAGACCGTATTTTTCTGTCCAATCATGATCAAGCTCATCTGCCATTGCCTCAGAGATTTCCTTAGTGTAGCTAGGAATGCCTGATGGTCTGATGCCCATTGCAGAAAGCTTGCCAAGAGCTGGCTGAAGAGCCTGAATAAATGTAGCTCTAAGCTGATCCTGAACATCCTCGATAGTGTACTCATCCTTAACATTACCAGCAAGTGTAGAATAAAGCTGAGTAGGATCTGTAACCTGAAGGCTGTAGTTACCATTGCACTTGAGGTTTGTATCCATATCAAGACCAATATTCTGATCTAAGATTCTAAAAAGGATTGGGCTTGGTGTACCGAACTTAAGACCAATAATATCCTTTGTATTAACAAAATATACACGCTGCTGCACTGGCTTCTCTCCACCAAATGTGAATCTTCTGCCAAACTCCTTAAATACTGCTGCAAAATTGCCTGCAAAAATAGAAGCCGAACCATTGTCCTCCCACTCGTAAGCACCTGGCTCTGCAGCTAAATCAATAATCTTACCGCTATCTACTAAAAGAGCACACTGTCCTTCGTTAACGATAACTACTGACCCCTTTGTAATAACATCCTGATCTCCTTTAGTATTTGTACTACGACCAGAAACCTTGTGCTCTGCTCTCTTTAATAACACACTGTTATCCATAGAGTCGCATACAAAAAGTTCCTTCCACTGGTTAGCTAGTTCTCCTGAAACTGAGCCTGTAAAAGCCTTAATTAATCCCATGACTTTTCCTCCCTCACATTTAAATTATTGTTTTTATCATTATTGGGTATTTACATAACCTTTATAATTTTAACAAAAAAGGCCTGCACATTAAAGTACAAGCCGTAATATTTTTGTAATTTTTTAAAAGAAATATATATTCCCATTTAATATCCCTAATTATTTCTTAATTGCCCAACGCATCTTAGTAGATTTACTACGAGGATTAATTCTACACTCCTCTGCCGATGGACGAATCACATCTGATGATACCTCTGAGTACACTCCCTGACGGGCAAGCTCTTTAAATGACTTTTTCACAAGTCTATCCTCTCCCGAGTGGAAAGTAAGAATAGCAGCCCTGCCTCCCGGCTTAAGTACACTAGGCAGCTTTTCTAGGAATGAATAAAGCACCTCAAATTCACTGTTAACGTCTATACGAAGTGCCTGAAATACTCTGGCACAGCTCTTCTTAATCGCCTGGTCCTTTTCCTCCTTTGGGACCTTCCAAAGAGCCTCTGTTATTGCCTCACGGAGAGCTGTTGTTGTATCCATAGGATTGCCCTTTGACATAAGTGTAAATACCTTGTGAGCTATCTCCTCTGCATAAGGCTCATCAGAGTTTTCAATCATCATCCCTATGAACTCTTCCTCAGTAATACTGCGAAGACGCTGAGCCGCACTCTCACCATGTTCAGGGTCAAGTCGCAAATCTAATGGTCCATCTATCTTGTATGAAAACCCCCTCTGGGGATTATCTATCTGCATAGATGATACTCCAAGGTCGGCTAAGACAAAATCAAATTGGCCTGCTTCTTCTGCCACCTGATCTATATTTGCAAAATTAATGAGCCTAAACTGAAAGTTATCCTCTCCAAAGCCGGCATTTCTAAGTCTCTCCACAGTCTTTTTAGATTCAATAGGATCCACATCCAGTCCATAGATACATCCATTACCATCAAGCTGCTCTAGCATCTTTCTAGTATGTCCACCATATCCTAAAGTACAATCAAGGCCCTGTTGTCCAGGCTTAATCTGTAAAAACTCAAGTATCTCATTCACCATAATAGAAATATGCATACCAGCAGGAGTGGAGCCCTTACTGATAACACGCTCTATTGTATCCTTGTATTTTTCAGGATTATGCTCTTTGTATTTCTCCTCGAATTTCTTAGGATATTTTCCAGAGTATCTTACCCTTCTTTTGTGCTTAATTTCTTCCATTAACTCTCCTATTGTTAACTATGCAAACTTGGTCATTAGATTCTGCACAAGTTTTACAGCCTCTGCTGCATCTGCAGAATAACCATCTGCATTTATCTCATCCTTAAATGATTCATTGATACATGCTCCGCCAATGATAATCTGAGCATGACAGCCCTTTTCCTTAGCAAGCTTAACCACATCATCCATACGCATCATAGTAGTAGTCATAAGAGCAGATAGCCCGATAATATCAGCATTAACTTCTACTGCCTTATCTATGATAGTCTCAGCAGGTACATCTTTTCCTAGGTCAATAACATTGTAGCCGTAGTTCTTAAGCATAAGCGCCACAAGGTTCTTACCAATATCGTGGATATCACCCTCTACTGTAGCTATAACTATTGTAGCCTTTGACTCCCCATCCGCACTAGCAAGAAGTGGTTCAATATGTTTCATGCCAATTTCCATAGCATTAGCACCTGCTATAAGCTGTGGAAGGAAATATTTCTTTTTATCGTAGAGCTCGCCTACCACATTGATTCCCTTGATTAAGTGCTCCTCTATAATAACCTGAGGATCCATGCCTTCATCCAAAACCTTTTGAATCTCTGAAACAATCTGGTCCTTTTTACCCTTAATTACACACTCTGCTATTGGGCTCACACCATCGCAGGCATTGGCAACAGATAGTCCTCCACCTGAAGCCTGAGTACCAGCTCCTGCAGAAGTAGTCGAAGCCTTAGTCTCAACAACAGGAAGTGAAGAATACTTCTCTAGAGCACCTGCCTTATTCATAAGAGTATCTGCCGCTGCAGCGCAATACATAAGCATTTCCTGATTTGGGTTGGCAATAGCCATAGTAAGTCCCTTACTAACAGCTATAGTAAGGTATGTTGTATTAACAAACTGTCTGTTAGGCATACCAAATGAAATGTTTGAAAGGCCACAAACAGTAGGAAGTCCCAATTCGTATTTACAATATTCTATTGTCTCAAAGCACTGTAAGCCTGCTGTACCCTCAGCACCTACTGTCTGTACAAGTACATCAACAACAGCATCCTCTTTTTTAAGTCCTAACTCTACAGCATTAGTAAGAACTGTATTAATATGCTGCTTCTTTTCCTCTATATCCTTTGGAAGTCCTGCCCCCGAAAGAGGAAGTGTGATAAACATAGCTCCATATTTCTTAGCCAGCTTTAGCATAGGAATCATTTTCTCTTCCTCTGCTGAAATAGAATTAATAAGAGCACGACCTGGATATATACGAAGAGCTGCCTCCATAACATCCACATGACTAGTATCAAGGCAAAGAGGTAAATCAACCGCTGAAGTAACCTCGTATATACTGTCAATCATCATCTGCTTTTCATCGATACCATTCATACCCATGTTGACATCGAGAATGTTGGCGCCTCTCTCTTCCTGCTCTCTGGCAAAATCAACAACCATAGAAAGCGAACCATTCTTAAGAGTCTCCTGGAACTTTTTCTTACCAGTAGGATTAATTCTCTCGCCAATAACCATAAATGGACCATCTAAATCAATCCATGTATTTTTTCTCTCTGATGTAACTACACGAAGTGGTCTATCTATAATTTTGTGAACAGGCTTATCCTTAAGTCTAGATACAAGTGCTCTAATATGGTCTGGTGTAGAGCCACAGCATCCACCAAAAAGGGACGCTCCTGCCTCATATAATTTCTCACTAGCATCTGTAAACTCCTCTGGAGTCATCTTATATACAGTCTTACCATTTTCAAGCTCAGGAAGACCTGCATTTGGCTTTACAATGATAGGAACTGTTGCAACCTTTGCCATCTGCTGAACTAGCTCAAGCATAGCATCAGGTCCTGTACTACAGTTCATTCCCACGCAGTCAACACCCATTGATTGCAAAACAATAGTGGCTGTATCTGGAGATGTGCCGTATAGAGTCTTTCCATCAGGATTATATGTAAGAGATACAATAATAGGTAAATCACATAACTCCTTAATGGCAAGAACAGCTGCTCGGCACTCCTGAAGACTCATCATTGTCTCCACCACAAAAAGATCAACTCCCTCTAAGAGAATTGCCTCTACCTGAGCCTTATAACAGTCGACCAAATCCTCAAACATCAAATCTCCAAGAGGATAAAGCTGCTTGCCAGTCATTGAAATATCTGCAGCTACAAACTTCCCCTCAGGAGCCACCTGTCTTGTAAGACGAATAAGTCCCCTATTCATTTCTACCATGTCATCTTCAAGACCATACTCAGCCAACTTAATAGGTGAAGCGGTAAATGTAGGTGCAAGGACTATATCTGAGCCGGCCTCATAATATGCCTTTTGAATCTCCTGAATTGCCCAAGGATTATCTAGAATCCATTTTTCTGGACAAACTCCTGCCGGCATCCCCCTCTTTTGAAGCTCAGTTCCTGTAGCCCCATCAATAAATACCGTTCTCTCTTCAAGTAACTGTCTAAAATCATTTCTCGTCATTAATACTACTCCTCAATTGCATGTCTAACATAATCCAAAAACTCTAGTGCAAGAGTCCCTGGTGTATATTCTCTATTAATTAAATAGCCAAATTCAATTTGGCCGCCCTCATTAAATAACTCTAATCCCGGCCCATAGCCACTTTCGTAGCTGTTAAAGGAAGCCGCGCTAAGATTAGCCAAGTGATTCTTTTCAAGCATGTAATGCATGACATAATCACTATTAGTGACAACAGATATATCCTGACTTATATCTATAAGCTCACCATCAGAGGTAGTCCATTTACCATATCTAAGATATTCATCATTCTCAGACTGAATAAACTTAAGTCCCTTCAGGCTCTGAGCCTTTGGTATATTCGTATTTGCCATATCCTCTGGTTGCAAGTAAACCATACCATTCATTGCCTTTAAGCTAACGAATCTAAGATTGTACTTCTTAATCATGTATTCAATCTGTGGTCGCGAATCCGGAAATACGTATATAAATCCAATTTCATCATCATCCAGTCTGATACGCTCAATTAAATTCAGCGTGCTATCTGCATGAACATAAAAACAAGCATCTTCATCCCTATGATTATCATAGAACTTGGAAAAACAATTTGAGAGCCAAGAACTATGATTCATTCCAATTCTAACAACATTTTTTTGTAAATTAGAATTCTCGCTCTCTAACCTGTCAAAATCAAGAACAATATGACTGGCCTTCTGATAAAATGCTTTTCCCTTTTCTGTAAGAGATATTCCCCTGCTCTCCCTCTTAAATAGAGGATACTCTAGCTCACTTTCAAGGGAAGACACCACCTTGCTTACACTTGACTGTGTTGTAAAAAGCACCTTGGCCGCCTCACTAAAAGAGCCCACATCTGCAGAGACAACAAAATATTTTAATTGCTTAATCTCCATTTATACTCTCCTACTTGATATAGATTTATATCCTCACTTTACTCTGCTAAAGATTTTAACATAATAATAAGGGCAGTCCAAGATGAACCACCCTTAAAAATAGTGATATCAATTAAATTAATAGAACAAATAACTCCTCATTAAGAAACCAGATGACCAACCGGTCCATGTTAATAAAAATATGAATCCGCCTCTCAACCACAAATTATCAACATATCTACAAGCTAAAATATCACCCATAACAACTGTTATAAACACTAAAACACATACTATAGAGCATTTAATCTTAGCTACCTTCTTTTGTTTCTTTAAATATGTAATAGTCTCATTTAGCATATTGATTTCTTCTTCACTTGTCATTGAATCATCACCTTTACTTGACTTCATTAATTCCATAATTGTCACCCCCAATGCTTCTGAAAGAGGCTCTAAGAGTGTGATATCTGGATATCCAACTCCACGCTCCCATCGGCTAACTGCCTTTCCTGTAACAGAAACTTTCTCTCCTAATTCTGTTTGAGATAGTCCTTGTTCTTTTCTACATTCATAAACAAACTTTCCAAAATCATATGCATCCATTTGTAATCTCCCTTTTTATCTATAAGTTAATATACACTTCCATAAGGTCCAAATTTCTCACCCGTGCTCGCTGTAAATGTCCACTCAATTTTTATCTTATGCGCCATTGGTGAACTATATTCCTTCTGCATTGCTAATACTAAAACTTGATATCATCATTATAACCATTAAAACTAAACTGCAACATTTCTTCAATAATTTTTCCATTACATTATTCTCCTTTCGCGCTGTTACAAATGGATGTTGTTTGCTCTGGTTAAATGATATGTTTAATTTCAATCAAAAGTAAATATTTCAGCCGTCGACGATTCGTTTACACCCAGAAAAATAGCCATTTAGTCTATATAAAAAGGGTTGGATTCAAAAATCCAACCCTTAAATAAAAAATAATCTAGTTTAATCCTAGCGCAAGTCCTACTGCTCTAACTAGGAAGGCTACAATCCATGCTACCGCGCATTGGAAAATAACCATCTTAAGTGCAGCTCTGCGACCTGCCTCTCTTTTTTCTGCTGCTATAGCGGCCACACATGGTGTGTAAAGCAAGCAGAAAATCAAAAATACAAACGCTGTCAGCGGAGTAATCTCTGATTGCATTCCAGACATTCCCCCGTATAGTACGGTTATCATTGAAACCACACTTTCTTTTGCAAGGAATCCCGAAATCAAAGAAGTAACCATCTTCCAACTTCCGAAGCCAAGCGGGATAAATATCGGTGCAAGCACTCCGGAAAGTGCTGCTAAAATACTATCCTCAGATGACTCAACCATATGGAAATAGAAGTTAAAGTTCTGTAGGAACCATACTGCTATTGTACCAAGGAAAATAACTGTAAAGGCTCTTTGAATAAAATCCTTGGCCTTGTCCCACATAAGCATTAACACGCTTTTAAGTCCTGGTAGACGATAGTTTGGAAGTTCCATAACAAATGGCACTGCCTC
>JAEEGK010001069.1_pt1 | contig 68233 bp, 56 predicted proteins | sample 8958771 | NCBI WGS metagenome assembly JAEEGK01 (sample SAMN16246547, study PRJNA631951) | gut metagenome | biome: gut microbiome; feature: rumen; material: SC-attached | host: Bos | place: Iran: Karaj | collected 2018-10
ACTACTATCTTTCTGGAGATACTGTTATAGATGGTGAGGTTTTCATGAAATGCTACTGCTATTCAGAACGAGCAGAAAGAGAAGAAATGCCTGGTACGCGTTTCGTTGGCTCACTACGTGAAGAGAACGGAAAAGTTTATGGCCGTATCAATGGGAACACGGTTCTGCTCTATGATTTTAGTCTTAAACCAGGTGACTTTCTGTATTGCGACATGTCTAACCCTGATGAGTGTACCTTTGCACATTTGCATAAAGACAAGATTCCGGCTTTCGATATAAAAGGTACTAATTATTTCTGCGCCATTATACTTAAAGATATAGATACAGTTTATGGTATGGATAATGTACCGCGACGTCGTTTCAATTTTGTTGCACAACGAACGGAAATCTTAGAACATGATATTCATGTTATCGAAATTACAGACGCTGTCCACTGGATTGAAGGTGTTGGCGCAGAAAACTATAATCCTTTCCTCACATGGGACACGCAGTTTAATACTTCCTATAAATACCAGTTAGAGGAATGTTATTTTAACAAGACTAATCTTTTTTCGAGAACATATACCACAGGCATAGCTTTGTCCCCGGATACACAAAGCTCCACAGCCCCCGCTAATCTCTACGATCTCCAGGGTCGTCGCATTCAGGGCGAACCACAGGGCAAGGGCATCTATGTAAAGAATGGCAAGAAGTTCGTGATGAAGTGAAACTTCTGACACCATATCTCCTAAACGAGCCATCCCTCTCACCAGCAAATGGCGAGAGGGACGGCGTTTTGGGAATAAAGGGCATCATCTTGCCACTTTGGAGCAATACTTTTGAAACCGTGTAAAACCAAAAAGTCCGATTCCATCGACAAAAAGGCTTCTTGGTGAATAATGAGTGAATTATTTCTTTCCATTTTTCTTGTCTCTTCCACGGTTTCTTTGTATTTTTGTGCCGAATGTGTTCAATAAGTCGTTGCAGACTCGGTATGGTAGACCACCACATTATGAAGTAAGCTAAAAATGGCTGATATGAAGAAGTTTGTTTTATTTATCATCATGCTGGGTGCTTTATGCGCCTGCTCTGGAGGGGGAGAATATGAGGAGATGCGGCAGCGTCTCCAGGCGCTGAATATGTTGAACCGTGCCGACTCCGTGCTCACCGCCACGGAACGCGACGAGGCACAGGCACTCGTCGACTACTTTGATAGTCACGGCACTCCCAACGACCAGCTCCTGGCTCACTACCTCCTTGGCCGCTGCTACGCCGACATGCACGAGGCACTCATGGCTCTCCACTGTTACCAGGAGGCCATCAGCCGTGCTGACACCACTGCACAGGATTGTGACTTCGCCCAACTCAGCCGCATCTATGGGCAGAGTGCCATCATATTTTATAATCAGGGGTTGTACCGCAATTCTTTGGATTACTATGATTCTTCTGCAGAATATGGGTATCGTGGAAAGGATAAGCTGAATGCTTTAAGGAGTTATGCTATGAAGGCGACCTCTTACGACCAACTCCAGATGAAAGACTCTGCCATCTTGATATACACAGATGCCATCAAACAACTGAAGGCATATAAATATAATACGGAAGCAGCAGGCTTTTCTGGCGGATTGGCGGAAAAGCTGGTAAGTAGAGGAGACACATTGGAAGTAGCACGCTATTTCGAGGAATATGAGCGTCATTCAGGTTTCTTCGATTCCATCGGAAACATTGAGAAAGGTCGTGAGGTATATTATTACGCAAAAGGAAGGTATTTCTTGATTTCAGGGCAACTTGACTCTGCCGAATACTATTTCCGAAAGGAATTGCGAACAGGACAAGACTTTAATAATCAGAATTGTGGTTCAAGAGGTCTTGCCTGGCTATACCAACAAAAGCACATGTCGGATTCAGCCGCAAAATACTTCTCATATAGTTACGACATGAACGATTCGTGCTTTGTCCAAATGACAACGTATGAGGTCGAACAAGCCAAGGCCATGTACGACTATAGTCGCCACCAAAAGGTGGCCCAGCAGGAAGAGTTGCGAGCCCAAAAGAATGCACGTATTTCCTGGATAGCTGTAGCATTGGCACTGACATTCCTTTTATGTTCATCCGTTCTTTACTTGAAGTATCAGGAAAAAAAGAAAACGCAAAAGTATCAAGTTGAGAGATTAAGAGACCTTCAGTCTTACTACATAACAGCCCAAAATGAGTTGGAGAAACTGAAAAGCAGCGAAGACCAGACCAATCTTATTGCCGATAAGGAACGACAAGTTCAGCAGCTGGAGGAAAAGATTTCCCTTTATGAGCAACGTGAATACGGATTAAAATGCGATGAATTAGAAGCCATGATCAGAGAAGATAAGGCCTATAAAGTCTTTATGAGGCACGTGAATCGCGGCACACAGCCAACTGACAAGGAGTGGGAAGCCATTGAGCAATTATTGGCCCAAAATTTACCGTCTTTCTATCATTTGGTTTCAGTCAAAAGGCATGAGCTCAACGAAAAAGAATACCGTACTTGTTTTGCTCTTAGACTGAAAGTCTCTTCTTCACAAACAGCCAACTTGTTGGGCTTGTCACCATCGTCCTTAACGCTTATCAGGAAGGCACTCTTGAAAAAAGTGTTCAACGTGGAGGGGAATGCGACCGACTTCGACAACAGATTGATACGGTATTATTGACAGAACTTTCCCATCCTGTGTACCAACAACGTATTTAACGAGATTCATCGTAAACAACGAGAGCCTGCAGTAATATCTGAAGTATCGGAAGAGGGGTTTACTACGGGGTAAACATCGTTCGCCTATACCCGAACGATTGAACGCCTATACCCAAACGATTGAACGCCTATACCCAAACGTCAATAGTAATAATTTTAAGACACTCAAGGTTTGGAAGATGGGTTGAAAGAAATAAATCTGAGATATTATGCTTGAAAATGAATGTATATGTAACACGTGCAGGATTGGCTTGTCAATAGCTTTTGGAACAAGATAAAACCAGGAATTGCCAACAATACACTCCTTCCATGAAAATAATGTGAATAAATATTGGTATGATTAATTAAATTTCCCTAATTCTCTTTGTAGTTCGCACGAAAAGCAGTAATTTTGCAGGCTGAATGAAAAAGAACATGCTTATCATGGCTTTTGCTGCACTCATGGCGTGCAGTTGTGCCAGCGAGTTTAATGCCGTATACAAGTTGTCGGACAACGACTACAAATACGAATATGCAAAGCAATGCTTTGCCGAGGGAAGGTATGTACGCGCAGCTACCCTGCTACAGGAAATCGTCACTTTCATGAAAGGTGGAGACAACGCACAGGAGAGCCTCTATATGCTCGGCATGGCCCAGTACATGAGCCGTGACTTCGAAAGTGCCTCCGCCACCTTCAAGAAGTATGGTTCTTCCTACCCTAAGGGACTCTATGCCGAACATGCAGCGTTTTATGTGGGACAGTCACTCTATGAGAGTGCGCCGGAGCCCAGGCTTGACCAGACACCTACCATGGGAGCCATCACTGCCTATCAGGAATTCCTGGACCGTTACCCGGACTCTGAGCTGCGCCCCGAAGCACAGCAACGTCTGTTTGAACTACAGGACAAGCTCATCATGAAGGAACTGCTCAATGCACAGCTCTATTACAACCTCGGAGGCTACTTCGGCAACCTCAATGCCAACGACGAGAGCAACTATGAGTCCTGCATCATCACTGCACAGAATGCCTTGAAGACATACCCGTTTTCCAAGCTGCGTGAAGATTTCTCTCTGCTCATCATGAAGAGTAAGTTCGAACTGGCAGAGAACTCCACCGAACAGCGCAAACTTGAACGCTATCGTGACGCCGAGGATGAATGCTACGGATTCCTCAACGAATTCCCTGAGTCCAAGGACAAGTCCTTAGCCGAGAGATATATTGCCAAGTGCAAGAAATACACCAAAGACTAAGTATTGGTTGAGAACAGAAACATTCCACATTGTATCATTTAAAAATTCAACATCATCATATATTTATGGATTACAAGAAGTCAAAAGCCCCCGTTAACACGGTAACCCGCAACATTATGGATCTATGCCGCGACACGCATAACATCTACCAAAGTGTTGCCATCATCTCCAAGCGTGCCAATCAGATCAGCATGCAGATCAAGGACGATCTTTCCAAGAAACTGGCAGAGTTTGCCAGCTATAACGATTCACTCGAAGAGGTCTTCGAGAACCGCGAGCAGATAGAGATTTCACGTTACTACGAGAAGCTTCCCAAGCCTTCTCTGCTGGCTACTCAGGAGTTTATTGAAGACAAGGTTTACTGGCGCGACCCGCAGCAGAAAGAGCAGTCTGAATCATGATACAGCGCATTCAGACCGTCTATCTGCTACTGGCAGCCATCTTGGCTGTTGTATGCTCGTGCATCAGGCTCACATGGCTTGACGTGCTGCAGCTGCTTACCGCTGCAGTATGCCTGGGCACCATATTCCTATACGCAAAAAGAGTGCTACAGGCCAAAATCTGCCTCGTAGCACTCCTGCTGGTTTTTGCCTGGTACATCGGACTGGCAGTCATTCAGGGCTATGTTAACACGGTCGACTGCCTGCCTATGATAGAGGCCATCCTGATCTTCCTCGCACGAAGGGGAATCATTCACGACGAGAAACTCGTCCGCGCTGCTGATCGCATACGCTGAACTATTTCCATCGTGCTCCTTCCCGGAGCACGATCTTCACTTTGGACTTTTTAGGAAGTTGGGGGCGATTCCACTCGCCTCCTAATATTTGTATCACCGTCTCTGCCTTTGAAGAGGACAGGGCTGCTGCCACAGCTGGTTCCAACTCCAGATAGTGTCCGCGGCCATTTCGGTCCACGGTGATATCGGCATCTGTGCGGTACTTGCTCAGAATGGGCACTTCCTCACAGATGGCATCAGCCAGAAGACGGGCCACGACATGGGCACCATAGACGGAATAGTGGGTGTTGTCCTGTTTACCCTTCGGTTCAGAGGGTTCCACTCCTGGCAGGAACCACATGTGAAGCTTTTTGGACTCCTCTACGCCAAGGCCCTGCTCCAGGTCATGGGTAAGTTTGTTGGCATCCACGAAGAAACAGTTCATCCTCTTAGCCACATCACGGGGAGCCACACGATAAAGTCCATGCGTATCAATAAGCGAGTCACCCTCCACCATCTTCACACCGTCCTTGAAGGTCTGGGTACGAAGCTTCTCATCATCATCGTTCTCCGGGGCATTGACAAAGAAATTGCGGCGCACCACACAGTTCATCAGAATGGGGATACCACCATGCTCACGGGTCTCTCGCACAAACTTTGCCAGGTTATAGTCAAACGTTGAACCAGGATCCGTATGGCGGTCTTCCTTGGGTTTCTCATCATTATGACCAAACTGGATGATGACATAATCACCGGGCTTCATCTTCTGAAGCACCTTGTCCCAACGGCCTTCGTTGATGAATGAGAGCGAGGAACGACCATTGACAGCATGATTGTCAATCACGATATGATCATCGAAATAGCTCTGCAGAGCCATCCCCCACCCTCGTTCCAGCTTTCCACCGGAAATACTTTTATTCGCCATAGTCGAATCACCTATCATGAAGATGGTGGTGGTCTTGTCCTTCGTGCCTGCAGTCAGCAGCAACAGGGCAATAGCAACAAATGAGATGACCCTTTTCATTTCACTTCACCTTTTCTGTCAGTTCCTCGGCAGTCACCAGTTCCTGCTCACCAGTGAGCATGTTCTTCAAAGTGAACTTGCCTTGTTCCATCTCGTTCTCACCAGCCAGCGCCACAAAGGGTATCTGTTTGGCATTGGCATACGACATCTGTTTCTTCATCTTCACAGCATCCGGGTAGATCTCCGTCCGTATGCCTGCAGCACGGGCACAGGCCACAGCAGGCAGGCAATAGGCAGACTCCTTTTCACCGAAGTTGATGAATAGCAACTGGGTGCCGCTGACAGCATCCTGCGGATACAGCTCAAGGGCGTTGAGCACGTCGAAGACACGGTCCACGCCGAAGGAGATACCAACTCCCGAAATACCCGGCATGCCGAAGATGCCGGTCAGGTTGTCATAGCGGCCACCACCAGTAATGGAACCTATCTGAACGTCCAGAGCCTTCACTTCGAAGATGGCTCCTGTATAGTAGTTCAGACCGCGTGCCAGGGTGAGGTCGAGCTGGAGCTCGTTCTTCAACTGGCAGCCGGAAAGGGTTCGGAGGATGAAACGGGTCTCCTCTACGCCCTTCTGTCCCGTCACACTGTCTTTCAGCACCTGAGAGATGGTATCGAGCTTCTCGTCGTTAGTGCCCTGAAGCAGGATGATGGGCTGGAGCTTCTGGATCTGTTCCTCGCTAAGTCCGTCTTCACGCAACTCGGCATTGACATTGTCTATACCAATTTTGTCGAGCTTGTCTATGGCCACGGTGATGTCCACGATCTTGTCAGCAGCACCGATAACCTCGGCAATGCCAGTAAGGATCTTGCGGTTGTTGATCTTGATCTGTACACGCACGCCAAAGCGACTGAACACAGTGTCTACTATCTGCATCAGCTCCACCTCATTAAGAAGGGAGTCGCTGCCTACGATGTCACCGTCAAACTGCCAGAACTCACGATAACGTCCTTTCTGCGGACGGTCAGCACGCCACACGGGCTGCATCTGATAGCGTTTGAAAGGCAGCTGAAGCTCATCACGGTGCATCACCACGTAGCGGGCAAAAGGCACGGTGAGGTCATAGCGCAACCCCTTTTCACACATCTTGGATGCCAGGTGCAAGGCATTGCGTTCCTGAAGCTCCTCGTCGCTCACCTTTGCCAGGCAGTCGCCAGAGTTGAGCACCTTGAAAAGCAGTTTGTCACCCTCCTCGCCATATTTTCCCATCAGCGTCTGGAGGGTTTCCATGGCAGGAGTCTCAATCTGCTGGAAACCATACAGCTGGTACACCTGCCTAATGGTATCGAAGATATAATTGCGCTTGGCCATCTCCACAGGAGAGAAGTCGCGCGTTCCTTTTACAATTGTAGGTTTGTTTGCCATATTTCTATGTTTTTAGGCCAAAAGCACAATTACTTACGAACGATTGTCTGTGCACGGTCAGGACCGATGGAGATAATCTTGATGGGAGTCTCCAACTGCTCCTCAAGGAATGCGATATAGTCCTTGAACTGTGTGGGGAACTGTTCTTCGGAAGTGAACTGCGTCATGTCCGTCTTCCATCCTGGTAACTCACGGTAGACCGGCTCTATACCCTCTTCTATGTTATAAGGGAAATAGTCAATCTCCTGTCCGTTCTGCTTGTACGCCACACAGGCCTTGATGGTATCGAAACCGTCAAGCACATCACTCTTCATCATGATGAGTTGGGTGACGCCATTCACCATGATACTATAACGCAGGGCCACCAGGTCTATCCATCCACAACGGCGCTCACGGCCTGTGACAGCCCCGTATTCATGACCCAGGTCACGGATTCTCTTGCCAGTCTCATCGAAGAGTTCAGTGGGGAACGGACCTGCACCCACACGGGTACAGTAGGCCTTCATGATGCCATAGACATCACCAATCTTGTTGGGACCGATACCTAGACCGGTACATGCACCCGCACAGATGGTGTTCGATGAAGTAACGAAGGGATAGGAACCGAAGTCTACATCGAGCATCGTACCCTGGGCACCCTCGCAGAGCACGCTCTTGCCGCTCTTCAGGAAAGCGTTGATCTCGTGCTCGGAATCGACGATGGGGAACTGACGCAGGTATTCCACACCCTCCAGCCATTTCTTCTCTACCTCGGCTATGTCGTAATCAAAGTCCAGTGACTTCAGGATAGCCTCATGGCGGGCCTTCGCTGCTGCATACTTCTCAGGGAAGTTCTCCAGGATATCACCCACACGCAGACCGTTACGGCTTACCTTGTCGGTATAGGTGGGACCGATTCCCTTGCCTGTCGTGCCCACCTTGTTCTTGCCCTTCTGAGCCTCATAGGCCGCATCGAGCACACGGTGTGTAGGCATGATCAAGTGAGCCTTCTTCGATATGTGTAGACGTGAGCGCAACTCATGTCCACTGGCTTCCAGTGCCTTGGCCTCATCCATAAACAGGTCGGGAGCCAGCACCACACCATTGCCGATGATGTTCACCTTCCCCCCTTGGAAAATGCCAGAGGGGATGGAACGCAACACATACTTCTGTCCTTCAAACTCCAGCGTATGACCGGCATTAGGACCGCCCTGGAAACGGGCTACTACATCATACTGTGGGGTCAGCACGTCGACCACCTTTCCTTTTCCTTCATCGCCCCACTGCAATCCCAGCAGAACGTCTACTTTACCATTGTTCATTTCTTATGATCGTTTTTTACTTCTTTCTTTACAAGATTCTTCTGACGCGTCAGCTTCGCCTGACAGATGCTACAGATACCATATATATATAAGGTAAAGCCATCCTTGCGGAACCGCTTCAGATGTAAATTGTCGATGACCTCGCTGATCTCGGGCGAATCAATCTCGGTCACCTTTCCACAGACGGTACAAATCTGATGACTATGGCTGTTATTGTCATAACAGGCCTCATACTTGGTAGAGCCGTGAAAACGGTGACGTATCACCAGACGCAACTCCATAAACAGGTTGAGCGTGTTGTACAACGTAGCCCTGCTGACAGGAAACTTATAGTCGGTTGCCAGCTTCTCACCTAATTCCTCCAGCGAGAAATGTCCTTTCGTACTATACACCGCATCAAGAATCGCATAACGCTCCTGCGTCTTACGATGATTGTTTATTTCCAAGTAGCTGTCTAGTATCCGCCTGACGGCGGCTTTCACACTTTCATTCATTGTAGAATACTTCATAAACCGCACAAAGGTACGACATTTTCTTCAGATTACGTGCAATACAAATTATAAAAAGTCTAAACTGCAAAAAAAACGTGCGACAGTTCAAAGAGTCAAACCAATTAACTGCCCAAAAACCGTGAGTTAACACGATTGATCGTTTGAGTTAACTCGATCGATGATTTGAGTTAACTCACGTTTTTAGGGCAGTCATTTCGTGATGACTATCACCTTGCTTGAATCGTGTCGCTCTCTTGCTTGAATCGTGTCGCTCTCTTGCTTGAATCTCAGGCTGAGATTGCTTGAAGAGAGACGTCGCGTCTGAGTGCAAGGCGAAGGCAACCGAGTTTGCTTGGATTGCTGAGCATGAGGGTTACCGTGGTGAACTGGGAAGTGACTTACTTTTCTGCGAAATGTTAAAATCCAGAATAACAGAAAAGAATTGGGAGAAACTATTGTTTTGCTTGGTTATTTTTTCGTACCTTTGCAGCAGTTCAAAAACATACCGACAATGAAAAGATTACTAACCATGGTTGCTACGGCACTGTTGATAATGCCCTGCAACATTCAAGCTCAACAGAACGAAGAAGTGAAAATAGGTAAGCAAAACATCCGTCTTCAAAGCAAGCTCATGACTCCAGAGGCGCTATGGGCCATGGGACGCATCGGCAGCTGCGAGGCCTCGCCAGACGGGAGGCTTATTGTCTATCAGGTAGGCTACTACAGCGTAAAAGCCAATAAAAGCCAGCAGAAGATTGCCATCGTCAATGCAGACGGTACTGGCAACACCACGCTTACCATAGGCTCGAAATCGGAGAGTGAACCCACCTGGATTGACAATGAAACCATCGCATTCATGACAGGCGGCGAAGTATGGAAGATGAAAGCCGACGGTTCCGGCCGCCAGCAACTGTCGAAGACTGACGGACAGGTAGAGGGTTTCAAGTTCTCACCCGACCGTTCGAAGGTCATCCTGCTGAAGTCAATACCCTTCCATGAAGTCATCAAGAAGAACCCGGACGACCTGCCAAAGGCTACCGGCAGGCTGGTGACCGACCTGATGTATCGCCACTGGGACCACTATGTAGAAAGCATCCAACACCCTTTCCTCTACACTGTAGGCGACGGTCTGACCATTTCAGCAACAGGTAACGACATCCTCGAGGGCGAGCCTTTCGAGTGCCCAATGGAACCCTTCGGTGGCATTGAGCAACTGGACTGGAGCCCTGACTCGAAAAGCATAGCCTATACCTGCCGCAAGAAGACGGGACTGGCCTACTCCATCTCCACGGACTCCGACATTTATCTATATATTATAGGTACGCGCGAAACGAAGAACCTCTGCAAGCCAACCGGCTATGTGGCTCCTGAGGTTGACCCCACCATCACATTGAGGGTGCAGGCAGTCAACAGTCCTGAGAACCTGAAGAACAATGTGGGCTACGACCAGAATCCGCAATTCTCGCCCGACGGACGTTACATTGCCTGGCAGTCAATGGAGCGCGACGGCTACGAGGCCGACCTCAACCGCCTCTGCATCTACAACCTGGCAACAGGCGAAAAAAGCTATGTAGACTGGAAGAGCGACGTGGAAGCCTTCTGCTGGGCTGCAAGCAAATCGAGAGCAGACAAGGAAGTAAAGGGGAAAAACGGCGGAGTTGCGAAAGTGTCCTCTCCCCGTCTCTACTTCCTCAGCGTCTGGGAAGGATGCTGCAACATGTACACCGTACTGAACAACGGAAACGTCTTCCAGCTGACGGAGACTTGGGACGACTGGACCTCCATCAAAATGGCTAACAACGGCAATTCCATCTTGGCCACCCGCCAAAGCCTGAGCCATCCGACAGACATCTACAGAGTGTTACCTAGAGAAAGGTTTGCCACACGATCAAAAGCTCCCAAAGGCCATGTGTTCAAGGCTGTAACAGGAACGGAAGTACAGCAGGTTACCCAGGAGAACGACCATATACTCTCACAACTGACACTCGGCAAGATGCAGCAGTACTGGGTGCCCACGACCGACGGCAAGAAGGAACTGGTATGGGTGATGCTGCCCGCCAACTACGAGGAAGGCAAGAAATACCCCACCCTACTCTTCTGCGAGGGCGGTCCTCAAAGTCCTGTTTCTCAGTTCTGGAGCTACCGTTGGAATTTCCAGATGATGGCAGCCAACGGTTATGTAGTAGTGGCTCCCAACCGTCACGGACTGCCGGGCTTCGGACAGGAGTGGAAGGAGCAGATTTCGGGTGACTGGACGGGCCAATGTATGCAGGACTACCTGAGCGCCATCGACTTCGCTGCCGACAGTCTGCCTTTTGTCGACCGCAATCGTCTGGGGGCCGTCGGTGCCAGTTTTGGCGGATTCAGCGTTTACTACCTTGCAGGCATCCACGAGAAACGTTTCAAGGCATTCATAGCCCACGACGGTGCTTTCAACCTCGCCGCTATGTATACAGAGACTGAGGAGAACTGGTTCAGCAACTGGGAATATGACGAGGCCTACTGGCACCGTCCGCAGATGCCCAACGCCAAGAAGACCTACCATGACTCCCCGCACAAGATGGTTGAGAAATGGGACACTCCCATTCTCTGCATTCATGGCGAACTGGACTACCGCATCAACTATACCCAAGGTATGTCAGCCTTTAATGCAGCCCGCATGAAGGGTATTCCTGCCGAGCTGCTCATCTTCCCTGACGAGAACCATTGGGTACTGAAGCCCCAGAACGGTGTGCTCTGGCAGCGCACATTCTTCAACTGGCTTGACCGCTGGCTGAAATAAAGTCTTACAGCTTTACGCTCTTCTTGACGGCCTTCGACTCGTTATGCAAACGGTTGAGGGCCGTTACTACGTAGGTGTAATTCGAAGTTCCGTCCTCGTAGGGCAGTTTCAGGAAAGTATCAGATGTAACTGCCACGATATGAGCTGCATCCAGGTTTTTAACATTCTCGTTTTCAGCAAAGCGATAGACCACATACTGACGTGCCTGGCGCTTCCATCCCTTTCCTCGTGGAGCCGTCCAGAACAGCACGTAGCCGTCGGATGTCCAGATGGGTTTCATCTTGCGGACCTTCCTGGGGGATGTTTTGTCAATAAAGGTCATCAGCGGCTGGAGGGCTGGTTTGCGCCAGTAGTTCTGACGGAGCATGGTGCCATAGTTGCCCACATTGTCGACGACAGCCTTAGCATACCACAGAACGGTGCCTTTCACGTTCTGCATCTGTTGGTGCAGACGGTGCTTGGCAGGCTGCTGGTGGCTGTTGGGATTCTGAGGGTCTGTATTTTTCACCGTACGTTCCACGTCCTCGCCGATGAATAGAGGACGCTTGGCTGCATATTGGTTCCACCAGCGGATCAGGGTGTCGTAATCGGCAGCTTTATGGCCTATCTCCCAGTAAATCTGGGGTACGCAATAGTCCAGCCATCCGTTGTTCACCCACAGCAGCACATCGGCATAGAGGTCATCATAGTTCTGCGTGCCATTCGTGTTGCTGCCGATGCTGTTCGTGCTCTTATTACGATAGATGCCGAAAGGCGAGATTCCTACTTTCACCCAAGGCTTGGCCTTATGGATGGTCTTGTAGAACTGCTCAATGAACAGGTTCACATTGTAACGGCGCCAGTCACCACGGTCGCGTATGCCATTGGAATGCTTTCTGTACTGCTCATCATCGGGAATCACCTGACCAGCAGCAGGATAGGGATAGAAATAGTCATCCATATGGATGCCATCCACATCGTAGCGGGTAACGATGTCCTTAGCCACTTGGCAGATATAGTCGCGGTTCTCGGCAATACCAGGGTTCAGGATGGTCAACCCATCGTACTTGAAACAGTTCTGCGGTTTGCGCACGGAGATGTGGCTTCTGTCAGGCTGGGTGGTGGTCTTCGTCAGTGCACGATAGGGATTGATCCAGGCATGCAGCTCCATGTTGCGGGCGTGACACTGATCAATCATCCACTGCAAGGGGTCCCAATAAGGACTGGGGGCCTTTCCCTGCTGACCGGTAAGGAAACGGCTCCAGGGTTCCAGTTTGCTCTCGTAGAGTGCGTCGCATTCTGGGCGCACCTGGAAGATGATGGCATTGACACCGTCCTTCTGCAACTCATCGAGCTGATAGGTCAGCGTCTGTTGCATCTTTTGGGTGGACATACCCACAAACTGACCGTTGACGCACTGGATCCATGCACCACGGAACTCTCGTTTCACCTGGGCATGAAGACCAAGGGTGAACAGGAATAATGGACAAAGAACAACAGCCAAAGCCATCATCCTTTCTATCTCTCTCTTCTGTATTGTCATATTAAACGTTATTGATTATTCAATTTGATTTCCTCATAAATCTGTTTCGTCCAGTCCTCCCCGTTTTCAGGGCAAAACGTGCGGATGCCCATCTGAGAGGCAGTAGCCACATTGCGTGCACCATCATCAACAAACAGGGTCTCGGAGGGAGCTATATGCTCGGCCATCAGCACACGGTGGAAGAATTCCGTTGAGGGTTTCATCACCTTCATCTCGTAACTCAGGTATACAGCATCGAAGTAATAGTCTATGCCATGGCCATGTCCGTCAAACTCGTTCGAGCGTACCCATGACATCATGTACGGGTTAGTGTTCGACAGTAGAACCAATCTGTAGCTCTCGCCTTTCAGCTTCATCAGCACGTCGAGATTACGCTGGGGCACATCCTGTGCATAGCCCAACCATGCATAGCGGCACTGTTCATAGCTCACCTCCTTGCCAGCCATGCGGCTGAATTCACTTCTGAAAGTCTCTGCATCAATCAGCCCTTCCTCCAGCTGTCCGAAGATCCCCCCTTGCGTATAGGCATCAAGCCATCGGTCAGCATCCTCTAGCCCAATCTCCTTGAATCGTCTCAAAGCTTCCTGTGGAGCCAATGTGATAACCACACCTCCCAGATCAAAAATAATAGTTTTTATCATGCATAACAAATTAATTATCAAACAAATGCGGTCGTCTTCTGCGGGCTTCCTCCAGCGACAGGATCTCTGCCTGCTCCTGTTGGTAGTCTTCACGGAGATGCTGGTAGCGACAGTCCAGTTCACGTTCCAGTGACATCTCATCGTTCATTAGCCGTTGGGCAACGAGTGCATTCTGCGAAGCATCCTTCATCCACACCACCGGACCGCCATAGACGGGTGCAATTTTCAATGCCACATGCAGCTCACTGGTAGTCGCTCCACCAATCATAATCGGTATGTTCACACCCGCGCGTTTCAAACAAACAGCCACGTTGACCATTTCCTCCAGACTGGGGGTGATGAGCCCTGACAGACCTATCATGTCCACCTTCTCCTCAATGGCTTTACGTACTATCTGCTCGGCTGGCACCATGACACCCATGTCTATCACCTCATAGCCGTTGCAGGCCATCACTACAGACACAATGTTCTTACCGATGTCGTGCACATCACCCTTGACTGTAGCCAGCAGTATCTTGCCCGCTGATACTGCCGAACCCTGCTTCTGAGACTCTATAGCAGGCTGCAGTATGCTCACTGCTTGTTTCATGGTGCGGGCTGTCTTCACTACTTGTGGCAGGAACATCTTTCCTTCGCCGAACAACTTTCCTACGCGGTTCATTCCTGCCATAAGCGGTCCTTCGATGATGTCTACAGCACGTGGGTATTGCTCCAATGCTTCCTGCAAGTCAGCAGCCAAGTTGTCACCTACCCCTTTCACCAGAGCCTGTTCGAGTCGTTCTTCTACAGATTGCTGTGAATTGTTTTTTTCCAGAGGATGATGGTCTGTGGAATGCGGAGTAACGTTTCCTTGGGCAGAATGGTCAGAAGAAGAACTGCCATCATTCCTCATTCTACATTCCACATCCCTTGCAAGCTCAACAAGAGCCTCGGCAGCATCGCTCTTACGGTTCAATATCACATCCTCTATCACCTCCAGCTGCTCATCGGGAATATCGGCATAGGTCACTTTGGTAGCTGGGTTAACAATGCCGAAGTCCATCCCTTGGCTGATAGCATGATAGAGGAACACGGCATGCATGGCCTCACGTATGTAGTTGTTACCACGGAACGAGAAGGACAGATTGCTCACCCCGCCACTTACATGGGCACCAGGCAGATGCTGTCGAATCCATGCTGTGGCACGTATAAAGTCCATGGCATAGGCATTGTGTTCCTCCATGCCTGTGGCAACAGCCAACACATTGGGATCGAAGATGATGTCAAGAGGATTCATGCCCGCCTGCCCAGTCAGCAGCCTATAGGCTCTCCGGGCTATTTCTATGCGGCGCTCATAGGTTGTGGCCTGTCCCTGTTCGTCAAAGCACATCACCACCACGGCAGCCCCATAACGCATACAGTCGCGTGCATGGCTGAGAAAAACGTTCTCACCTTCTTTCAGCGAGATACTGTTCACAATGGACTTGCCTTGCACACATTTCAGTCCAGCCACAATCACATCCCAGTCAGATGAGTCAATCATCACCGGAACACGGGCTATGTCAGGTTCTGAGGCAATCAGGTTCAGGAAATTCACCATTTCTGCCTTTGCATCGAGCAGTCCGTCGTCCATATTGATATCTATCACCAATGCTCCGTCCTGAACCTGCTTACGGGCTATGCACAAAGCTTCTTCATACTTCTTCTCCTTGATGAGTCTCAAGAACTTACGCGAGCCAGCGACATTGCAGCGTTCACCAACATTGGTAAAACCCACGGGTTCCAGCAAGTCCAGTCCGCTGAGCCAGATCTTCTGTGGCTGTACGACAGGCACATGAGGCTTCACTCCGGCAACCAACGGCACATAGCGGCGTATGAACTCATCGTCTGTGCCACAACAGCCTCCCACGATGTTCACAAGTCCTTCTTCCACCAGTTCGCCTATTTGCGGTGCCATGCTCTCTGCCGTTTCGTCGTATAGACCCATGGCATTAGGAAGTCCCGCATTGGGGTGACAGGTTATATAATAAGGTGCACGGGCTGCCAGTTCACGCAGGAAAGGCATCATCTGGCGTGCACCAAACGAGCAGTTCAGTCCTACTGAAAAGATCGGATATGATGACACTGAGGCCAGAAAGGCTTCCAACGTCTGACCGCTGAGTGTCCGTCCAGCCAGGTCGCTGATGGTCACGGAGAGCATAACGGGCAGCTCCACGCCATGTGCCTGCATGGCCTGCAACGAGGCGTCTATGGCACACTTCGCATTGAGAGAGTCGAAGATGGTCTCTATAAGGAGGGCATCCACCCCACCCTCTACCAGCGCATCAGCCTGTTCACGATAAGCGCGGAACAGTTCGTCGTAAGTAAGGTCACGTCGTGATGGGTCGCTCACATCAGGTGACATGGAGCAGGTCTTGTTCGTAGGACCTATACTGCCAGCCACAAACCGGGGATGGTCGTCTGTAGCCATCTCATCGGCACACTTCCTTGCTATACGTGCACCCTCGAGTGCCATGCGGCGTGCCTCATATTCCAGTCCGTAGTCAGCCTGTGAAACACGTTGGGAACTGAATGTGTTGGTGGTAATGATGTCGGCACCAGCCTTCAGATATCGGCGGTGTATGTCGGCTATCACGTCAGGACGTGTCAGACAAAGCACATCGTGGTTGCCTTTCAACAGCACGCTGCTGTCTCTGAAAGTCTCTCCCCGGTAGTCAGCCTCACTGAGCTGGTAACTCTGTATCAACGTACCCATGGCTCCGTCGAGCACCAGGACACGCTGTTTGATTCTCTCGTCTAGTTTATAAGAACTCATCGTTTTTCGCTTTCACTAGTCAACTAACGCTTTCTTCTCCTTTTTACTTATATACTTTCATTGCACGGTCCATTTCACGCCTGTCCTCTTTTTCCTTCAGTGTCTGACGCTTATCAAATGCTTTCTTACCCTTACACAGGGCTATGTCCACCTTGGCACGTCCATGCTCGTCGATAAACACCAACAGCGGCACAATGGTGTAACCAGTCTGTTTTGTGGCACTTTCCAATCGTGCTATCTCACGACGTGTGAGCAACAGTTTTCGGTCGCGCTTCATCTCATGATTGTTATACGACCCATAGAAGTAAGGTGACACATTCATGCCCTTCACCCACATCTCACCGTTCACGATCATACAGTATGCATCCACCAGACTCGCTCTGCCAGCACGGATGGACTTGATCTCAGTACCCGTCAGAACAATGCCTGCAGTAAAGGTCTCAATGAAGAAATATTCAAAGGCGGCCTTCTTGTTCTTGATGTTTACAGGACTTTTCTTCCTGATCTGCTCTTGTTCCTTATTCACTTTAAACTCTCGACTCTAAACACTAATCTTTCACTAACGCAAACTGCTCAATATGTTCATCCACATAGTGGGCTATCTCGCTGGTCCACTGCTCTTCGTTCTCTACGAAGGTGTCATCCAGGTCATCGAACTCTGGCAACTGTTCAAACAATGCCATGAACTCATCTTCAGACAGTTCACGTTCTATCTGTTCACGATGCTTCAGCCACAATGTGTGGCCCTCATAGATGAGCTTGGAAAGGTCTCTCAGTCCCCACAGCTTCAACACCTTGGCCAGCGGGTTTTTGAAGATGAAGGGGCCGTAACCGTTATAGATCAACTGGACAAACCCGCCATCCATCACCTCGTCGTGCAGGGTCTGCCACGCCAAGAGCGTTATCTGGTCTGCGTTCAGTTCTGTCATGGTCTCGGCAGTCAGTTCGCCCCCGATGGTCTCACGAATAGCCCTGATGAAAACCTGCAGGAAACTGTCCATTCCCTCCATTGCTGCCTGCTGCAGTTCTGCGTCTTTTACTATCACTTCTTTCATAATCCGTGCAAAGGTACGAATAAGCGAGCAAAATACCAAATTTATTTGAGTATTTTCAAGCGGGAGAACCTTCGAGCGTAGCTCAAAGGTACGAATAAGCGAGCAAAATACCAAATTTATTTGAGTATTTTCAAGCGGGAGTATCTTCGAGCGTAGCTCAGAGGTACGAATAAGCGAGCAAAATACCAAATTTATTTGGGTATTTTCATGCGGGAGTACCTAAGACCGAGGGGTCAAAGGTACGAATAAGCGATTTTGCGAAGAGAAAGCAACACTATTTTCTATAGAGCATCTTCCATCAATACGCCACAGCACCAGTTCAGATAGTCTCAACAAACCAAAAGCTTCGGCAATTGCTTTCTGGCATCTACGCTTCATTGAGATAGTCTTAACGAGTTGTCCAGATAATCCCTAGGGGGGTAAAGGGATTATCTGGACAACTCGTTAAGACTATCGGGACAGGTTGTTCGAACTATCGGAACGACCCAAAGGTGACAGGGTGGTACACTTTCACAACCTTGGGCTTTAGCCCGAGCTCGTTCATGCTCAGAATAGTTCAACAAGTGATTTATAGGCTAACTACTTCGTCACACAACTCACTGACAGTCTTTCGATGGGTGATGAAAAGCATGGTCTTTTGTGGGTATGTCGTAAAAAGCCGATGATATAGTTCGCGTTCAGTGGGTTCGTCGAGGGAACTGCTGATTTCGTCAAGCAGGAGGATGTCGCCACCGTGGAGCAGTCCACGGGCGATGGCGATGCGCTGGGCCTGACCCTCGCTGAGTCCGCTGCCTCGCTCTCCAAGTTCAGTGTTGATACCGTCGGATAGGTCAAAGACAAAATCAGCACAGGCGGTATGTAGTACCTCACGCATTTCGTCTTCGGTGGCATCGGGTTTAGCCAGTTGCAGGTTATAGCGGATGGTGCCGCTCATCAGAGTATTGCCCTGTGGCACGAAACACAGTTCACCGCCAACTTCCACCTTGCCTTCTGTCGGTTCGATAAAACCGAGAATCAAGCGGAAGAGCGTGGTCTTACCAATACCCGTCTCACCCATGATAGCAGTTTTCGATCCTGCCTTAACTCATGCGTGAAGTGCGAAAGAATCTCCCGGTCGCCCTTGGCATAGCGGAAAGAGACATTCTCAAAGCGGATGGCAGAATCAAGGGGACAGGTCGTGTGATTCGCTCGTTTCAAGCCATCATGGACCACTGATTCTGCGTCACCTTGTGATAATTCCTCGAGCCTGTCAATACTCGCTGTTGCATGTATCACCTCTGGCACCATATTTAATAATTGCAGAATGGGTCCCTGTATCATGCTTACAAGTTGCAGAAATGAGGTCATTACGCCGAAAGTAATGGTGCCGTTACGCAGTCCGATGCCTCCCCAGACGAAGGCCAGCAGATAACCGAGTCCGAAGGCACAACCCATGATGAGCCGTGTGATAACAGTAAAGCGCATGCGCCGCATCACATTCCCTCGAAGCCTTTGCTGCATCGAGTCGAGCCTATCGGTAATCCATTGCTCCGAGCCTAAGGAACGCAGCACGGCATTATGCTCCATGCCTTCCTGCACCTGCATCTGGATGCGACTTTCGTCTTGCCGGATGTCGAGCGTCATGTGGCGCAACCGACGGGCAATCAGTTTGCCGAAAACGATGGCCAACGGCGTTAGCAACAACAATGCCCATGCCAACCGTTCGTCGAACCAGCGCATCAGCAGGAAAGCACCGCAGAGTTTGATGCCAGTAATCAACATCTCGGGCAGGGTGTCTGTCGTAACTGTTGTCACCTGCTCAATGTCCTTGGCCAGTCGCGAGGACACGTCGCCTGAGTGCAGTTCGTCGCCCGAGAACAACTGCCTGTGAAACAACCTGCTGAAGATACGCAGGCGCAGGGCGTTCGACTGTCGGACATTTGCTGAGGTCTTCAGCCAGTAGCCTACTTGTCTCAACACCACACCGCCCACGACGGTCAGCACCAACGTTACAACTTTTTCCTGACATATCGCGCTGTTTAACGACAAATAGATAAACACGAGAGGAAGATCATAGGTTCTCCTAATCACATGTCAATATAAATGAAATGAGAATCACAGGGGGAAAGTCCCCTCTATGTTGCAAAGGGGACTGGCACCTCTGTATCCTAATTTCTAATTATCAGGCAAATTTCAACGCTTTTCCCTGCAAATAGTTTGGGGGTCTCGATTATTTGTTGTATCTTTGCCAGCAATAATAACCAAATAGAAAGACAATGGAAAAGAGACTATTTGTAGTGGTTGTGGTCGCCATGTTGGCTGCAGCGAGTGTGAATGCACAGGAGGAAACGGCCGTTGATGCCTATTTCACCGCAGATGAAATGCCCGACATGAGACTGTTCATGCCAGGTCCTCCTGATAGCACTTCGGTGGCTTTCGCCAATGACGTAAGCCGCTATTTCTGGGGTAAGGAGATGCGTATGGACCCTGAACGGGCTGCCCAGGCCAGACGCGATGCAGTCTATGGTCTGCCCACTATCCTGGAGGAGTTTGAAGAGGCCTTCGGCATGAAGATCAGCCAGGAGGAGACGCCTGAGATTTATAAGGTGTTGCTTGAAGGTACCGCCACCTGTGACAGCATCTGTAAGAATCCCAAAACACACTATGGTCGCACACGACCATTTGTCCGCTTCAATGAGCACACATTGGCACCTGAACTTGAAGAAGAGCTCAATCCCCACAAATCGTTCCCCTCTGGTCACACCCTGTTAGGCTGGAGTTCGGCTCTTCTTATGATGGAGATCAATCCTGCCCGCGCTAACGAGATACTTGCCCGTGGATACCGCTATGGCGAGAACCGCCTGGTGGTTGGGGCTCACTGGCAGAGTGATACAGATGCAGCCCGGATGGCAGCGGGAGTGGCCTATGCCAAGCTGCATACCAGCGAGCGTTTCCTAGAGCAGATGAAGAAAGCGCGTGATGAGTTCAAGCGGCTCACCTCCAGTCCTGCTGCTGTAAGACAGATTGAGGCAGCCCGACAGACGAGAGATGCTGAGATGTATGACCTCTCTGGTCAGAGAATCAGTTACCCCAATCAGGGTGTATATATCCAGGGCGGGCAGAAACGGATGACCAACAGATAGGCGGAGGTGAGGGCTTGCCCGCAAAACGTCATTAGCACAGATGGGAAAGATTACACATGAACACGGAAAAAAGTCGTTTATTTTTGCGTTAAGGCGAGGAAATTTCGCGATAAGGCGCAAGGTGTTTTGCGTTAAGGCGTAAGGTGTTTTGCGTATACGCAAAAGCGTTTTACCCACCACCTTTCTCCCGCTTTCATTGGTCCTTGCACCAACGAAGCCCCATCCTCTCACCTCTGAAGCCCGGATGAAGCGGGCTATTGAACCCCAAACGCGACTCTGCCATCAAGCGGGCTTGAATGGCAGAGTCGCGTTTAAGGTTGACGTCAGTCAAGCGGGAGTACCTAAGACCGGAGGCCAACGCGCTGTCAGGAACGCTTTGTAATGTGAAACTTTGTAACGCTTATTCCTATAAGTATTTCTGGAAAAACTGGAGCACACACTCTTGTGAACGTATGCCGCAGCTATGAGGCATATCCCACAGTTCTGTCTTGATCCTGTCTCCTGCACCCTGGCTCTCCCATGTTTCATGCATGATTGCGAATGCCTTTTCAACTCCTGCCACCGGAAACAGTTTATCTTGTGTTCCATTGATGAAGAGCATGGGTTTCGGACAGGCTATACTTGCTATATGAGGATAATCGAGCCAACGGCGCAATCCGGGGAAACAATTGGCAAAGCCACCGTTTTCCGTACGGCTGTACTTAAAACCCATCTGCTCGTCGGTAGTGACCATCCAGCAGACTGCTGCCCCAACCTTTATTCGGTCGCTGAGTGCAGATAGCATCCAGGCACGATAGGCCCCCATTGACCATCCGGTGCAGCCTATACGTGAGGCATCCACCTCGGGCATCGTGGCAAGATACTCCGTGCCAGCAATATCATCGTAAGTCATATAGGCGCTGAGGTCGATGCCGTACATCATCATGTTGCCGGCAATCATGTCATATCTGTCTCTTCTTGCTCCTTCTTTCTGTCCCCGCTCGCCCCACATCGGCGCATCAGCAGAGAACACCACATAGCCGTGCTGAGCCAGATAATCGCCGAAGAACTGCCCTTCATAGCCCTTCAGCCATTCCTCGGCATCGCTGATAACGGTGGAATCCTCACAGGCCAGAGGACGTATCATTTTCTCCTTACCAATGAACAGGTGGGCACCATGGTCGTGCAGACAATTCACGGCCGGGAACGGACCTTTTCCGTCAGGAATGAGCACATAGGCAGGTACTGTATAGTAGCGTGAAAGTCGGATTTCAATCTTTCTGGCCTTGTATCCGTTGCGCTGTTCCTCGAAAAGTATCTTGGCCTCATAGCCATCGGCAGGAGCAGGCGGTGGAGTAAGCATGCAATCGAACACCTTCTGGCGGGCAGCCTGCTTCCAGGCATCGAAGTCCTTGATGCTGCTGTTTCCCCAAGCCAGTGGGTAGGTAAGATCAGCAATCAGCGAGTCGGCATAGGCCGGCAGATTGCGGACGAACTCGTACTTCTCTCGCTGTTGTGCACACAACGAGAATGAGTAACATAGACCAATAATCAGAAGGACATAATGACGCATACCCGATGACAGCTGATGATTATTTTGACACTTGTCACTTCAACTTCCCTTTAATCCAGAGCATTTGCCCGTAATTGGTATCTGTTGAAGTCCAGTGCTCGTTAATTGGCGTAATGAGTGACTCCTTGGATGCTGTGATAAGATTCCACACAATATAGCTGGTAGTAGGAGGACACACATCGTCGTTATATCCCCAGGTCATGTATACCGGGCATTTGATGCGGCGGGCAAAATTCACTACATCGTAATACTGCAGTGTCTCCACCTTCTGAGGAGTAAGCATATTGTTCAGGCGATTCATGTGCGGCCATCCACCAGCCCGTCCATCCAGATAGCCAGCCACATCGCTGAGTGCAGGATGGTTGGCCACGCAAGCTGTCACTCTAGGATCGAGGGCAGCTGTAATCAATGAGAGCGCACCACCTTGGCTTCCACCTTGTACTGCCACATTCCTGCCATCCCAGTCAGGAAGGGAGCACAGGTAGTCGAGTGCACGTACGCATCCTGTATAGACATGCTTCATATAGTAGTTGTCACGGTCGTCGAGGGCATTCTCCACATAGCCGTTTTCGGATGAGAAAGCCGCAGAGATTTCCTGGAACTGTTCATCGGTCATCTCGGGATTCAGTCCGTGTATCTCCATCTCCAGACGGATAAAACCGTTCTTGGCATAGTAGGTCTGCCGCATCGGCTCCTTGATGGTCTTGATGCCGGCACCCGGCGGACAGAGCACAACGGGGTATTTCCCTTCTGCCTTCGGCCGTGTAAGATAACCGTATACATAATGACGGCGGTCTGTACGGATCTTCAGCAGATAGCAATCGAAGTCGTCAGTAGTATATCTGGCAACCTTTTCACAGTTTACTGAGACGGGCGTTTTTCTCGCTTCCTCCAAGTTTTTCTGCCAGAATGCATCAAAATCGGAAGGATTCTTGGTGTACGGTCTCAGCAGTTCAGGCGAAAAGCCCACCTTCACATGGTGCTGGTATTTTGTGTCACCTATTGTCGCCGTCAGTCTCAGGTCAAGAAATCCTGGCTGCTTCATCGTACCCATGTTGATGGTGGCACGGCCTTTCTTCAACATCACGCTGCCGTTCCTGACGGCGGGCATCTCATCAGGCCCAATCTCGTAAGCAACCTCAACATCCTGGGGAACACCATACTTGCAGAAAGTGACCTCGACCTTCGCATTCTCACCCACCTTATAGAGCCAGTCTGCATGATCGGGCACTGTAAGCCATAAGTAATCACTGCGATAGGGATAATTTTCAACGGCCTGAGCCAATAATGCAACACAGGCAAAACAGAGTAAAAATAAGTATTTCTTCATCATTGTAGTTTGTTTCTGCAAAGGTACTACTTTTCGGTCAATCCACCAAATTTTCTTTGAGTTTAATGGTCATTTTGTTTTGAAATCGCCGTCTTTCCGAGGTTGCACGCACCCACGGATACCAAGGGGAGACGCTAGCGTCTTATGACCAAGGCAGTAATAAGGGCGGGAAACAACGCAAGATGAAGGTGAAGATCACTTGGTTCGACTTCTATGTTGTTGCCAATAAAAAAACTTAATTCCTTTGTTGATTTCAAGAAAATGTGTAACTTTGTAGCCTACTTGGAAATAAAACCAGATTTAATGATGAAACGAAATCTATTATTTGTTATCCTGATACTATCAGCAGCAACGCTGGCCATTGCCCGGCAAGTCAAGGAAAAGGACATGGGAGCCTATCTGTTCACTTTCTTCAGTGACCCCACACACGGGCTGTACATGGCTGTCAGCTACGACGGATACACGTTCACACCTGTTAACAACGGCGAACCTATCATCTCGGGCGACAGCATTGCCGAGCAGCACGGTATACGCGACCCCCACATCTATCGTGCGCCCAGCGGAAAGTTCTATATCGCCATGACCGACCTGCACGTATTCGGGCGTCAGAAGGGCATCAGGACAACACAATGGGAGCGTCCGGAAGCATTCGGATGGGGCAACAACCGCGGACTGGTGCTCATGGCGAGCGACGATCTCATCCACTGGACCCATCATGTGGCACGCATCGACAAATTGTTTCCAGAGCACTTTGGAGAGGTGTCTTGTGCCTGGGCCCCACAAACCATCTGGGACCCAGAGGCGGGCAAGCCAATGGTCTACTTCACCATCAGACAGCATCCAGGGGGCAAGACTAGGGTCTACTACAGTTATGCCGATGAAGCTTTCACAACGTTGGAAACAGAACCCAAGCTGCTTTTCCAATGTCCCGACACAACCATTCAAGTGCTCGATGCAGACATCTGTCCGATGCCTGATGGACGCTACTTCATGACCTATGTGTATCAGGAGAATCCCGGCGGCATCAAATACATGGTCTCAGACCGCATCAACCACTTCGATGACTACCATGCAGAACAGATTGACATGGAAAACGGTGCATGTGAAGCGCCCAATATGTGGAAACGTATTGGTGAGAAGAAATGGGTGTTGATGTACGATGTGTTCAGTATCCGTCCCAACAATTTCGGTTTTGTTGAGACAACAGACTTCAAGACCTTCACACCACTCGGCAGGTTTGGTGAGGGAAAGATGAAAATCAACAACTTTACATCACCCAAGCATGGCAGCGTCATCCATATCACAAAGGCAGAGGCCAAGCGACTCGAGAGTTACTGGGAGTCACAACAGCAAAAGAAATCGAAGGTCATACGCAGTGGTGAGCTATGGCCCGATGAGGACGGACGACATATCAACGCCCATGGAGGAGGCATCCTGAAATACGGAGATACCTACTACTGGTTTGGCGAGCACAAGGACGACCGTACCAGCGATGCACTGTTCGGTGTGATGTGCTACTCATCGAAAGACCTTGTCCGCTGGCACAACTGCGGCGTGGCACTGAGTGTGACTGAACCAGCTGCAGGCCAAGGCAACAGAAATGCCATGCGGGGACGTGGCACGACAGGTTCTGACATTGAGCGAGGGTGTATTCTGGAACGTCCGAAAGTTATATATAACAAGGTAACCAAGAAGTTCTGCATGTGGTTCCACCTGGAGCTGAAAGGACAGGGCTACAATGCTGCACGCTATGGTGTAGCCGTTGCCGACCGTCCCGAGGGGCCTTACCGTTTCCTTTACTCACAAAGGGCCAATGCAGGAACATGGCCTGTAGAATTCGGCAAACAGGAGCTGGCTGTCATCGACACATTGAACGCCGACAACTACAAGACATCCTGGACCCCGGCATGGCAGAAAGCCGTCACTGAAGGGCTTTTCCTGAAACGTGACTTCGGCAGCGGCCAGATGGCACGCGACATGACGCTCTATGTAGACGATGACGGGAAGGCATACCATATCTTCTCGTCAGAAGAAAACATGACCCTGCACATAGCCGAGCTGACAGGTGACTACCTGCACCACACGGGACGTTACACTCGAGTGGCCCCTGGCGGCCAGAACGAGGCTCCCGCCATCTTCAAGCACAACGGCACTTACTGGATGATCACCTCTGGTTGCACCGGCTGGGCACCCAACGAGGCACGCATGTTCTCTGCTCCAAGCATCTGGGGACCATGGAAGCAGCACCCCAATCCATGTACAGGACCCAATGCCGAAAAAACCTTCAACGGTCAGAGTACCTATATCCTCGAAGTAAAAGAAGAAGGACAGGACGTGAAATACATCTTCATGGCAGACATCTGGCGTCCGCGCCATCCTCGCGATGCACGCTACATCTGGCTGCCCATTGAGTTTGAAAACGGAATGCCTGTTATCCGTTGGCGTGACGAATGGAGATTGTAAACCGACAAATCGACCGTTAATATCTACAAATTGGCGTTATTTTTGTTCTTTTTGTTTCCATATTACATAATTTGTTCGTACTTTTGCAGCACAAAAACAAATACAAACAGCAAAACAGATGAAGAGTCTTTTTTTGAAAAAACAATGGCGGGAGGCAGGATTGGCACTGCCTTTCTGCCTTTTCTGCTTCCTACCCGTTCATGCACAGAAACAGTGGACTTTGGAGGACTGTATCAGCTATGCCATGCAGAACAACATCTCGCTGAAGAAGCAGCAGATACAGAAGAAATCTGCTGCCGAGGACGTGAAACAGTCGAAGGCAGCCCTACTACCTTCGCTGAGCGGCAGTACAAACCAAAGTGTAGGCTATCGTCCATGGCAGGATGCCGGTATCACCACCGTAACCAACGGACAGGTAAATGCCAAGGTAGATAAGATCTACTATAACGGATCGTACGGTCTGAATGCATCATGGACCGTCTGGAACGGCAACCGCAACACAAACACCATCAGGCTGAACGAACTCACCGAGCAGCAGGCAGAACTGAGTACAGAGGAAACGGCCAACTCTATCCAGGAGAAGATCGCACAACTCTACGTACAGATACTCTACATGACAGAAGCCATCAAGGTGAACGAACAGTCACTGGAGACCAGTCAGAAGAATGAAGCAAGAGGCAAGGAAATGGTGGAAGTTGGCAAGATGTCAAAAGCAGACCTTGCCCAGCTTAGTGCCCAACGTGCATCTGACGAATACAGCGTAGTAGAGTCCAAGAGCCAGCTTGCCACTTATAAGCTACAGTTGAAACAGCTTTTGGAATTGACTGGAGAAGAAGAATTTATGGTTTCCATTCCCTCAACTACAGATGAGATGGCACTACGGGAGATTCCTTCCCTACAGAACGTTTACGAACAGGCTTTGATCTCACGTCCGGAGATAGAGAACTCACGGTTAGCCATCAAAAGCAGCGAACTCAACATCGCCATTGCCAAGGCTGGCAGGCTGCCAAGTCTGAATATGACCAGTGGCATAGGAACAAACACCAACTCGCTGTCAAGTCTGGGATGGGGCACACAGATGAAGTCCAACTTCGATGCCTCTGCAGGAGTTTCAATGAGTATACCGCTGTTTGACAATAGGCAGGCAAAGACCAACATAGCCAAAGCAAGGCTGCAGCAGGAGCAGGCCATGCTCGACCTGCAGGACAAACAGAAGCAATTGTACCAGACAATAGAGGGATACTGGCTTGACGCACAGACCAATCAGCAGAAGTTCCGTACGGCATTGACCACCATAGAGAGTGAACAGCAGAGCTACAACCTGCTGCAAGAGCAATTCCAGCTGGGACTGAAGAACATCGTAGAGCTGATGACGGGCAAAGACCGCCTGCTTTCGGCTCAGCAGAACGGCCTTCAGTCGAAATACATGGCCATCCTGAACATACAGATGCTTCGATTCTATGCCGGAGCTTTACTAAGTAAGAAATGAGAAACAGAAAAACAAGAAAGATATGAAGAACAAGAAAATTTGGATTGCCATTGGCATCGTGGCCTTGGCCATCATTGTCTATCTGCTGTTGTCAGGCGGAAAGAAAGAAGAGAAAGTGGAGTTCGAGACAACCAAGGTGGAGACGACGGACATCCATACCACCATTACCGCAACGGGAACCATTGAACCTGTAACCAGCGTCACCGTAGGTACACAGGTCAGCGGCATCGTATCAAAGCTCTACGTGGACTATAACTCCGTAGTAAAGAAAGGCCAGGTCATTGCCGAGCTGGACAAGACCAACCTCATCAGCGAACTGAATACAGCACGCGCCAACCTGACAAGTGCACAGAGTTCTGCCACTTACGAGCAAAACAACTATAGCAGGTACAAGACACTGTACGACAAGGGACTGGTAAGTGCCGATGAATACGAGAGCGCCCTCCTGTCATGGCAGAAAGCCAAGGAACAGGTGAACACCTCGCGTGAGAGTGTAAGGAAGGCACAGACCAACTTAGGATATGCCACCATCACCAGCCCCATTGATGGCGTGGTGCTGTCGAAGAGTGTGGAGGAAGGTCAGACCGTGGCTGCCTCGTTCAACACACCTGAGCTGTTCACCATTGCCCAGGACCTGACAAACATGCGCGTCATTGCCGACATTGACGAGGCTGACATCGGCGGAGTAGTGGAAGGCCAGCGTGTAATGTTTACAGTAGATGCATTCCCTGATGACCAGTTCGAGGGACGTGTCACACAGGTGCGCCAGCAGGCTACGACAGAGAGCAATGTAGTGACCTATGAGGTGGTCATCTCCGCTCCGAACAACGACCTGAAGCTGAAACCAGGCCTGACTGCCAACGTCACGATCTTCACGCTGGAGAAGAACGGCGTCCTGGCAGTACCCTCCAAGGCACTACGATTCATGCCCAACGAGGCCCTGCTACAGAAAGGACAGACCATCAGCGACATAGAGGCTCCTCACAAGCTGTGGACGCTGGAAGGCCAGACATTCAAAGCCCACAAGGTAGAAATAGGTACAACCAACGGCGTGCTGACCGAAATTGTAAGTGGTATAGGCGCAGGAACCGAGGTTCTGTCAGATTTCAGCATCAGCAGCCCCGAGGCTCCAGCACAAGAGCAGGCCACCAACCCCTTCATGCCTCGTCCACGTGGAAACAACAGAGGACAGAGACAAAACACTAATGGCGGGCAAGCCCCAAGAAGATAATAAGGTATGGCTGAAGACAACAGAAAAGTAGTCATAGAGCTACAGAATGTGAAACGATACTTCCAAGTAGGCAACGAGACAGTAAAGGCTCTACGTGGCGTGTCGTTCAAGATCTACGAGGGCGAGTTTGTCACTATTCAAGGCACCTCAGGCTCTGGCAAGTCAACACTGCTCAATCAGTTGGGCTGCCTTGACACACCAACCAGCGGAGAATATTTCTTGGACGGCATAGCCGTGCGAACCATGTCAAAGACGCAACGTGCCCATCTGCGCAACCGCAAGATAGGGTTCGTCTTCCAGACATACAACCTCCTGCCGAAGACTACAGCCATTGAGAATGTGGAACTACCTCTCATGTACAATTCGAATTACAGTGCTGCAGAACGACGTGAGAAAGCCATTAATGCACTGAAGGCTGTGGGACTGGGTGACCGTCTGGAGCATAAGTCCAACCAGATGTCGGGTGGACAGATGCAACGAGTGGCTATCGCTAGGGCATTGGTGAACGACCCAGCCGTGCTATTGGCCGACGAGGCTACAGGTAACCTGGACACACGCACATCGTTCGAGATGCTGGTACTATTCCAGGAACTCTACAGGCAAGGACACACCATCATCTTCGTGACCCACAATCCAGAAATTGCCGAATACTCCAGCCGCAATATCAACCTGCGTGACGGAAAGATACGAGAAGACACCATCAACACCAACATCAAGTCAGCAGCCGAGGCCCTGGCCAAATTGCCGGTAGTGCAGGATGACTGATTGATTATACCATTGACAAGATGAATATACTGAACCTTTTCAAAGTAAGCATAAAGGCCGTAGCCAACAACAAGATGCGCTCATTCCTCTCCATGCTGGGCATCATCATCGGTGTGGCGGCGGTGATTATCATGATGGCCATCGGACAAGGCTCCAAGGAGAGCATCCGAGCCGAGTTGTCCACCATGGGTACCAACCTGCTGACCATCCGTCCGGGGGCCGACATGCGAGGAGGCGTCAGACAGGACCCCTCTGCCATGCAAACCCTGAAGATGGCTGACTACGAGCGCATCATGCGTGAAAAAAAATTCGTGACAAAGGTATCGCCAGAAGTTACTGCCAGCGGACAGGCCATCTACGGGAACAATAACACCACCTCCTCTATGTATGGTGAATCCACCGACTATTTGGACATCAAACAATGGCCTGTTGAGGAAGGGGAGTGTTTCACCGAGGAGGACATCAGAAAGGCTGCCAAGGTTTGTGTTGTGGGAGCCACGGTTGTCAAGGAACTCTTTGGCGAGAATACAGATCCCATCGGCAAGACCATCCGTTTCAAGTCTATCCCCATGCGCATCATTGGCGTGCTGAAGTCAAAAGGATACAATTCGTGGGGTATGGATCAGGACAATGTCATCATTGCCCCCTACTCTACCGTGATGAAGCGTATTGCCGCACAGACATACTTCTCGAGCATCGTCTGCTCCGCCATCACAGAAGAGCTCTCCGATGCTGCCATTGAGGAACTGACACAGATGCTTCGCAGCAACCACAAACTGAAGGATGATGCCGTTGACGACTTTACAATCCGTTCGCAGGCAGAGATGATGGAAACCATGTCGTCGACCATGGATACCGTAACCATCATCCTCGTGGTGGCTGCAGCATTCTCCTTGCTCGTTGCAGGAATCGGCATCATGAACATCATGCTCGTATCCGTCACGGAGCGCACCAAGGAGATTGGCCTCCGTATGGCAGTAGGAGCCACGGGACCTGTCATCTCCCTCCAGTTCCTCATCGAGTCGGTGCTCATATCGGTAACGGGAGGACTCATTGGCGTTCTCGTAGGAATAGGAGCCAGCACCTTTGTTTCGAATTTCGGTATGCCATCAAGCGTACCAGCTTGGAGCATCTACGTGTCGTTCCTCGTCTGCGTATGCATCGGCGTACTCTTTGGATATATCCCTGCACAGAAAGCTGCCAACATGGACCCCATAGAAGCCATCAGGCATGAATAACCAAAGCTCAGGAAGCTGAATGAGCAAGAAGACTCCAATACTGCTGTACGTCGCCATCTGGACGGTACTGTTCTTGTCGCCGCTGACCTATTTCAATCGCGGCAACAGTGTCATTCCCATGCAGTATCTCATGCTGTGCGCATCGCCGTTGCTTCTCATGACAGTGTTCTATATTAACTATCTCTGGCTCGCGCCTCACTACTACATGAAAGGGCGCAAGCAACTGTTCTGGGGGGTGAACATTATGATGGTTGTTTCGCTGGGTATTGCCTTGCACTATTGGAATGCCTTCACCCATGATCTTTTCGAAAACAGCGGCATTCCACGTGAGCGTTTGCTGGTCCAGCGCCTTCTCTTTATCCTCCGCAACACCTTCAACCTCTCCGTTGCCGCCACCGTTGCAACAGCCATGCGACTGGCAGCACGCTGGCAGCACGCCGAGGAGGCAAGGTTAACTGCTGAGGCAGCACAGGCAGAAGCAGAACTGAAGAACCTTCGTTCACAAATCAATCCGCACTTCCTGCTCAACACGCTCAACAACATCTACGCCCTGACTGCTATTGACAGCCAAAGGGCTCAAGAAGCCATCCAGCAACTGTCACACCTCCTACGTCATGCGCTTTACGATTATCAGCAGCCTTCAGTACCCTTGGCAGAAGAAGTGGAATTCTTGGAGAACTACGTCAAGCTGATGAAAATCCGACTATCCCCGAACGTTGACGTGAAATTCGAGACCCATTACCTGAAGTCGGATACGGCGGCATTCGAAGACGTCTCACTGGGAAAAAACATCCAGATAGCTCCCCTCATTTTCATCTCTCTGGTTGAAAATGCATTCAAACATGGTGTCAGCCCAACAGAGCCCAGCTTCATCCACATTACCATTCTGGCAGACAATCAACAGATATGCTGCGATATAGAGAACTCCAACCATCCTAAAACCTCTGAAGACAATAGCGGACACGGCATCGGCCTCAGCCAGGTACAACGAAGGCTGGACCTGGCCTATCCTGAACGCTACACATGGACAAAAGGCGTTAGTGAAAACGGACAAACATACAGATCCGTCATCACCATCGCCTCATCTACTGCCAACTGACAACCAACACCCAAACATCAACACCCATGACCATTACCTGTGCTATCATCGACGACGAACCCCTTGCCGCCGGACTGTTAGAAAGCTATGCAAGAAAAACGCCCTTCCTGGAACTAAGGGGTACCTACCATAATGCCATCACGGCCATGAAGGATTTGAGGGAGGAACCAGTCCAACTGCTCTTCCTTGACATACAGATGCCCGAACTCTCTGGTATTGAGCTTGCCAAGATACTGCCGAAGTATACCAAGATTATCTTTACAACAGCCTTCTCTCAATATGCCATTGAGGGTTATAAGGTCAATGCGATTGACTACCTGCTCAAACCTATCAGCTATCAAGACTTCGTAAGCTCAACAAACAAGGTTCTGGAATATTACGAATCCCTGTCACGTCAGGAAACTTATGCCCGCGACCGCTTCATGTATGTCAAAAGCGAATACAAACTTGTCCGCATTATGCTTGACGACATACTCTATGTGGAGGGGCTGAAGGACTATATCCGTATCTTCCTGAAGAGCGGCGAGCGCATCATGTCACTTCTGAGCATGAAAAAACTGGAGGAGACTCTCCCCCAGCCAGAGTTTCTGCGCATTCACCGCAGTTATATCGTTCACATGACAGAAGTGCGTAGCATAGACCGTTTCCGGATTGTCTTTGGAGATGAATTCCTGCCTATTTCCGATAACTATAAGCAGTCAGTACAGCAATACCTCGATGCCCATACATTGGTATAAGGCTTTCCTGTATCGCTATTTCTTCAGGGGAACAAGTACGCTGAAGGTGGAACCCTCACCTTCCACGGACTCCACCATGACATCACCTCCGTTCTTGATGGCAAAGTCCTGACAGAGCTGGAGCCCGAGACCTGAGCCCTCCTCTCCGCCTGTACCCCATGTGGTCTCTCCTTTATGGAAGATACTGCCAATACGGTCGGAAGCAATACCCACACCATGGTCACGAACAGAAATCTTGGCAAAGTCACCCTCGGGCTTCATGAAAATATCAATGCTGGAGTTCTCGGGTGAGAACTTGATAGCATTCGACATGAAGTTCCTCACCACAGTTTTCAGCATGTCATTGTCGGCCCTGACAATCAAGGGTGTTTCGCTCGCATGCATTTCAAGCTTGATGTTCTTCGTGGCAGCAATCATCTCGAAGATATCCACCACACCGGGTATGATGTCGTTCAGGTCAAGATCCTGCGTCACCACGTTCAGTCGGCCGGTCTGGCTCTTCGTCCATTTCAGGAGGTTGTCCAGCAGGTCGTGTACATCCTCTGACTCACGGTTGGCCTTGTCAAGCAATTCGAACAACTCCGGTCCTATAGTTTCAGGAGAGCAGGAAGAAACCACCAGGTTCAACACCATACGGATGCTTGCCATTGGCGAACGCAGGTCGTGGGCAATCACGGAGTACATCTTGTCTCGGTTTCCTATGGTGGCTATCAGCTCCTTGTTCTGCTTTTCAATCGTACGCTTGGCAGCCACAAGGGCTATCTGGTGCATCACACGTACCACAAGTTCCTCCTTGTTGAATGGCTTGGTCAGGAAGTCATTGGCTCCAACCTGGAAACCCTTCACCAGGTCGCTCGGATTGTTGAGGGCAGTCAGGAAAATGATAGGAATTTCTTTCAGTTCCGGATCCTTCTTCATGATGACTGCCGTATCAAAGCCGCTGATATCCGGCATCATGACATCCAACAATATCAAGTCTGGTTTCTCGGCACGGGCTTGCTCTATGCACATATTGCCACAATTTGCCGTACAGACCTGGAACTTCTCATTTGTCAGGAGAATTTTCAGGAGAAGCACATTACTAACTACATCATCTACAATCAGAATCTTGTAGTCACTGCGGTTAATTTGTGACTCTAAACTATTATTATCAGCATCCATTCAAGTTGACAGCTTTTAGTTTCAAGGTGCAAATATACCACATTCCTTTCAAATATCCAAATATTTCTTAAGAAAAAAGCAACAATGTGGGTTTTCTGCCCCTGTTTTACTCCCTAATTGTCTTATTCTCTTTAACAATTCGATATATCCTTTCTTCCCTGAGAGCGTTGCTCTATTCCACGGTGACGCTCTTGGCAAGGTTTCTCGGCTGGTCAACGTTCTTTCCTTTACAGACTGCCACATGATAGGCCAGCAGCTGCAACGGTATGGTTGCCACCAGCGGTTCAAGGCACTCCTGAACGTCGGGCAGTTCTATCACCTCGTCGGCTATCTTGGCTATGGTGTCATCGCCTTTCGATACAAGTGCTATCACCCTACCCTGACGAGCCTTGATCTCTTGGATGTTCGAGAGCACTTTCTCGTACATGGCATTATGCGTGGCTATCACCACCACTGGCATGTCTGAGTCGATCAAGGCGATGGGACCATGTTTCATCTCGGCTGCAGGATAACCTTCCGCATGGATATAGGAAATCTCCTTCAGCTTCAAAGCCCCTTCCAAAGCCACCGGATAGGAATAGCCACGGCCCAGGTAAAGGAAGTTATGTGCATAAGTAAAGGTACGCGCGAGGTCTTTTACCTTCTCGTTAGTCTGTAACACCTCACGTATCTTCACGGGTATCTCGCTCAGCCCTTTTACAATCTTCAGGTATTCATTGCGATCAATAGTTCCCTTTGCCTCGCCCATAGCCAGGGCTATCATGGTGAGCACGGTCACCTGTCCGGTAAATGCCTTTGTCGAGGCCACGCCAATCTCCGGCCCCACATGGATATAGGTACCCGTATCTGTGGCACGTGCTATGCTGCTGCCTATGGCATTACAGACACCATAGATGAAAGCGCCCTTCTCCTTGGCAAGCTGTACAGCAGCCAGGGTGTCGGCAGTCTCTCCACTCTGACTGATGGCAATCACCACGTCACCTTTGCCCACAACGGGGTTTCTGTAACGGAACTCTGAGGCGTATTCCACCTCCACGGGTATCCTACAAAGATTCTCGATGATCTGCTTGCCGATGAGTCCGGCATGCCAACTTGTTCCGCAGGCCACAATCACCACGCGCTTTGCATCCATCAGCTGCCGGCGATAGTCTATCAACGCCGAGAGCGTCACGTGGTCTGCCTCGACGTTCACCCTGCCTCTCATGCAGTTTGTCAGGCACTCAGGCTGTTCGAATATCTCCTTCAGCATAAAATGGGGATAGCCGCCTTTCTCTATCTGACCCAAATCTATGTCTACCGTCTTTACTGTCAGTTCCTGCTCCTCGCCGAGGATACTCACCACGTGAAGGTCCTGTCCACGACGGATCACGGCAATGTTGCCATCGTCCAGGTATACCACTTTGTCCGTATACTCCACGATGGGACTGGCATCACTACCCAGGAAGAACTCATCCTTGCCTATGCCCACCACCAACGGGCTCTGCTTGCGGGCAGCAATAATCTGGTTGGGGTTGTTTTTGTCCAGCACGGCAATGGCGTAGGCACCAATCACCTGATAGAGTGCCACCTGAACAGCCGTCAGCAGATCAAGCTGCTTCTTGACCATCACATATTCTATCAGCTGCACCAGCACTTCCGTGTCTGTGTCGCTCACAAAGTTCACACCTTTCTCCTTCAGTTTCTCCTTCAGGTCGGCATAGTTCTCAATAATACCGTTATGGATGATGGCAAGATTGCGACTCTCTGAGTAGTGGGGATGGGCATTCCTCGACGAGGGCTCGCCATGCGTGGCCCACCGGGTGTGGGCTATACCCACCGTTCCACTCACGTTCTTGTCGCTGCAATACTCGCAAAGGTTGTCCACCTTACCTTTCGACTTGTACACATTCAAGTCTCCGTCACCATTGATAAGTGCCACGCCAGCACTATCGTAGCCACGATATTCCAGCCGACGCAGGCCTTTAATCAGAATTGGATAGGCCTCTTTCGTGCCTATATACCCTACTATTCCGCACATAGTTGTAATTTGATGTTTGTGTTTGTATGATGTTGTTGATGTTACTGTTCATTCAGAAACTTCCGGTGATGTTGCTCTCACGGGGCAGCTTGTAGGCATCACCGTTACGCAGGCTCGTCACGTAGCTGCTAAGGTTGTCAGCACTTAGCAGTTTGTTTTGTTTCCGTTCTCGTTCGTGATGGTTTACTAACGCACGTTGCGCGTATTATTATTCGCGCGCAAAGGTACATAATATTTGCGAAAAAAACGAAAACTTTCTTCTTTTTAACCTCTCTACCCACACTTTCTTGACCTATTTAAGAGAATAATGACTCAATCATCAAGTGTTATGAGTTAAGAGCCGCCATCCTCTACCGTGAGGACTGCGGCTCTTTTCAGTTGCCCTTTCGGTGGCCTTTGCTGTTGCATTTCCAGTTTGCTCCAAGATTTTCTGCTTCATTGCTCTTTTGCCTTTTCTCCACGGTTTGCTGCGACTTAGGCGCAGCTTACCCTCAACAGCAGCCTGGCCACCTGCTGCCTGTTCACTTGGAGGAAGGAAGGGAGGAGGGGAGATTAGTCACCATCCGTGCTCTGGTTGTCGGGGCCACCGTCAGGGGGAGTGTCACTGCCACCATTGCCGTTGGTGCCTGCAAGAGACAGGATGAAACTGATGGGCGTCTTGTTCTGGAAACGCTTCTCCTTGCCGTCCACAACGCTCTTCACGCTCTCCACCACGTAGCCAGCATCGAACACGCACTCCTCTTTCAGAGCCCTGGAGGTAAGACGCTCGACCTTGGTGTTCTCGGGGGTGAATATGATGTGCACACCCTCCACCAGCTTGTCCAGCCCCGTCTCCATGGCTGCCTCCACACTCGGGGCACCGTTCTTCACACTCTCAAGGGAAGGTCCAAACGTGCCAAGCCCGTCCAGCTTCACTGGCTGACCCTGCAACACCAGTTCCTTCATGCACTCCACCACCTGCTGCACCACCAGCACCACCACCTGATAGTCGGCCAGCTTGCCGTGCTCGGTCATGTGTGCACAGAACCCCTTCAGATCCAGAGGCGATATTTTTGGGGATTTCACGCACTTTTCTTGCCGGAAAATTTGGTGGTCTCGATTATTTTTTGTACCTTTGCATAGTCATTCAGAGGAATGCACAACGTCATGAACCACAGCCGATTACCCATCATTCATTCACCATTTAAAACACAGAACAGTATGAACAAAACAGTTAAGATGATACTACAGGCCATCAGCTACGTCATCACCCTCATCCTGGGAGCAGCCGGCGGAGCAACAGTGCTGTAAAACAACAAAGAAAGGACCATGGAGCACAAAGGCCTTCTGTAGTTTCTTCCGTGTTTTCTCATCTCCCTTTTTGCTCCGTAGGCATACAGTTCCAGCTGTCCTACATCAAGGGTGGCGCGGGTCTGTCCACCGGAATGGACAATCTGTCCCACCTTCCGGCGTCCGGGTATCTCCACCCGCCATAGATTAGGACCTGCGTTGACGAAAGATGTGTGATATCGCGCCTGCAGCTTCTTATCCTTCAGCCATACCTCAATCCTTTGAAAATTGTCGTTCTGCAGTAATTCCCTCACCCTCACTTTACCTACTGAGCCATGCCAGCGTGAGGCTTTGTTAGCAATGGTGCCATAAGAGAACATATTGCGGGTCTTGGGTTTGTAGTTATTCCTGATGTCATAGACCACGGGATAGATGCCTGCACTGTAGGCACGAAGCGAGTCGCCGATATAGCGGAAGAAACGGTAGTAGTACTCCTTGTAGACGTAAGGCTTAACTTGCCAGTAAGCCTACGGTGGAGCAGCAGGGCTTACCTTAACGGTAAGCTACGACTCAGTCGCAGCAGGCAGCAGAACAGACAGCCCCCGGACATCACGAGAGGGCGTAATATTATATAATAGGTAAAGAACGAATGAACAGTTAAAAAAAACAAACAGGACGCAAAAAGTCACGCCACAGAGGGCTGATGTGCTATCTTTTTTGTAATTTTGCACCGTTTTAAAGCATGCTCTTCAAAAGCAGCAGCCGAAAAAGGGTGTTTCCGTCCGTGAAACACTTTCATCCAAATTACTTTTCAATGTTTGAACTTTTCCCTATGGGGAAATTACCCACAAGACATATACATTATGTATACAAAAGAAGAACTTGAATCAATGGAAATACCCCAATTGATGGGTATTGCATCAGAACTTGGTGTCAAAGTGACACCAAACGACTCGCAGGAACAAGTGATATACGCCATCCTTGACAAAGCAGCCGAGCAAGTAGCCACGGGCACAGACCCCAAGCGAAAACGCAGCCGTATTCTCAAGAAAGATACTGACCGTGTCTATTCCGTAAACGGCAAGGACGGTGAGAACTTCGACGTGAAAAACCGTGGCAAGAAGACTAATGAGCCGCCACAGCTGTTCAGCGACCTGCCTCCCGCCCAGCCTGCTGAGGCAGAAACGGCTGAGACGCCACAGGAAGAGCCTGCTGCTCCCGTGGCCAAGCGCCGTGGACGCAAGCCCAAAGCCGCGCAAGAAGCTGCTGCCCAGCCAGAAGCAGCAACAGCCGAGAGCGAGAAGAAGAAGACGACAAGGCGCAAAAAGGCAGCCAAGGAAGAAGAACTCCCTGTAGAAGAGACACCGGCAGAAGCACCTGAGTGGATGGAACCCACGGCCGAAGCTGATGCCCAGGCAGAGCCCCCTGTTCCCGAGAGTGACTTTGTGCCAGAAGAACAGACATCCTTGGCCACAGAGGCCGAAGTGGCTGACAGCGAGATGCTGGAACAGCTACAGCAGAAGATGGCCCTTCACAATAAAGAAATACAGTCGCAGGAGGCCATCGACGGCGTATGGGAGGGTGACCCGGGCGACGGTACCGACTTCATACCCATCGTCGACCTGCCAATTGAGGACATGGCAGCCATGCCCACACTCGACATCTTCGACCGTCCCGTCCAGCCCGACTTACAGCAGGTCCAGCCCGTTGCACCCGTTGGAAAGGCACCCAGGGGAGTACAGGCTCCCGCCTACGACTTTGCCGACCTCATCACAGGCAACGGTGTGCTCGAAGTGATACAGGACGGCTATGGATTCCTCCGTTCCTCAGACTACAACTATCTGTCATCGCCGGACGACATCTACGTCTCGCCTCAGCAGATCAAGAAATACTCGCTGAAGACCGGCGACGTGGTTGACTGCACCGTACGGCCCCCCCATGAGAACGAGAAGTATTTTGCACTCTCATCGGTGAATCTGATCAACGGACGCAACCCGGCAGAGGTACGCGACCGTGTGTCCTTCGAACACCTCACTCCCCTCTTCCCCGAGGAGAAGTTCACCCTCTGCGGCGACCAGCAGACCACCAATCCCTCCGTGCGTATTGTCGACCTGTTCTCGCCTATCGGTAAGGGACAGCGTGCACTCATCGTCGCACAGCCCAAGACCGGTAAGACCATCCTGATGAAGGATATTGCCAACGCCATCGCAGCCAATCACCCCGAGGCTTACATCATGATGCTCCTGATAGACGAGCGTCCTGAAGAAGTGACCGACATGGCCCGTACCGTCGATGCAGAGGTGATTGCCTCGACTTTCGACGAACCAGCCGACCGTCATGTGAAGATTGCCGGAATCGTGCTGGAGAAAGCCAAGCGAATGGTGGAATGCGGTCACGACGTGGTGATTTTCCTGGACTCCATCACCCGACTGGCACGGGCATACAACACGGTAGCACCTACTTCAGGAAAGGTACTCACGGGTGGTGTGGATGCCAACGCGCTCCAGAAGCCCAAGCGGTTCTTCGGTGCTGCCCGCAATATTGAAGGAGGCGGCTCGCTCACCATCATAGCAACGGCACTTGTCGACACAGGCAGCAAGATGGACGAGGTAATCTTTGAGGAATTCAAAGGTACCGGCAACTCAGAAATCCAGCTCAACCGTGCACTCAGCAACAAGCGTATCTTCCCCGCCATCGACCTGGTACAGTCGTCGACGCGGCGTGATGACCTGCTGCAGGATCAGACCACGCTCAACCGCATGTGGATCATACGTAAGTTCATAGCAGAGATGAATCCCATAGAAGCCATGAACACCATCCGCGACCGGCTGGTGAAATGCATTAACAACGAAGAGTTCCTGATGTCTATGAACGGATAGAGCTCTCCACGATGTTCAGCATCTTAAACGTGGCCTTGATGGCGGCTTCAGTCTGGTCGGCATCAAGGCCACGAGTACGTAGCTGCCTGCCGTTGTCGTTCCAGGTGATGACCGTCTGTACCAAGGCATCCGTACGTCCGCCCGGCGGGATGGACACCTGATAGTTGGCCAGGATGGGGAAAGTGCGGTTCAGGTATTTACGATAGATGAAGCGCAATGCCTTGACGAAGGCATCATACTGACCATCGCCCGTGGCACCAGCCTCGTACTGCCGTCCGTTGATTTCAACCTTCACATTCGCACCGGGCTTCAGACCATAGGCCGTAGACACGACATAGCTCACCAGCTTGACTTTGTCCTCAGGAGCATCATGCTTCAGCACATCACTCACAATGAAAGGAAGGTCCTCCTGCGTCACTATCTCCTTCTTGTCGCCCAGTTCGGTAATACGCTGGGTAACACGGCGCTGCTGCTCAGGCGTAAGCTCCAGTCCCAGTTCCTCAAGGTTCCTGGCAATGTTGGCCTTGCCGCTGGTCTTTCCCAAGGCATATTCCCGCTTGCGTCCGAAGCGCTCGGGAACGAGGTCGTTCTGATAGAGCCTGTCCTTGTTGTCGCCATCGGCATGCACACCGGCAACCTGAGTGAACACATTGTCGCCGATGATGGGTTGGTTGGGGGCAATGGCTATGCCGCTGTAGCTCTCCACCATGCGCGAGATGTCGTTCAGACGGTCTTCGCGGATGCTGGTCGTGGCCTGGAACTGGTCTTTCAGAATCACCTGGACACTACTCAGCGGCGCATTACCACAACGCTCACCCAGCCCGTTGACCGTCACATGCAGGCCACTGGCACCACTCAGAACGGCAGCCAGTGAATTGCTGACCGCCAGGTCGTAATCGTTATGAGCATGATAATCGAAATGAGCCTCCGGATAGCGCTTCAGCATCTTACGGAAATACTCAATCACCTGAAGGGGATTCATGATACCCAGCGTGTCGGGCAGCATAAAACGACGGATGGCATTCCCTTGCGTCAGCGCATCCATCACCTTATAGACATATTCAGGTGAATCCTTCATGCCATTCGACCAGTCTTCCAGATACAGATTGACGGTCATTCCGTGGTTCTGCGCACAAGCCACCGTGTCAAGGATATCTGCAATATGCTCCTCAGGTGTCTTGCCAAGCTGTTGACGGCAATGCTTCAGCGAGCCCTTGGCCAGCAGGTTAATGACCCGCCCGCCACAGTCAGCTATCCACTCCACACTCTTTCCGCCATCGACGAATCCCAACACCTCCACACGGCCCAGACAGTTTATCTGCTGGGCATAGCGGCAAATCATCTTGACCGCATCCTTCTCGCCATCGCTCACACGGGCAGATCCAACCTCAATCCGGTCGACATTGATGTCGCTCAGCAGCATACGCGCTATCATGAGCTTCTCGTGAGGCAGGAACGACACGCCATTGGTCTGCTCGCCGTCACGGAGCGTAGAGTCCATGATTTCTACAAACCTTGTTCCCATGCAATAGTCTTCTGTTGGTTCTGTACAAGGAAGTCTATATCGTCAAGCCCATGAAGCAGACAATGTTTCTTGTAGCTGTTGATGTCGAAATGCTCTTGGCGACCCGTAGCCTTGTTGGTCACCGTCTGGTTAGGCAGGTCTACCTCTACCAGCATCTTCGGGTCGGACTTGATGCTGGCAAAGAGCTCCTGCAGGAAGTCCTCGCTAACCACTACAGGCAGCACGAAATTATTCAGTTCGTTGTTCTTGTGGATATCGGCAAAAAACGAGCTGATGACCACCCGGAAACCATATCCGGCAATGGCCCACGCTGCATGTTCGCGGCTACTGCCCGAACCGAAGTTCTTGCCTGCCACGAGGATGCATCCGCTATAGGTCGGATCGTTCAACACAAAACCATGGTTCGGTGTCCCGTCGGACTGGTAACGCCAGTCACGAAAGAGGTTGTCGCCGAAGAACTTCTCCTCGCGGGTAGTTGCCTTGAGGAAGCGTGCAGGTATAATCTGATCAGTATCCACATTCTCCAATGGGAGCGGCACGCAAGTGGATGTTATCACGTTGAATTTCTGTTTCATAATAATTCTCTTGGATCGGTGATGACTCCTGTTACAGCAGCAGCTGCTGCCACAAGGGGTGAAGCAAGTATGGTGCGGCTGCCAGGTCCCTGACGGCCTTCGAAGTTACGGTTAGAGGTAGAGACAGCCAATTTGCCTGCCGGTACTTTGTCGTCGTTCATGGCCAGACAAGCCGAGCAGCCTGGCTGACGGATGGCAAAGCCTGCCGATTCCAGCACCTGGTCAAGTTTCTCCTCACGTATCTGGCGGTCTACAGCCCAAGAACCAGGTACCAGCCATGCGGTAACCCCATCGGCTTTGTGACGTCCCTTGACAATGCTGGCGAAGGCACGGAAATCCTCAATACGACCATTGGTGCATGCTCCTAAGAACACGTAGTCAACCTTTGTACCCAGCAGTTTCTGACCAGGCTCAAAACCCATGTACTTCAAAGCTTTCTCATAGCTTTCCCTCTCCTTATCGGGAGCTGGGGGAATAGACTTCGTTATGCCAATTCCCATTCCAGGATTCGTTCCATAAGTAATTCGGGGTTCTATGTCTTCTGCCCTGAATGTCAGTTCCTTATCAAACACGGCATTATCATCGCTCTTCAGCGTACGCCAATAACCGACTGCCTGCTCCCAAGCCTCGCCCTGAGGAGCGAACTCGCGGCCTTTCAGGTATTCAAACGTGGTCTCGTCGGGAGCGACAAAACCACCTCGTGCACCCATCTCGATAGAAAGGTTACAAAGCGTCAGGCGACCTTCCATCGACAGGTTCCTGACCACATCTCCAGCATACTCAACAAAGTAGCCCGTGGCTCCGCTGGTCGTCAGCTGGCTCATCAGATAAAGGGCCACATCCTTGGCGGTCACTCCCCTACCCAACTGGCCGTTAATGCTGATGCGCATGGACTTAGGCTTCTGCTGCAGGATACATTGCGATGCCAGCACCATCTCCACCTCGCTGGTGCCAATACCGAAGGCAATAGCTCCCATAGCACCATGCGTGGAAGTGTGACTGTCACCACAGACAATGGTCATGCCAGGCAAAGAAAGCCCCTTCTCGGGACCTACAACATGAATAATGCCGTTCGAGGGATTCATCATGCCATAATAGGTAAGACCGAACTCCTTTGCATTCTTCTCCAGCATGTCCACCTGCTTCTTGGAAACAGGGTCGCTAATGGGTTTGTCCTGGTCATGAGTCGGTGTGTTATGATCAGGCATGCAATATATCTTCTCTGGTCTGAAACACTTCAGTCCACGCTGCCTCATTCCGTCGAACGCCTGCGGAGAAGTGACCTCGTGGCAGTACAAACGGTCGATATACAGCTGCGTAGGGCCGTCGGTTACTACCTGAACGACGTGTCTGTCCCAAATCTTGTCAAATAATGTATTCATAGATATCTTATTTCTTAAATTTATTGATACAATCGATATAAGCCTCCACACTGGCAGTCACAATATCGGTGTTCGCGCCAAAACCATAGTACAGCTGACCGTCATACTCCACTTGCATGTGGACTTTACCCACATCGTCCGACCCTTTCGAGATGGCCTGGATGGTAAATTCCTTCAGCGTCATCTGCTTCATGATAATGCGCTTTAGAGCCTTGATAGCTGCGTCCACGGGACCGTTGCCCGAGGCGGCAGCCTCAAACTTCTGCCCGCTGATGTCAAGACCTATCGATGCCACGCTCTTCACTCCCTTGCCAGTGGTCACCTGGAGGAACTCCAGCTTGACAGCATGGGCATCGGCAGTATCGGCACCTGCCAGCATCATCACATCGGCATCAGTAACCTCTTTCTTCTGGTCAGCCAATTGCAGGAACTTCTCGTAGATCTTGTCCAGGCGCTGCTCATCAACATCCACACCATTCACATGCAGGCGATGTTTCAAGGCAGCACGTCCGCTCCGGGCAGTAAGCACGATGCTGTTGTCGTCGATACCCACGTCCTTTGGATCTATAATCTCGTATGTGTGGACATTCTTCAGCACGCCATCCTGATGAATACCGCTTGAATGGGCAAAAGCATTACGTCCCACGATAGCCTTGTTAGGCTGCACAGGCATGTTCATGAGGCTGGACACCATACGGCTGATGGGATAAATCTTCGTGGTGTTGATGTTGGTCTCAATACCCAGGCCCTTATGGCATTTCAATATCATGGCAATCTCTTCAAGACTGGTGTTGCCTGCACGTTCACCTATGCCGTTCACGGTCACCTCCACCTGCCGTGCTCCAGCCATTACACCGTTGAAGGTATTGGCAGTAGCCATGCCCAAGTCATTATGGCAATGGGTGGAGATAATGGCACGGTCTATTCCATCGACATGCTCTTTCAAATACTTGATCTTCTCGTAATACTCCTGAGGCAGACAGTAACCGGTCGTGTCAGGAATGTTAACCACCGTAGCCCCGGCCTTGATGACAGCTTCTACCACGCGGGCCAGGTATTCATTATCCGTACGTCCGGCATCTTCACAGTAGAACTCCACGTCGTCCACAAAGCGCTTGGCATACTTCACCGCAGCAACGCCCCGCTCCAGAATCTCCTCACGCGTGGAGTTGAATTTGTAAATGATGTGCTCATCGCTTGTGCCGATTCCTGTGTGAATACGCTTATGCTTGGCATACTTCAGCGCATCGAAAGCCACGTCGATGTCACGTTCTACGGCTCGTGTCAGCGCACAGATAGTGGGCCAAGTAACAGCCTTAGAGATTTCAATCACCGAATTAAAGTCACCAGGACTTGAAATGGGGAATCCTGCTTCAATCACATCCACTCCCAACTGCTCCAGCGACTTGGCCACCTGGATCTTCTCTACGGTGTTCAGCTGGCAGCCTGGTACCTGCTCACCGTCACGGAGGGTTGTGTCGAAAATAAACAATCTGTCATTCATTCTAATTACATTTTAATAAAAAAAGAAAATGCCTTTCACACTCGGAAGTGAGAAAGGCACCTTGAACTGTCACTATTGCTTGTTGACCTGCATATACACCTAATCACTTCCGCCCGCATTTTTGCAGTCGAATCGAAATCAGGATGTTAATCAGGTTCTGCTGTTGCATTCTTAAATTTGCTTTTTATTCATTGATTCTTGAATTCGGCTGCAAAATTATACATTATTTCCGAAACGCGCAAATAAATCGTCACTTTTTTTGCCCTTTTACTATATTTTTGACATTGCACATGAATCGGGAAGCATCAATTAGAAACACTTGTTTAACCGCTTTTAACGCTAATCATTCGGACAAGTCACAAAAAATAGTTACTTTTGCACTCAAATTAATAATAAGGTATAAGAACTAATACATTTGTTGATTATGAAACCAACTCTTTTTTTACTTGCAGCCGGCATGGGAAGCCGCTATGGCGGACTGAAGCAGCTGGACGGTCTGGGACCTAACGGTGAGACCATCATGGACTACAGTATTTACGATGCCATACAGGCAGGATTCGGTAAGATTGTATGGGTCATCCGTAAGGACTTCGAAGAACAGTTCCGTACGCAGATCCTGAGCAAATACGAATCGAAAGTTCCATGTGAACTTTGTTTCCAGGCACTCGATGCACTGCCTGAAGGGTTTAATGTACCGGAAGGCCGTGTGAAGCCGTGGGGCACAAACCACGCCGTACTCATGGGTAAGGACGTGATCAAGGAACCGTTCTGCGTCATCAACTGTGACGACTTCTACGGACGTGATGCTTTCATGCAGATAGGCAAGTTCCTGAGCGGACTGGAAGAGGGCGCCAAGAACCAATATGCCATGGTGGGCTTCCGCGTTTGCAACACATTGAGCGAAAACGGAACCGTGGCACGTGGTGTATGTGCCTATAACGAGCAGCGTCACCTGACCGACGTGGTGGAGCGCACAGAAATCATGAGAATAGACGGAGTCATCAAGTATAAGGACGAACAGGGTGAATGGCAGCCACTGGAGGAAAACGTGCCCGTATCAATGAACATGTGGGGCTTCACACCCGACTATTTTGACTATAGCGAGGCATACTTCAAGGAGTTCCTGTCTGACCCGAAGAACATGGAGAACCTGAAGGCAGAATTCTTCATTCCCTTGATGGTGAACAAGCTGATAACCGAGGGGACAGCCACCTGCGAGGTGCTCGACACCACGTCAAAGTGGTTTGGTGTGACCTATGCTGCCGACCGTCAGGATACCGTCGACCGTATTCAGCGGCTGGTGGACGAGGGCGTTTACCCCAATAAACTGTTTTAAATGGAGCTGAACATACTCAATGACAATCAGCTGGCCCAACTGAGTCAGCTGATTTCTGATGCTCAGACCATTCTTATTACCAGCCACACCAATGCCGATGGCGATGCCATCGGTTCCAGTCTGGGGTTGGCAGAATATCTGAGGTTCATCGGCAAGGAGGCAACGGTGATTGTGCCTGACCAGTTCCCCGACTTCCTGCTCTGGCTGCCGAATACCGAAAAAATCATACGCTACGACAAGCACAAGGAGAAGGCCGACATGCTGTTTGCCATAGCCGATCTGGTGTTCTGCCTGGACTATAATGTTCCAAACAGGGTTGACCAGATGAAAGATGCTCTATTATCGACCAAGGCGCCACGTGTGCTGATCGACCACCATCTGGGACCCGATGTCCCGTCCGTGATGACCATCAGCCGGCCAGAGGCTTGCAGCGCCAGCGAACTGGTGTTTCGTATCGTTTGGCAGATGGGAGCCTTCGAACAGTTGGGCAAGCATTTTGCCATACCCATCTACTGCGGCATGATGACTGATACGGGAGGATTCACATTCGGCTCCAGCAACCCTGAGATCTATTACATCATCTCGCTGCTACTCACAAAGGGAATCAACAAGGACAAGATCTATCGCAACGTCTACCACAACTACTCAGAGAACCGTTTGCGACTGACGGGTTACGTCATGCTCGAGAAACTGGTGGTCGACATGCAACGCCACGCCTCTTACTACGCCCTTTCCAGAAAGGACCTGAAGCGGTTCAACTTCATGAAAGGCGATGCTGAAGGACTTGTCAACATGCCCCTTCAAATCAAGGGTCACAGGTTAAGCATCTCCTTGCGAGAGGACACGGAAAAGGACAACTTGATCTGGGTGTCTCTGCGCAGCGTAGACCAGTTCCCATGCAACAAGATGGCTGAGGAGTTCTTCAATGGTGGCGGACACCTGAATGCCTCCGGCGGCAGATTGAACTGCAGCTTGGAAGAAGCCATCAGGATTACCCAGCAGGCCATACTTAAATACGAAGCAATGTTGAGAAACTAAGAATTGAAGAGGATGAAGACAATCATGACTTATTCGCTGTCCGTCGTGGCTGCCTTGCTGCTTATATCAGCATGCACCGATTACGAGACTTACGGCGACAAGAAGAAAAAGGAACGCAAAAGCATCAGCGAGTTTATCAGCGACTCGGCCTTTAATATCATTACAGAGACACAGTTCAACGCCCAGGGCAATACCACGGACGTGAGCAAACGTGAATTCGTATTACTGGATAAGAGCAAAGTCTACATGCAGATAGTACGCAAGGGCTGCGGTACCCCCATTGCCGACGGGGAAAATGTCAACCTGCTTTGCCGTTTCTACGAGATGAACATTCAGGATACTACCCACGTGTTGTACAATTCCATTGCCTACGTCTTCTATGTAGACAAAATGAACGTACGCAGAGCAGGCAGCACATACACTGCCTCGTTTACTGAAGGGAAAATGATGGACAGCTATGGCTCTACGGTTCCCGAGGGATGGCTGGTGCCCCTACCCTATATCAATGTGGGACGTCCCACAAAGGAAGGCGACGAGATAGCCAAGGTACGTCTGATTGTGCCACACTCACAAGGTACTGTCCAAAACGCCAAGGCATACGTCTATCCTTATTATTATGAGATCACCTTCCAACGCGAACGGTAATCTCTATCACAAGACATCTATTCACTTAACAACCATTTCATGACACTTATCAAATCCATATCCGGCATTCGCGGTACCATTGGAGGCCACACCGGAAATACGCTCAATCCTTTAGACATTGTTAAATTCACCACAGCATACGCCACCTTTATCTCCCGGCAGAACACAGAAGGCTGTAGTGGTAAAATCGTTGTCGGACGCGACGGCCGTATCAGCGGTTCCATGGTTCGTGATGTTGTCTGCGGAACCCTTGTTGGCATGGGCTATGATGTCATTGACATCGGCTATGCAACCACCCCTACCACAGAACTGGCAGTACGTTGGCACAAGGCTGACGGTGGCATCATTATCACCGCATCTCACAATCCCCGCCAATGGAACGCCCTGAAACTGCTTAATAAGGAAGGAGAGTTCCTTACATCCACCGACGGAGCCGAGGTACTGCGAATAGCCGAGGACGAAGACTTCAACTATGCCGAAGTAGACCAGATGGGCAAGGTCATCACCGACAGCACCTGCGACCAACGCCATGTAGACTCCGTGCTCCAGCTTCAGCTGGCCGACGTAGAGGCCATCCGCAAACGCAAGTTCCGCGTCTGTGCCGACACCATCAACAGCGTAGGAGGAATCATCCTGCCCCGACTCTTCGAGGCACTTGGTGTAAGCTATGAGATACTCAATGGAGACTGTACTGGCGACTTCGCCCACAACCCGGAACCATTGGAGAAGAATCTTAGCGGTATCATGGACAAAATGCGTCAGGGCGGATTCGACCTGGGCATCGTGGTTGATCCCGATGTAGACCGACTCGCCTTCATCTGCGAGGATGGTAAGATGTTTGGCGAAGAGTACACCCTGGTCAGCGTGGCTGACTATGTTCTAAGTAACCTGCGTGCCCAAGGAACCACGAAGGCGCTGAATACTGTCAGCAACCTGTCCTCCACCCGAGCATTAAGAGACGTTACCGAGAAACACGGTGGGAAGTATACGGCTGCAGCAGTGGGAGAGGTCAATGTCACCACCAAGATGAAAGAAACAGGTGCTGTCATTGGCGGAGAAGGCAACGGAGGAGTCATCTATCCTGAAAGCCATTATGGCCGCGATGCCTTGGTTGGCATTACGCTTTTCCTGTCATCGCTGGCACAGAAAGGCTGCACTGCATCGGAATTGCGTAAGACATTCCCTGACTACCAGATAGCCAAGAACCGCATAGACCTCACTCCCGAGACCGATGTGGACGCCATCTTGGTGAAGGTCAAGGAAATGTTTGCATCCGACCCCACAGCCACCGTCAACGACATAGACGGAGTAAAGATAGACTTCCCCAAATCTTGGGTGCATCTCCGTAAGTCTAACACCGAACCCATCATCCGTGTCTATAGTGAAGCCCTCACCATGGACGAGGCCGATGAACTGGGCAAGCGGCTCATGCAAGTGGTTTATTCTATGCAGAATGCATAAAGCTTCATGAATTGAACATCTTTTTTGGCACACTTTTTGCATAGTCTTTGTCGGAATTAAAATATAAACAACGATAAAGACTATGCAAAAAGGTAACATCGGGGTTACAACAGAGAACATCTTCCCCGTCATCAAAAAGTTTCTCTACTCAGACCACGAGATTTTCCTCCGCGAAATGGTGTCTAATGCAGTAGACGCCACACAGAAGATGAAAACCCTGGCTGCCAGTGGTGAGTTCAAGGACGAATTGGGTGACCTGACCGTCCGTGTGAACTTCGATGCAGACAAGGGGACCATCACTATTAGTGACCATGGCATCGGAATGACCGAGGAGGAAATTGACAAGTACATCAACCAGATAGCTTTCTCTGGCGTTACCGATTTCCTGGAGAAGTATAAGGACAGCGCCAACAGCATCATCGGCCACTTCGGACTTGGATTCTATTCCTCATTCATGGTATCGAAGAAGGTGGAGATTGTGACCAAGAGCTATCGCGAGAATGCCAAGGCTGTGAAGTGGAGCTGCGATGGCAGTCCTGCATACGAGATCGATGATGCAGAACGTGCTGAACATGGTAGCGACATCATCCTCTATATCGATGATGATTCCAAGGAATTCCTTGACAAGTACAAACTGGAGGGACTGCTCAATAAGTATTGCAAGTTCATGGCTGTGCCAATCGCTTTCGGAAAGAAGACGGAATGGAAGGATGGCAAGCAGGTGGATACTGAAGAGGATAATATTATAAATAATGTAGAACCTCTGTGGACCAAGACACCTTCCACGCTGAAGGACGAGGACTACAAACAGTTCTATCGCACGCTCTACCCCATGAGTGATGAGCCTCTGTTCTGGATTCACCTGAATGTGGACTATCCCTTCAACCTCACGGGTATCCTTTACTTCCCGAAGATCAAGTCGAACATCGAGTTACAGAAGAACAAGATTCAGCTCTACTGCAACCAGGTGTTTGTAACCGACCAGGTGGAAGGCATTGTGCCTGAGTTCCTTACGCTGCTGCATGGTGTCATCGACTCACCCGACATTCCGTTGAACGTGAGCCGTAGCTATCTGCAAAGCGACCGCGAAGTAAAGAAGATATCAACTTATATCACCAAAAAGGTGGCCGACCGTCTGAAGGCCATCTTCAGCGAGAACCGCAAGGAGTACGAGGAGAAGTGGGATGACCTGAAGCTTTTCATCAACTATGGTATCCTGACAGAGGACGGTTTCTACGACCGTGCCAAGGACTTTGCCCTGATGAAAGATACAGAGGGTAAGTACTTCACCTTCGACGAATATCAGAAACTGATCGAGGTCAGCCAGAAGGACAAGAACGACCAGCTGGTATACCTCTACGCCACCGACAAGGAAGAGCAGTACAGCTACATCAAGGCAGCACAGGACAAGGGTTATTCAGTACTTTTACTCGACGGACAGCTCGACGTACCCACTATCCAGACGCTGGAACAGAAATTTGAGAAGAGCCACTTCACCCGTGTCGATGCCGATATCATTGACCGTCTGATTGTCAAGGAGGATGCTCCCAAGACGGAACTGACTGAGGAGCAGTCTGACAATTTGTCAGCCGTTTTCCGCACACAGATGCCAAAGATTGACAAGACGGAGTTCATGGTCCAGGTTGATGCACTCGGCGAACAGGCACGTCCCGTTATCATCACCCAGAACGAATACATGCGCCGTATGAAGGAGATGAGCCGCTTCCAACAGGGAATGAGTTTCTACGGCCAGATGCCCGACAGCTACAACATCGTTCTCAATGCCGACCACCCGCTGGTGAAGAAAGTGATCGCCGACAGTGAAGCTGCCACAGCAGAAGCCCTGAAGCCCATTAACGCAGAACTGAAAGGACTGGAAGCCCGCCTTGCAGTCATTAAGCAGCAGCAAGACAAGAAGAAATGGGACGAGATAACTCAGGAAGAGAAAGACCAGAAAGCAGAGGCCGAGAATGCCGTACAGGCAGAGAAAGACAAGAAGCAGCAGGTGATAGGCGACTATGCCAAGGGCAACGACATTGTCCACCAGCTCATTGACCTCGCCCTGCTTCAGAACGGAATGCTTCGTGGTGAAGCCCTCGACCGTTTCCTCAAACGGAGCGTCGACCTGATCAAATAGGAATCTTACATCATCTCCCTGAGACGATGACGATAGGCCTTGCGCAACCGGCGCAGGGCCTTTTTGCGTAGCTGCCTTACACGTTCACGCTTTACACCCAGATCCTCAGCGATTTCTGCCATTGTCTCATGTTCCTGACCAATGCCATAAAAGCTGTTGACTATCTGACGTTCACGCTCAGAAAGGCAATCAAGGGCAAAAATGACAGCCTCCTCAATTGCAGCAGAGTGAACACGGGCATCGGAATCTGGCAAATCTTTATTGACAAGGACAGACAGCAGACTCACTCCTGCACGATGCCCCAAAGGAGCATCAAGCGAAGCCTCGTGTACATCACTCTTTCGGCTGACCAGCACAGCGGAATCCTCCGAAGATGCTGGCAACACCTTCTCTATCTGCTGACGGATATACACCACGGCAAAGTTGACAAAGCGCACGCCACGGGTGGCATCAAACTTCGCGGCAGCCTTCATCAGCCCGATGTTACCCTCGCTTACCAAATCATCAAGTTCTACCCCTCTTCCACGATACTGCTGAGCTATCTTCACCACAAAACGCAGGTTGGCCTCTACCAACTTGTTCAGCGCCTTTTGATCACCCTGCCTGATACGTTCTGATAGTTCACGCTCCTGCTCATTGGTCAACAGTTCGCTGCGACCTATCTCGTCAAGATACTTATTTAAACTGCTGTCTTCCATCTTAAAAAATGTTTTAGGTTGCAAAGATAAAAAATAATTATGAACCACAGGAGGAGAACACTATTAAAAAATGAAAATTGTGAGCAATTATCAAAGAAGTATTATAATCTTTTTTATATCTTTGCACCCGTTATGAAAAAAATGACAGTTATTTTCCTACTGCTTGCCACCATAGCAAGCTATGGAGCCCGACCCAAGATAGCAGTGGTGTTCGGTGGAGGAGGTGCCAAGGGTGCTGCCGAGGTGGGAGCGCTGAAAGTCATCGAGCGTGCGGGTATTCCCGTAGACCTAGTGGTGGGAACAAGCATCGGCTCTATTGTTGGAGGGCTATACGCCTGTGGCTATACATCAGCACAGCTCGACACGATGTTCCGCAACCAAGAGTGGCTTTCCCTGCTTACTGACCGCAACCAGGAGTATGCCACTCAGCCCTATACCGTGAAGAACGGAGTAACTTATATCTTCGGTTTTCCCGTCTTGGACAAGGACAGCAAGGGCTTTGGAGTGATGAAGGGAGAACGCATCGAACAGATGCTCGATTCCATGTCAGGGTTTCGGGGGAACATCAGTTTCGACAAGCTGAAGATTCCCTTCCGATGCGTAGCCGTAGACTTTATGACCACCTCGGAATGTATCTTGGCAAAGGGCAGTCTGGCGAAAGCCATACGGGCCTCCATGGCTATACCCGGCATTTTCAAACCCGTGGACTGGGATGGCGCCAAACTTGTGGATGGCGGTATGATGAACAACCTGCCCACCGACGTTGCCAAGAACCTTGGAGCAGAATACATCATCGCCATAGACCTGCAACAGAGCGAGGCTAATGAACGAAACTACTCGCTCAAGGAACAATGGGGCATCGGTGGTCTGCTCGACTGGGTGGTGTCACGACCCGATGTCAAGAAATACAAACAAAACGTCAATCTAGCCACCGTCTACATTCACCCTCCCCTGCCCGATTACGATGCCTCCAGTTTCGGCAACAAAAATAGTGAACGCATGATGCTCATTGGAGAACAAGAGGCCATGAAACATTGGCAAGAGCTCATGGCGTTAAAAGAGAAGCTTCTGAATCAATAGTAAACAGGTGCTGATGTCAAAAAGAATCCCCACCATTAATGATGGGGATTCTTTTCATCCATTCCTATGGTCTAAGTGAACCGGAACTTGACCTTCGGTCGAGATTCCTCTCGTTCGGAAATCTAAACAAGCTTACATTTCGCTCACTTAACCGGAACTTGACCTTCGGTCGAGATTCCTCTCGTTCGGAAATCTAAACAAGCTTACATTTCGCTCACTGAACCGGAATCTTGTCTATACGCTTCTGGTGGCGACCACCCTCGAACTCAGTGGAGAAGTACTCATCCATGATCTTGCGGGCCATATCCTCATCGATGAAACGGCCAGGCATCACCAGCACGTTAGCATTATTGTGCTGGCGGATGAGATGGGCAATCTCAGGAATCCAGCAGAGACCGGCTCGGATCGACTGATGCTTGTTGAGCGTCATGTTGATACCTTCGCCCGATCCGCAGATGGCTATGCCAGGGAAAACTTCGCCAGCCTCAATACCACGGGCCAATGCATGGCCGAAGTCGCTATAGTCGCATGAGTCCTCGGTATAAGTACCATAGTCTTTATAGGAGTAACCTTTTTCATCGAGGTACTTCTTCACGAACTGTTTCAAAGCAAAGCCAGCGTGGTCGCTGGCTATGCCTATTGTCTTGACTTCCATAATAATCAATTATCTATTAAGCCAACAGCTTCTTCACCTGCTCGTAGACGTTCTGACCGGTGAAGCCGAGTTTTTCGTCAAGCACCTTGTAAGGAGCAGAGAAACCGAAGCTCTCCAGACCCCATACGCAACCGTCTGCGCCTACCAGGCCTTCAAGGTTCACGGGAAGACCAGCGGTCAGACCGAACTTCTTCTTGCCTGCGGGCAGCACACTCTGCTGATACTCCTTCGGCTGGCTGCGGAACAGTCCCTCGGAAGGAACGCTGACTACACGCAGTTTCACGCCATCCTCGCGGAGCAGCTTGGCACCGGCCTCAAGGGTAGATACCTCTGAGCCAGAAGCAAGTAAGATAACATCATAGTCCTCATCACTACCGGCAACCACATAAGCGCCCTTGGTAGCCTGAGTATAGTCATTGCCCTCGGGCAGCATCTCAATGTTCTGACGAGAGAAGATGAGAGCGGTCGGGGTATCGACATTCTCCATAGCCATGCGCCAGCAGACGGTGGTCTCCTCAGCATCGGCAGGACGGACAACGAGAACAGAGTTCTTGCCGTGGTGGTTCTTCAGTTTCTCCATCAGGCGAATCTGTGCCTCCTGCTCAACAGGCTCATGGGTAGGACCATCCTCACCAACACGGAAGGCATCATGGGTCCAGATGAACTTCACGGGCAGCTCCATCAGGGCGGCCATACGTACGGCAGGCTTCATATAGTCTGAGAATACAAAGAAGGTACCGCAGGCGGGGATGACACCACCGTGCAGAGCCATACCAATACAACAGCAAGCCATGGTGAGCTCAGCCACACCAGCCTCGAAGAAGGCACCAGAGAAATCACCCTTCACAATGTCGTGGGTCTTCTTCAGGAAGCCGTTGGTATTATCAGAGTTAGACAGGTCGGCAGAAGCACAGATCATATTGGGCACCTGCTCGGCGAGCTGACCTAGAACGGCAGCAGAGGCGCTACGGGTAGCGCTGCCAGCCTTCTGCTCCACCTTGCTCCAGTCAATCACAGGAGCCTTGCCGCTGAACCACTCTTCCAGCTGCTTAGCCTTCTCAGGATTGGCCTTGGCCCATTCTGCCTTGGCAGCATAACGCTCTGCGCAGATCTTCTTCAGCTCCTCTGCACGCTTGGCATAGAGTTCCTGCACTTCGGGGAAGATCTGGAATGGATTCTCAGGATCAGCACCCAGGTTCTTCATGGTGTTGATATAAGCATCGCCACCGAGAGGAGCACCATGAGTAGCACAGTTGCTCTCGTAAGAAGAACCATCAGCCTTACGGGCACCCTTACCCATCACACAGTGGCCGATAATCAGACTCGGGCGTTCCTTCTCGGCCTGAGCCTTCTTGATGGCCTCACGGATCTGGTCCACGTCGTTACCATCAATCTTCTGGACATACCATCCCCAAGACTCATATTTCTTGGCGGTGTCCTCACAAGTCACCACCTCTGTCTTGGTGGAAAGCTGTATATCATTGGCATCGTAGAACATGATGAGGTTGTCAAGTCCGAGGTTACCTGCAATACGGCCAGCACCCTGAGAAATCTCCTCCTGCACACCACCGTCAGAGATATAGGCATAGATGGTCTGATTCATCACATCGCCCAGACGAGCCTTCAGGAACTTGGCTGCAATGGCAGCACCAACAGCAAAGGTGTGACCCTGTCCGAGAGGACCAGAAGTATTCTCGATGCCACGCTCTATCTCACGCTCGGGGTGGCCGGGAGTGACAGAGCCCCATTGGCGCAGGTTCTTCAAATCCTCTAAGGTATACTTACCGATAAGGGCAAGCTGGCTGTAGAGCATCGGAGCCATGTGGCCAGGATCGAGGAAGAAACGGTCACGACCCTCCCATGCGGGATTTTCGGGATCATAGACCAAGAACTCTGAGTACAAGGTGTTGATAAAATCTGCACCCCCCATGGCGCCACCGGGGTGTCCCGACTTTGCCTTTTCAACCATTGAAGCAGCAAGGATACGGATGTTGTCCGCTGCCATGTTCATAACTTTGTTGTCGTTCATAATAAGTTTTGATTTGATAATTAAATGCAATTTGTTTGCAAAGATACGAAATTATTTTGATAATCGCAAAAAAAACCGTAATTTTGCAGACAAAACAAGTTAAACACTACTAAAACGACTACAATGAAAAGACTGATTACCCTGTTTATCGCATCCGTGACGCTCCTTGGAGCCAACGCTCAGACCACTGCTGACGATGTACTCAGCACCACCCGTAAAGTCAACGACTACTTCATGGCCAAGTACGCTGACCCCACCATTCCCACCAACGTAAAACGTATTCGGCCCAGTTCTCTTTGGACACGCGCCGTATATTACGAGGGGCTTATGGCCCTGCAGCAGACTGACCCTCAGCAGCGCTATGTGGACTACGCCATGAAGTGGGCAGACTTCCACCAATGGACACCCCGGAACGGTATTGCCACTTGCGATGCTGACGACCAATGTTGCGAACAGACCTATATAGAACTGATCCCCTACGCCACAAAAAGTAAGGACGAACTGCTGAAGCCTACTATCCAGAATCTGGCCCACCAGATGAAAACGCCTAACGACAAGAAGGCAGACGGTGCCCTCTATGGATGGTGGACATGGATTGATGCCATTCAGATGGCCATGCCCGTCTATTTCCAGATGGCCCAGCTCACAGGCGAGCGCAGCTACATCGACCATGCCATGAAGATGTACACATGGAGCCGTGACACCCTTGCCGGAGGACTCTTCAACACCAAGGAAGGCCTTTGGTGGCGTGATGCAGACTACGTGGCCCCCTACAAGGAGCCTGACGGTCAGAACTGCTACTGGAGCCGTGGCAATGGTTGGGTGTATGCTGCTTTGGTACGCTGCATGAACACCTTGCCCAAGAACGACAAGGTATATAAGAAACTCAAGAAAGACTTCCTTCTGATGAGCAATGCACTACTCAAGTGTCAGCGCAGCGACGGTTTTTGGAATCCCAGCCTCACCAGCACCAACTACGCCATGAAAGAGACATCGGGCACAGCGCTCTTTCTATATGGTATGGCTTGGGGCATACAGCAGGGTTACCTGAAATCCAAAGTCTTCCGTCCTGCTTGCGACCGTGCCTGGGATGCCATGGTCAGGGATGCTGTTCATCGCGACGGATTCCTCGGTTGGATGCAGGGTACGGGCAAAGACCCCTGTGCCGGACAGCCCCTCAGCTATGACAAAGTACCTGACTTCGAGGACTATGGCACCGGCTGTTTCCTGCTTGGGGCTACCGAATACTATAAGCTCTTGAAAAATTAAAAAAACATAAAAAACAGCACCAATGATATGATATCCGTGCTAAATTGATTATTTTTGCCGCAAAGTAACAAATGATTAAACAAGAAATGAAGAAAATTCTATTAATGACCCTGCTGCTCATTTGCGGCATGACCATGGCCTCAGCTCAGAAAGAGGCAGAAATCAAGTTTGACAAGTTGACCCACGACTTTGGAACTTTCTCAGACAAAGAACCCGTGGTGAATTGTACCTTTACTTATACGAATGTAGGCGAGAAGCCGCTGGTAATTAACCAGGCTGTTGCTTCCTGCGGATGCACTGTTCCTGAATACACCAAGGCTCCCGTTCAGCCAGGCGAGAAGGGCACCATCAAGGTAACCTACAATGGGACAGGCAAATTCCCCGGCCACTTCAAGAAGTCCATTACCATCCGCACTAACGGTGCAGTAGAAATGACCCGCCTTTATATAGAAGGTACAATGGAAGAGACAAAACAATAATACAAGTTGTCAAAGTATAATGACCCCCGGAAGTTATCTTGTTAAATTTCCGGGGGTCATTCTTAAACGTTTATTTCTTTAAACGGCTACTGTATATTCTTGCCTTTAAAATAATCGCCATAGACTATCCAATCAGACAATTCCTGTGCCTTCTCGGTAACGGAGTTCTGATAGTCCTTGTTCAGAAGCGTGTGGCCTAAGCCTCGCCATTTTGTCTCTATACCCATAATGTCAAGGATGGTCGTATATACATCAAGCTGATTGCATTCCCCATTCCATGCCTTGGCCTTGTCAATACCTCCATTCACGAAATAGACAGGAATATCATCGGATATCTTTCCCTCCATGTCAAGATACCTCGGACGTGCATCGTGGTCTGCAACGATGACAATCAGACTCTTGTCATAAAGCCCTTTGTGTTTCAGTTCCTCAAGATACTTGCCTAACTGCATGTCCATGTAGTGGCAGCTGATCAGATAGTTCTTGTACCTCTGAGGAAGTGTTGGATCATTAAGAGTGAATCCGTGTTCCTCATAACCTTCATAGGGCTGGTGTGTCGACATGGTCAGTATCAACGAGCAGAAAGGAGTAGTGTTCGACTCGTCTTTCTTGGATGCATACGAGAAAATCATTCCGTCCGTCAGGAATCCTCCACTGTCATTATCTTTCATTTCAGCCTGATAGTCCAGCATGGAATACAAATGGTCAAAGCCATAATTGTCAGTCATTGCCTGCTGATCCCATAGCGTAGGATTCGTAGGAATGATTGTCAAAGACTTCAGGTCGGGATAAGCCTTTTGCAATTGCTTGGGCAGGCCGATGATAGAGTCGTTCTTAGCCTTTCCTACAGTAATCTCCGCATGCAAGGGCAATAAACCCGCCATGTAGATGAGCTGACCGTCAGACGACTCTCCAATGGAAACGTTTGGACGCATGTGCGGATTGAAGTATACATTGCTGTCACGTTTCAGTTTGTTCAGGTAAGGGGTAATCTCCTGACCGTCAACGACCAAGTCCGAAGTAACAGACAAATACGACTCCACCAATATAAAGATGACATTCCTCACGCTGTCCGGAGCTGTTCGAACAGTCTTTCTAAGCCGATGGTCCGAGATGACCTTCTCTATCTCTGCCTCTTGTTCCTCAGTAAGCTCAATGTTCGAGTCATTGATCATCTGTTCTAATAACAGCTTACGAAAGAATCCCTTATGGAAAACAGTCCAGTTGGGCCACATCGAGTCATACTTAGGTCCTGTGAACAAGGTCTTATTGACCACATCGGCAACGGTCTTGTCGCTGAAGATATATAGTGAGTGGCCTGCAACTAGTAAGCATAATACAACCGTCCAAAGAATTAGGAGCGTCTTAAGACTTCTCTTCACTATATCATGTTTCCTGCTCCAGAACCAGATTGCACAGAAAAGGACTATCATTATTGGATAGAACAAGTCGATTGGCTCGAATCCAGCCATGATGCTATCAACCAAGGCACTGTCAGTAAGGTTGTCAGCCTGACCGACGGACGACCATGAAAGATACTGCTGGAAAAAGCGCGAATAGAACACGTTGCAGAACGACCAGACCAGTGTAATGACAAACGTAATGACTAAACTCAGCCTTAACCTCTTCAGCGTAATGATCCAGAACAGCAGTACAAGAAAAGAAACGTCAAGAAGGCTGGCGAAGAGATTGTCAAAATAGGAGGACTTGAAACAATCCACCTCCAAAGCAATTCTTGACAGGAACTGGTAGTGCAGAAACAGCAGATTAACCAATGACATCAAAAACAAAAGCAGGAACTCTAGGTTGATGTACTTTCCAAATAAATGATTTTTTTTCATATTCTACTCATTAAGGGAAAACCTTATTAATAATCTAGTAAATAATCACAAACTGCTTTTAAACTTTTCATCTAACTTGGCCATAAAGTAATTGACCTTTAGAAGGTCGAAGAGTCTTTTTCTGAAGGCATCAACAAAGACACCCACTACAAATATAAGCAAGCACAATCCTATCACTACAAGGGGGAAAATCCATTGATTACAGAAAGAGGTCAAACCGACTTCACTCCACAACCAGTCACGAACCATCAGATGGTCGTGAATCAAGTACACCCCAAAAGTATAAGGAGCTGCTTTAACTAGCATTTTGACAAACCAGTTATCAGAAAAATGCGACTGTTTAAACATCACAAAAACAATGACAGACAGGATAAACGGCAAACCGTTATAATCGAGCCACCGAAGATGCAACGTACCATTTGAAAAACCATATAACAGTTCAACTGCCATCGTTATCAACGTAACTGATACCAGCGAGAAGAGCAGCTTGGACATGGAGATCCTTTCCAGATGATGCCTGATAAAACCTGCAATGAAAAACAGGTAGGCAAAGCTCCAGACAGAATTGCCATGAGCCACATGGAATCTTTTGGCCAAGGGGAAATCCGGAATGATCGCCAAACAGACGAAAGCCCCACCAATCAGGAGCCATACATATTGACGATAGGACAAGTTCCGCACAATAAGCGCCAGGAACGGGGAAAGAATCAGCAATCCGATGTACTGTGTCACAAACCAATAGGCATCAGTACTGATCGGTGCAAAACTCTTACCCAATGTGATCACACTGAATGGAGCCAGCGAGAAACACATAAACAAGACTGTAATCAAGCAGCAATAAAAGCATGCATTCAACCAGGTTCTCGCTATTCTGCTGGGCTTGAAATTCAAGTCACAGAGAAAGTACCCAGAAATCATGACATAGAGGTTGACAGAAATGCTACTGAATACAAGCAGGAAGTCTGAGAACACGAAGTTCGTCAACGATATCGGATTCTGAGCACTAAACCCATAGTCCCCTCCCACCCCATGGGTAAGGCAATGGTAGACCACGATGAAAAACATGGCAATGGTCCTCAACACTTCAAAATTACTTTCTCTTTTCCGGCTCATTGTTTTTATTATATTTTCCTTATATACACATTATTGTATTATTTACCACCCTTTCAGATTAAATCATAGAACGCTCACAAACAACTGCTCCCACTGCTGGCCAATGATGCTGATGTCGTACTGACGGGCTTTCTCTCTGGCAGAGCGAGCCAATGATTCACGCTGCTCTTTGTCCCTTATTAAGCGAATAACTCCATCTGCCAGTTGCTGAACATTACCATTCTCTACGAGAATACCATCCTTTCCATTATCAATAATTGCTCTTGGTCCCCAAGGACAATCAAACGAAACAACGGGTAGCCCATGAGACATGGCTTCCAGTAGCACCATACCAAAGCCCTCAAAGCGCGAACTGAGTGCAAATACGGAACTATTGAGATATTCTGCTCCAATGTTCTCTACTGCACTATGCAACTCACAGCGATTCTCGTCAATCTTCAAGTCTTGCATCTGCTTAATGTAGGAAGTCCTGTCTCCCGACCCAAATACTGCCAATTTCCAGTCAGGACACTCCTTCTCTACGATGCTCCACACTTGTAACAGCCTATCAAATCCTTTCTCATATGAATATCTTCCTACGGCAATTACCCTTTTCTCAGTAAGCAGGCTTACATCTTCTGGTATGGAAGGAAGCGGGTTGGGAATGGCACATACATTATTTAGTTCTTTCCACGCCAGTTTATCCTGCTCTGTCAAGACGACTAACTTGTCTAATCGTTTTAACTGACGGACAAGTCTGTGCATCCACCATTTAGCAAAGATGTTTTTTATAAAATTTGACTCATTACTCGCAAAATTGCGATAATTCAGCCTATTAACATGGAGTTCGCCGATTTTCCTGCTCCCATCAGGGATGTCACAAATAAAATTGATTTCTCTTCTCAAAGTGCTCACAAAGATGTCCGCTTTTATCCTCATCAATTCCTGTCGTAACATCCGCTTGAATCGGCGTTGCTTTGTGAGGTAAGCAAATACTTTCTTTACGAAAGACATCCCCCATAATTCCTCAAAACCGATATTGAGATTGATGATATGGACCTTCTCCGATAATGGGAAGAACGGTTCCTTACCATATCCGTCAGTGAGAATGATAGATATCTCGTACTTATCTTCTTGGTTAGCCAAATAATTGACCTTGGTAGTAAGTACACGTTCAATACCTCCAGCAATATAGATGGAGGGGGTACAATATACGATTTTGATTTTCTTATGCATCTCAAACTATTAATTAGTAGTGTTCACTTCTTTTATTACACACCCGCTGTGAAGTGGAGCAACATGTATTCACAAGCACAATTTTACTGTTTCAGCAAATAGTCCGCCAAATATGGTACGGCAAACACCAGTTCACCACGCCTGGGAGCCTCAATGACTCCTGCCTCTATCAGACGCTTGCGATAAGGCTGGATGGCTGGGCCTTTTTTGCCCAGTTTCGCTTGCAACTTAGCTGTAGCGACAGTACCACCGCAGCTGGCGAGAGCTTGTAGGAATAATCTGTCATTATCGCTTAGCGGAGCCAGGATGGGCTTGAATACATTGTCTTCCATGTCCTGCATAGCCGCCCTCTCAGCCTTCTCCATAATGTCATCAGAAACTATACCACTTTCTTGCGTATATTGAATCAAATAGTATCCGATCAGCTGCATCAGATAAGGAAAACCATTGGTAGAAAGTGCTGCCCGATCAAGATGACAGTCAGAAATCACAACACCAGCCTTCTTGAGTGCCCTTTCATAATACGCTCTGATTAGCTGAATCGAAATCAACCCCAGCTCCACCTTGGTTGCACGGTTCAGAAACGTCAATACACTGTCATTCAATACACTGGAGACAGCATGCGGCAGACCCGCCATCGCAATAGCGATATTCTTGCGATCTCCAACCAACTCCTGATAAGCTGCGGCTACTTCACGCATGGCAGCCGACGTACGCACCTCGTCTATCAGAATCAGGGCACCCTTGCCCTTTTCTGCCAACTTATCACACAACAGAGACATCTTCGCTCTAAAGCCATATTGTCGCTCAGTTGCCTCAGAAAAAGTAAGTCCGAACGAGAATCCAAGCGCTCCTGCACTAACACCTGTCAATTTCCTTTTATCGTCATTGAAGAACTTCGAGCCGTTCAACTGAAATTGCTCAATGATAGCTTGGGGCATGCCCTCGTGTGCTGTCACGCGAGCCACCACATATCCTGCCTCCTGAGCTCGGTCGCTCAGTTCTAACAGCAGTGCCGTCTTTCCCATACCACGTTGTCCGAGAAACAACGTACACCGATTGCGAGAGCCGATAGGCTCTCTCAGGCCTGCCATAAACTGCTCGATAACGCCGTCACGACCAATATACTGCACTGGACGATTTCCAAATGTCGGTTGAAACAGATTGTAAATCTCTTCCTGTTTACTCATCTTTATTCTCTTTTATTCTTCTTTATTCTCTTTTATTCTTTTCACTTTGCAAAGGTACAATTATTATTTTATTTTACAAAACATTTCTTTCTATTTTCTTTGAGAAAATGCTAATCGTGCTCAAATGATACCACTGTTCACGCTGTCGGAGTACAGATTCTTCAACATTACTAAAGTAATCCTGACACGTGAGCATAACAAACAAAAAAAGTGAGGAGTAAAAGAAATGTATGAATTTGTTTGGTTTTTACCTCTATTCTTATTAATTTTGTCCCCATGAAGATAAAAAGTTCTATATTGTTACTGGCATCATTGACCTTCCTGTCATGCCAAGAAGCGGAAGAGCATAAGACAGTTATTTGTATTCCTGTGTATGGTCAAAGTCTGTCATTGGGAGTGGATGCTATCCGTGTCACTGACTTTGACTCATTGGCCAACTATGCTCATGGGCGTATCGTCACAGAGAATTTAGATCACCATTTCGGCTATTTTGATTTGGATCATAAGAAACAGTTAGCCAAGAAGTTGCTGCGATATCATAAACGTTCATTTGAACTCACAGTCTACAGCATGGCAGAGATGGTGGCAGACAGTGTAGGCGAAGACACTCTGATATGTATCTTCCCTGGAGGACAAGATGGCACAATCATCTCTTATCTTGGAAAAGGCTCAGAACCCTATCAGAAATTTGTCGATGACATTGAAACGGCATATCAGTCCGCCAAGAAGCGGGGTTGGGATTTTGTGATGCCTGCACTATGCTGGATGCAAGGAGAAACAGATGTGACTACTTATCCTGACACCAATTACCGTGAGTTGCTTCTCAAATTCAGGAAGGACATCAATGACGATGTAAAACTTATCACAGGACAAAAGCAAGATGTTGAGTTTGTCTGTTACCAGACAGGTCCTGTGACAAGAGCTCCACATTTCAACCCATTATCATACGACTGCCCAGAGTCCGAGGTTCCACAGACACAATTGGAATTAGTACGCGACAATCCTGTCTTCCATGCCAGCGGACCTATGTATCCTTATGATTTTGTGGACGAGATTATTCACATAGACGGGATTAGCCATCAGCGACACGGCAGGCTTGTGGCTATGTCCATGTTAGACATCCTCAGACATCAGAAAAAGCCACGAGGACTGCTACCATTGAGTGCAAGAAGTCAAGGCCAAGAAGTGGTGATCGATTTTCAAGTCCCCTACCCACCTTTAATACTTGACACCATCAGGGTGATAAAGGCTGCCCACTATGGTTTCAGCGTCATTACTCCAGACAATCGGGATATTGCCCAATCAATCTCTCTACAAGATAACAGCGTACATATCCAATGCTCCGAGAACACTGAAAACTGTCGTATTCGCTATGCTTTCAATGGTGATAAGACTAAAAGTGGCAGACTGCATGGCCCTCGAGGGAATCTTCGTGATTCACAAGGCGATTCCATTACCTTATTAATAAAAGGGAATGCCTACCCCATTGACAATTGGTGCTGGCAATTTGATATGCCTTTGTGAGATGACATTTATAGAAGAAAGAATAATCCTGACATAGTTATGAACAAGAAAATCAAAATCGTTTATTCACTCCGTCTATATACATTGCCGGTGGTATTGAGCGTGTGTTAACCACCAAGATCAATTACCTGGCAAATCAGACTGACAGATACGAGATAACCATCATTCTTACCGACGGCTTGGAAAAGAGCCGTTCTTTCCACTATCAGACAAAGTAAAGGTTGTAAATCTCAATATCGGTTTTAAAGAACTATGGGGAATGTCTTTTATGCAGAAGATCTTTGCCCACCTCAAAAAACAACGACGGTTCAAGCGAATGCTTAAACAGGAACTGATGAGACTTAGGCCGGACATCTGCGTAAGTACCCTACGAAGAGCCCGCCAATACGATATCTGCATCATTGGTCAGCAGTAGGAACAGTTGTTTAAAAGCGTCCTGTCTTTTCGTTAAATAATAACAAAATATGAGTGCATTGTTCTTTTATCCCAAATATAATTATTATATTTGCAATAAAAACATGAACAGACAATGAATGAGATGGAAATAAGTAATCCGTTTGTCGTTGGTAAATACCTATCAGACAAATACTTTTGTGACAGATCTAAAGAAACAGATTACCTGCGCAAACAGATTGTCAATGGAAGGGATGTGGCACTGATATCCCCCCGACGACTTGGAAAAACTGGTCTTATTCAACACTTCTTTAATCAAGAAGAAATCAAAGGTAGGTATTACGTCTTCTTCGTTGATATCTATGCAACTACTTCATTGGCTGAATTTGTATATATACTCGGTAAGGAGATATATGAACAGTTAAAGCCACTGTCAACGGTATGGAAAGAGAAGTTTTTCCAGATGATAACATCATTCCGCGTCGGATTAAAACTGGATACCATGACTGGCACCCCATCTTTTGATCTGGGACTTGGAGATATTCAAGTTCCTCAGACAACACTTGATGAGATTTTTGCCTATATTGATGAAGCAGACAAGCCTTGCATCATTGCCATTGATGAGTTCCAGCAGATTGGTAATTATGCAGAGAAAAATGTAGAGGCACTTTTGCGTACAAAAATCCAGAGATGCCATCGGGCGCATTTTATCTTTTCAGGCAGCAAACGTCATATCATGAGCAACATGTTCAATTCCCCTACAAAACCATTCTACCAAAGTGCCATCAGTACGGGGCTGGAACCTATACCTATTAATATATATCAGGAGTTTGCAATTTCTTTGTTCGAGGAAAGAGACAAACAGATTGATCCAGAGGTGATAGAGCAGGTATGGAATCTATACGAAGGCTACACCTGGTTTGTTCAGATGATGATGAATGAACTTTTTGCTTTGACGAATACTGGTGAGACATGTCATATAGACATGATCACTGAGGCCTGGCAAAACATTATCATGACCCAGGAAAGCAGTTACAAGGATCTGTTATCAAATCTTCCTCCAAAGCAGAAGATTGTCCTACAGGCCATTGCGAAAGAATGCATGATACATTTTGACTCTACACCCAGAAAGAATGTAGCGCAGAACATTACATCCTCAAAGTTTATCAAGAAATATAATCTCAACTCTGCCAGTTCCGTGCAGGCAGCCGTCAAATCATTATTGAATAATGACCTATTGACGAAGACAAGCAATGGATACCGCGTCTACGATTACTTCTTGTCTGAATGGTTGGCGACAGTATATTAAAAAGAACAAATGAAACGAATCTGCTTTATTGTTGACAGCATATTCTCTTTTGGAGGAGTGCAACGAGTTACGGCTGTGATTGCCAAGGAATTGACAAAGGAATACGATGTGACTATTCTCACCTTTGACAAGCCCGAGGAGAAGAACACAGAACTATATAATCTTAATGAGGCAAACATCAACTATCAATTCTTTCAATATCCATCCAATCGTCCGTTCAAGAAGTTTTTATGTAGGATTTTGAGTGGCTTATATATAAAGTTGCAGCCTAAGGCTGAATGGTGTTCCAATCTATATGCTAAAAGTTCTTTTCCATCAGAATTGAGAAATGCATTAGCATCGGAGTTGCAGAAAGGTCAATATGACTTAATTGTCGGAGTTCATGCTCCCTTAGCTGCCAGATTAGCGACTCTTCGCCAGCAACTATCCGGAGTTAAACTTGTTGGATGGATTCACAACTCATTTGAGGCTCTGTTTGGTGATACCTCCAGATATATAGGTACTACCAGAAGACGGCACTATGTATACCAATTCAGGAAACTGGATGCAACAGTGGTACTCTGTCAACATGACGCTGATAGCTATCGTCAATATGATGCATTGATGAAACCAACAGTAATCTACAATCCTTTGACACTTCATCCTGGCAGACCATCAGACGGGACTTCCAAACGCTTCTTGGCTGTTGGACGCTTATCCCCCCTGCATAAAGGCTTTGACATACTGATTGAGGCATTCCATCTATTTGCACAAAAGAATACTGACTGGAAGTTGGATATCGTAGGTGAAGGGGAAGAAGAAGAACAATACCGTTCACTCATTCTTAAATACCATCTAGAGAATAGAATTTTTATTCATACTTTCACGAACCAAATTCAAGAGTATTACTCCAATGCACAAGTCTATGTGCTGAGTTCCAGATGGGAAGGATTCGGATTGGTGCTTGTTGAAGCAATGGCTCATGGGTTGCCAATTGTCTCTTCCGACCTCCCCACGAGTCAGGAAATCATGGGTGATTTTGGCATTTATTTTGCAAATTGCGACACCAAGCAATTGGCCTTGAAGCTGGAAGAGGCTACGCACATAGAATGGCAGCTAAAATCCCAAGAAGCATTAGAGATTGCCAACCGTTTTAATATTTCAAACATTATTGGGCAATGGAAAAATTTGATTGATCACATAATATCGAAATAGTACCGTCACGGAGAACAGAATTCACCACATTGATAAGTGACTATATCAGCACCTCTTGATTGCACTCCATGTCGCTCATGGTACTTTATTGTCCGTGTTATCTTCAACACCCCAAAGAAATATATTATTTTAGTTGTTTTCTGCATCATTCTCAAGAAAATTGATTACTTTTGCAAAAAAAAACGCATTATGAATTACAGAGTCAAGAAAGAGAACAAACCAAAGCTCTACGCCTTCTCAAATACAAGGCTGTAGCCGTTCACTACCAGAATGGCAAACTCGAATTGCTTATAATGAAAAAGAAACCCATTTATACATAATGATTAGAATATGGACAACCAGATTTTACCCTTAGTTTCAATAGGGATGCCAGTTTACAATGTTGCACCATACATTGAAAAAAGTATATTGTCTGTACTTAATCAGACATATCAACAGCTAGAGATCTTAATTGTTGATGATTGCGGAACAGACAACTCCATAGATATTGTCAAGGCCTTGATAAACAATCATCCCCGAGGTAATTGCATAAAGATACTGTATCAATCTCAGAATTTAGGACCAGGAGACGCAAGAAACAGAGCAATAAATGACGCAATAGGGAAATATCTTTATTTCATTGATTAAGATGACTACATTGCGACTGGAACCCTCAGTCTGATGGTTGAAC
>JAEEGK010001070.1_pt1 | contig 68172 bp, 53 predicted proteins | sample 8958771 | NCBI WGS metagenome assembly JAEEGK01 (sample SAMN16246547, study PRJNA631951) | gut metagenome | biome: gut microbiome; feature: rumen; material: SC-attached | host: Bos | place: Iran: Karaj | collected 2018-10
TCGATTATTGTCTGTTCGTAATCAGGATACTTCTTCTTAATCACCATTAAAAGAATCGTAAACTCGTCTAAAGTGATATAAAAAAGGAAGTCCATTCTCACAGGAAAGGGGAAGCACTTCTTCAGCGCTATCACATCATGGTTTCTCAACAAGCGGTCAACCTTCTCCGATGTTATCTTGATATCAAAGAAACGTCTGTAATGACAAAAGCCGATATATTCCACATCATGCAGGTTCTTCCATGCCCAATACTGGGCAGTCAGTTCGCAGTACATGGGATTCTTCTCACTGATGTTATCACCAGTGTCGTCACCTATCATGCCAGCCATCTCCTCCTTGAATCTGGAAACAGCGCGTCCCACATGGATTGGGGTATAAATATCATCCTGATATACCTTACACGGCTTATGGCAAGCCTCTAATATCTTTATTTTCTCCATGACTATATCTCTATTTGATCCTGTTTGAAGCCGACTAAGACAGACTCATGGTAATATCTCTCAAAAGACTCATTCCTCCTGAATATCATCAGATAGACCCGATGAATCACATGGCACCAGAGATTCCTCCATGTGAAGCGAACATGCCATTTCCACGAGCGCCTTACAAATTCATGGCTTTCACTATAATCGACAAAAGCCATTTTCTTGTGATGATGCATCATAAAGACAGGCATCAGGTACTCACCCATATAAGCCAGCGAGCGTTCCAGTCTGGAATAGGGCACGGGCTTCATGTGTTTCTCACACTCAGACAGAATATCAAAAAGCCACTCAGCATACTGGTCGAACAGTTCCTTCTTACATACAAACATGTTCTTAGCATAAAGAACATTCCCCTGGAAATAGTCGATCATGGTCTGTTCATAATCCGGGTATTTCTTTTTCACCACCATCATCATGATGACCAGATGCTCCATGGAGATATACCGCATGATCTCCCAATACATCGGAAAGGGGTATACGATCTTCAGTGCGATGACATCTTTATGCTTCAGCATATCGGTCAACTGACGCTCCGTCTTCTCAAAATTAAAATACCTCCGGTAATGGCAGAAACCGATATAGTCCACATCATGCAGATTCTTCCATGCCCAGTATTGTGCCGTCAACTCACAGTATTTAGGATTCTTCTCACTGATGTTATCACCAGTATCGTCACCTATCATGCCAGCCATCTCCTCCTTGTACCTGGAGACGGCGCGACCCACATGAATCGGGGTATAGATATCATCCTGATATACCTTATCCGGTTTGTGGCAGGCTACTAATATCTTTATCTTACTCATTTATCTGCTATATAACTCCTTATTCTCCTTATCAGATTCATGTTGCCCTCAGAGAACTTCCTTGCCCACAGATACGGGCTGTTGACAAGCTCGTCGAAGTCCTCATCCTGCCAGACATAAGGGTCTCCCCTGTGCCAGTCGATCTGTCTGCAGCAGCTTGCGAACTCATCGTCCGGGTTATAGACCCTGTCCATATACTTATTCTCATACAGGAACGTCTGTAGGAACATCTCGTCGGGGAAGAACACGTGTTTATATCGCTTCAAGATCCACTGCTTGCGGTTTACCAGTTCCTCAGCTAACGGCTTCGTGATGCTAAACCAGGCAGACCCCATCTTCAGACTGTCCATTGGCGATATACAACGCAGATGCAACTTCCGCTGAATAGCTATCAACCGTATGTTCAGCTTATTAAGGAACTTCGGCCGCCCGTCAGACCGTCCTTTCAACTGGCGCCAGACTGTTCTCTGTTCCAGATAACAACGCGTCAGCACTTTTGAGAAGCCCACGAACTCCTTTCCCTGGTTTTCCTCAAAGAAGCGCTGTATGTATGAATTGCCCTTGACGGGAAAATCGACGCCCGACAGCAGATGAAGATAATCATAGTCACCCTTCACCGCTTCAGCCATCAGATTCAGCGTTGCCTCGATAATCGTGACATGGCCCCACTTCACATCGACCCGGTTTTTCACGAAACAGACCTTCGAAAACCTCATGCCCTCCAGGAAAGCCGCCTCATCAAACTGAGATACTTTCAAGTCCATATGGACATAGATATCATTATCTGGTGAATCCAGAGCCGTCAGCAGTTCTTTCAGCAGACTAAAACTTCCATGGGCTAAGATCAGATACGCAAACTTCATAAAACGGATGCAAAGTTACGAAAAGTTGAGGGCAAAACAAAAGAATTTATTATTTTTTTGCCGAGACGGAGTAACTTCGCTGTCACAAACGGCAAAGTTACGAAAAGTTGAGAGCAAAACAAAAGAATTTATTATTTTTTTTGCCGAGACAAAGTAACTTCGGCAAAGTTAAAGTTAATAAAAATCCGGTAATCAGCCAAACGGATATAAAAAAATCTCTAATCAAGTGAGTTGATTAGAGATTATTTACTATCTTTGCAAACGTAAACGAATGCAGCATTACGCACATCTATGATACCTAAGATTATACATTACACCTGGTTCAGTGGCGAAGAGATGCCGCCGGTTGTCAAGGACTGTATCGCTTCATGGAAGCGGCACATGCCCGATTACGAGCTCCGTTTGTGGGACATGAATGCCATCAAGGCTCTCGACTGTGTTTTCCTGAAAGAAGCGTTAGCCGTCAGGAAATGGGCCTATGCAGCCGATTACGTCAGGCTTTACGCCTTATATCATGAAGGCGGTATCTACTTAGATACAGACGTCATGGTATATAAGTCCTTCGATGACCTTCTTCACCATAAGGCCTTTATCGGTAAGGAAAGTGCCTTAAACCGTTCGCTCTTAGAATTCAGATGGGCCCACTACCTGACATCCCATTGCATGGGTGCCGTACCGCATACAGCATTCATCAAGGACTGTCTCTCCTATTTCGAGGACAGGCATTTCATACAATCACAGAACGAGTCCCTTCCCGAAAGGCTCAGATACAACTACGTCATCCTTCCCTATATACAAGCGGTCATCGCACGTGAATACGGCTACGACTGGAACCCCAAGAATCAGACCACGCAGAATTGCAAGGACGATTTAGTGATATACCCATCAAAGTACTTCTGCGGATACAGTTACCAATCCGTTGCCTACTGTGAGCATCTGGCCTTAGGCAGCTGGAGAGACTGGAAGGTCACATCCTCAGAGAGAAAGGTCCAGAACCGTATCAGAAGAAAGATCAGGAATGCCCTGGATCTGCTGTTATTCAAATGCTCCTATGTACTGATGAAGATATGACAGCCTTCCGCTATCTCCAGTTCATCTTATACATAAAAGCCGACACCTTGCATAGCATCTCATAGACCTGCGGGAGATAACACATCAGGAAGGCCAGCCAGGGCTTCACTTCCAACAGGCCACTGTTGACAGTCATCCGTCTGCAGACATAGTTCTGATAACCCTGTCTGATAATCTCCAGATGGAACGGGATATGTTCACAGAACGCGTCCTGCGGGTGTTCTTTCAGTCTGACGGCCTGATAATGCAGGTCTTTGATTGCATCATACCGATAGACACCGATGCCCCCGAATGCCGACTTAACAGGATAATAGGCATGCTTCCGGACCCTCTTATCCAACATCCGTCCCCGCTTCTGCTGGAAGTACATGGTGTCGTGCCAGTCTTCATCATAAGCCAGGAAGGCATACTGGTCGTACTGATACCTATACAACTTATGATTGGGCAGCGTCAACCGTGCGTTCGCCATGATGGCGCCCCAGTCATCAGGCGCATGACAGATGCCGTCGATGACCCCTTCCACGTCGAAATCAAAGATATCGACATCCATCATGATGACGAGGTCGGCGACAGGCAGTCTCCTGATATCCCCCAGCAGGCGGTTCCTGAGATCCGCCATGTGGCTGATCCGTTCGACGCTGCAGTCAGCCAGGCGTTTCGATTCGTCGGTAAAAGAATCGACCACCACCCTGCCATTCTCCTGAGCCCAGTCATGCAGAAGCTCCTTCGTGCCATCCACGCTGTCGTTCTCGACCACCACGATATGATACTCGTCGAAGAAAGAGCACAGTTTCTCTATTCTCGGCTTATTGCGAAGGATGGCCTCCTTACAGTCTCTTGCCAAAAGGCCAACGACGACAGAGCGATATAACATAGGTTCTCTCATGATCACCAGTTTCAGGACGACTTCCATCAGAGAGATGGCAGTCTTTCTTCACGTGCAGATGATAGTACCTCTTCATAAACCACAGATATGCCGCAACCAGCAGACCGACCTGCAGACAGAAGGTCAGATAGCCCGGAGAAGCGATGTACCAGGCGCAGCAGACAGCCTGCAGCGCCATATAGATACCGGAAACGGCCAAGTGCGGCATCTTCAGTTCGTTAGCCATGATCTGATAGGCATGCTTCTTGTGCGGCTTCATCAGGTTCTCATGCAGCAGGACACGGTGGAGGATGGTCAGACCGCCATCTACGGCATACACCACCAGCATGGCCATCCAGCTCATCGACTCACCCCTCAGAGCCAGGCGCAAGACCAGATACACGAGGATAAACCCTATCGACATCGACCCCACATCACCTGCAAAGCACTTGGCGCGTGACCTGAAGTTGAAGAAGTTAAACACCAGTAATGCCAGGATGACATACACCAGCAGGCTTGAGTCAGTGAAAGCCACCTGATGCTCATTGACATAGAGCAGCGCCAGCGCCACCACGAGCGAATAGCCTCCCGTCATGCCATTGATGCCATCCATGAAGTTATAGATGTTCATCAAGCCCACACAGGCAACGGACAAAAGCAGGATGACATGCGGTGAAGTGCTGATGAGACCAGAGTGGTAGAACATCAGCAGGATGGCCGTAAACTGGCAGACCAGCCTGATCTTCGGGTTGACGTTATTCACATCATCGAGGAAACTCACCGCAGCCAAGACCGTCAAGCCGATGAAGCCCCCCGAAAGCAAAGAGCCATGGAACAGCGTCCATAGCAGAAAAGCCACATAGAAGATGATGCCCCCGCCCCTGACGACAACGCCCGTATGCGAACTCTGGTGGTGAGGGATGTCGAACACCATTCTCTTTTCAGCCATTACGATGTAGAGGTATTCGACAGTAAACAATACGATAAACAATGCCAGACAGGCAACCAAGTTATTCATATATCCTAAAATTCTCCATTACACTTAAGGGAGTCCATCCGAGGGCACCCTTTGCCCTATCATTACAAAAAGTCAAGGAGCAGGTTATTTTCTCAAGTTTCCGAGAGTTGACAGGCGCATGCTTCCCCATGCAGTCGCCGACCAAAGCCAGGCACCTAGCCAGCCAATAAGGGATATTGAGAGGAGCGCCCTTGCCCAGCTGCTCACAGATCAGTCCTTCCAGCTCACGGAAAGACGGATGCTCATCATCACAGACATTATAGACGCCAGCCTCATCCGTCTTTTCCAGCAACAGAATCAGTCTGGCTATATCCTGAACCATCAGCACACTCTTCCGTGCCCTGCCTCCAGCAATCCTCAGATACAGTCCCTTCTTAAGTCCTTCGATCATACTATGCAGATTTCCCGGAGGACAGGGACCCGCTATCAATGAAGGACGGAGGACAGACAAGACCACCTGATGGCGCGAGCACCATTCCTGAAGATAAGCCTCGGCCCTGATCTTACTCAGAGCATAAGGAGAAGATCCGTTCAGAGGCCATGTCTCATCGATATGCTCTCCCTGCGTGCAGCCATAGACCGCACAAGAGCTGATAAAGATGAAACGCTGTGGGACACCCGTTTTCTCAAGCCCCCTACAGAGGTTGACAGTACCATTGACATTGACATCATAGAACGCCTGTGCCTCAGTCTCATTCACAGGAACGGCATGCGCCTTGCCAGCGGCATGAACCACCACATCGAAGCGCCTGTCGAAAGCGGGGATGTCACAGGCCAGGTTGCAAGTCACCGCATGACGGTCACCTCTGCCCAGCGTCGTGACATCATAATGCTGTGACAGCAATGGGAGGATGTTCCTCCCGACGAACCCCGAACCTCCTGTCAGTAGCAGACTTCTCATTCGAACAAACTATTGACGGCCTCCAGATACTTCTCCACCACGATGCTACGGTCAAAGGCAGTCTCAACCTTCCTTCTGCCATTCATTCCCATCATCTCCTTATGATCGGAAGGCAACAGGATGAACCGTTCCATCTTCTCAATCAGGTCGTCAGTATCCTGTGGATTCACGATAAATCCGTTCACACCATCGTCCACGATCTCCCCACATCCAGGTCTGCCCGTTGTGATGACAGGGCGGGCGGAGGCAGCACTCTCCAGCAACACGTTGTTCATGCCCTCGGCATACCAGCTCGGCAAGACCGTACAATGCGTCACCTGATAGACGGCACGGACATCTTCAACCATACCATGATAGTCGACCACCCCTTTCTTCACCATCTCATCGATCAGCGCCATATAGTCCTCATCACAGAACCCGCATATATGGAACCTCGTAAAGGGATACTTCTCCTTAAGGAAGCGGGCGGCACCAAGATACTCCTCAATCCCCTTTGCCCTCAATATCCTCGACACGAAGACAAACTCCACGGTCTCGTCCGAAGGATATGGCAAAGGCCGATACTGTTCGACATTCACGCCAGAGCCAGGGAGCAGCACGTCATTGCCGTGAACAATGCCCAGGCTCATGAACAGCTCCCTGTTTGAAGCGTTCTGCAGGAACACCCTATAGACATCCCTGAAGACATACCGATACAATCGCAGGAAGAAGCAGCGCAGGAAGCCCTTTTTCTCCAAGGCACTCCCAAGTCCCGTGATATTGACCAGACAGGGGATGCCATTCTTCTTACAAAGAAAAGCGCCATAGAGATTAGGTTTAATGGTATACGTCAGTACCGCATCAGGCCTGACCGCCTTTATCAGTTTCCGATATGCCCGATAGAGTTTCCACTCTTTGAGAGGGTTGACGCTGCGCCGGTTATAGGGAATATCCACATGCTCACAGCCAATGGCCTTCAGCTTATCAATCTCACAGCCATTACCGACGGCCACAATGACCCTATAGCCAGAGCGTACCAGTTGCTGAAGCACCTCGGCCCTCAGCTTATAGGTCCATGTCGGATGATTCGATAATACCAGAACCGTTTTCATATCATTCTCTCATATACCTCCAGATAAGCCAATGCCGTATTCTCGATGCTATAATCCTGAGCCCTGCGCCTGCAACGCTCTACAGTCTCCTGATAACAGCCCTTATCCCCCATCAGATGCATCACCTCATCGGCAAGCGCCTGCGCATCACCTTGAGGGACAATGATGCCGGCATCCTCGACGACCTGTCGCAGTCCCTCGATATCCGACGCGATGACAGGCAGACCACCCGCCATCAGTTCTACGGCAGAGAGTCCGAAGCCCTCCCACACAGACGACTGGATACCGATATCCGCTTTCGCAATCCATGAAGGGATATCACTCTGTTCTCCCACGAAATGACATCTGTCACCAACTGCAAGAGATGCTGCCAGTGCTTCACAGCCCTGTCGCGTCGGACCATCGCCGACGAAGACGACATGATAGCGCTCATCGAGCAAGCCCATGGCCCTGATAACGGTGGCCTGGTCCTTCGCAGCGGTGAAACGCGACACCATCAGCAACGTGACCGGATATCCGCTCTCCCTCTTTACGACATCGAAGTTATGCAGGTCCACCCCATTACTGACGACGACGAAACGGCCGTCATTCCGACTAGCGCCAAGCCATCGCATCAGACTATCCTGTACCTCATCGCTTATTGACACCACCCTGTCGTATTGACGATAAGCTATTCGTTCAATCCATCTCAGGTAGCGATGTGAGCGCCGCCTGTTATTGGTGCTATGCTCCGTATATACGAACCTGCATTTCAGGAACAAGCTGGCAAGCGCGCCAAAATAAAGATATGGGAACAAATGGACATGAACCACGTCATAGCCCCTCAGCATACGGACAAAGCGCCAAAGGAACATCGGGCGATGATAGTTCTCAATATCCAGACTCAGTATCCGGACGCCAGCGTCTTCCAGTTTCCTCTCAAGGAAATTATTCATACGGCGATTCACCAGGACACTCACCTCTGCGCCTTGTGCCACCATCACAGGCAGCATGTCAGAGACGAGTCGCTGGGCGCCACCGACTTCAAGCAAACTAATAACGTGTAAAACCCTTACCATAGGTTAAACCCCACCAATTCTGTGTTCATCCTAAAAACCGTATCATTTTCGAGACTGCCTTCTCAAAATCCGATTGCGTTTTCAATGAGCCGATTGTTGTTCTCATTCCTTGTTGCAGCTTCTGACGCAGTTCCAGATTCCCCACAATCTCCCTGATGCAACCAGCCAGAGCTTCTGCATCCCTGTTCTTAGCCAACAAGCCGTTAACGCCATGCTGTATGGTGTACGGCATAGCCGAGTTGTCAAAGGCCACGACAGGCAGGCCATGGCTCATGGCTTCGATCAGCACCATCCCGTAACCCTCGAGCAGAGAAGGAAGGACAAACACCTCTGCCTTCCTGTATAGCTTGTCCAACGCCTCATCAGAGATACGGCCTCTGAAACTGACGGCCGTCTGCAGCTGATGGCGAGTGATATCGTCAACCAGCTTACGATAATACGATTTATCCACTATCTTACCGACGATATCCAGATGCACAGACGGCACCCTTTCCTTAACATCCGCCAACGCCCTGATCAGGTAATGGAGCCCCTTTCTTCTTTCAACAGTCCCGACGAACAGCAAACGCCCTTCCACCTCATCGTCTGAGGTCTCGAACCTATTCTCGAACGGGATAGGAATATAGAAGATCCGCTTCCCGGGGTAAAGTTTCCTGGCTACATCCAACGTGTACGGGCTTGGGACAATCAGAAACCTGCATAAAGCGTAGTAGAGATATTGCCAGACGAAATTAACAATCCTTGTCAGCCCCCTGTCATTCAAATAAGGGAAATGGTGAATGATCACAATGGGGATTCCTCTTCTGAGTATTCTCAGCACCAATAATAGCAAGAGATGGTATCTGAAGCTAGAATCACCCATGAACACAAGGTCGTGGCGCTTCACCACCTTAATCCATTTCAGTTCTGCCAACGGCGCATAGGCTTTTCTCCATGAGGGATATATCTCCGCACATCGCGGCATAGCGACTGTATCCACGTCATGATGCGCTTCCAGACAGTTCAGCAGCGCCTCATTATATTTATGACCACCCGATATAACCTGTTTCGGATGATTGAAGAAGAAAGCAGAGCGCTTCATATTAAGTCTTCATATTCGCCACAGATTCAACAAGCCGCATATAAGCATCTGTCTGGCACTTGCAGGAATACTTCTCCTTATAGTGGGCCGCTATTCCTTCCAGCTCCGCTGACGAGGGAGGATGTTGCAAAGCATTCAGCATCACCTCCGCAATCGACTCCACCGACTTGGGGTCAAAGCTATCCACCATACCGTCCGTCACCTCAAGGAGCGTTTCAATATTCGACACCACCACAGGCACCTTGTGAAGAGAAGCCTCGATAGGCGTCAGGCCGAAGCCCTCCCTCAGCGAAGGTGAGACAAACAGGCTGGCGTGACTATACAGATAATTCATCTCCTCCTCAGAACGGTTTGAGATATCGAGGATGACCCTATCCTTCACGCCCAACCTGTCTATGAACACAGACAGATCCTCATATCGGTCCTCGTTGTCATTAACGCCTTTCAAGTACAGACGATGCGGTATCCGGTCTTTAATGGCACAGAAAGCAAGGATGAGCCTCTCTGTATTCTTGTACTTCCAGAAAGTATTAACATCGAGGATATACGGGATGTTCTCTATCTCCTTTATCTTTCGCTCCCCGACAGTCCTCTCACCGATGCTGTTATATATCACGACAGGCTCTTTCCCGCTATATCGTCTGACATCCCCTCTCACATATTGCGATATCGTCACGATATGCGGGACAAGGCGATAATAAGCTACAGACTGCAAGAGCCATTTCAGAGCCCTGTAATAGTGGCTCTCATCCAATTCATTCTTGAAGGGCTGCATATCATGTACAACACAAATCTGATGATATGCTTTAGGATATACGTATGAAGAGAGGTTAAAATACGTGGTCAGGATGACATCCACCTTATTTTCTGCCAGCAGCTCCTTCACACGAGAAGGGCACAGTCCCCTTCTATACCTTGGAACATCCTTAAGTCTGTCAGGCAATACGATCTGATGCATATCCCTGTCTATCGCGCCAGCGATAAACCCAGACATCCCCGCCCACACCAGGACGGAGACCTGACACTTTGAATAATCATGGAATCCCTTTGCCAGGTTATAGGCCATATTAGCAATTCCCATATAAATAGGAGTGCGAATATGCAAAAGGTCTAATACGACGTGCATGATTATATCAGTTCCCCTCCATACTCCATCTTCTTACCAAAGATGGTGCAGAGAATCATCTGGAAATCCTTTGCAAAAGAGTAATGATTCAGATAATACAGGTTGATCCTCACCTTATCCGGGAAGATCACGGTGTCATTATACTCCTGCGGATTATCCACCTTGGCTAACAGATCCTCCTCATCCCGGTACTTCAGACTGGCAGGGCCAGTGACACCAGGACGGAGTTCCAATATACGACGGGCCTCCCCCTGCAACAGGTCGGCATATCCCGGCACATCGGGACGTGGCCCCACAAAGCTCATGTTCCCAATCAGCACATCCCACAGCTCGGGCAACTCATCCAGCTTATACCTGCGAAGCGTCGCCCCCAGAGGCGTGATGCGCGCCTCGCCAGCCACAGACACCGACGAGCCATGATGCGCTACCGTCATCGAGCGGAACTTATGCATGGTAAAGAGTCTGCCATGCCTCCCCACCCTTTTCTGAGTAAAGAGCACAGGCCCTCCGGGCATCTTCACCTTTATCAGAATGGCCACGACAACCATCACCGGCCACAGGAGCAGCAAGCCCAGAAAGCCCCAGGTTCTATCGAAAATAAATTTGGAAATCATATACGCAACGGCCTCAGCTAACATTCTGCTCACTGAGGTTTAAAACATCAGAATATCATATTTCCCTTAATTTGAATCCAAAATCGAATTTCGATTCATTAGTTCGCCATACCTCATAACTTATATCTCTCCTACTCCAGACTTAATCTGGCAGAATCTCCAGATATACTTCATTATTCGGCAATTCTTTCACGACCCTGACATTACTTGTCGATAGTGCAGAGCGATATGATGGCACATTATTGCGCGATACCGTTTCAAACAGTCTCAATCCGATTCCGAAGCCAACCTCATTTAATATCTTGTTCATCGCAATCCCTAAACCCTTACCACGATATTCGATATCAACCATTCTCCCCCGAAAACCTTGACCATGAAAGAAACATCTGTTGAAACAATATCCAGCTATCTTACTATTCTGTTTATCCAGCAGCACATATCCGAGGAAAGCCTTATTCCCTTGTAGTCGTTTAATACTTTTAGCATCGAATCCATGAGGTCGAAAATAAGCAAAGGCCTCCTTTGGCTGATTATTAAAGAAGTCAACAAGCATTCCTATGGGGACATCTTTTAATTCTATTAAACTATATCCTTCAGGGATTCTCGTAAGAGAAATGCTCTGCAGTCTCCTTCCATATTTCAAAGAGAATATCATACCATTTATACTCTCAATGAGATTCCACAACCACACCAGGTTGTCTCGCAATATATGTGCTATAGCATATAACATACTTTCAACACATCACAGGATTACGCATTTTCTGTTTCGACTGAATAATAATTCATCATAGAAATCATACAGGCACTTTTTTACGAATCCCTGTTCAAATCGCTCAGCCACCATCCTACGAGCATTACCAGCCATTCTTTCCCGAGCAGCCTTATCTCTCACCATATTCACCATTGCATCAAACAGTGCATTCACATTCTTCGAAGGAATGATGACGCCGTTTTCATCTTGGCGAATAATCTCACGAGAGCCATTAATATCCGTAACGATTGAAGGCAGGCCCATTGCTCCAGCTTCTAAAACCGTATTCGGGAATCCTTCTCTATAGCTGGGGAATACAAAACAATCAGCTGCTGCATAATATGCAAGTAGTTCATCACCAAGCTTGGGACCAACATACTCAATAGAAGGATTCTTATCAAGAATATTTCGAGACTCATCAGATATAGGGTCAAGCGTTTCCTCATAATACCCCACAAAAATTAATCTTGCAGGGGCAAATCCAGAAAGCCTATCCATTGCCTGGCATAACTCATTTATACCTTTATCTCTTACTATTCGTCCTACAAAAAGAAAAGTTAAAAGAGAATCATTCCGTATACTTTCCGATAGCTTCATCACCTCTGGCCTACGTGAGAAATGCTCCATATCGACTCCTCGGACATTACCATATCCCAAGACCCTCATCGGTTTCTTTGTAATACCATTATTGACGAGATCGTTTTTCACGCCCTCACCTTCTGGAATAATATGGGTGGCACACGCACATGTGATAGAATCAGTCAACATCAGAATCTTGCGTTTAAGACCTGTAGAAGTCGGAAATACCAAGCCTGTAAAAGTATGTATTCTGATAGGCACTCTTGTCAAGTATGCTGCCATCATACATAACAGGCCTGCTTTAGGAGTCATCGAATGCACTATTGTGGGTTTCTCCGAGCGAAAGACTTTTATTAGTTTCCATAAGGAAATGATATCCTTCTTTATAGATATATATCTCTCCATCGGAACAGTGATTGTTCTCACTCCCTCACATTCAGCTATTACAGGAATTTCCTCTCCTGGTGATGACAGTGCCACCACCTCATATTTCTCCGATAGTTCCTTCAGTATTCCTTTGCAGAATGTATATAGCGATGTTGGAACCGTCGCTGAACGAATAATTTTAATTCTTTTATTCATCTAATTTAAGAAAAATCATAGTCCTCAAAATCTATTTCAGTTCTAGAGGAGAATTATCAGAAAGAAACACAATATCTCTCAATGAATGCGTATGTATCGTAGAAGGTATCTCCATATAGTTACCAAACATCCTCTTAAGATATAGATTAGCCTTTCCAGGGATTGGATATTCCTTTCCCTCAAACAAAGCATTGCTTAATGGAAAAATTTCTTCTTTCTTCCTAATATTTTTTACGACACCCGTACCAATAGTATGCCTTAGTTTTCCATTCTTCAACATACTATTAATCTTTCTCATCATATCGATTATCTGAAAAGACATTTTCTTTAATATCTTAAACAAAAGATTATGTATAGTATTGGATGAAGACATGTGATAACTAAGATGCCTTAATGTCCCTAAGACAAGATGGCAAAACTTAGCAATAAAAAAGGTTGATTCTTCCATCACGAAAATATCAAGAAACACCCCTTTGTTTAGATACAAAGGTGTTAATCTTCCTTCATTAACATACGTTTTCTTCAAACGAAGTTTTGGAAAAGGCTCCGTATAATACAAATCATTTTTATATGTTTGAAGAATAAAATCTTCATCTGGGACAAAGACATCTACAAATTTCAAATAGTCCTCACGAAGCATTTCCACATCAATATCATCGTCCCAAGGAATAAAGCCCTCATGTCTTACTGCGCCAAGACAAGTTCCTGAAGAAAGCCAATATCTTATATTATTCTCTTTACATATTTTATCAAAATGATCTAAAAGAATAAGAAGATGTTTCTGCAATAATCGCAGTTCTGATCCATCAGGATTATATTTCTTCCGAAGTTCAATCTGTAATTCTTCTGAAATCATAATATAAGTACATTTATTGTTTGTCTACCTCCCTGAATGCCTGTATAAATTTGGAATTATCCTCATGGGAACGAACTGCTATACGCATATATTGTTTACCATCAAAACCTTGTTTATCGGAGCAGTCTCTTACCAGAATATTGTACTTCTTAAGCATTGTGAGCACCAACTGATTGGCATTCTTTGGAGGTAAAATCTCACATAGGAAATAATTTGCCTGAGAAGGCATAACTCTCAAGAAACTGATTTCTTTTAATTTTTTCTCAAAATCCTCACGTTCTTCGATAAATTTCTCACAGGCTCGTTTATAATCCGTTTCGTATTTAGTGAATATCTGCATAAAGTATTCGGCAAAGGAATTAATGTTCCAAATGCTAACCATTTTTTTCATATTAGCAATAAGGCCGACGTCTGCAGAACACATAATTCCCAGACGAATGCCAGGTACGCCATAACTCTTACTGATGCTCTTCATTACAACCAACTGTGGGTAAGCTTCAAGAATCTCATCATGCAACAATGAATTGTTTTCAAAGCCATAACTAAAGTCTACAAAACTTTCGTCAACAATTAGGCGGATATTCCGACTCTGACACCAAGAAGCCAAAGTAATCACATCATCAATGGGAATAAAATTGCCTGAAGGATTATCAGGATTAATGAGTAGAATATTGTCAGCATGATGTTCGCTAAAAAAATCCATCAAATCCTTTGCAGAATAGCGGTAATCATTATTCTCGGGGATAAAAGTCACAAGTTCATCCTTATTACGTCTATTGGGATATTCTTCGAAGGTTGGTCGCGTAATTCCCAATGTTCCGTGCAAGGTTTCCATCAGTGTCTTTATTAACTCTGCTGCGCCATTACCAGGGATGATATATTCTTCTTTCACTCCCCAACACTTACTAGCTATCAGTGTATTCACTTTCATTCCTGATGGATATTCTGATATAAGCGTTCTGAAAAAAGCCTCCATCTCATCAATAATGCGTGACTCATTGAAATAGGGGTTAACCAAATAACAATAATCAAGCATCTTGGGGAAGCGCCAGAAGCCACCATAACGTCCATAGTACTTTCGCAAGACATCTTTTTCGTCAGCAAACAGAGCCTCAGCAATGTCAAGATCCTGCTTGTCATCTATCTCGTACCACCTTTCGTTAGTAATAGGTAACGCCTTCAAATCATGACTATTCAAGAAAGAAATAATCCGCAACACATTTTCATAATATTCGTTGTTTCCTACAGCTTTTGTATAGGCATCAAGAAAAGGTACATATCTGGTCTGGGAAAACTCTTTTGAGAATTTATAAATATTAACTGTCTTATAATAGGAGTCAGTTTCACTATAGTCGAAAGCAGCTTTCGGAACGAAATTTACGATATTATTGTCATTGTCAATACGCACCATCGTACCATCCATCCAACTCTCATATTTGGCAACAAGTGCCAAATTGGGATATGGATTTTCGAGCAACAGACGGAACATTCCATCATCGAAAATGAGGTCGCTCTCAATAAGAAGTGTGTCATCCTCTTGAAGTTTATCTTTAGCCAGTGCAAGAGAATAAATATTGTTAGTCTTATCATAAACGGGGTTATGGACATATTTTATTTTCAAGCCATTCTTCTCATGACCAATATAGTTAATGAGTTTCTGACCTTCATATCCAACTACAATCACAACACGATTGAGAGACAATTCCGACAATTGTCGCAACACTCTGTCTATCAGAGGTGTGCCATTAACAGGCACCATACATTTAGTATTACTCTTGGTATATTCACCAAGGCGCTTGCCCATTCCGGCAGCTAATATAATTGCTTGCATATCAACGCCTTCGTCTATATTAATTTTATATCGGATTTTTATTAAGATTCTTTCTCCTTAAAAGTCTGTTTTTAAAATTCTCCCCAAACACCTTGTCCAAAAGGAGTTTAACGATATCTTTTATCATACACCTGACAGCCACATACAGCCCCAAGAAAAAAGAACCACCATTTTCCCGAATTACTCTATATCTTTCCGTAACTTTTTTATAAAAAGAATCACTTGTTGCACCTCCAATGTTAAACACAGCGAGATCATGAGGAACATATACAAAAGAGCATCCAGCATTCGACAGTCTAAAAAGCATATCAATATCCATAATATACTTCACATCAACTTTATACAATCCAACCTTCTCATAAGCCTTCTTGGAAATAAATGTAGAAGGATGATTTACTTTCAGTTTAATATAATCCGACACAGAAAAATGTATACTAGGCATTCCTGAAGAGAACCGAAATCCCGTATTAGGATTATTTACGATTAGTCGGCCTCGATACACATCTATCTTTGGATCATAATAATCGCTGATGGCTTTTAAAGCTCCTGGTAAAAGAATATCATCAGAATTAATAATACCAATAATCTCTCCTGTAGCACGTTTTATACCTTTGTTGAATGCATCACTGATACCCTTGTCTGGTTCTGAGACAACTACTGATATATAATCTCTATATTTCTCAACAATATCAAGAGTACGATCTTTCGACGCTCCATCAATTATTATATATTCTAGATTATCATATTCTTGAGAAACAATACTCTTAATAGTCCTTTCTAATGTCTTTTCACTATTATAAGTAATTGTTATGATTGAAATTGTCGGACGGTTATTTGCCATTTATAGAAATTATGAAATACAAAAAGAAGCTCATTGAAAATGCATATATAATCAAACGCAGAAACTTATTTAATACAACAGTATCAATAATCATAGGAATAAGCGGTATTATTACTAAAATATAATAATAACTAACTCGTCCCACAGTTCCTCCAAAATAAACAAAAGGCAAAGATGCCAATGACCCCATAACTCCACTTACTATAAGGTTAGAATTACGATCAACATTCATTTTATTAAAAAATAAGAATGTTAGTACAGAGACTGTATATATCAATAAAACTAAGCTTAAAGAGCCAAACTCATCATCTGACATATAGTTCTCATATACTGATCCCACCAAATAAGATAATAACATACTCGAAATCATAATCAATACGGGGGAGGCTATGAGAGCAACAAATAACCATTTCCTCGATTTGCTAAATATTGGAAGGAAATAAAGAGGTGCGGCAATTATTGAAGAAGTATGAATGGTAAACGCTATTAAAATTAGTCCAAAGTATTTTATCCACTTTCGCGATAATACATATCTTAACGCGAACATACAAATGGCCAATGTAATGGCTTGCCTCATAAAACAATTGATGATATTTAAAAACAAGGCAAAGAAAATAAGGAAAGATAGGATTATACCAAGACTCGATTTGACATACTTATTAATTATCACGCCTAAAGGAATCATGAAGACAATTGCAGTGACAAACATGAAGAAAGTAAAATTCTCACTAAATACTTGAGTTACTTTCATGAATATAGGGTATCCGTTATCTCTATCTTCATAATCAGAACTATACAAGTCAAACTGATTAAACAGAGTAGACCAAGGTGTACGCAGGACCTCCTGATACCTTGTCATATAATTGGGGGTATCATTACCAGATGGAAGATTATTCAAATCCCGAAGGCCTGACTGGAATATGGCAAACAAAGAAAAAAGGATAATAAGAATCCGTCTGCGCGCCTCTGCTCTTCTATTTACTTTTACATTTTGACAAGACAATTGCATAAAGAACTCTGATTAAGACAATTCAACACCTAAGTTTTTCCAGATATTATTCTTCTTGCTTTCTTCCATAAGCAGATTGTTTATTTGCTTTAATTCTGATTGAATCCTATCATTGTTTGTCATACAATAGAGGATTCCCTCTGCAAAATCATCCACATCTCTCCATTTGGCGATGTAACCATTCTCCTTATGTCTAATTATATCCAAAGCCACTCCCATCTCAAAAGCCACCACTGGTATATATGCCATCACACCATAATTTATCATCATCGGTCCCGAGTCCTCGAGTGACGGGCACAGGAACAGATCTGCACAGGCGTATGCTCGGAACAAATCTTCAAAAGAGAGTTTCCCGACCTTTTTCACCTCATATCCATCAGGAAAATCATCACATTCGCCTCCAGCAACAATGATTGTAACATTGCTAATATCTGTTCTTTGTTTTACCAGTTCAAGACTCTCTATTAACTCTTTAAACCCTTTACGCTCAGCCTTAATAGAAGCTGCGCCACAAAAGATGACATAGCGATCTTCTGTTATCCCGAAAAACGAACGACCTTCCTCCTTTGAAAAGTGATATGGGTTAGGCCTCAAAGTAAAACTAGTAAGACATTTACTGTTTCTGAACAAAAGTGATTTCTTAGCCCGGTTCATATCATTTGTCGTGCCAGAAATAATCATATCGGGCGTAATGTATCTATGTTTGAACAATAAGGTTTTCTGTGCTCTTTTGTTAGTTGGTGCAAGTGCAGGACATGGAAAACAATTTTTGGTATATCCTTGACAATCCCATGGATAATGACATCCTCCGCCAATGGGAGCATTATCAACCATCGAATAATTAATCGTTGCACCAGTCAACTCTTGTAATTCCCTAATTGTTTTAGCAGATACGAAATCCGTCACCCAGCCAACCCTAATAAGATCAGGGCGTTTGCCATAAAGCGAAAGTATCTTTTTTGCAGACACCATACTGACCTGCAAATCAAACATGACGTACTTCTTATCAGTCTTACCGAATGCCAGAATCTTTCGCATTTTGCAATAACAATGATTCAGCAGAATTCTTATACGACCCCATCGCGTGTGTGCATCATAAACGCCAACACATGCATCTGAATCAGAATATTTGTGGCATACCACCATAGTGGCATCCACCCCTTTTGACCGCAACATCTCTGTTGTTTTCAGATACGCGAGTCCTGCTCCACCTATGTCATTTGTTGACAAGAGTAACACTTTGGTGCTTTCTTGCATAACCATTACTTATAGAACTCGTGAATAGAACTTATCACATATTGAGCCTCATCTTCTTTGAGCTCATAGAACATCGGCAAACGCACCAAACAGTCGGCAAATCGGTCACAATTGGGCAAGACAGGTATCTCACCCACATGATGTCCACGATAATAGTCGCTCAAATGCAGGCTCAAGTAATGGAACACGGCACCTATACCCTGCTCCTTTAAATATGATATCAATTTTGTTCGTTCATCCAGATTACGGCATACCAAATAGAACATATGGCCATTCTTGGTTGCATAATCAGGCATATCAGGCAAAATAAAAAAACCTTTTGCTGCCAGATCTGTCAAACCTTCATAGTACTGATTCCAGATAGCCTTACGACGTGCTTGTATCACCTCCAGACTCTCCAATTGCGCCCATAGGAAAGCACTATTAATCTCAGAAGGCAGGAAGCTGGAGCCAGTGTCAACCCATCCATACTTATTCACCTCACCACGGAAAAACTCTGCACGGTTGGTACCTTTCTCCCAGATAATCTCTGCACGACGGATAAAACGTTCATCGTTGATGCAAAGCAGACCACCCTCACCGCCTGCTGTTACATTCTTAGTTTCATGGAAAGAAAAGCATCCGAAATGACCGATTCCACCAAGAGGCTTCCCTTTGTAACACGAATCTATTGCCTGTGCAGCGTCTTCAACAACATATAGATTGTGACGATTAGCAATCTCCATAATCTTATCCATATCACAGGCCACGCCAGCATAATGAACAGGAACAATCACCTTCGTCTTGTCAGTAATCAGTGCCTCTATCTTGTCTGCATCTATGTTTGGATTACGTTCACAACTATCTGCAAAGATAATTCTGGCTCCCTGTCGAACAAAAGCCAAGGCAGAAGACACGAATGTGTATGAAGGAACTATCACTTCATCCCCAGGCTTTACATCACATAAAATGGCAGCCATCTCCAATGCATCTGTACAAGATGTTGTCATTATGCACTTCTTGAAACCATACTTCTCCTCAAAGAAATGCTGGCACTTTTTTGTAAACACGCCATTTCCAGACAATTTGCCTGTATTAACAGCCTGATACATATAATGAGCTTCCTTTCCTGTCAAGAAGGGCTTATTAAATTGTATTTTATTCATAATTCTAAATTTTTCATCCTTTTATCTCATTTACCTATTTTAAAGTGTCGTAATCACAATACCATCAAACACTTTCTTTAAAGCCATTCGAGCTGTGTTTTTGTTTACGCCAACTATAGTAGTTAATCCTAAAAATTTCTCAATGATATCATCATCGCTCATAGGATTCTCAGGTTCACCAAGGGAATAATCTATGCGGCTTTCATATTTTTTACCTTTTGCAATGACCTCAACTTTACTTCCCCTAATATCTGGTAATAGGCTGGTCAACTCTTCGTCCTCGCTAATTACAACTTTCTTAAGCAAATTCTGAATATCTTCAGATAATACGATCTCCTCTTTGTATTGAGCAAGCCCAGCCTCTTTTTTTGCCAAAGCGATAACCGCTCCATACGGTATACTCATCATTGCTGACTTGGAAGAATTGACTTCGGTATGATCATGACCCGTAAGTGCCAGTTTATAAACTCCAATCTTAATTGATTCTATGTCCTTAACAGCAATACGATTCTCTCTTGCTATCTGTAGAGCAGCGTCAATCGTAGAATGACAATGGCGGCAAGCCGGGTATGGCTTGAAGAAATTGCCAAGAATACTCGGTTTGTCATCCTCAGCAAAAGTTGTCAGGAATTCCGGATGCTGAGTGTCACTCATAATATTGAGAAAGCCTCTTTTTCCTCCTAACACATCAACTGGTGGTATATATCCAGCGGCTCCAAAATAAGCGGCTGTCAAACCATCCATAACAGCACGTCCAACATTATAGGGCTTCATTTCGGAATCGTCATGCAGCAATTCTAACAAACCTGCAGAGCTTGAAGCTGCGGCTGTAAGGGCAGCTTTCGTCTGATCAAAATCATAGTCCAATGCCATCGCGGCAGCCATCGCCACCCCTATCGTTGCGCAAGTACCTGTAGAATGATACCCCCTCACTTTGTGCCAGGGCTGTAATGAACGTGACACCCTTACAGTGACTTCATAACCCACAATAATTCCTTTATAGAAGGCGTCTGCACTTAAATGCTCTTTTTCATAGAGAGCCGTCATGGCAGAGAATAATGGTGCCTCAATATGCAGCATGGCATAGCGGTGTCCGTCATCCATTTCCATTGCATGGGCATTGAATCCATTTACAAAACCTGCATCACGAAAGGCCAATTTAATATTTGAGCCAAGCACAGTACAATCACCTTTCTCAAGCAAACCAGTTGTCAGGAGTTGTGAAAGTTTCTCTTCATTCTGTTTCCTTCCACCTAAAACGCATCCCAAATAGTCCAAATAGCATTTCCGTGCATGATGATACACTTCTTCGCTAAACGGACGTTTGGAAAAGTCTATGATATTATGAACGAATTGATCAGTTATGTTCATTTCGCTAATATGTTTACAGCTCTACCGTTGCCCTACGAGGCTCAAAACAGCAACAGGGTCTCAATGCCACAATTCTCACACCACTGGCTCTCTGAGGGCCAATCTTTGCGAAAGTGGCCAAAACACTATGTTTACCGCCTAATCCAAGAGGGCCTACATTTGCTTCATTCACCTTATCAGTGATACGTTTCTCAAACTCACTCTGCACGCCATAGTCACCTTTAGCCATGGCCTCCATCATCAGACTGGTGGCCTCAAACTGACTGCGACCAATACCTATAGCCAGTGTACATGGAGAACAGCCTAACTGACTGACAGCAGGTATGGCACGGTTTACAATCTCCTCTATCACCACATCCACACTATGTTTGTGAAAAACTCTTTGGGTTATACCACGTATAGCAGGACCTCCACCAAGCATCAGAACAGTTAAGCGAAGTACGTCTTCATCTACGGATTTAATCAATATAGGAGAAGCATCCAAAGCTCCACTATCCTCATTTAATCCACCACTCTGATCAATGCGGGCATAGTCATCACCTTTAATGGCCATAGGGCGACCTGGTAGTTGTCTCAGACCTTGCCTCACACCTTCCTTTATTTTTTCCAGTAATTCACCTGTTACAGCTCGATTCTTTCCAACTTCCAAGAACAAATGAGGAATTCCAGTATCATCACACAGAGGACTACGTCTTTCCTCTGCTACCAACGCATTTTCAAGTACTTGCTTCATCACCCAGCAAGAACTATCTATCTGCTCGTCAGCTATCGCTTTGCGATACACCTCTTTCTGGTCTTCCCTAAAAGTAGATCCTGCTCTAACCAAGCAGTCTGCAACTTTATCTATAATATTATTATTCATAGATACTTTTTCCATTCGCAGCAGCAATGATTACCTGATAGTTTTTCACCTTAATTCTATACAGAGCTTCCATACCAAGTTCTGGCCATGCAACACACTCACGTTCCAAGGTTTGGCTTTCAAGGAGGGCAGTAACAGGTGGTATAATGGCAAATACGGAATTATTCTCAGCAAGCATTTTTACTGTCTCAGACTTGATAGCGCCCTTGCCCAAATGCATCTTTATACCACCTAACTTTGAAAGAACGTCAAAGCTTCCTTCAATTTCCAACTTATTACTTGATGTTGGCCCAACCCCAGCAGGACTGACTGCCGTATGGAATATCACCCCTCCTTGTAAATCAATACCACGCTGTTCCCATGTACCAGCCTCCAACTCCTTAGAAATTCGTGGTAACACCGCATCACGACCACAAAATATATCCCCTGATACGGAAACCACATCTCCCACCTTTAACTGGGCTATCATTTCATCAGTAAGGGGAGTGTACAAATCTATATTATTACTCATATATTCGCTTTAGTTCAATATAATCCCTATATTACCACACTTTTTGAATAATGCATCGGGTTTAACAACAATAACAGGTCTGCCAAGCATGTCATAAAACTTCATTTCTCCATCATAATCATACGGTTTGGCTTCAAACCCCGTATTTCCATTAAAACAGTTGCCAATCTGAGCGTACTGCTCCTCTAAATAGTCGTCCACCCATGCGTAATACAGCTCTACATCATTATCTGATGCCTCACCTGTACGCCACATTTCAATCAGTTCATTGCCACGGTCGAGAATAGCCTCTTCTATTTTCATAATCTGTTGCATTATGCCTGTTCCTTTTAGATTGTAAAGTTTTGCAAGATCGAGCGTTTTAGAATTCACAAAACATCTTTCCTTCAGCAAATGACCTTGACTGCAGAGCCATGCATGCCCTTCTTCATTCATTTTAGATTTCTGTGGCAATGATTGGTGAGAGGTCATCATATAAGGTATCACCACGGTTGCAACTGGTGGTCCTATTGCTGTCCACGCTACAGTCGTCTTGGGCGATTCATCTGGTAAGACACCTTGTATTACCATCATACTGGTTGACTCATAGCGGGGAATGTAGTCGGTAAATTTAACAGGGGTATAGACATTTTCATCATATGCAGCAATATCATAAAGACTATCTTCCATGCTGTTAACAAGAAAACGGGTAAGATGAAATAAGTCTTCCTTTGTAATAAAACCATTTACTCTATACAACTTTTCAATATAAGAAGATGCTATTTTATAGCGATTATAAGAATTTTGGTTAGGAACATCTGCATCTGATGAGATGGGTGAAAAACTAAAATTGGACCTTATCAGATAGCCTTCTTCAGTTTCAGCCGCGTCAAATTTTGTATAATTATATGCATTAACTTCAAAAATAGCAACATTTCCCTTTGCATCCATTACTCCATAATTCGATCTTACAGATAAAGGTTTCTGTATGCTATCTAGCAGATATTCAAATTCATCTATAGTTGCACAACGTTCCAAAGCCAATTGCATGATGTATGCATTCTTGTTATAGTCAGAATTTGGCATGTTTGTGGAATTTGAATTAATAATTGAAAAGCCAGCTTCATTATATCCAGAATAAGCAGAACCATCAGTTACCTTACATTGACACAAGTATATATATTTACTTCCTTGACCTATTTTAATCTGAAGGTCCCATGTATCACTATCACGGTTTTTCAACAGTAAAGGACGGCCGTCTATCGTGGCCTTACCTGATACGGCAACTATTGTACATGCATCAACCGCAAGCTGAACACTTACGAACAAGAATAAAAATATAAAGGCAAAGGGCTTCATATTCTTCACCATTTTTCAAATAAATAGTTACCCTTGCCCCTCATACGACAAGTGATTGAACTGTAAGATTCTCGTCCTCTATCAACGCTAACCATACGTGTCAGTTTTTTATTTCTGCTTCAAGCACTGCAGAAAACGATGCTCCAAGATGGATCATCCCATGGCGGTAACCAGCGTCCAATTCTAATACATGAGCGGCAAATCCGTTTAGGAAAGCAGAATTAGGTGAACCCTCCATCAGTTTAGGATGCTTTTCCCTAAGAAATCTCTTTCCACCAGCAACCACACCAAGATAATCAAGCAGCACCTTGCGAGCTTGCATATTTACCTCAAATGGTATTACTTGTGTTTTTTTGATGAGTCCAATTATGAATGCTTCTGATATATTTCTCATTTTCGAAATAATAAGTGTCATGATTCAGGCAGCCACGTTTTATACTGTTCTTTAAGTGGTCCAAGAAAAGTCTGAAGCATAGTGCCAGTACAATCATTCGCCTCAAAAAGATGAACTCCTTCTTCTGAGAATATTACGTCCCATCCTATATGGTGGATTCTATTCAGTTTTGCATGGAAACTACGACATAATTCCACTGCTTCATTATAAAATGGCAACTTATATCCTTCAAATATTATACCAGAATCAGGATGACTAACCACCTTTGTTCCAAATCCTGGCTTATAGTATGCATATTTATCCAGTTTCCCTTCTTTATTAACTGCTACTTCCAAGCCCCCCTGAGAATGGCTATCAACAACAGAACCATTTGCTCCTATCCTTAAAATGGCTGCTACAAAAACAACATCATTTACAGTTTCTGAATGCATAGGATTAACTGTTACAATCCTCAATGTGTTTACAGACTTATCATATAACGCAGAAAGAATCTTATTCTGAATAAATAAATCTTGCACCAAATAATTGTCTTTTAAAGATTCATCCCTTAAGATGTCACACAATTCATCTATACTAATAGCCTTATGATTTAAACTATAATTACAATTATTATACTGAATACGAAATACGCTGCTACCTTTTTTCCCATCTATTGGTTTAACAAAAACATTTTTGTATTTTTTTAATATGTCCATTATATCATGCTCAACTCCATTGTCTTCTGTTACAACTCCATTGTGCATAACCCCAATACTATCCAATACTGGAAATCCATAGTATTTTCCAAATATTGCAAATAGTTTTTTATTTCTTACCAGACATAAGGTATTATATGGTTTTGCATCGTTAAGTTTATTTCTACGTATCATATAATGATTGACATCTAAATAGTCATCGTCATTCATACCCACACGATCAATACCATACTCAAAATAGTGTTCGTTAATATACCCATATTTTATTATATGGCGCAGTTGGTCATACCAAATTGATTTAAGCTGCTTTCGTTCACATTCTGGATAGAAAGACTCTGCATATATATACTTTTCACGTTGCCTAATTAGGGCTATTATCATACGAGTTCTTTTCGAACAAAACGAAATCACTTCTGATATTTTTTTAGTAATAAACATAAACTATTTCTTATATTTTATAAAGTCACGCATAAGGCTTATTGCATAGGTAAATGACTGAAGTTCAAATAGTTTTGATCCAGACAAATAAGCAGTCATATATATAATCATTTTAATAATGCCATCTGTATACAACCCCAAAGGTAATACCCCACCAATAAAATACGAAATGACAAAAGCAATTATAGACAGTAAAAAGGTCGGCAAAAGGTCTAATAGCTGCCTGCTCATTTTATATCCTATATATACATCCACAAGATATGTATTAATTAAATACATTAACCATATTGAGAGTACCATACCAACAAGCAACCCCCACATTCCCCAAATCGCAATACCTATAATCATTAGAAGCAGTCCTATTCCACGCTTAATAATAGTCCACCCAAAAGAAACTTTACTTTTACCTATCGCAGCTATTGATTGAAGATTTACAGATTGTAAACATCCTGGAATTCCAGCCAGACACAATATCTTGAAATACGGAACGCTATCCAACCAACGTTCAGAATACAATAAAACAAAAATGGGTTCTGCAAGCAAAATGAGCATTAACATCAATGGGAAAGTAAAAAAAGAAATCAGTTGAGTTAGTTTCTTTATGGCTTGAATAAGTCCTTGTTTGTCATTCTGCAATTCTGAATATAAGGGAAATGTGACTTGTTTTAAGGCTTGTGTTAAGGTGTTCGATGCCAATTTCTCCGTACTCCGGGCTTTTGAATAATAGCCCATTGTACTGGCACTATATACTCGGCCGATCAAAAGTCCTTGAACATTATTACATATCTCATTAATCATATGTATTAAAAACATAAATACGCCAAAAGAGAATAGCTCTCTAAATGATTTAACAGAGAAAACAAAGGAAGGCCTCCACTTACTTGTAATCCAATATATCAAAGATAAAATTGCACTACTAAGCAGTCCTTGCGCCACCAATGCCCATACTCCATATCCTGCATATGCCATCCAAACAGTTACTATGAGAGATACAATTGAGGTAATCAACGTAACCAATGCAATTTTTTTAAACTGGAATGTTTTATTTAACTGATTAGTTTGAACTATTGTTAATGCACTAATAATCAGGATTATAGCCTGTACCCTTAGAACATCACAAAGAATTGGCATACGATAAAATTTAGCAATAAAAGGGGCTGATACAAATAGAATCAGATATAAAACCAGCGACATCACTAGATTAAACCAAAAAACTGTAGAATAATCATTCTGGTTTGGTCGTTTTTTTTGAATAAGCGCAGTACCAAATCCACCATCGAGAAATGCTTGTGCTACCAACATAAAAATGGTCAACATTCCGATAGCGCCATAATCTTCTGGTGTTAAAAGACGCGCAAGGATAATACCAGACACAAAATTAATTCCCATACCAGTGAACCTTTGTATAGAGGTCCAAACCATACCAGATACAGCTTTCTGTTTTATGCTTGTATCACTTGCCATAGTCACCAATCAATTTATGAAACTCTTTGCGTACACCTATTTGACTTGCAGTTTGCTGTCCCAGCAACTGTCCCCAATTTCCTTCGACAACAACCCAACCATCATCTGTGAGGGCAAAATCCCATGCAATATACACATGTCTGTTAAATATGGAACGATGAAGATCCTCCACAATCTTTAATAATTCTTCCCAACGTGGAACTTTCCAACCTTTGAAAACAAGATTGCTATCAGGATGCTTTTGAAAACGATTATGAGACTCATCAATACCATCGCTGGTTATTATGCCAGATTGTGGATCAACATTTACCACGATACCTCCAGCTCCAGCGTTATCAACAATCGCCCCCTTTTTCCCCACGCGCATACGAGTCCACATGATTGTTAACTTCCCGTCACGCAAGAAGGATGGTATTCGGATGGTATTCACAGACGTTTCATTCCACTGCCCCATTGAATTACTCTGCTTAATACGCTCTTCTACCATCCAAGACACTTTATCTGTATTCAATTGATTGAAGAACTCTATAGCATCCTTATTAGTAGAATAAGTAAAAACTTGGGCACCCCTTCCCTGCGAACTTTCCAAAGGTTTTATAAAGACTTCTTTTACCCTTGCACAAAAATCCACAAATTCGTCTGGAGATGTATTCTTGTCTATCCTAATGACTTCACGATGAAAAAAAGGCTTAGCCAACGTATAGAAATTATACTTATTGTTGATTTCATCAAGAAAAACTTTTTTCCCAGTAACACGTAGAAGTGTTTGAATTCTATCAATATCGGTTTCAAATTCCATTCTTTCCTTGTCACTGCGATTCCTAAAATTAAATAGGAAATATTCATAAGGCAATGCCAAATATTCAAGCCAACACTTAATCATGTCATCTGTCAGTTTTCTTAGCAACTTCCGATTTTCTCTTTCTTCTGGTTTAAGAAATGTATCGAAAGATTTATTCAAAGTAACACGGAAAGGTTCACCGTAGCCACATGGCCGATCCATCAACATCAATTTAAAGATGCGAACACGGAAGGCTATTGGTAGTCTATGAAACAATATACTTTTTAATCCCATAGTAATTTTTCAGGATCCAAACAAAGACAGATAACTCTGCTTATTCTCTATAACCCCATAGGCGGAAGCTCTTGCAACAAGCCGTTCTGCCCACAAATGGTGAGGTCCTATCTCGTTCATTTTATTAGCTGTACCACTCTTGATAACTCCACCAGATGTATTCAAAACTTGAAGAGCATCCTCATATTCTTCTTTTGTAACGGCAAGAAATCCATTCACATAATTAATATGACTCGGGTGGATTATAGTTTTCCCTATAAAACCATTCGCCTTATCTAACACCAGTTCACGCATCAAACCATCTACCTCTGCACTTACCAACGGCTCTCGACGCAACAAAGACTCTTGAATATTGATCTTAGGTAATTCCTGAAAACGCATACTTTTGTTTATCTTGAAATACTCCCATACTGGTCCAGAGACAACATAATCTCCACGACGGGTAAATACATTTAGGATGTCAAGCAGAATGTCACTAACCGTCATAATATCGTAGATAGTGTACTCTACATCTCGACGAGCGCCAAAGCAAGACGAGAAATCAGTTGCACCAACACGAACATTCAGCACAAGTGGCTTGTATCTATCCAATATCTTCTTTATTCCAAGGAGTTCTTCCATTCGGGTTTCCTTGAAGGCTACTGTGCTATCCTCTATGATAGGCATACCGTAGATAATCTCCCCGAATTTATCGTTGAGCTGTTGCAAGTATGAGAAATAACCTTCGCCATTCTCTGCATTGAACTTCGGGAAATTGAATCCTGCCAGCACTTTAATATGACGTGGCTCCAACTGCTCGGCAAAATGCTTGAACTGCTCCAGATTCCTTACTCGGAAAATAAGGAGGGGAATATCAGCATATGTAATTTCACCGTCTTCCAGCTTCTGTGACAGCACGTCGAGGGTATGTATACTATTCTCCTCTGCTCTTGGCACATCCTCTAATTTACAAGCATCCTCAAAGCACATTACCATTGAGGTAAGCCCAGGATACTTCTGCGTCAAAATTGCATCAATGAAATCTTTATGACCTGGCATGTACATAGTAGCACCAAGACAGAACTGCAACACATTCCTGTCAGTGTACTTATTAAATTCCTCAGGCTCTTTCACAAACTTAAAATCAGGATTATAAAGATGATGTCTCATTTATATAATAAAGTTATGCTACCTAAATCTACTCAGCTATCTCAATCAAACGGGATGTTGCACCAATTTCCTCTGCTACGGCATTTACATCTTCAAACTGTTTGGAACTAATCTGTATCGTTTCTACAGCTTTCTTCATTTTAATGTATTCTATTTCACCAGGCATAAAAATCTTGCCTACTTCTCCACATGCTTTAACGGAATCATAAAAATGAGCGATTCGCTTTTTCCTCTCTTCAGCGGTCATAAACTTATCCAAGTCTATAACTACAAACAGATGACCATTTCCTGAATCCTCATCCATCTTACTCAGATTCTTCACGCCACCAGCATAGTGTGAACCCGTCAACATCCCAGCAAAGATGTCAACAAACATACTCAAACCATAGCCTTTATACCCGCCTATCGGAAGCAAAGAACCTTTCAATGCTACATTCGGGTCATCTGTAGGCTGTCCATCTGGTCCGATTGCCCAATCAAATGGGATCTTCTCACCATTCTTTGCAGCCAGACGTATCTTGCCACGAGCAGCAATAGTAGTGGCCATATCCAACAAAATTGGATCATGATTGTCATCACCAGGATATGCATAGCACAAAGGATTGGTTCCAAAAATAGTTTTGTTGCCGCCTGTCGGGGCAATAGCAGGGGCAGCATTAGCATATACCATCGCGGCACATCCTTCACGGGCAGCCATATCTCCAAAGTAACCAGCAGTTCCAAAATTATTGCTGTTTCTTACACCTACTACAGCAATTCCGTATCTCTTTGCTTTCTCAATGGCCATCTTGGTAGCTTTAAAAGCCACAACCTGACCGAAGCCATTCTTTGCATCCAACAATGCATAAGCTGCGTTATCAGCCAAAACCTCAATATCATTTTTGGGATTATAATGCCCTGCTATAATTTTATGCACATACAAAGGGAGGCGACCCACACCATGGGTTACAACACCTCTGCGGTTTGCAAAAAGTATCGTATCAAGTATGATAGCAGCATGTTCTTCTGACACGCCAACCTTTGCAAGGGTTTCCATAACCACTTGTTTTAGATTCTCTATAGAAATATTAATTTGATTAGCCATGATTCAGTCTTGTAACATCAAATTTTCTATAAATCATACTATTGCCGTCTTTATCTCGTACATCAATAGTATTTTGAACATAATTAATCATCTTCGAGTATTCTTCAAAGGAGGCTGTCATCATCTTCACTCGACAAAAATGCTGAGAGAGTGTTCCAATTACGTCTGGAGTTATTGTATCACCCTCTGAATAATACTGTACAACACTCGTCACATTTGGATTGCTACGAACATCGTCTACACCTTCTATTGTACTAATTTGTCCTGTATTGAGAGGTATAGTTAGACTTCCCACGAAATGGCCATGCATATAGGGATCTATTTTCTTCATCTCTACATCAGTAGCCATAGGGCCACCAAGGGCATAGCGTATCATCATTTGAACATCATTATACCCGCAAGAAGCCTCAAGCATTGAATATATAAGGCCTCCACTCAAACGCAAACCCATCTCATGGAAATATATTTGGTTGTCGTCTTGATCGACCAAAGCCTGCATAAAGAAAGTTCCGTTTGACAACCCGATGGACTGAAACATGGAAATTACATTCGGATTTATGTCACGAATATATGTATCTGTTAACTTTGAAGGAAAGATAGCAGCAGAGCTAATATGTGCTTTACCATCAAATTCATCCACAGTATACCTATCACATAATGCAGACAAAACAATCTCTCCATTGTTGGCTATATACCTACAACCAAAGCCATAGTCACTGGTCACACACTTTTCTACGATAAACCGGCCAGAGTCAGAAAAAGAAAGTGCGTATGGTATTGCCTTTCGCAGTTCATCTTCATTTTTACAAATTGAAAGTCCTTTAGAACTATAAGAATCTGCTGGCTTTACTACCACAGGATATTTAATTTTTGCCAGTTCGTCAGGTTTTATCTCTGATGACACCTCATACTCAGGTATAACAGGGACATTAAATCTCCTGCATAATTCCTTAAATGAGGCTTTGTCCTGGCAAATATCCCATTGTTTTTGTGTGGCATAGAAGGGTAATCCCGATGCTTCACAAACACGCATCACTTGCTGAAGGTTAAACTCTGATGGGCCTGTAAAAACACCATCTATGCTTTTTTCTCTAATCAAGGCAACAAGAGCATCTATGTCTGTCGTACTAACTATTACGCTCTCATCGGCTATTTCTTTCGACTTATTTGTTTCATCCCAGTCTGCCACAATGGTATAGACACCCATACGTTTAGCCTGTACAACGATGTCTTTGGCAGAAGAGCCACCAAGAATCAACAATCTTTTACCTTCTGTTTTAAAGGTATTATCATTCATAGTATAACTATTTTGGAGAGATAATAGCTTCTGGATAGTATTCATCAATAACTCTCTTCACCAAGGCCACTTGCTTGGCACGTTTCTTGGCATCGGCCTCTGTAGTGTCCCAACTATGGGTAGCGGCAACACTTCCACCAGTCTTCAAATAAATCGGCGCAGCAACTCGAATGAATTCAGGAACCTCATAATGACGGATAAAGCCACCTGTTGACTTCGGGTTTTCTGTGTGAATATCAATGGGAATATCGATAGCAGCACGGATGGCACTTAACATCTGCAACTGAATATCACGTACAGGATTAAATGAATTAGCTCCAACCTGCTCCAACAACTTAGCAGAACAAGGATTGCCATGACCTGTGTGAGCAGACACTTTGAATTTAACATCAGCAGGCAAGAAACCATCCTTACGCATCTGATTCATTAACCAAAGCTGACCCTCATCATAGACCATAAATGAACGAACACCCAACTTTACTGCACGGCGGATATCTTCAACAGCACGTACAATCTGCTCCTGACCACGCAGACGATACCCCATACGTACACCTTCTGGAGTATTAACCGAAGCGCTCGTATCAATAGTGGCACGAGGGCCAGTAGCCAGCAAAAGTTCAACATTCCATTTCTGAGCATACTCCAACATCTGTTCTATCTCACTATCTAATAGCCGCATGATTCCTTGTGTCTGAGTAACTCGATGAATCTGAATACCATATCCATCCAACGCTTCCAATAGTGCCTTCATCGCGCCAGGCCCTTGGATGCCAGGAACTTCAAATCGATACTGTCCACCATCCTCAAAGCGCTTCTCAGATGTAGGCAACGTGTAAAGATCGCCAGTTGGCATACCTATGCGATTTAAATAATCTCTTGTCTCCTTCATATTTTCACCTAAATCTTATATTTTTTGTCAGATTGATAAATCAAATATCCACTGCGATCGCCACTACATTCGACACGTCGCAGTTCTTCGTTGTTAATTTCGGCTTCTAGGATCTCCGGATAGTCGCACCAATGCTCTATAATAGGTTTCAAGTATTGAGTCTCCTCTGAGAGGAAATAGACACCTGAATAATGTTGCTCTATAATCTTCGGCTCATGAAAATCACCAAGAGACACCTCAATGACTCCCTTAAGAAAATCATAGCCAGTGGAAAGCTGTACCAGATTTGATCCTATGAAATCTCCGCCCATACGGGCACCAATCTCTATAACTTTAATATCACCATCCTCCGTAATCTTCAATTCCGAATGACCCGCACCATATTGAATATGAAGAGCATCAAGTGCATTCAATACAATCTTACATACTTGTTCCTTGATATCATCTGGAAGAGATGAGGGCTGATGATGCTCCAGTTCTACAAAAAAAGGAGCGCCTGTTGTAACCTTATCGGTAATCTGAAGAATATAATGTTTTCCCTCGAAAGAGATTGATTCGACACTAATTTCTTTTCCTGTGACAAATTCCTCTATAATTGCCTTATGTTCAAACGATTCTTTTTGTGCTCTGACAATAGCTTCTTCTAATTGAACAGGATCAAGAACCTTTTCAACACCCCTGCTCCCTGAGCGGTCTGTCGGTTTTACTATAAGGGGAAATCTGAAGCCAGATATCTGATAATGATTGGCATCTTCTACTAAAGTAAACTTTGGAGAAGGTACATCATTTTCCAAGAAGCACTGACGCATCTTATATTTATTCGTAGTAACCTCTGAATAGTCATCGGGATTTGAAAGCAACCCCATACGAGATGCTACATAATTCACAGTCACTACAGCTGTATCTGAAGCTATGGTTGTAATGCCATCAATACCTATTTCTTGGCATTTCTTCAATATTTCATCCTTTTCAACAATTGAAATAGGATAGAAGAAGTCAGCAACATCCGCACAAACTGCACCTTCACGCCAAGCAAAGCAATGGGTTTCTATCCCCATTTCTTTTGCTTTCTTCACCAAAGGCAGTTGAAGATAGCTGGCTCCTATTATTGCAAGTTTCTTTATTATCTTCATCTATGGATTTTGTTCCTTATCAATAAATTAACCTTCATCTTTGTCTGCTTATCCAAGAATGTATATGAAGACAAAGCAACTATAACCACAATCAATACCGATTTGATAATAGAATCAGAAATTGTGTTATCCAAATAATAAACAGGGATTGCAGATAATAAATAACAGACTCCAAGCTTGGCAAATGCTTCAAAGGTCCCTATGTCGGCATATATCCCCATTCTTTCACGAGCCATGATTGTAGGGGGGGGGAACTTGGTAATAGCAACAAATGTTGTCAGTATTGACACGTGAAAACCCAAACACAAGCGGTGAAACGATCTGGCGGAATGACGAGTTTGTTATTATTCGGAATTAAGTACTACTTTTGGAGAAATAAGCAGGGTTTTATCTGAAATAGTCCGTACTTTCTTCTAGTTAGTATATTCTCTTTTTATCCCCCACTTCTCACACTTTCCGCACCTAATTCGGGTGCGGAAAGTGTGAGAAGTGGGGGATAAAATCCAAGTATTATAACTATATACAAATACTAAGGTCTGTAATCTTCAACTCAATCCTAATAAGGGTTTGAGCTGATCTTCTTTGTGGAGGGCCCAGGCGGTTGTAATAAGAGTTGCGAGGAAGAGGAAAACAAGGACAATCTGGGCACGGTGAGGATGATCCTTACGCAAAGGTACCGTGGCACTTTGGAGGGTGGTAAACGCTGGCGTTACCTCCTGAACTCTGGCCTTGGCATCGATGACTTGGGCATTGAGGGCATTGTAGTTATTGTACTGCAACTGCATATCATTTTCCAAATCGCTCTGTTTCTGCATGGCAGACAACAGTATCATACTCTGATGGGAATCCATATAATCGACGTATAACTGGCGAGCACGCTCATAGGCTTTTTTGGCCTGCTTCTGCAAAGACTCAATGTAAGCCAAATCGTGACGCGCCTTATTGGTGCGGTATTTGGTTAAGAAGTCTTGCAGACGGGTCTTCACCGTATCTGCCATCATCGCCGCAATACGGGGGTCCTGGTCGGTAACCTCTATCATAATAACATTTGTCTTCTTATCGACGGAACAGACAACATTTTTTGCAATAGCCTTTGTAACGCCCTCCTGCTCCTTGGTAAGCTCGAAAGTATTGACAGGCTCCTCCTCTGCCTTCTCACGCTTCATCAGACCGAAGAAGCCCGACCACCAGGGGCGCTTCTGTTCGTTCATGAGGTAGTCGTAATAGGTCATGGGAGCCTTATCGTCTTTACGCTGCACCTTGACATCGAAGAGCGAGGTCTTGAAGTCGACCGAGTTCATCAAATCCGGATAAAGCATCGGAGTAATAGCGTCGCCAGCAGCATTTCCTCCGCCGATATTGACACCAAAGCTACTAGCGAGAGCGGCCAACCCACTACCACTGCCACCTTTGCCGCCCATCTCGGGGGCGAGGGTTACCACGCATTTGTAGTAGTTGGGCAAAGACAATGTGTAAATACACATGATGATGAAGGTCACAGGAAGAACTTTATAATAAAGTTTTCTGTGCTTCAGTATTGCTTTCCAAATTGCTACAAAATCAATTGATGATTCTTCTGATTGATTTTCAATTATGTTTTTGTTTTCTTCCATTTAAGAAAAGTATATTTTGCAGGAGGTTCCTGCAGATTCTCATTATTTCTTTCGATTACCCAACCCTCTTAGCCAAGAGGGCTTCGAAGCATCAAAGGTTCGGTTTGGGAAGTTTTTAGAAGGTCTTGATGAGGTTGGTGACGGTGGCGATCATGGTTACCATGGTAGCGAGTGAGGTGCCGATGTTGGTGAACATGCCTATGTTCTCAGCTGCAGAACGGGTCTTGTTGGGGATGATAATCTCGCAACCGGGTTCTACCTTACCCTTGCTGGCCTTAGAGACCTTACCATTCTGGTAGAGGATGAAGGCCTTTGAACGCTTAGCACCATTGCCATAGCCTCCTGCCTCGTTGACATACCACTTGTAGGACTTGCCACTGGTGTAGGCCACGGTGTTGGGGTACATGACGTTACCATTGATCTTAACGGTACCTGAGTACTCGGGAACAACGAGTCTGTCGCCCTCACGGAGGATGACATCATAGTCGGAGCCGGGATTGGCCAGCGCCTTGTCGAGCTCGATACCGACATAGTAAACGGAATCCTGACTGACCTTCTTGGAGTCAAGGCCTGAGCCTCCCTGCATCTCGACCATCTTGAGCAGACGGTTGAGGCGGAACTTCTCATCCTCGTTCAGAGGGCGCTCGATGCGGGCACCACGTATATAGGCCTCGTCGGTAACACCACCTGCTGCCTTGATAACATCGCTGAGGCGCTGGTTCTTCTGAGAGAGTGTGTAGGTACCGGCAAACATGACCTCACCCTCGACTGAGATGTTGCGCTGGGGAACGAAGCCCGGGCTGCGACGTACATAGACCTCATCGTAGGGCTGGAGGGTGAAGTTATCACCACCACTGATGATAAGACCGTCTTTCAGGGTGAAGCTATAGGTATGGGCAATCTCCTTGGAGTCGTGAACACGACGGGGATCGATGATGCGACGAGAAACGTCGACCTTAGCCATTGAGGCTGCATCGGTGAGGCCACCTGCCTGGATGATGAAGTCCTCGATGGTCTCGTTATCTGCGTACTCGTAAGTGCCTGGGAACTGCACCTCGCCATGGATGGTGATGGTGCGCTGGTTCATCTTGTCCTGCTGGACAGAGATGGTGAGCACATCCTCGTTCTCGAGGGGGATATCAGCGACTGTGCCGTTCATGATGCCTTCGACATCGACTGAGAGGACACGCCATGTGCGGTCGGACTTCATGCGATGGAGCACGGCACGAGACGTGAAGGCTTCTTCGGTGAGGCCGCCGGCATTCTCGATAAGAGAACGGACGGTGGTGGTGCTGCCACCAAGGTCGTACTGACCCGGATGATAAACGGCACCTCTTACCTCAACAGTGTTCTCATAACGACGAAGGATGGTGTCGACTGTGACTGAGTCGCCATCGACCAACTTGAAGTCGGCCATCTCGAACTCGGGGATATTATAGGCTGAGAACTTATCGCCAGATATGCGATTGAGGCGAACGGCTTTCTGATAAGCACCTGTAGAGAAGCCTCCTGAGTACTTCAACAGGGTGGCTACGCTCTCATTCTTCTTCATCTCATAGGCCATGGGGCGCTTGACATTACCGGCGATGTCGACAATGCAATCGTAAGGACCAACCATGATGACATCGTTATCGGCCAGACGGACATTGCCCGTGAGCTTGCCATTGAGGATATAGTCGTAGATATCGACCGAGGTGATCTGACGGCCACCACGGAAGACCTTGATGTTACGCAGGGTACCGAGGGAGTTGACACCACCAGCCATATACAGGGCATGGAACACTGAGGCGAAGGCGCTGAGGGTGTAGGTACCAGGAGCCATGACCTCACCCATCACGTTGACTGAGATGGTGCGGGTCTGACCGACTGTCATGCGAATCTCGGAACTGCTGTAACGCTGACCGAGCACACGACGGATCTTGGCATTGGCTGCATCGACTGAGAGGCCACCGATGTGAATGGGGCCATAGCCTGTAACCATGATGGTGCCATCGGGAGAGACCTCGAGCTGCTCTGACTTCTGGGAAGCGCCATAGACATCGACGAACACCTTATCGCCAGGACCGACGATGTAGGTGGCGGGGGTAGCGATGTTCATGTTGGGCTCGAAGGAAAGGGCCTTCTGGTTGAAAATGTCACGACCGAAGACTGCCTTGCCATGGATGGTGTTGCTGCCACTGGCGATATGAACCTTGGCACGCTCTGCATTCTCCGTACCCGCAGAAGTGGCTTTGACAATCTGCGTATAGAGGGCGTTGCCTGCCGAGTCGGTACGGATGGAACCGTTGTTGTCACGCAGACGGCTGTCGGCTACCAGCACATCGGCATCGGAGCCTGAAGAGCGGGAAGAACGTCCGCCATTAAGTGTTTCGTACTGAGAGCGTATACGCTGCAACTGCTGCATCGTTACGCCACGCTGCATGAGACGTGTGGCAATCTGGGCCTGAGAAGCGCCAGACTTCATCTCACGCTGTACATACTGCATCACCTGGGTGTCGCTCATCTGGGCGTGGGATGCCACTGCACTCAGAAGGAGCGTACATGCTAAAAGAAACTTTTTCATATCGTAAAATTTTTGTTTATTTTCAGTGAATAAAGACACAAAAGGGGGACACCGTTACTGGCGAACAGACGGTCGTAGTAATAATATCCAACTTGAACGATGTTCGTATTGCACTGGCTTTCAGCGACATTACTCAATCGAAGCCGCAGCTCAGAAACCCGAGCCGGACTTATAACGGCTGCAAAGATACCAAAAAGTCCCGAAACAGCCAAATTGTTTCGGGACTTATTTCGTTTTTATACAATTTTAATAGACAAACACCTGAAAATCCTTGATAGAACCAGGGGCGCCTTGTTCGGCACGAGGGAGGTAGTCGAGGGCGGAAACGGTCTGCTCGCTACCAAGATCGATGACTATCAAATGAGGCAGGGCGGCTGCCTTGGCTGTACGCCAGTAGGTGGACTCCTGAAGGTCGAAAACCTTATCGGCTGTGAAGTTACCACGAAGGATATCCTCGCTGTCAGCATATTTCACCACCCATGGCTCACGAGAGAGGCGGTTGCCCTCAGCATCGCGGATGTAGAGCTCGGCGATGGAAGCATCGGAGCCTCCTGCATGGGTAGAGCTGACTTGAACAGCCACGAACCGTCCTTTTACAGGCGCATTCAAACGAACAGTCTGCCAGCCATTGCCCGGGGCAAACTGAGCGACAACCGCCGGTGTGGCAGAGTTGAGATCGGGCTTATCGCCCGGGTTGTTATGTGTACGAGATTTTTCGATATTCAGTTTATCGAGCTCGGGGGCGTTGACACTGTGGAGACAAGGATACAGGGAGACAGGGAGTTCAAGTGTTTTCGATTTTTTCGACTTACGTACTTTCGCCTTCATAGCCTTGGCTATAGAGGGAGCATAGGCTTGGAGAGAGGGGCCTACGACGTCGAGAACGACGACTTCGTTTCTACCTTTCTTAAGCCAGCAACCCGGCACATAGAGTGTCTGCTGAGGACCAATAGACCAGAAACGACCTATGGCATGACCATTGACATAGACCTGACCCTTACCCCACTGTTCCATATTAAGGAAGGTGTCGCCCACTTTACGAAGGTTGAAATAGCCACGATAATAGCCAGAGCCCTTGAAGAGGGGTTTCGACCCGGCAGACTCTGAGGCTGCCTGAAGGGCACGGAGGGCTGTCTGGTAGTCGTCGGGAATCGTCAGGATGTTCCACTTCCTGAGGTTCCAGGTGAGCTCATGGCCATCCTGCTCTGACGTAAGGGTGACACTCTCGGTGATACCCTTATAATCCTTGATGGCACGACCGAAATTAATGCGTCCCATAGCCTCAACGAGGATCTTGAGTTCCTGGCCTTTCTTAACGGCAGGGATGCGCAGACTCTTCTCATTACGCACCCGATCGATCTTACCGACATAGGTAGTATCGACAAACACCTGGGCAAAGTCGTGGCAATCGCTGAGGGTGAGCACACTCTCGGTGGTTATCTCGGGCAAGGTGGTGACGTAGAGCATAGAGCCCCAGCCCTGGTTCATCTCTTCCATGGTAAGAAGGGGACTATCCATCACCAGACTGTCGGCACCAAGGATGATGTCGGCACGCTCGGTGAGCTCGAAGGAGGGTATGCTGATCATCATGGCAGGAGGCGCAGGCTGGGCAGGAAGGGGCGTCTTGCTATATTTCTGCATGGTCTTGCGCAACTGGAAGTACTTGTCGGTGGCACCACCATACTCATTGATGGGCGCATCGTAGTCGTAGGAGGTGACATCGGGCGCGAAACCAGGGGAATTGGCACCCGCCCAATGACCGAAGGAGGTGCCTCCATGGGTCATATAGAGGGAGAAGCTGATATTCTTGGACAGCATCTCGTCGATACCTTCGACCATATCCTTGGCAGGACGTGTCTCGTGATTAGCTCCCCACTTATCGAACCAGCCACTCCAGAACTCTGAACACATCAACGGGGCATCGGGGCGCAGCTCTTTCAGGCGCTTGAACTGCGCGTCGATGTTTGCACCTGTACCGAAGTTCATGGTCCATACAAGGTCGTCGAGACCGTTCTTCTCGAAGTTTGAAGCCCAGTCGCACTGGAAAAGCGCCAGCTTTTCACCATAGATGCCACGCAAACAATCGCGGATTTCTGAGATATAGGGTTTGTCTTCGCCGTAAGAGCCGTACTCGTTTTCGACCTGAACCATGATGATGGGACCGCCATTCTGGATGGTGAGGGGGGCCAGCTGCTCGCCTACCTTCTTTTCAAAAAGGCGCACACGTTCCATGAAATAGGGATCCTGCTCGCGCAGACGGATATCCTTCTTCTTCAGGAGCCACCAAGGCAGGCCGCCCATCTCCCACTCTGCACAGACATAAGGACCGGGGCGCACAATGACATACATGCCATTCTGCTGTGCCAGGCGACAGAATTCTGCCACGTCGTTGTTTTCGGAGAAATCGAACTGGCCCTCACGGGGTTCATGGATATTCCAGAACACATAGATGCATAGGGTGTTCATGCCTAACGACTTGCACATCTGGATGCGATGATCCCAGTAAGGACGGGGAATGCGGGGATAATGCACCTCGGCCGCCTTTACCACGAAAGGCTTGCCATTGAGCAGGAATGTGTTCTTGCCCACCGTAAAGTCGGCTGCATGAAGCAACAATGGGAATACGACGAGAAACGCCGCTAATAGTAGTCTCACCTTTTTCATTTTGTCTCTTTTCTTTGATTTGTGGTTGCAAAGATAGGAAAAAAGTAAAAAAGTAAAAAAGCAAAAGAGGAAATTTAAGAATTATTTCGTATATTTGCCCTCAGAATCAACAATTACAAACAGATATGAAAATCAAAAGCATTTATCTAAACGCGGTAAAACGGGTTCTACCTTTTTACCTTCTTATCTTTCTGCCCTTCAGCATGAAGGCTGAAGACGGTCATCAGCTGTGGCTGAGATATCAACCCGTGAACAAGGCTAAGGTTACCGGGCCTGAGTGTATCGCTGCTCAGGAGTTGAGGACGTATTATCAGGGCGAGGAGGTCAGGCTCGTCGTCGACCCGACGATGCAGGAGGATGCATATAGCATAAAAGGTGAGAAGGTGAAAGAGATCTCGGCAAAGAACGAGATCGGACTGCTGTATGGTGCGTATGAGTTATTAAGGAGACAGGGAGACAGGGAAACAGGGAAACTGGACATTACCAGTAAGCCTTTCTATAAATTAAGAATACTGAACCACTGGGATAATCTGAACGGGACGATTGAGAGAGGGTATGCCGGACTGAGCATCTTCTGGCAAGGGAAACCTGGAGGGAAGGCCTTCCACGGACATACCATCTTCGTAGAAGACCCTAACCATGCGCCCGACCTTGACCTCATCAAGGAATATGCACGTGCTAACGCCTCTATCGGTATCAACGGTACCGTACTGAACAACGTGAACGCATCGCCCAAAATGCTGTCGGCTGAGTATATCAATAAGGTTAAGGTGTATGCTGACGTGTTGAGACCTTATGGCATTAAGGTGTATCTGTCGGTGAACTTTGCCTCGCCCATGTCGATTCCCGCCAAGGGATTCAACGGGGGGAAGCCCGTGAAGACCGCAGACCCGCTGAATGCTCAGGTGAAGGCGTGGTGGAAAGCCAAGGCCAAGGAGATATACCAGCAGATTCCTGACTTCGGCGGTTTCCTGGTAAAGGCGAACTCGGAAGGGCAGCCCGGCCCCTTCGACTATAAGCGCACACATGCTGACGGCGCTAACACGCTGGCTGATGCCGTGAAGCCATACGGGGGCATCATCATGTGGAGAAGTTTTGTGTATGGCGCTGCACATAAAGGAGAGGATCGTGTGAAACAGGCTGTATCGGAGTTCATAGACTTGGATGGCAAGTTCCGCGACAACGTGATCCTGCAGTCGAAGAACGGTCCGCTGGACTTCCAGCCTCGTGAGCCATACGCGCCTATCTTTGACAATATCCACCAGACAAAACAGATGGCTGAGCTCCAGATTACACAGGAGTATCTGGGACAGTCGCGCCATCTGGTATATCTGGCACCTATGTGGCGTGAGTTCTTCGGGTTTGTGGAGCCATCAAGACTCGTCGGCATTGCCGGTGTGGCAAACATCGGACTTGACAGGAACTGGTGTGGCCACCATTTCTCACAAGCCAACTGGTATGCGTTCGGCAGACTAGCATGGGACCCTTATCTTACAAGTGAGGATATAGCCACAGAGTGGCTGGGAGCCACCTTTGGAGACAGGGAGACAGGAGTACAGGCCCAATTGCTGAGCGTGATGCTTCGCTCACGTGAGGCATGCGTGGACTATATGATGCCTATCGGACTGCACCATATCTTCGCCTTCGATGAGCACTATGGACCTGAGCCTGACGGATTCAACGCACACATGCCATTGGAGTGGTGTCCTGTATATTATCACAGGGCAAACAGTGACAGTATCGGATTCGACCGCACACACACCGGATCGAACGCCACTGCTCAATACAGAGAGCCGTACTGCAGTATCTATGACAATATCAACACGTGTCCTGAGCGTTATCTGCTGTGGTTCCATCGTGTGCCTTGGACTTACCGTCTGAAGAGCGGTCGCACTGTTTATGAAGAGATGGAATATCGCTACGCTCGCGGTGTAGATGAGGTGGAGGACTTCATCCGCATCTGGAATGAGGCGAAGCCGTTTGTTGACGAACAGCGTTGGAAGGAGGTTGATGACAGGTTGCAGCATCAGCTTGAGAATGCAAAGCTTTGGAAGAAAACGTGCCTTGATTACTTTGGCAGTTTGGCTTTAAAGAAATAGTTTTCCCAAGGGGAGTCCTCGAGACTCCCCTTTTTTCATTATGTTCATTTTCTTTCGTCACCGAAAGAAAACAGAACCAAAAGAAAGGTGCGAAAACGTCCTGGCTCAGAGGCCGGCTGTCTGATTTTCCAAATCACTCAATGAACTCGCTTCGCTCAAACAGCATTTCGTATTTCGTTGCTCAGATTGCGTTCCGCAATCAGAGACTCAATAACGATTCAGAAAATCCTACATCCTCTAAAGACCTCTTCGTGCGGAATGTTTTCGAAGAAACATGAAGCACGAGTGCGGCGCTCGGCTTTGCCGCTTGGCTTGTCCAAGAATGTTTTCGAGGATTTATCCGAGGCAACGACGAGCGTTTAGCGTAGTCGGCTAAACCACGCCAGACCTTTCTTAAGACTCGCTTCGCTCATATAAGCGACCAGAGGTCGAGCGGATGGTCTGAGCGTACATTAATGAAAGAGCGACAGGAGGAGCGGTTAAGTCTCTTGCCAAAGATTGGCGAGAGATTTAGAGAGTGGTCTGAAGCCCTCTCTTATGGTAAGAGAGGGTTGGGTGAGTTGAGACGTGCAGGGCTTGGCCCTGCTAGACTTTATTCTCCGTCAGGGGAGGGAGTGGGGTGGAGGGTGTTCTCGTGGGTCTCTTCGAAGACGACGTCTTTGAGGAGATACTTCGCCACGACGTACTTCTGCTTCACGGAACCGTCACGACGCTTCTCCTGACCGACGACGACTCGGGTGGTCTCGGGCTGGAACAGGATGCGGCGGTTGGTGATGGTGGCTGCACTGCAGTCCTCTGCCTTGGTGACGCCGATGCTGGAGAAACCGACCTTGAAGATGCCGATGCCCTTCAGGCGTACCTTCTGACCCATTTCGAAGAAGTGCTTCAGGGCGTCGCCCAGCTCCAGGAGTGTGGCCATGATGTCACTCTTCTTGATCGAACACTGCTGCTGGATGTAGTCGGCAATCGCGTCGGTCTCGATGAAGTTCTCGTCGTAGACGGCTGTTGCGAAGAACTTGCCGTAGGCGGCATTCAGTGCGTTGTTGTTTTGGGCTTTGATAAATTTCTGTGCCATGATGAAAAATGAATTTAGTTAAACATAAGCTTTGTCAAGGTCTGCGCCAGAGGAACGTCACCTGTAGGTCGTCGGGATATCGTCTGTGAGCTATCCGGATAGTCTCTACGCCTCATGGAGATAGCATCTGTACCCCTATGGAGACGTCATCCGTACCCCTATGGAGATTATCTCCGTCACCCGTGGATCCTATTCGCGTGACCTGTGGAGACTGTCTCCGTCTGCCTTGGGAGGCATTTCCTTCCGACTCGCTCGCCTTTCCGTTTGCAAAGGTACGACGCTCCCGAGGGGCGTTGGCGGGTTATGGCGCGTTAGCGTGGAAAAAAGTCAGAAATCATGTGGAATTTCCGTTATCCGTACCCATTTCCCCTCGAAGAACGTGTTCATCTGAAGCTCACGGATCAGATGCCTGTAGAGCGGCGACTTGTCGGTGACCTGCTGGTCCTGCAGCTCCTGCGGCAGGTCGATGCAGTAGTCCTCGCAGATATATTTCACCGCCTTGGGCGGCAGCAGTCGGGCGTTGGGCAGTACCCCCATGGCGTCGAGGATATGTCGGCGTGACGCCAGATAACGGCAGAAGGTTCTCGAGGAGACGCCAGCCAGTCGGGCCAGCTCTTTCTTGCTGATGAAGCGATGTTTGTCGTAGTAATTAACCATGAAACTGATATTTTAGTTATACCATGAGGTCAAGGGAGTCTGGCATCCAGAAGGAAGTCGGCGAGGTCGATCTTCGCCGCCTTCTGGGCCGGGGAGGCATGCTGCTCCAGGATAGGACTGACACGGATGGGCGGCGAGCCCTCCCAGAACACCGAGTCCATCACCTCCCTGGCGATGTCGCTCCACGACCTGAACGTCTTGCCGTCGGGGTCGGTGTCGGGGAAGAGCACGACCTTGCGCCCTCTGAGCGGGCGCAGCTTGTCGGGCTGCAGTTCGCCCAGTCCGCCTGTCGCCAGCCAGATGTACTGCGGATAGTGCTCCGACAGGATGACTGCCGTCTTCTCAGCCTCTACGATGGCCACGTCGCCACTCGCCGACCTTAGCAGATGCAGGCCGAAGAGGCAGTGTGTGCCCTGGTGCCTGCTGTGGTCGCGGTACTTCCGTTCCAGGAAGGTGTGAACCCAGGTGGGGGTGCGCTCCTTATCCCGGTGACAGTCGGTGCGGTAGTACATCACCTTGCCGTCGTGCGCTCTCCCCTCGTGGTCTATCTGCCAGAAGATGACGTCGCCCTGTCTCGTGGCCCCGAGGAGATAGCGGCAGGTGGCGTTCACCATCTGCAGGAACGAGAGATAGCCGTTGCCGACCACCGCCTTGCAGAACTGACTGTTGACCGACAGGCTCTTCTGAACGATAGAGGCGGGATGGTAGAGCGTAAACGACTCGCGGTAGAGCTGTTCCCGGATGGCCTTGAACGAACAGGTCGGTAGCCCCCGTAGAGCACCCCTCATACTATAGCCCTCCCTCCTTATAGAGGGGAGGGCATGTATAGAGGGGGGTAGCTCATCTCGGGGGCATGATGATGACGATGCGGTGGTGGCGGTCGTAGGTCTTCTTGACGATTCCTTTGCTTTCTGCATCTTCGAAAACTTTGTAGTAGTACTGTTTCTGCTTGATGTTGCTCAGCTGTTGCACGGCGTTCTTCAGGTCGTCGTAGCCCATCACCGACCTGCCTGCCATGGCATCGGCGAACAGCTTCGTCAGGTTCCATTCCCAGCCCTGTTCCGACTGGGGGCTGTCGATGAGGTAGTTGGGGTTGAAGGCTTCTGTCTTGTCCGTATTTTTCGCCATAAACTGTCCCCTCTCGTTCCTGGGCTGGGTGTCGGGTCTCTTGGCTGCGTAGGGGATGCCCTTGTCGTTCACCTGGTAGTACATCCGCTCGTCGAGGCTCGTCTTCCTTGAGGTTGACAGCTCTACCGACATTGTCGAGGTCCCGAAGACCTTCTCACAGACAAACACCTCATACGACTTCTGGAGTATCACCGTGCCGAGCCATCCCCTGAGGTTGCTTTTCTCACCAGTACGGTTCAGGTGGATGATGGTGGTGATGTTGCAGTTGTAGTCGTCGGCCAGTTGTAATAAATGTTCTATCAGCTCGATGGCCTTCGGACCGTCGTTGATGTCGGGCAGCAGGTCGGCAATACCGTCGATGATGACGATGTCGGGGCGGTAGGTCCTGATGGCCACCTGCAGCTCCTCCTGACGCTCCTGCCATGTGAACGCCCTGACGTTGAACACGAAGAACTGCCGGTCGAGATCCTGACCTTTCGCCATCTGGAAGACCCTGTTGGCGAGGATGTGCTTGGTGGTCTGCTTGCTCTCTTCGGTGTCATACCACATCACTTTGAGCGGCTGCTCTGCGACACGTTCCAGTTCGAGCATCCTCCGGTTGTCCTCAGCCGTGTTGGCGCCACAGGCCATGAGCATCGAGGATAAGAAGGTCTTCCCGCCTTTGGCAGGGCCCGTGATGCTGGTCAGGTCTTTCCTCGGAAAACAGGGTCTCCCGAAGAATCTCATCATAAACTCCTCCGTGGGCAGGTTGCTCTCAGAGGTGATGCGGCAACTGTCGAGCTTCAAGAGCTCGGGTGTGATCTCCGAGGCCTCGCCGGCATGGGCGAGTTCCTCCAAAACAAGTGAATCTGTTTCTCTCATGAAAGTAGGTGGATTCTGGGTTTAAGCATTTTCTGTTTCATCTGTAGTCTTCTTGTCGTTGCTAAACAGCAGGAAGTCGTACTCTGCCGATTTGTCGACGATGGTGTGGTAAATGTCCTTCATCATCTTTTCAAACTCCGACTCCGTCATGTTCAGACACATGGCGTAGAAGAGTATGATTAACTGCGGGGCTTTCATACTGGCAATGCCGCTTTCGGTTAATTTACCACGATTGATGTGACAGGTGTTGCTGATTCTCGTCAAACGACCTCTTTCATGTCTCATACACATGAAAATAATACTAAAGATTTTTTCGATAAATTTTTTTTTCATAATTATATTTTTAGTTTCGTGTGCCCATCACTGAATGGGCCTGCAAAATTACGATTATTTTTCCGAATAACGGTTAGTACATGTAATAACGAAAATAATAACTTTAAGAATTATTTTAGATAAATTAATAAAACTCTTGGTGAGTTTCATCAAAAAAGCACTAATTTTGCCACCAAATTTGAGAATATGAATAAAAGAATATATCTGTGCTTGGCCCACATGAGTGAGTCGGGTATGGAAAAAAAATATATTCAAGAGGCTTTTGACACTAACTGGGTGGTTCCCCTTGGACCGAATGTCAACGGCTTCGAGAAAGACTTGGAAACGTTTGTTTCTCTGAACGATAAGGGAGAAAAGACGAACAGCAAACGTGTGGTGGCGCTGAGTGCAGGAACAGCTGCCGTGCATCTGGCATTGATTGCCTGCGGCGTTGGTCCTGGCGATGAGGTGCTGGTGCAGAGCTTTACTTTCTGTGCGTCGTCGCATCCCGTCACCTACCTCGGTGCAACACCGGTGTTCGTAGACTCAGAGAAAGATACCTGGAACATGGACCCCGACCTGCTCGAGGAGGCCATCAAAGACAGAATCGCCAAGACCGGAAAGACGCCGAAGGCCATCGTGCCCGTGGCACTCTATGGCATGCCCTATCAGATAGACCGTATCATGGAGATTGCCAGTCGCTACGATATCCCCGTGATAGAGGATGCCGCAGAGGGTTTCGGCTCTCGTTATAAGGGGCAGGCGCTGGGTACGTTCGGCAGGTATGGTGTGCTGTCGTTCAACGGCAATAAGATGATTACCACCTCTGGTGGCGGTGCGCTGATCACCCCTGATGACGATGCGTGGCGCGAGGTGATGATGTATGCTACCCAATACCGTGAGAGCTACCCTTATTATCAGCATGAGAAGATCGGATACAACTACCGTATGAGTAATATATGCGCAGGTATCGGGCGCGGCCAGATGACGGTGGCTAATGACCATATCGCCCATCATCAGCATGTGCAGAAGCTCTACGAGGAGCTGTTGGCCGGTGTCTCTGGCGTCACCGTCCATTCCCAGCCCGCTAACGGTGATTACGACTCCAACTACTGGCTCTGCACCATCACGCTCGATGCGTCGCTGCGTGTGAAGGGGCAGGAACAGGCCTATAAGACCGTCGTGACCGGTGCTGTGGGCGGTGCGGCAGGTGTCACTCATGCAGCGTCAGCAGCTGTTACAGACTGTCAGCCCAACGACAATGTAGAGGCCATGCGCGTGGCGCTCGACCAGACAGGCGTCGAAGTCCGTCCTGTGTGGAAACCCATGCACAAACAGCCTGTCTATAAGGATGCTCCGGCTTATGTCAACGGTGTCAGCGAGGCTATCTTCAAGGTCGGTCTGTGTCTCCCTGCGGGACCGTATGTCACCGATGAGGATGTCCGCTACATCGTCGATATTATCAAGGGGAGTATTTTGTAAATATCATACTTATTCGTACCTTTGACCTTCTAGAAAAGGTCGAAATTAGGCTGCATCGAGAAAAAACCCAAATAATATTTGGTTTTCTGCTCGATTTGCACTAATTTTGCAGGCAAAAATAGAAAACGATTATATGTTAAACGGAAAAACAGTTTTGATTACGGGAGGTACAGGCTCCTTTGGTAATAAATTCGTTGAAACAATCCTGAGAGATTATCCTAACGTGAAGAAAATCATTATCTTCTCACGTGGGGAGTTGAAGCAATATAACATGAGGCAGAAGTATCCGGCAAAGGACTATCCGATGCTGCGCTTCCTGATTGGTGACGTTCGTGATGGCGAGCGCCTGAAGACCGCCTGCGACGGCGTGGATGTGATTATCCATGCCGCAGCCATCAAACAGGTGGATACTGCCGAGTACAATCCCCGTGAATGTATCAAGACCAACGTGAACGGTGCCGTCAATGTGATTAACGCTGCGATAGAGTGCGGCGTGAAGGACATCGTCGCCTTGTCAACAGATAAGGCCTGTGCACCCAACAGCCTTTATGGTGCTACCAAACTGACATCGGACAAGCTATTCATTGCTGCCAATAACATCAAGGGCTCACGCGACATCCGCTTCTCGGTGGTTCGCTACGGTAACGTGATGGGCAGCCGCGGTTCGGTGATTCCTTTCTTCATCAAACTGCGCGATGAGGGTGCAACGGAGCTTCCTATCACCGATCCGCGTATGACACGTTTCAACATCTCTCTGCAGGAGGGTGTCGATCTGGTGATGTGGGCACTTGGACACCATGTGGGTGGTGAACTGTTCATCCCAAAGATCCCTTCTTATAGAATCACCGACGTGGCCACTGCCATCGCACCGAACCTGAAGCAGGTAGAGGTGGGTATCCGTCCGGGTGAGAAGCTGCACGAGGAGATGATCACCAAGACAGATGCGATGAACACCATCGATATCGGTAAGTATTATGCGATTCTCCCTTCTGTCGCCTTCAACCATACGACAGAGGAGTATCTTGAACATCACAAAGGAACATGGGTTCCCAAGGATTTCTATTACAGTTCTGATCATAACGAGGATTGGGAGACCGTTGAGACGCTCCGCGCAAAATTCAAGAAGATTATACCTGGCTTCGAAGTAAAGTAGGTCAATCTCCCGACAGACTATGGAATTCCTAAAGAAAATCGTCAACTGGTATTTCCGGAAGAACTCCCTGCCGTATTGGTGCATCTTCCTCATCGACGGTGTGATACTGATGCTCTCGGGTCTTTTCAGCTATTGGATGTTTGCCAACTGGGCTGACCTGTCGCAGCAGATCAATGGTGTGTTCTGTAGTCTGATGGTCTATGTGCTGCTGAGTGTCGTAGGCACGCGCGTGTTCCATACTTATGCGGGTATCGTCCGCTATTCGTCGTTTATCGACCTGCAGCGTGTGGCCTATGCCAACACGCTGTCGCTGGTATTGTCCGTCGGCGTCCATTTCCTGATGTATGATGCGCCCAAGCCGCTCTTCGTGCCGCTGCATGTGCGTCACCTGTTGGTGATGTTCCTGCTTGCCACCCTCCTGATGTGGGCTGTGAGAGTACTGGTGAAGTCGCTTTACGACCTGACGACGTTCGACGTGCGGGCCACCAAGGCGCTGATATTCGGTGTGACCTCGGATGCTGTCGGAATGGCCAAGAATATCCGCAGTCAGCGGCCCAGGCGATTCGCCGTGAAAGGCTTCATCACCACGACATCCCGCTATAAGCACAACCGACTGCTGGGAGAGTGCGTGTACAGTCTTGAGGAGGATATGCGCGAGATTGTCCATGCGAACGATATCGGGGCTGTACTGGTGCCGCCCCAGCGTGCTGATGTGTTCCGTGAGAACCAGGAGCTGCAGAACGTCCTGATAGGTATGGGCGTCAGTATCTATATGGCGCAGGGTACCAAGGAGATACGTTCCGATGGCGGTCTGCTGTCGGACGACGACTACGAGGGCTATCAGTTGAAAGAGGTGTCGGTAGAGGACCTGTTGCCCCGCGATGAGATCAGGGTGGATATGGCCTCGGTCGGTGAACTGTTGTGCGGTAAGCGCATCCTGATTACGGGTGCCGCCGGCAGCATCGGTTCGGAGATGGTGCGCCAGATAGCGGTATATAAGCCTGCTGCCATGATGCTGATCGACCAGGCGGAGACCCCCGAGCACGACATCCGTCTGATGATGAAACGGGAGTTCCCTGACATCAAGGCAGAGACCTTGGTGACGAACATCTGTCACCGTTCGCGCATGGAGCAGGTGTTTGAGACCTTCAAGCCCCACTATGTGTTCCATGCCGCTGCCTATAAGCATGTGCCTATGATGGAGAACAACCCCAGCGAGGCCGTGCTCAATAATATCTATGGAACGAAGGTGATTGCCGACCTGAGCGTGAAGTCGGGTGTGAAGAAGTTCGTGATGATATCGACGGATAAGGCCGTGAACCCCACGAACGTGATGGGCTGTTCGAAGCGTATCTGTGAGATCTATGTCCAGGCGCTCGACCGTATGCTGAAAATCGAGCAGCTGAAGCAGAAGCCCTCCTCTTCGTCGAAGAAACAGCATTACTACACGCAGTTCGTGACCACACGTTTCGGTAATGTGCTGGGCTCGAACGGTTCGGTGATACCCCTGTTCAGAGAGCAGATCAGAAACGGCGGTCCTGTGACGGTGACCGACGAGCGTATCGTGCGTTATTTCATGCTTATCCCCGAGGCCTGTAAGCTGGTGCTCGAGGCCGGCACCAAGGGTAACGGCGGTGAGATTTTCGTGTTCGACATGGGCCGTCCGGTGAAGATTGCCGATCTGGCAGCGAGAATGATCAAACTCTCGGGAGCCAAGAACGTAGAGATCAAATACACGGGTCTGCGCGACGGTGAGAAACTTTATGAGGAGATGCTCAACGACAAGGAGAAGACAAAGCCTACCTTCCATGAGAAGATACGTATCGCCAAGGTGCGTGAGTATGACTATGAACAGGTAGCGAAGGATATTGACGAACTGATTGAGATCTCGAAGCAGTATGATGACATCGCGACGGTTCGTAAGATGAAAGAGATTGTACCAGAATACAAGAGCGAGAACTCGCCTAAATACGAGAAACTGGATAAAGAGAAACAATAAAAAATCCCCGCCAATCGGCGGGGATTTTTTATTTACAACATTACAACAGATTGTCCTGTTCGATGTCCTTGAAATATTTGTAGGTGCTGACCTTGAGTTCGTCGGCAGCTTCCTCGTCGCTGACGATGATACCATGCTCGTGCATCTGAAGGGCAGAGATGGTCCACATGTGGTTGACAGCTCCCTCTACGGCAGCCTGCATGGCGCGGGCCTTACCATGACCGTTCACCAGGATCATCACCTCGCGGGCATCCATCACGGTACCTACACCGACTGTCAGGGCGTGGGCAGGCACGTTCTCGGGCTTGCCGCCGAAGAAACGGCTGTTGGCGATGCGGGTGTCGGTGGTGAGGGTCTTCATGCGGGTTCTTGAACGCAGCGAAGAGCCTGGCTCGTTGAATGCGATATGACCGTCGGGACCGATACCGCCGATGAACAGGTCGATGCCGCCGGCTTCCTTGATCATCTCCTCATAATGCTTGCACTCTGCCATGAGGTCGGGCGCATTACCGTTGAGGATGTGGATGTTCTCCTTCGGGCAGTCGATATGATCGAAGAGGTTGCGGGCCATGAAAGCGTGGTAGCTCTCAGGATGAGCCTCGGGAAGACCTACATATTCGTCCATGTTGAAGGTGATGACGTTCTTGAAAGAAACCTTACCGGCACGGTTGGCCTCGACGAGAGCATTATACATGCCGACGGGAGAAGAACCCGTGGGAAGGCCGAGTACGAATTTGTGGTCGGGGGTGGGGTTGAAACTGTTGATACGTTCGATGACGTGGTTAGCAGCCCACTGTGACATTTTCTGATAGTCACTCTGAATGATTACTCTCATAATGAAATTGTTTTTGGTTATTTATGATTTTGGCTACAAAAATACAATGAAATATTCTTTTTAGGCACAGATTAACACGGATTAACACGGAAATTTTTCAAACGAGCGGAGAAAACGCTATCTTTGCAGAAAAATGGAGACATGGAGACAAGGAGACATGTAGACAGGACATTACTCCATAGGCAGAACTCCCGCTATACATATGTCTTGAACTCCTTGAACTCCTTGTTTACATGTGTACTTGAAGAATGAAAGAATTTGTAATATCAGAAGCGAAGGCGGAGACTGCGGTATTGGTAGGTCTGATTACCAAGGAGCAGGACGAAGCCAAGACCAAGGAATATCTCGACGAACTGGAGTTCCTGGCGGACACGGCCGGCGCTGTGACCGTGAAGCGCTTTACCCAGAAGGTCGGCGGACCCAGTCAGACAACGTATGTGGGCAGTGGTAAGCTGCTCGAGATCAAGGAATATATCAAACAGTGTCAGGACGCCTACGACGAATGGCTGGACGCTCAGGATGCCTCGCTCTTTGCCGAGGGACTGCTCGACGAGAGCAACGCGCCCCAGCCCGTGGGTATGGTGATCTTCGACGATGAGTTGAGCGCCAAGCAGATACGTAACATAGAGAAAGAGCTGCAGGTGAAGATCCTCGACCGTACATCCCTGATCCTCGACATCTTCGCCATGCGTGCCCAGACGGCAGAGGCTAAGGCGCAGGTGGAGCTCGCCCAGCATCGTTATATGCTGCCCCGACTGCAGCGCCTGTGGACCCACCTGGAGCGTCAGGGCGGCGGCTCAGGTAGTGGTGGCGGAAAAGGTTCCGTAGGTCTTCGCGGTCCTGGTGAGACCCAGCTGGAGCTCGACCGTCGTATCATCCTGCAGCGTATCACCCTGCTGAAGCAGCGACTGGCTGAGATCGACAAGCAGAAGACCACCCAGCGCAAGAACCGCGGTCGACTGATCCGTGTGGCACTGGTGGGCTATACTAACGTGGGTAAGAGTACCACGATGAACCTGTTGGCTAAGAGTGAGGTGTTTGCAGAGAACAAGCTCTTCGCTACGCTCGATACCACCGTCCGTAAGATGACCATCGACAACCTGCCCTTCCTGTTGGCAGACACCGTAGGATTCATCCGTAAGTTGCCCTCCGACCTGGTGGAGTCGTTCAAGTCGACCCTCGACGAGGTGCGCGAGGCCGACCTGCTGGTGCATGTGGTGGACATCTCGCATCCCGACTTCGAGGAGCAGATTCATGTGGTGGAGGAGACTCTGCAGGAGCTGGGCTGTGCCGACAAGCCTGTCATACTGGTGTTCAACAAGATCGACGCCTATACCTGGACGCCGAAGGAGGAGGACGACCTGACGCCCATGACGAAGGAGAACCTGACACTTGAGGATCTTGAGAAAACGTGGATGGGAAAGTTAGGGAGACAGGGAGACAAGGAGACAAGTAGTGCAGGACATTACCTGGAGTGCCTGTTTATAAGCGCCAAGCAGAAAGAGAACATCGACCAGTTGCGCGAGGTGCTCTACAAACGTGTCCGTGAGTTGCACGTACAGAAATATCCGTATAATGACTTTTTATACCAAGATTATGAATAACTATAGACACTTAACCCCGACAGAGATTGAAATCCTGGAGAAGAACGTCTGCTGGTCAGAAGATTGGCAGCGCGTGATGGTTGACGAAGACTTCAAACCCTATAATTTCCACCGTGTGATCTTCTATGGCGACATCCGACTGGGCGCCTTCAATAAGATGGTGGAGGTGAGCAAAGGGTTCGTGAAGCACTCGGGCATCAACGATGCCACGCTGCGAAACGTCACCGTGGGCAACGACTGTCTGATAGAGAAAGTAGGAAACTATATCAACAACTATACCATCGGTAACGACTGTTACATCTCGAACATCTGTACGCTCGAGACCACCGACGACGCCACATACGGCGAGGGCAGTGTGATCTCAGTGCTCAACGAGATGGGCGATGGCAATGTGACCATCTTCCGTGAGCTGAACAGTCAGGTGGCCTGGCTGATGGTGAAGCATGAGCGCGACAAGGAACTGAGGCAGCGTCTGCATCAGATGATTGAAGACGAGTTGCGGGTGTCGCGTCCTGACCGTGGCTATATCGGAAACAACGTGAAGATCATCAACGCCAAGGATATCACTAACACCATCATCAAGGGCGACTGTGAGATCAGTGGCGCTGCCCGTCTGAGTGAGTGTACGGTGATGAGCTCGACCGATGCCCCTGTGTTCATCGGTACGGGTGTCATCTGCGAGAACTCGATTATCTGCGACGGCTGCTCGATCAACAACTCGGTGAAGATGCAGGACTGCTTTGTGGGTGAGGCCTGTCAGATTACCAACGGTTTCACAGCCGAGGCCAGCCTGTTCTTTGCCAACTCGTTCATGGCCAATGGTGAGGCATGTGCCGCCTTCTGCGGACCGTTCTCTGCCTCTCACCACAAGAGCTCGCTGCTGATTGGCGGTGAGTTCTCGTTCTATAACGCCGGCTCGAACACCAACTTCTCGAACCATGCCTATAAGATGGGACCGCTGCACTACGGTACCCTGGAGCGTGGCACGAAGACGGCCTCTGGCTCGTATGTGCTGATGCCCGCCACCATCGGTGCCTTCTCTGTCTGCTTCGGTAAGCTGATGCACCATCCTGACACCCGTAACCTGCCGTTCTCTTATCTGATGGCGTATGGCGACGAGTGCTACCTGGTGCCGGGACGTAACATCACCACCGTGGGCCTCTATCGTGACATCAAGAAATGGCCCAAGCGCGACAAGCGTTCCAAGTTGTCGCGTAAGAGTATCATTAACTTCGACTGGCTCTCGCCCTTCACTGTGGGAGAGATCATGGAGGGTATCAAGATCCTGAAAGCCCTGCGTGAGGCGTCGGGAGATAATGTGTCGACCTACAACTTCCACGAGTACGTGATCAACGCCTCGTCGTTGCGCAAGGGACAGAAATACTACGATATCGCCCTGCGTATCTATATGGGTGCTGTGCTGAAGCGTGCCCAGAAGGAAGGTTATATCGGTGTGCCTGAGAGTACGGTAGGGCAGGGCAAGTGGATTGACATGAGCGGTCTGCTGCTGCCCGAGAGTGAGGAACAGCGGCTGATCGACGACATCAAGACGGGGGCCATCGATAACATCCAGCAAGTGCTCGACCGCTTTGCCGACATCAACAACAACTACAGTGACTACCGTTGGGCATGGAGCTACCAGATGATTCTGGACTATTACCATCTCGATGAACTTGACGCCGCTGCCTGTGAGCGTATCCGTGAAGACTATGTGAGAGCCCGTCGTGCCTGGATTGCAGAGATCCGCAAGGATGCAGAGAAGGAATATCAGATGGGTGACGTGGACAAGGATGTGCTCGATGAGTTCGTAGAAAAATTAGACCACGAGATTGACTACGAGAACTAATCTTTGTGATGAAAAAAAGGAATTTGTTATATCAAAACAACTTTATCGAAGTGCAACAAGTATTGGTGCCAACATAGCTGAGAGTACATATGCTCAGAGTGATGCCGATTTTGTGCACAAGTTAAAGTTATCTCTTAAAGAAGCAAGCGAGAGTAAAGTACAATCATTAATATAATTAATAAAATTGAAGCAAAATGAAGAATATTAAGTGCTTAGTTTTTATACTTTTTTACCTTTTTGCCTTTTTACCTTTACAGGTTCAGGCTAAGGATTACAAGTATGAGACCGTAAACGGAGACCTTATGAAGGCAAGAATCTACACCTTGGACAATGGACTGAAGGTGTACCTGTCTGTAAACAAAGAGAAACCACGTATCCAGACTTATATCGCCGTGCGAACGGGTTCGAAGAACGACCCCGCAGAGACAACAGGTCTGGCTCACTATCTGGAGCACCTGATGTTCAAGGGTACCAAACAGTTCGGTACCAACAACTACGAGGCAGAGAAGCCTTTGCTCGATGAGATTGAACAGCGTTATGAGGCATATCGCAAGCTGACCGATCCCGAGGCCCGTAAGCAGGCCTACCACGAGATTGACTCCGTGAGTCAGGTGGCTGCTCAGTACTTCATCCCCAATGAGTACGACAAGCTGATGGCGACCATCGGTTCTGAGGGCTCGAACGCCTATACCTCGAACGATGTGACCTGTTATATGGAGAACATCCCCGCCAACGAGGTGGACAACTGGGCCAAGATCCAGGGCGACCGTTTCCAGAACATGATCATCCGTGGTTTCCACACGGAGCTCGAGGCGGTGTACGAGGAGTATAATATCGGACTGACCAGTGATCAGCGTAAGCTGTACTACACCATCAGTAAGATGCTGTGGCCAAACCATCCTTACGGTACACAGACCACTATCGGTACGCAGGACCACCTGAAGAATCCTTCGATTACGAATATCAAGAACTACTTTGATAAGTGGTACCGTCCCAACAACGTGGCCATCTGTATGGCTGGTGATCTGGATCCCGAGAAGACCATCGCCATCATCGACAAGTATTTCGGCGGTTGGAAGCCCGGTGCCGACGTCAAGCAGCCGACATTCGCACCACTGACACCGCTGACACAGCCCAAGGATTCCACTGTGGTAGGACAAGAGGCTGAGCGCGTATGGGTGGCTTGGCGTGCCAAGGAGGCCAGCAGTCTGCAGTCTGATACACTGTCTCTGTTGACGAGCGTGCTGAGCAACGGTCGTGCCGGACTGTTCGACCTCGCCTTGAACCAGACGATGAAGTTGCAGAGTGCAAGTGCTGATCTGGAGGCGATGCGCGATCATAGTGCTTTCATAGTAATGGGTACACCTAAGCAGGGACAGGGGCTGGAAGAGGTGCGCAGTCTGATGCTGGGCGAGATCGACAAGCTGAAGAAAGGCGACTTCCCCGACAACCTGTTGCCAAGCATCATCAACAACTACAAGCGTAGCTATAACCAGTTGTTGGAGGACAACCGAGGACGTGCTAATATGTTTGTAGACGCCTTTATCCAGGAGGTGGACTGGAAAGAAGCGGTAGAGGCTATCGACCGCGTATCGAAGATTAGCAAACCGGAGCTGGTGGCCTTTGCCAATCAGTTCTTCACTGACGGCTATGTGACCGTGTTCAAGAAGCAGGGCACAGACAGTTTGCAGAAGAAGATCGACAAGCCTGCCATCACGCCGATTCCCACCAACCGCGACCAGGTGAGTCAGTTCGTGAAGGACATCCAGAACACAGAGGTGGAGCCTATCCTGCCTCAGTTCGTGGACTTCAAGAAAGATCTGACCGTGGGTAAGGTAGGTAAGAACCTGCCGATGTACTATATCAAGAACACTACGAACGGACTGTTTAACCTGACGTTCTACTATGACTTCGGTCAGAGTGCCGATAAGCGCTATGATGTAGCGTCTGATTATATCAGACTGTTGGGTACTGACAAACTGAGTGCCGCAGAACTGCGCCAGAAATTCTATGAGCTGGCGTGCGACTGGTCGTTGAATGTGGGTACCGAGAATATCACCGTGAATCTGTTTGGCTTGAACGAGAACATGCCTGCCGCACTGGCACTGCTCGAGGACCTGTTTAAGAATGTAAAGGTCGATAAGGCTGCCTACGACCAGATGGTGGACCTGACCTTGAAGAGTCGTGACGATGCCAAGAAGAGTCAGCAGAGCTATTTCTCATATCTGTATAACTATGCTGCCTTCGGTGAGCATAATGCCTATCGCGACCTGGTGAGCGAGCAGCAGTTGAAGGAAACCGATCCGCAGGTGTTCGTCGATCTGCTGAAGACCCTGAGCAATTACGATCATAAGGTGGTGTACTATGGTCCGCTGAGTGAGAAAGAGGCTACTACCGCTATTGGCAAGGCACACCAGACAGCCAAGAAGTTGGCTGCTGTGCCTGAGAACAAGCCTTACCTGAACCAGCTCGCTACCGAGAACGAGGTGCTGATCGCACCTTACGATGCCAAGAACATCTATATGCGTATGTACCACAACGAGGGTCGTACCTGGAATCCTGAAGAGGCCGCTGTACAGGAAGTGTTCAACGAGTACTTCGGTAGTGGTATGAATGGTATCGTGTTCCAGGAGATGCGTGAGGCCCGTGGACTGGCTTACAATGCCTATGCCTATTATGTCCTGCCCGACAGGAAAGACCGTACGGAGTTCTTTATGACCCATATCATCACCCAGAACGATAAGATGAACGACTGTATCGCACACTTTAATGAGATCCTGAACGAGATGCCAGCCAGTGAGGCTGCCTTTAAGATTGCCAAGGAGGCTGTGACCAAGCAGCTGGCCAGCAGTCGCACCACGAAGATCGGTATCTTCAATGCCTATCTCAATGCCCAGCGAATGGGACTCGACTGCAGTCTGAACGAGCTTATCTACAAGCATCTGGATAAGGTGACCCTGCAGGATATCGTGAATTTCGAGAAGGCACAGATGGCCAACAAGCCTTATCGCTATGTCATCCTGGGCGATGAGAAAGAGCTCGACATGGAGGCATTGGGTAAGATCGGTCCTGTGAAGAGACTGACCACAGAAGAAGTGTTCGGGTATTGATTAAAGGTAAAAAGGTAAAAAAGTAAAAAGTAAAGAAGTGAATTCATTTAAATAAACAAATACGATTATGGCTAAGACAGTTGATTTTAAGTATGCCCCCATGTTTCAGGTGGGCGAGGACAAGACGGAGTACCGCTTGTTGACAAAAGAAGGCGTAAGCACGTCAGAGTTTGAAGGAAAGCAGATCGTGAAAGTTACCAAGGAAGCACTGACACTATTGGCCCAGCAGGCTTTCCACGATGTGGAGTTCATGCTGCGTCGTGAGCATAACGAACAGGTGGCTAAGATCCTGACCGATCCTGAGGCCTCTGAGAACGATAAGTATGTAGCCCTGCAGTTCCTGCGCAATGCCGAGGTGGCTTGCAAGGGTATCCTCCCTTTCTGTCAGGACACCGGTACGGCCATCATCCACGGTGAGAAGGGTCAGCAGATATGGACCGGTTTCGAGGATGAGGAGGCACTGAGCCGTGGTGTGTTCAACACCTTCACTCAGGACAACCTGCGCTACTCGCAGAACGCGCCTCTGAACATGTACGACGAGGTGAACACCCGTTGTAACCTGCCTGCACAGATCGATATCGAGGCTACAGAGGGTGCTGAGTACAAGTTCGTGATGGTGGCAAAGGGTGGTGGCTCGGCCAACAAGACCTACTTCTATCCCATGACCAAGGCTACGATCCAGAACGAGGGTACGCTCATCCCCTTCCTCGTAGAGAAGATGAAGTCGTTGGGTACAGCAGCCTGTCCGCCATACCACATCGCATTCGTAATCGGTGGTACCTCAGCAGAGAAGAACCTGCTCACTGTGAAGCTGGCTTCAATCAAGTACTACGACGGACTGCCCACCACAGGCGATGAGACCGGTCGTGCCTTCCGTGATATCGACCTCGAGCAGAAGCTGATCAAGGAGGCACAGAAGATCGGACTCGGTGCACAGTTCGGTGGTAAGTACCTGGCACACGACATCCGTGTGGTTCGTCTGCCCCGTCATGGTGCCAGCTGTCCTATCGGTATGGGCGTATCTTGTTCTGCCGACCGCAATATCAAGGCTAAGATCAATGCCGACGGTATCTGGTTGGAGAAGATGGACAGCAACCCCACAGAGCTGATTCCTGAGGAGCTGCGCAAGCCCGGTGAGGGCGGCAAGGGTATCGAGATCGACCTGAACGAGGGTATCGATGCCGTTCGTAAGGAGCTCTCTAAGTATCCCGTCTCTACCCGTGTGAACCTGAAGGGTACCATCATCGTGGCCCGTGATATCGCTCATGCTAAGCTCAAGGCGCGTCTCGATGCCGGTGAGGGTATGCCCGACTACTTCAAGAAGTACCCCGTACTGTATGCCGGACCTGCCAAGACTCCAGAGGGCTATCCTTGTGGATCGATGGGTCCGACCACCGCTAACCGTATGGACCCGTACGTTGACGAGTTCCAGGCCAACGGTGCTTCGCTCGTGATGATTGCCAAGGGTAACCGCTCAGATGTTGTTACCGAGGCTTGTAAGAAGCACGGCGGTTTCTATCTCGGTACCATCGGTGGCGTAGCCGCAGTTCTCTCACAGAGCTCTATCAAGAGCATTGAGTGCGTAGAGTACCCCGAGTTGGGTATGGAGGCTGTCTGGAAGATCGAGGTCGAGGACTTCCCCGCATTTATCCTGGTTGACGACAAGGGTAATGACTTCTTCAAGACCCTGAAACCATGGACACCTTGTAAAAGGTAAAAAGGGGAAAAGAGGAAAATAAGGTCAAAAGGTATGAAGGTGAGAAAGTATATAAATATGGTAGAAATAAAACGGATCTCTATATCAAGGGGTTTGTTATTGTCTGTTTTACTTTTTTACCTTTTTACCTTTTTACCTTTAAATGCCAGTGCACAGCGGCGTATGCCTTGTACCTCAGTCTCCCAAGGAGCACTTACACGTGGCACCTATTATGCCCTGCCTGAGCCCATCACTAAATGGGATTCCCATCGTGTCTATCGTCAGCCCGTGGTGCTCATCGCCTTCAAGGACATGAATTTCAGCATGTCCGATCCTGTAACCTATTACAATCGCCTGCTGAACGAAGAAGGCTTTAACGAAGGAGTGGGTAAGGGCTGTGTGGCCGATTATTTCCGTGAGCAGTCTGGAGGTCTTCTCAATCTTCAGTTTGATGTCTATGGTCCTTTTCAGGTCGACACCATTGCAAAGGGAAAAGGAAGTTCTAATGATGGAAAATATCCCATGATGAAAGCTATGGAACAACTTTGTGTTTCTTGTGACGCAGACTTCTCTGTCTATGACTGGGATGGTGACGGCGAGGTGAATCAGGTGGTGTTTATCGCCGCAGGATATTCTGGCAATGACAATACGGGTTATATCTGGCCTAACACATACTCCTGCGGATTCAAGGCTCCTGGCGGACTGGGTATCGGCATGTACTCTATCAGTTGCGAGAAGTGGAAAAATGATAGACTGTGTGGCATTGGCACCATCTGCCATGAGTTTGCCCACAGTCTGGGACTGCCCGATATTTATCCTGCTAATGTTTATGGAGGCGTATTCTCCGTGGTTGACGAGTGGGATTTGATGGATGGTGGCAACTATACCAACTATGGCTGGTGTCCGCCGAACTTCTCTGCCATGGAGAAGATGTTCCTGGGCTGGTCGAGTCCTATTGAACTGACGACAGCCACCACCATCACAGGTATGAAACCCGTGAGTGAGGGAGGGGAGACCTATCTTATCCGTAATTCGGGCTATGAGAATGAGTTCTACCTATTGGAAAATAGACGTCAAACAGGTTGGGACTATGCTGCGCCTGGCAACGGGCTGCTCATCTTCCATGTCGACTATAACTATGGTATGTGGCTCAACAACATCGTCAACACCTCGATGGAGCATTTCTGCTATGACCTCTTCCATGCTGATAACAAAGATTATCTGATCTGGGATCCAGATAACAATGGCAAAGATCCGAATAAGTGGACTATGACAGACCGCATGCGCAATAGCTATCTCTCGACTTCGGCATATCCCTATACCGACCCGGTGTCGTTGGTGGTGAATGCCAGTCTGACGGACGATTCGGAGCCTGCCGCTACGCTGTTTAATGACAATGCCGACGGGGAGCTGTTCATGCAGAAAGCGATTACCAATATCCGTGTGGCCAGTGACGGCAGTGTGTCGTTCGACTTCATGCAAGTGCCATCAGGGATAGAGCCCGTCCCAGCGCTCTCAGATGGTGAGGGAGAATGGTACGACCTCCAAGGGCGAAGGTTGTCTGGTAAGCCTACGCATAAGGGTGTGTTCATCCATAACAGAAAAAAGGTTGCTCTATAATCAGAGCAACCTTTTTTCTTAATTTCTAAACACCAATCCTTCTCCAAACTCATCGATGATGATCGGTTTGGTGCGATCGACCTCATCTGCTAAGAGCTTCTTCGACAGGTCGTTGAGCACGTACTGCTGGATGGCGCGCTTTACGGGACGTGCGCCATAGTCGGGATCATAGCCCTGTTCAGCCAGGTATTTGATGGCCTGAGGCGTACACTCCAGCGTGATGCCCTGAGGTGCCAGCATGTCCGTTACCTTCTTCATCTGCAGGCATACCACATCGCCAATCTGCTCCTTGGTGAGCGGCGTAAAGGTGATGATCTCATCGATACGGTTGAGGAACTCCGGTCGCATGGTGGCCCTGAGCTGCTCACGTGTAGCGTTCGAGGTCATGATGATGATGGTGTTCTTGAAGTTGGCCGTACGACCCTTATTGTCGGTCAGTCGGCCGTCGTCCAACACCTGCAAGAGGATGTTGAACACGTCGGGATGAGCCTTCTCTATCTCGTCGAACAAGACTACCGAGTATGGCTTACGGCGTACAGCCTCAGTGAGCTGGCCACCCTCGTCGTAACCCACGTATCCCGGAGGTGCACCAATCAAACGACTCACGCTGTATTTCTCCTGATACTCACTCATGTCGATACGCGTCATCATCGTCTCGTCGTTAAACAGGTAGTCGGCCAGTGTCTTGGCGAGCTCCGTCTTACCGACACCCGTCGTACCGAGGAAGATAAACGAGGCGATCGGTCGCTTGGGGTCCTGCAGGCCGGCACGAGAACGGCGTACAGCATCGCTGACAGCTGTGATCGCCTCCTCCTGACCAATGACACGCTTATGCAGTTCCTCCTCCAGGTGAAGCAGTTTTTCACGTTCACTCTGCATCATACGTGTCACAGGGATGCCCGTCCAGCGGCTCACCACCTCTGCGATATCATCGGCAGTCACCTCCTCGCGCACCAGTGAATCGCCATTCTGTGCTGTTGCCAGTTGTGACTGGATGGCCTTGATGTCATCCTCGAGTGCCTTCAGTTTCGAGTAGCGTATCTCAGCGACGCGGCCATAGTCGCCCTCGCGCTCAGCACGCTCAGCCTCGAGTTTCAGGTTCTCCATCTCCTGCTTGTCCTGCTGGATCTTGTTGATGAGCTGGCGCTCACCCTCCCACTTCGCACGGAACTGCGTCTCCTGTTCACGGAGCTCAGCAATATCTTTATCCAGTTGAGCTATCTTCTGGGTGTCGCCCTCGCGCTTGATGGCTTCGCGCTCAATCTCCAGCTGAGCCAGTCGGCGGGTGATCTCGTCGAGTTCCTCAGGTACGGAGTCGCGCTCCATGCGCAGTTTGGCGGCAGCCTCGTCCATCAGGTCGATGGCCTTGTCGGGCAGGAATCGTTCGCTGATATAACGCTCAGACAGTTGGACGGCAGCGATACATGCATCATCCTGAATACGTACCTTATGGTGGTTCTCGTAACGCTCCTTCAAGCCACGCAGGATAGAGATGGCCGACAGTTCGTCGGGCTCATCCACCATGACCGTCTGGAATCGGCGTTCCAAGGCCTTATCCTTCTCGAAATACTTCTGATATTCGTTCAGGGTGGTAGCACCAATGGCACGCAGTTCACCACGAGCCAAGGCCGGTTTCAGGATGTTGGCTGCATCCATGGCGCCCTCACCACCACCGGCACCTACCAGTGTGTGGATCTCGTCGATGAAGAGGATGATATGTCCTTCAGCCTTCGTCACCTCATTGATGACGCTCTTCAGGCGTTCCTCGAACTCACCCTTGTACTTCGCACCAGCTACCAGAGCACCCATGTCGAGCGAGTAGAGCTGTTTATCCTTCAGGTTCTCGGGCACGTCGCCACGTACGATTCGGCCTGCCAGACCTTCCACGATGGCTGTCTTACCCGTACCAGGTTCGCCAATCAGGATAGGGTTGTTCTTAGTACGTCGTGACAGAATCTGGAGCACACGTCGGATCTCGTCGTCGCGACCGATCACAGGGTCGAGCTTTCCCTGGCGTGCCAGATCCACGAGGTTCTTGGCGTACTTCTCCAACGACTGGTAATTGTCGTCGGCCGATTGTGACTGAACCTTCTGGCCCTGGCGCAGTTCCTGAATGGCTTTTGCCATGTCCTTCTCTGTGCAGCCTGCATCTTTCATGATGCGTGAGGCTGTAGAGTTCACGCCCAGCAGAGCCAGCAGAACGGGTTCTACCGACACGAACTCATCGCCCATCTTCTGGGCTGTCTCCTGCGCGCGCACGAGTACATTATTACTATCATGAGAGAGATAAGGTTGTCCGCCCTGTACCTTTGGCAGGTGTTTGATCTCCTGTTCAACGAGCAGTTCAATCTGCTGGGCGTTCACACCGAGTTTCTGGAAGATGAAGTTCGTGACGTCCTTCGCCTTCTCCAATATACCCTTGAGGATATGTACAGGTTCGATGACCTGCTGGCCGTTGAGTTGGGCGGTGTTCACCGCCTGCTGTACGGCCTCTTGTGCTTTGATTGTAAATTTGTCGAGTGTCATATCTACCTCCTTTTTTATGTTTTTACTTTTTACTTCTCTACCCTTCAATAGTTGTGCCGAGGAAGAGCTTACCGACAATTTGTCGGACTGTTCTGCCGATTTGTCGGATATTTCTCCTTTTCTTTCACCTTTCCCAAGCCCCATGTTCCCGATAACGCCCCTTCGGTATCATAAGCGTTAACGAACAGTAAATAATCGTTGATTTTTAGCTGTTTTCTTGTGTGTTACCGAGAAGTAACATAACTTTGCAGTTACTAAGTGGTAACATATAAATTATTTGCACGATGAAAGATAGGGAAATAACAGAACAGAAGATCCTCGATGCCGTAGGCAGCATGATCGTGACAGACGGTTTCGAGTCGCTCGGCATCAATGCCGTAGCCCAGAAGGCAGGCGTCTCCAAGATGCTGATATACCGCTATTTCGGCGGTATGGACCAGTTGATTGCCAAGTATATCCTGCAGCACGACTATTGGGTGAACACCGAACTGCCCCTTCATGACATCTCAGGGGTAGGGGCGTGTCTGAAGCAGATGTTCCGTGAGCAGATAGCGACATTGCGCAGTGACATGGTGCTGAAGCGGCTGCACCGTTGGGAACTGACTGCCGACAATGAGGTGGTGAGACTGCTCAGGGAACGGAGAGAGACCAACGGCTGTGAGCTGGTTCGTGTGGTCAGCCGACTCACCAAGTCGCCTTGTGCTGAGGTGGCGGCCATGGCCACCCTGCTCTCTGCGGCCATCAGTTACCTGACGCTGATAGAGGAACAGAACAAGGTTTACAACGGTATCGACCTGTGTAGCGACGAGGGTTGGCAGCAGTTGGCGACCGGTATTGATCAGATTATAGATTTATGGGTAAAAAATAAACAACAATGAGAAAAAAAATTTTATTTTTAGTAGTAATGATGACAAGTGTGACAAATCAATTAAACGCGCAGCGCGCTGACCTCCTGTTCATGGTAGAACACGCCATTAAGGCACCCTCAGGCCATAACACCCAGCCGTGGAAGTTCAAGATCAACGAACATAGTGTTGATATCTATCCAGACTATGGCAAGGCCCTACCAGTGGTTGACCCCGACAACCGGGAGCTCTTCGTCAGTCTGGGCTGTGCCACGGAGAACCTCTGCATCGCTGCAACCATCAAGGGCTATCGCTCCGAGGTGAGCGTCGCTGCCGATGGCTTGATACATATCGACTTGCAGCGCGACACCACCATCACCCCATCGCCGTTGTTTCCGCAGATAGCCATGCGGCAGACAAACAGAAATGTGTATGACGGACGGATCATTCCTGTCGACAGCATCTGTGAACTACAGGCGATGGAGAAGGAACCGGCGGTGGGTGTGCGCTTCTTCAGGAACGGTAGTCATGAGTTCAACATGATAGCCGACCTGATCTTGGCAGGCAACAGTCGGCAGATGGATGATGAGCACTTCATAGCAGAGCTGAAGCAATGGATGCGCTACAACAAGAAACATGCTGACGGTACGCACGACGGACTGAGCTATGCGGTGTTCGGTGCGCCCAATCTGCCCCGTTTCATCTCGCAGCCTGTCATGGGTATGTTTATCAATGGCAAACAACAGAACAAGGGTGACAGGAAGAAAATCGCTTCTTCGTCGCACCTGGTGCTGTTTACGACAGAAGCCAACACCATTGAACAGTGGGTTGCCCTGGGCAGGACGCTCGAGCGCTATCTGCTGAAGATGACGGCCATGGGTATCGCCATCGGTTATATGAACCAGCCCAACGAGGTAAAGGACCTCGCCCTTACCATGACCTCGTCCCTCGGTCTCGGTTCCCAGTATCCCACTGTGCTCATTCGTATCGGGTATAGCGAGAGGGCACCCTATTCGCAGCGCCGACCTGTTGAGACCGTGCTTCTGCCGTAATTTTTTACAATATCAAGAAATCCATATAAATGTGGATTGTATATTTTAAAGAAAAGTCGTACCTTTGCAGCGCAATTCGAAGAAAACATAAGTTGTAAAGTTGATGAATAAAAAGATTGTTTTCGTGCTTTTAGCACTGGGTGGTCAGCTTTCATTGATGGCCACCCCTTTCTGTAATACAGACACAGAAGAGTTGACCGATTCAAGTAAGGTTATCGACCTTGATGAGGTTGTGGTGGTATCGCAACCCAAGGAGCAGGTGCGTCTGCGCCTTCAGCCAGTTAGTAGTAACGTGTTTGGTAGTGAGCAGTTGCAGCAGTTGCATGTTCACGATTTGAGTCAGTTGTCGCAGTATGTCCCCTCGTTCGTCATGCCAAACTATGGCTCACGCCTCACATCGTCGATGTATGTGCGCGGCATCGGTTCGCGTATAAACAGTCCTGCCGTAGGTATCTACTACGACAATATCCCCCTGATGTCGAAGGCGGCTTTCAACAACCACTTCTATATGTTGGATCGTGTGGATATCCTGCGTGGTCCTCAGGGGTCGCTCTATGGACAGAATACCGAGGGCGGACTGGTGCGTATCTACTCTAAGAACCCGATGAATTATCAGGGTACGGATGTCAGACTCGGTATCGGTACGGGCTTATACAGTAATGTGGAGGTGGCTCACTACCATCGTCCCAGCGACAAACTCGCCTTCAGCGTGGCTGGTTTCTACAGCGGTCTGAAGGGCTTTGTCAACAACCAGAACTTCGATGAGAAGAACGACCTGACCAACGAGGCTGGTGGTAAGCTACGCTTGATTTGGCAGCCTAATAAGCAGTTGAAGTTCGACTGGACTGCCGATTATCAGTACGTCAATCAGAATGGTTTCGGCTATGGCGAGTTCCATCCGTTGGATTATCTGCCCGAGGTCTATAGCAGTTCGTTTGTACCAGCAGATCTGGATGTTAAGGACCCTGCTACTACCATCATGAACGGCTATAAGCGTAACATGTTCACCACAGGATTGAGCATTGGTTACGAGACCGAGAAGCTGCTCTTCACCTCAACCACCAGTTACCAGTATCTGAACGACCTGATGCTGATGGACCAGGACTATATGACACCCGACTATCTGCAGCTTAAGCAAGCTCAGAAGATGAACGCCATCACTCAGGAGTTTGTGCTGCGTTCGCACGATAACAGTAAGTGGCAGCATGCTACTGGTTTGTTCGCTTCATATCAGTGGCTCAACACCAATGCACCAGTACTCTTTGGTGATGCTATCACAGGTCCTATCGGCGATGCTATAGCAAATGCGATGAAGAACTCTATGCTTCAGGGTATGATAGGTCGCTTTATGGGTCAGGGTATGAGCGCTGAGGCTGCTGCGGCTGCTGCCCAGGCCGCTGTCGACAAGATGGGCGTAACCATGACTGCTGAGATGGCTGTACCAGGTGAGTACAAGACTCCAACCTGGAACTTTGCCGCTTTCCATGAGTCTAACATTCTGTTGGGCGACAACTGGAAACTGACACTGGGTTTGCGCTTTAATATAGATAAGGTGAAGATTGACTACGATGCGCTGGCATATATGAACATGACTGGTGGTACAGCTAATGCTACTGCTACCTATCACCTCACATCGCACGTGCAGGACAGTCGCTCAAAGAGCTACACCCAGCTGTTGCCAAAGATCGGGCTTACCTATAGCCTCGACGAGAACATCGGTAATATCTACGCATTGGTATCGAAGGGCTATCGCGCTGGTGGCTACAACTTCCAGATGTTTAGCGATGTGCTTAAGACCGAGTTGAATGCTAACCAGCAGAAGGCTATGCGTGGCGACTACGATGTAGAGCACACTGCTGCCGACTACGATGCTATCAACGAGACCATCGCCTACAAACCCGAGGA
>JAEEGK010001072.1_pt1 | contig 68151 bp, 59 predicted proteins | sample 8958771 | NCBI WGS metagenome assembly JAEEGK01 (sample SAMN16246547, study PRJNA631951) | gut metagenome | biome: gut microbiome; feature: rumen; material: SC-attached | host: Bos | place: Iran: Karaj | collected 2018-10
GCTTGTTTTAAGCGGTTGCAGGGCCAACTCCTGCGATTGACAACCTTGCGTTGTCGGGATGAGGCGACTCGAACGCCCGACCCCTACGTCCCGAACGTAGTGCGCTACCAACTGCGCTACATCCCGATTTGCAATCGATTTCGAAAAATCGACTGCAAAGGTAACACAATTAATCGAGAATGGCGCATCGGGGACTGTTTATTTTTCCGTTTTTAACATTTCGGGTTACTTGTTCCTCTTGATAAACGTGGTATAGACGTCACAGTTGGATACCACAGCACTGGGATGGTTGCCGTTGGCTTTCTCGAACTGCTCCAAGGCGAGCAGAGCCTTGAACTGGTCTGACTGCGGGCGATAGACAATCTCGAAACGGGAGTTCTCTTCGCTCCATACGGACTCATACCACGGGGTGGGGTTGAGATAGAAGTAACAACTGCCGAAGAGGGCTTTTTCCTTCAGTACGGGGTCCTTGGTCTGGCTGGCTTTCTGCAGCAGTTGCTTGGCAATCAGTCCGAAGTTCGCCTCGTTAACCTCCACGGAATCGGTACAACTCTTGCTATAGCGGGTGAGATACCAGCAGTCGCCGGAATAGGATGCCTGTGCATAGCGGATGGCGAGGTCGTAGTAACGCTGGTACTGTGCCTGACCTTTCAGGATGGCAGCCTCTTTCTCCATCGCCAGCATCTCCTTGGCGAAGTCGAGCTTGTAGTTGCTCTTCAGCTTGTGCTTCTCGTTGCTGTATTCTACCTCGTCACTCAGCCACTGACGCGTAATCCACGGTTCGATGGTCCATGTACGGTTGACGGCATAGACGACCTGTGTCTGTTCCGCCATATAGGATACAGGAACCTGCTGCAGCCAGTTGATGGCCTGCTCCCACTGGCAGACACGCAGGTGCTTGGTACCAATCAGTTCATACATTTGTGTAGGACTGATCTTCATCTGGCCCTTCAGATACTCGTCCAGTTCGTTGTCGGAAGGCGACTTCGTATAGGTGAAGAAATCTTCCAGGCGTTCTACTTTCATCGAGTTGATGCGACCTTCAAAGGCATAGTTGGTAGTGACGTTAAGCAGGGCGTTGGTCGTGAAGTCACGTCCGGCATGGTCGTATTTGTCGACAAGCTGTTGGTTGACGGTACGTGTCAGCGCTCCGCTCTTGAAGCCCTCGAAAGGTTCTGCGCCGCCGTTGATCCATTGCAACTCACTGGTTAACCAGGAGTCAAAGGCTTTGTTCAGTGGAGCCACGTCCGACTTGATATAGAAATGGATGACACGGGCACTGGTCTTTGCCCATTCCGTACCGTCCATGTTGAGTGCCTGTTGGATATCATCATAGCCCTGTTTCTTCTGTCCGAAGAGATATTCCAGCCAGCTCTGCGCGGCTTTCCACATGGCGGGGTTGTTGGTCTTGCCCTCTCTCACCACCTGTCCGGCAAACTGGGCCATCTGCAGGGCTTCTTCCTTCTTGATGTCACGAACGAAGAGCTTACCCTCAAGGTCCTGGTCAATGGCCTCCTGAGCGTTATTCACGAAGTCCTGCAGCAGGAAGGGCAGCACACCAGCATTCGGGTCGCGCTGATACTCCTGGCGGATGGCAGTGAACGAACGGCGTTTGTAGAACTGGGTCATCAGACTGTTGTAGTCGCCCATCTCCGCAAACAGTTCTCCTGCTTTTGCGTCCTGCCCCGTCTTATACAGGGCTCCGGCATAGATATTCTTCATCATGTCCTTATAGACTGTCTCAATGAACTGGCTGGCGGTGTTCTCCCAGAACGTGACATTGTCGCGGTTCAGTCCGAGCACCATGTTACAGCGCATATAGAGCAGGGCATGCTGGGAGCGTAGCTTTGACTTGATTTTGCTGAGGGCATAGGCCTGAACGTCACGGAGCGTCTGGTTGCGCTTGGCGAGTTCCTCCTTGGTAGGATACTTCCACGAGTCGTCCCTGACACTGGAGCATACATCAAGGTAGCGTTTCAGGTTCTTGACATAGCTGACCATCAGGGCGTCGTTCTTCTTCTGGGCAGCCTTGATGATTTCGTCGGCATCGAACCAGTAATAGTCCTGGTTGAGTCCAAGATAGGCTTTCCAGTTGTCGCGTGTGATTTTGTCGACACGCTCACTGAATTCATTACTGTCGTACATACGGAACAGGTAGATGTTGTCCGTTCCATACCAGCCACATGCCATTATCGGCAGACTGAGCACGACAAGCAGACTAATGAGAATAGATCTTTTCATAGGTTTCTGGTTTGTATCTGTTAATATTATCTGTTTCTAAATCGTAGGTGAGGATGGCGCGCTTCAGTTCCGGGCGCTCCTTCTCTACGGCATTTTTGACTTTGAGAATTTCCTCTGCGGTAGCGACGTGGTCGATATCCACTCCATGGATGATACGGTGCCAGAGGAAGACGGGATAGGCGGCAGCCAAAGGCAGGTCGTAGCCTTCGAGGTGCCGCAGGTAAGGTGCTACGTCACGCATGTCGAGGATGGGGTTACGCTCCATGAACTTCATGGGGTGGCCTGTGTTATAGAGCATCAGGACACCATAGTCGACGGGCGGCACCTTCATCGACAGCTGGTGCAGGCGGATGGTGGTGGAGAGACGCATGCCATGTGCTTTTGCCTCTTTTCGGACCTCCTCCAGAAACGCATAGTAGTGCATACGGCTCCGTGCCGTATAGTCACAGTCTATCTGTATCTCCTTCACCCCTTTGATATCGTTGGTCTCGTTCATCTGTACGATGCGGTCGACGAGTTTTTTAGCAAGTCCCTCGGGCTTCTGGTGCATGCAGTTCTCCACAATAAAGACGGTCGGTATCAATTCGATATTCTGGGGTAGTGTGTCGCTGAACCGGAGGGTGGCATTAGGCATAGGACCTAGGCTGTCGCTCATGACCACATCGAAATAACGGCAATATACCTTATTGATATGATACTGCTTCAGGAAGGCACGTTCTGTGGAGTCGAGCCGTAAGTCCGTGCGCCAGTAATAGACGGCATTGCCTTCTTCTAACTCGGCTATACCTTTCTGCTTGCTGCATCCTGCCGTCAGCAGGCACAGCAACAGCCCTATCCATATGATGTTTCTTTTAATGCTCAATGTTCAATGGTCAATGTTCAATGATTATAGCAGTTCGGGCAACTGGAAGAGTTTATTACTGTTCGATCCTTTGATGAGAATATATTTGCCGGTTAGCGTCTGGCGGTTAGCGGTTATCGCTTCTTTGACTTCCTCGACGTCTTTGAACTTGCGGAAGTTACATGGGATGTCTTGGAACTCATCACCTACCAGCCATACTTCCTCGAAGTCGGCAGCGGTCAGCATATCGACGACCTTCTGGTGCTCCTCATCGACGACATCACCTAACTCTCCCATCTTTCCGATAATCGCCATCTTATGTGGGACCTCCATCAGTTTGAAGTTGTCGATGGCGGCCTTCATGCTTGTCGGATTGGCATTATAGGCATCCACAACGAGGTGGTTATGCTCCGTAACGGTCATCTGACTGCGGTTGTTCGATGGGATATAGTTGGCTAACGCATGGTTGATCTGCTCAAACGGTACGTTATTGACATAGCCGATGGTAATGGCTGCCAGCATGTTGTCGAGGTTATAGGCTCCGATGAGGTGCGTCTGAACCTCCATCCACTCACTCTGATAGCCAGCCTCATGGTCTTGTTCACGCCAGCGGAACTTGAGGAAGGGGGCGCAACTGACGACTTCGCCATGAATGAGGATGTCGTTCGAGTCGCTCTGGCCATAATAATAGATGTCGGCAAGTCCGTTGGTCATCTTCATCAGGTGTTCGTTGTCACGATTGACGAAGACAGGACACTCATGGTCTCTCAGGAAGTCATACAGTTCTCCTTTCGTTTTGCAGACGCCTTCAAAGGAACCGAAGCCTAGCAGGTGGGCGCGTCCTACGTTGGTGATGAGTCCACTGGTCGGCTCTGCCGTCTCTACCAATGTCTTGATGTCACCAGGATGCGAGGCACCCATCTCTACGACGGCAATGTCGTAATCTTCGTTGAGGCGGAACAGCGTCTTAGGTACTCCTACGTCGTTGTTGAAGTTTCCCTCTGTGGCCATCACGTTATAGCATTCAGAAAGGACGGCACGGATGAGTTCCTTCGTCGTCGTCTTGCCGTTTGTTCCTGTGATGCCAATCACGGGGATGTCGAACTGGCGACGATGTTCCCGTGCCAGGTCTTTGTAGGTTTGCAGACAGTCGTCGACGAGGATAAGGCGTTGCTTTAGACGTTCTGGATTATCTAGATGTTCTAGAACATCTGGCTCATCTATGATGGCATAGGCACACCCCTTTTCGAGGGCTGCCTCTGCGAATTTGTTACCATCAAACGACTCACCTTTCAGTGCCAGGAAGATGCTGTCCTTAGGGCAGTCACGCGAGTCTGTCGTGATGCACGGATGCTGCTGGTAAAGTTTATAGAGTTCCTTAATATCCATTTTTATAGTTTTTATGGCACAAAGGTATAAAATATTTCTCAATTCTTAATTCATAATTCTTAATTTATTTGTATCTTTGCAAAGATTATGGAGTATACACTGAATTGTAACGGTAGGTTGTTGGACCTCAGTACACCACAGGTGATGGGTATCCTGAATGTGACACCCGACTCTTTCTATGCAGAAAGTCGTCAACAGACGGAGAAGGATATTGTTCTGCGTACTCAGCAGATTCTGCAGGAGGGAGCGAGTATCATTGATGTGGGAGCCTGTTCGACGCGTCCTGACAGCGAGCCTGCTACGGAAGCAGAAGAGATGGAGCGCTTGCGTTATGCGCTGGCCATTGTCCGCCGTGAGGCACCGGATGCCATAGTCAGTGTCGACACGTTCCGTCCTGCGGTGGCTCGTATGGCGGTGGAGGAATTTGGTGTAGATATCATCAACGATGTGTCGGAAGGTGCCGATGAAAAGATGTTCCGTACGGTGGCTCGTCTGGGTGTGCCCTATATCCTGATGTCTGTGCAGCCCACCATGCGTGAGATGCTCCTACATTTTGCTCGTGAGGTGGATGAGTTACGTTCCTTGGGACAGAAAGATATTGTCCTCGATCCAGGTTTCGGTTTCGGTAAGACCTTGGAGCAGAATTATGAGGTGATGAACGGGTTGGAGCAGTTGGACATGCTGCATTTGCCGATACTGGTCGGTATCTCCCGCAAATCGATGATATATAAGTTACTGCATACGGAACCTTCAGAAGCCTTGAACGGTACTACTGTACTGAACACGATTGCCTTGATGAAAGGTACCAGTATCTTGCGTGTCCATGATGTCAAAGAGGCGGTGGAAACAGTCATGTTAACCGCTAAATGCCAATCACTAATTGCTAATTGCTAAGGATATGTTTTTTGATTTTGGAATAAAAGATATTATCGATATTGTCCTCGTCGCCCTGATGTTGTATTACACCTATCGGTTGATGAAGGAATCACGTTCTCTGAATGTGTTCATGGGTATCCTGGTCTTTGTGGTACTGTGGCTGATTGTATCACAGGTATTGGAGATGCGCTTGCTGGGATCGATTATGGACAAGCTGGTCAGTGTGGGTGTGATCGGTTTGATTGTCTTGTTCCAAGAGGATATCCGTAAATTCCTGTATAACTTGGGCGCTCATGAACGGATGCGTACCATAACCCGTTTGTTCGGGAAAGGCAAGTCTCATGATAAGGAGGGATTGAAACAGATTATCATGCCCATCGTGATGGCCTGTCTGAATATGAGTAAGCGTAAGGTTGGTGCATTGATTGTCTTGGAACGAAAAATGCCTTTGGACGATATCGTAGCTACTGGTGAACGGATAGACGCCATGATTAGTCAACAGCTGATTGAGAATATCTTTTTCAAGAACTCCCCTTTGCATGACGGAGCGGTGATTATTTCCCAAAAACGAATCAAGGCTGCGGGTTGTATTCTGCCCGTCAGTCATAATCTCGATATTCCCAAGGAACTTGGTCTTCGCCATCGTGCCGCTCTCGGTATTTCCCAGGAATCCGACTGTGTGGCTATCGTGGTGAGTGAGGAGACGGGTGGCATCACTGTCGCCATCAAGTCAGATTTGCAGATTCGTCTGTCAGCAGAGAATTTGGAGAGTATCCTGACCAAGGAAATGATGTAAGTGGGAATGTGAAGCATCTAAAAGTTAAAAAATACCAAGGCGGTAGCAAATTCTTCACTCTTCACTCTTCACTCTTCGCTAAAATTCGTATCTTTGCAGTTCAGTATATGTCTAAGAACTAATTGATAAAAACAAATTATGGATTTATTAAGTCAAATCGTAGCGCGTGCTCAGAGTAACAAGCAGCGCATCGTGCTCCCTGAAGCAGAAGAGGAGCGTACATTGTGTGCAGCCGACAAGGCTTTGGCTGATGGTCTTGCTGACATCATCCTGATTGGTAACCCCGCTAAGGTAGAGGCTCTGGCTAAGGAGAAGGGTCTGACCAATATTGGTAAGGCTACCCTCATCGACCCTGAGAACTATGACAAGAGCGAGGAACTGGCTGAGAAGCTGGCTGAGATTCGCAAGTCGAAGGGTATGACTATTGAGGAAGCTCGCAAGCTCGTTAAGAACCCATTGTATTTGGGTTGTATGATTATCAAGACCGAAGGCGCCGATGGTCAGATCAGTGGTGCATTGTCAACTACTGGTGATACCCTGCGTCCTGCTCTGCAGATCATCAAGTGTCAGCCTGGCATTACCTGCGTCAGCGGTGGTCTGCTGCTCATCTCTAAGCAGAAACAGTATGGTGAGGATGGCGTGCTCGTCGTTGGTGACGTAGCTGTAACGCCTATGCCCGATGCTGCCCAGCTCTCTCAGATTGCTGTCTGCACCGCTCAGACGGCTAAGTCTGTTGCTGGTTTTGCTGACCCCAGAGTGGCTATGCTGAGCTTCTCGACGAAGGGTTCTGCCAAGCATGAGGTTTGTGACAAGGTGATCGAGGCTACCCGTCTGGCCAAGGAGATGGCTCCTGAGCTGAAGATTGACGGTGAGTTGCAGGCTGATGCCGCCCTCGTTCCTGGTGTTGGTGCCAAGAAGGCTCCTGGTTCTGACATCGCCGGTAAGGCCAATGTGCTGGTATTCCCCAACCTCGAGGTAGGTAATATCGGTTATAAGATGGTACAGCGTCTGGGCGATGCTATCGCTATCGGTCCTATCCTTCAGGGTATTGCACGTCCTGTCAATGACCTCTCTCGTGGTTGCTCTATCGATGACATCTACTACATGATTGCCATCACTGCTTGCCAGGCTATGGACGCAAAAAAATAATTGATAATTGATAATTGAAAATTGATAATTATATGAAAATCCTTGTTTTGAATTGCGGTTCATCGTCTATCAAGTACGCACTGTACAACATGGACGACAAGAGTGTGATGACCAGTGGTGGCGCTGAGCGCGTAGGCTTGGACGGTGCCTTTGTGAAGGTGAAACTGGCCAATGGTGAGAAGAAGCAGATTATGCACGACATCCCTGAGCATACTGAGGGTGTGAAGTTCATCTTCTCATTGCTCACCGATCCTGAGATTGGTGTCATCAAGAGTCTCGATGAGATTGACGCCGTAGGTCACCGTATGGTGCATGGTGGCGAGAAGTTCAATAAGTCGGTAGTGCTGACCGACGAGGTGCTGAAAGAGTTCGAGAAGTGCTCCGACCTTGCTCCGCTGCACAACCCCGCTAACCTGAAGGGTGTGAATGCCGTGAAGGAACTGATGCCTGGTCTGCCTCAGGTAGGTGTGTTCGATACCGCCTTCCACCAGACCATGCCTCCCAAGGCCTTTATGTATGCCATCCCTTACGAGCTCTACGAGAAGTACGGCATCCGTCGCTATGGTTTCCACGGAACTAGCCATCGTTATGTATCTGCTCGTGCTTTGGAATTCCTGGGCATGAAAGCCGAGGGAACGAAGATGGTCACCTGTCACGTAGGTAATGGTGGTTCAATCGCTGCTGTCGTTGATGGCAAGTGTATCGATACTTCTATGGGTCTGACTCCGCTGGAGGGTCTTGTCATGGGTACTCGCGCTGGTGATATCGACGGTGGTGCTGTAACATTCATCGAGAAGAAACTCGGTCTGGATGCTGACGGCATGTCGAACCTGCTTAATAAGAAGAGTGGTGTGGCTGGTCTCACTGGTGGTTCCAGCGATATGCGTGACGTAGAGCGTGCTGCCAAGAGCGGTGACGAGCGTGCTAAGCTGGCTCAGGACATGTATTTCTATCGCATCAAGAAGTACATCGGTGCTTATGCTGCCGCTATGGGTGGCCTTGACGTGGTCGTCTTCACTGCTGGTGTTGGCGAGAACCAGACCTCTATGCGTTCTGAAGTCTGCAAGAATATGGAGTTCCTGGGCATCAAGTTCGACGAGTCGAAGAACAATGTCCGTGGCGAGGAAGCCATCATCTCTGCCGACGATTCAAAAGTCAAGGTCGTAGTCATTCCTACTGACGAGGAACTGATGATTGCCACAGACACGATGAATCTGCTATAATCGTCGTCAGATAAAAAAAATCTCCCGCTCAGTCGAGTGGGAGATTTTTTATTCTATTGTCTTGTAAAGCGTCGTTGGATTATGACGACCTTCCATCACATCCAGTATTTCGTCTTCAGTTGATAGGTTGAAGTCACCAGGAATTGTATTTTTCAGTGCGGCAGCAGCCAGTGAGTAGTTCAGTTGCTTCTCCTTGTCATCGGGGAAGATGTTGATGGCGTGCAGCCATCCACCCATAAACGCATCGCCTACGCCAACGGGGTCTATCACATCAGGAATGTCGATGATGGGGGCCTCCAGCAGTTGACCATCCGTCCAAAGCAGCGCAGTCAGTGTGTGATGATTAGAACTGACAATGTTACGCATACCCATCATCCAGTGTCTCACTCGTGGGTACTGGGCATGCAGCTCATCGAACCATTCACCGTATTCCTTCATCTGCATCTGGAAATTGGAGTCGGTAGCTGTGAAGGGTGGTTGCGGATGTTGTGAGAGCCAGTCAAACTCGATGGCATCGCCAAACATCATGTCGCAACGTGATAGCATACGGCTCAATGTCTTGCGTGGTTCAGCACCCTCGTATTGCCAGAGATTCTTGCGGTAGTTGATGTCGAAACAAACGGTGACACCCAGTTCATCTGCGATATCGAGTGCCTCAAAGGTGGCCTCAGCAGCTTGTGGAGAAATAGCTGCTGTAATGCCCGATACATGAAAGTAGGCACAATCCTTTAGGATTTCGCGCCAAGGAATCATGCCTGGCTTCAAATCATAATAGGCAGAACCGGCACGGTCGTAGATGACCTTGGCTGCACGCATGCCGGCAGCGGGTTCAAAATAATACGTGCCGATGCGCTGACCGCCATAGAGGACCTGGCTCGTATTGACCCCTAGCTGAGCTAGGTTCATGGCTCCTGCATGACCTACGGGTGTGTCAGGCAGTCGGGTGATATAGGTGACGTCCTCGCCTTGTGCGGCTAATGATACTGCTACGTTGGCCTCGCTGCCACCATACTTGCTGGTGAACAAGTCGCCCTGCGTCAGTCGCAGTTGTCCAGGTTTAGAGAATCTGAGTAGCAGTTCTCCAAAAGTAACTATCTTTTTCATAACATCTTACTTCTTACATCATACATCTTACATCTCCTACGGCTGACTCTCACCTTCTACATATTCCTCCAGGAACATATGCTCACCATCGAAGACGGCATAGGTAAACTGGCTGATCCAGTCGCCTAGAATCATCAGACGGGTGTGGCGTGCCAATTTGATATCGAGTTCGATATGACGGTGTCCGAAGATGAAATAGTCGATATTCGGATGGTCCTCGATATAGTCTTTGGCGAAAAGCACTAAGTGCTCTTTGTCTTCACCCATATAGTGTACGTCGTCCGTTTCTTTATGTTTGATATAGCTGTGCTTAGCCCAAGTCAGTCCGAAACCGACACCCCAACGGGGATGCAGATTAGAGAAGAGCCATTGGCATACCTTGTTGTGGAAGAGGAAACGGATGAACTTAAACGACTTGTCGGGGTCGCCCATCCCGTCGCCGTGTGCAAGGAAGAACTCCTTACCGTAAATCTCTGTGGTCTCTTCTTTCTTGTGTAGGATGACACCACACTCTTTCTCTAGATAGTCATATGCCCAGATATCGTGATTACCTGTGAAGAAATGTACTTCCACCCCCATATCGGTGAGTTCTGACAACTTACCGAGGAAACGGGTGAAACCCTTAGGAATCACATGTTTGTATTCATACCAGAAATCGAACATGTCTCCCAACAGATAGATGGCTGCTGCTTTCTCCTTGATGGAGTCGAGGAAGCGTACTAACCGTCGCTCCTGCATCCGCTGATGGGGGATGGCAAGTGACCCAAGGTGGGCATCGGAAAGGAAATAGACGTTCTTCATACAATAACCAATAACCGTTAACCAATAACCGTTTAGTCAAAGCCTAGTTCGACTCTGGCTTCCTCGCTCATCATACTCTGGTCCCATGCTGGCTCGAAGACCAGATTGACATTCGCTCCCTTGATTCCGTCGACACTCTCAACCTTCGTGCGTACATCTTCTAATATAAAGTCGGCAGCGGGGCAGTTAGGTGCCGTAAAGGTCATGTCGATATCAACGGAAGCGTCCTCTTGTACATCAATCTTATAGATCATGCCAAGGTCATAGATGTTAACAGGAATCTCTGGGTCATAGACGGTCTTCAACACATCTACAATCCGTTCTTCCAGTTTTGTTTTCTCTTCTTGTGTCATAGCAACTGCAAAGATACAAAATAATTCTTAACTATGCACCATTAACGAAGAACTATTAACTATTTTAATGCCCTCATGGCATTCAGCACTGCCAGTACGGTGACGCCGACATCGGCGAAAACGGCCATCCACATTGTGGCGAGACCGAAGGTGGCCAGGATGAGTACGGCGACTTTGACGCCGATGGCAAACCATACGTTCTGGCGGGCAATAGCCAGGGTGCGGCGTGCAATACGGATGGCAAGGGCAATCTTCGAGGGGTGATCGTCCATCAAGACGACATCGGCAGCCTCGATAGCGGCATCACTACCTAATCCACCCATCGCTATTCCTATATCGGCCCGTGCGAGGACAGGAGCATCGTTGATGCCGTCTCCGACGAAAGCGGTAGCATTATCTTTTTTCCTTATTTCGTTATTACGTGATAACGTTATATCGTTATTCCGTAAATCTTCAAAGAATTTTACTTTGTTTGCAGGGAGGAGCTCGGTGTGGTATTCGTCTAACATTAGTTGTTGGGCAACATACGCTCCCACTTCCTTGCGGTCGCCAGTGAGCATGACGGTTTTCTTGACTCCCAATTGCTTGAGTTGCTGGATAGCTTCAGCACTGTCTTCTTTGATCTTGTCGTTGATGACGATATGACCAGCATATATTCCATCGATGGCAACATGGATGATAGTGCCTACGTGATGACAGTCGTGCCATTTAGCTCCAATAGCATCCATCATCTTTGTGTTACCCACACAGACGACTTTTCCTTCAACCTTTGCGCGGATACCCTGTCCGGCAATTTCTTCTGCATCAGTAATTTGACAACCGTCTGTCGCCTCGTCAGGAAAGGCATCACGCAGGGCGGCTCCAATGGGGTGAGTGGAAAAATGTTCCACGTGGGCTGCGAGATGTAAAAGCTGGTGCTCATTACAGGTGTCGGGATGGATGGCTTCTACGGCAAACAGTCCGTGGGTCAGCGTACCTGTCTTGTCGAAGACAACGGTATCAACTTTGGCCAATACATCCATATAGTTTGCCCCTTTGATGAGGATTCCCTTTCTGGAGGCTCCCCCAATCCCTCCAAAGAAGGTGAGAGGAACACTGATGACCAGTGCGCAAGGACAACTGACGACTAAAAACATCAATGCCCTATATAGCCAGGTTACAAAACTGCCTCCAAAAAGTGTGGGGAGAATGGCAATGGCGATAGCGGCACAGACAACGATAGGCGTATAAATACGGGCAAATCGGGTGATGAACGTCTCGCTCTGTGACTTGTGTTCAGTGGCATGTTCTACCAGTTCAATGATTTTAGAGGCAGTACTTTCTCCAAACGACTTGGTGGTACGTACCTTAATGACTCCAGAAAGGTTGACGCAACCAGAAATAACTTCGTCTCCGGACGTGATGTCTCTGGGGACGCTTTCACCTGTTAGTGCAGCTGTGTTGAGGGCAGAGGTCCCTTCGATGACGACACCGTCCAACGGTATTTTCTCTCCTGGACGGATGATGATGATGGAACCGACCTCCACCTGGTCTGGCGAAACATCTCTTACCTCTTCCGTCTTACCTCTTGCCTCTACATGGGCCACGTCGGGACGGATGTCCATGAGGTGGGCAATGCTCTCTCGACTTTTCCCCTCTGCATAGCCCTCGAAAAGTTCTCCTACTTGGAAGAACAGCATGACGAAGACGGCTTCAGGAAATTGAGTCTCTGCACCAGGAAGGAATCCGATGCAGAGGGCCCCGATAGTAGCCACCGACATTAGGAAATGCTCGTTGAAAGCATCACCGTGGGCAATTCCCTCTGCGGCTTCTTTCAGTGTGTCGTAGCCTATAACCAGGTAGGGGACGAGGTAGACGAGTAGGAGTTGCCAGGTCGGTAACTGGAACTTGTGTTCGATGACGACAGCTAGTATCAATAGGTTGATGCTGGCAAAAATCAGTCCTAACTGATGTTTCAATCCGTCATGATGATGTTCATGATGATGTTCGTGCTCGTTGGCACAGCATTTGTCGTGATGATGATGTTCGTGTGACATACCTTTTCAGTTTTAATGATTTTCTGACTGCAAAGGTATGGAAAGAGTTTTGCAACCTGGTTGCAACTGCGGAAAAAGTGTCGTTTTCTGCAACTGGGTTGCAAAACGCTAAAGCCGTCCTTCCTCGTGATAACTGTAGTAATTCCCGTCAGTCACAATGACATGGTCGAGAAAATGGATGCGCATCACTTCACAAGCCTTCTTGATGGTCTCTGTCAGATGGTCGTCCTGTTCGCTGGGATGAAGACTTCCAGAAGGGTGGTTATGACAGACGCCAAGAATGGTGGCGTTGGCAAGGAGTACTTCGCGCAGGATAATGCGGATGTCAACAGCCACCTCGGTGATGCCACCATGTGAGATACGCAGTTTTTTGATGAGTTTGTAATTCTGGTTCATCAACAATATCCAGAACTCCTCCACATCAAGGTCTTGCATGACAGGATGCATGTGGTTGTAGATACGTGTCGCTGTACTACACTCCGGACGCTCCTCCGCCGTTTCCATTTGTCGCCGCTTACCTAACTCACAGGCGGCAAGGATGGTGATGGCTTTTGCCTCTCCGATTCCGTTGTATTCACAGAGTTCTCGAAGAGTCATCTTCCCTAAGGTGTTCAGGTTGTTGTTACAGTCGCTAAGTATTCGTTTCATCAGGTCGACGGCACTCTCCTTGGTGCTGCCTGAACCGATGAGGATGGCTAACAACTCTGCATCCGATAGCGCTTGGGGACCAAGAGCCATCATTTTCTCGCGAGGTCTGTCCTCTTCTGCCCACTGGTTGATGTTGAGTTTCTCCATCACTTATAGAAGTTCTTTTCGAAGGCAGTAAACTCGTCTTTCCCCAGCACGCAACGTTTCCACCAGCTTTCCAGAAAACCGAAACCATAGCCCATTAGTTGGACAAAGGCGGCAGGGACACTGAGCAAACCGACTTTCAGACTTTTGTTCTGAATGGTTGAGTCAATGAGGATGATGAGGCTATATAATAAAATAGGTAACCAAGGAGCGAAACACATCCAATAGAATTGGTCGCGGTCGACGTAGTGCATGAGGGCACGTCCAACAGCGGATATGAGGATAAGTCCGATGACTCCCACTGTAAATACTGTTGGCAACAGATGGACGAGTTTCATGGTGCCAGGATGGCGCTTCTCTAAGTTAATACGGGCAATACCGCTGTTGTAGACCTGCCGGAAGAATTTGCGGAAATCCGTACGCCGTTTGTGCCATACCCATGCTTCAGGGAATAGTTGGGGCTGATAACCTGCCTCTACGATGCGATAGCTGAAATCGACGTCTTCTCCGAACCGCATCTTTGAAAAACCGCCTAATTGCAGGTAGATATCCCTGCGGATACCCATATTAAAAGAACGGGGATAGAACTTGTCGAGTTTCTTCTTGCCGCCACGGATACCACCTGTGGTGAAGAAAGAAGTCATGGAATAGCTGATGGCTTTTTGGACAGGTGTGAATGACGGATGAGCGGCATCAGGACCGCCAAAGGCTTCGCAAGGAAGTGAAGAGTGAAAAGTGAAAAGTGAAGAATTTACTGCCGTCAAATAATTAGGTGGCAGGACGACATCGGAGTCGAGGATGATGACATACTCGCCTTTGGCACGCTCCACACCATAGTTACGACTTTGTCCGGGACCGCTATTGTCCTTATAGTAATAATGCAAATCAAGGATGTCTGCGTATTTATCGCAAACATCCTTGCATGGTTTCTGTGATCCGTCCTCAACAATCACCACCTCAAAGTCCTTAAGCGTTTGGGAGCAAAGGCTCTCAAGCAACTCGTCCACTTCGTCAGGACGATTGAAGACTGGAACGATAATTGAATACTTCAATTGTCAATGATCAATTGTCAATTAGGGCAAAGCCCGCAATTACTCCTTGGCGCGAGCCAGGTAAGAACCGTCGCGGGTGTCAACCTGAATCAAGTCGCCCTCGTTGATGAACAGAGGAACGCGAACCTCAACACCAGTCTCCAGTGTAGCGGGCTTCAGCGTGTTGGTAGCGGTGTCACCCTTGATACCAGGCTCAGAATGAGTAACGCGAAGAATGGTCTTCACGGGCATCTCAGCATAGAGGATAGTACCATCGGTCGTGTCGCTGACAACAGAAACGACGTCGCCTTCCTTCATGTACTCATGACCGATAACGAGGTCATTGGCGATGGGAATCTGCTCGAAAGTCTCCTGGTTCATGAAGATACGACCTTCCTGATCCTCATAGAGATACTGGTAGTCACGGTGCTCAATGACAACATCCTCCAGTTTTTCACCGATGTTGTAGCGGCGCTCCAGCACACGACCGTCAGTAACGTTCTTCATCTTGATGTTCATGATGGTGTTGCCCTTTCCTGGCTTACGGTGCTGGAAATCAATGCAAACCCAAATGGCACCGTCCATGCGAATGGCGGTTCCCTTCTTAATGTCTTGTGAGTTAATCATAAAAAATAGCTATTTTAATATGTAATTGTTCTTTTTGCGCTGCAAAGTTACTACAAATAAATTAAAAATTAAAAAATAGAGATGAAAAATTGACGTAAAACTTGCACGATTGGAATTAATTATGTAATTTTGCACCCCGAAACTCTATTTTTCGGAGTGCGAAGACAGGCTGCACCTCAGCAAAAAGCGAGCTTTCTGCGTTCGGTTTGCACTGTCTTTATCAGCCCGAATTGACGAATAATAACAATAAAAATACAATAAGACAATGAAAAGAACATTTCAGCCGCACAATCGTCGCCGCGTGAACAAGCATGGCTTCCGTGAGCGTATGGCAACAAAGAATGGTCGTCGCGTACTGGCTTCTCGTCGCGCAAAGGGTCGCAAGAAGCTGACTGTATCTGACGAGCATCACGGAAAGTAATCTCCGTTTGATTCAGGAGTAAAGGAAGAATGTCGGGAGTAGACGAATGGTCAGCTCTCGATTTTTTTTTGTCTATTATTTGGTGTTATCGATTATTCTTTGTACTTTTGTCGTTTAGATAATTCAATATATAATATATAATAATGAACGCAAAGGAAATCTGGGGCAAGATTGCCAGTCATTATATCCTCCTCAACTTGCTTGCCATGGCAGTGGTAATCGTCATGTTGTGCGTTGGTGCCAAGTATGGATTGGATATCTATACCCATCACGGAGAGGGTATTGCCGTACCTGAGTTGAAAGGTATGACTTACCTGAAGGCAAGACTCCTTTTGGAGGAGGAAGGATTGAATATTGTGGTTAGCGATTCCGGTTATGTGAAGACCTTGCCAGCTGATTGTATCTTAGCCCAGACTCCTGGCAACGGAACGAAGGTGAAGTCTGGACATACGATTTATGTGACGGTTAATTCTCCCTCTTCGCCGACCTTTGCCATTCCCGATATCGTGGATAACTCCAGTTTTCGTGAGGCAGAGGCGAAACTGATGGCGATGGGCTTTAAGCTGACACAGCCCCAGCAGGTCGTTGGAGAGAAAGACTGGGTATATGGCATTATTTGCCGTGGCAGGAGGGTGTCTAATGGCGACCGCATTCCTATTGACTACCCGTTGACCCTGATGATAGGTAAAGGAACTTATGACGAGTCGGAGGACATGGAGTTTGTAGATCCGACCTATAGCCCTGATATGACAGATTCGCAGCCCACTGACGTGGATGAATTTGAGGAGGTTACTGCTCCTCCTGTTAGTGGTATGTAGTAGAAAGAGTTAAAGGGAGATGGCAGAAGAGCTGGACGACATATTCTTGGAAGAAGAGGACGAGGGACAGGGTGAACTTTATGAGCACCTGCGTCTGGAGATCGATCGTGGACAAGTGCCTGTCCGCATTGATAAATATATGTCGGAACATGTCCAGCACTCCTCGCGTAACAGGATTCAGAAGGCGGCAGATGCTGGCTTTATTCAGGTCAACGGAAAGCCTGTCAAGAGTAATTATAAGGTACGTCCGGGTGATGTCATTACCCTAATGCTTGACCGTCCCCACTATGATACGACCATAGAACCAGAGGAGATGCCGCTGGATATTGTCTATGAAGACGACCAGTTGATGGTGATTAACAAACCGGCGGGACTGGTGGTGCACCCAGGATGCGGTAATTTCCATGGCACGTTAGTCAATGCCGTTGCGTGGCATCTGCGTGACTTACCGACCTATGACCCCAATGACCCTTCTGTAGGACTGGTACATCGCATTGACAAGGATACCAGTGGACTGCTGGTTATTGCCAAGACACCGGAGGCGAAGACAGAATTGGGTGCCCAGTTCTTTAACCACGACACACATCGTAGCTATAACGCTCTGGTTTGGGGAAACTTCGCGGAGGATACGGGACGTATAGAAGGGAATATCGGACGTGACCCGAAAGACCGTCTGCGTATGGCTGTCTTCCCTGTTGGTTCAGAGAACGGAAAGTCTGCTGTTACGCATTATAAGGTACTGGAGCGCTATGGATATGTGACACTCGTAGAATGTCGCTTGGAAACAGGACGTACCCATCAGATTCGTGCCCACATGAAACATATCGGACACCCGCTGTTTGGAGACGAACGTTATGGAGGTACAGAGATTCTTAGAGGGGAGCGTACCGCCTCCTACAAGGCGTTTATCCAGAACTGTTTTAAGCTCTGCAACCGCCAGGCGTTGCATGCCCGGACATTAGGTTTCGTCCATCCCGTGACAGGACAGCAGATGGACTTCACCTCGGAGTTGGCTGCAGATATGGCGGCGTTAATAGAGAAATGGAGAAAATATAGTCGTAATGACGTAATATAGAATAACGAAAAAAGCAAAATATATGAAAAATTTAAAACGTGTCATTGCCATCGTCTGTGGTGGCGACTCTTCTGAGCACGATGTGTCATTGCGCTCAGCACAAGGTATTTATTCTTTCTTTGACAAGGAGCGTTATGATGTGTATATTGTTGACGTGAAAGGTCAGGATTGGAATGTCGAATTACATGACGGTACGACAACGCGCATTGATCGTAACGATTTCTCGTTCATTGAGGATGGTAAGGCTAAGCGCTTTGACTATGCCTATATCACTATTCACGGAACACCGGGCGAGAATGGTATCATGCAGGGTTATTTTGATTTGGTGGGAGTGCCCTATAGCACCAGTGGCGTTTTGGTGGAGGCGATGACTTTCGATAAGTTCGTGCTGAACCAGTATCTGCGAGGATATGGTATTGCCGTTGCAGACTCGCTGTTGATTCGTAAGGGCTATGAGGAACTGGTGAGTGACGAGGAGATAGAGCGTCGCATCGGTATGCCTTGTTTCGTCAAGCCTGCTGCTGACGGCTCTTCCTTTGGGGTGTCGAAGGTGAAGGAAACGGACCAGTTGGCTCCTGCCATCCGTAAGGCAATGATGGAAAGTCCGGAAGTGATGGTCGAGGCGTTCCTAGAGGGTACGGAGATAACGATGGGTATCTATAAAACCAAGGAGAAAACCGTGCTGTTACCCATCACTGAGGTGGTGACCCAGAATGAGTTCTTCGATTATAATGCGAAATACAACGGTCAGGTTCAGGAGATAACCCCTGCTCGCATCCCAGAGGAAGTGGCTCGCCGTGTCCGTGAGATTACCAGTCATATCTATGACATCCTGCATTGCAATGGTATCATCCGTATTGACTATATCATCTCACCACAAGGTAAGATTACTATGTTGGAGGTGAATACCACTCCAGGAATGACAGCTACCAGTTTCATTCCTCAGCAAGTGAAAGCGGCAGGTCTCACCATGACGGAAGTGTTGGCTGACATAGTAGAAAACCAGTTCTAGGAAGTGAAAAGTGAATAATTTCTTGCTTAGGCAAGCGTACTAAAGAAACGATTAGCTACAGCCATGGAGTACGATATCAAGGAGTTTGATGAGATACGGCCTTATAAGGCCGGGGAGATGAAGCAGGCGTTTGAGGAACTGATCAACGACCGCCAGTTCTCGCTGTTGTTGAAAGGTTTTGCTCCTTGGCTTCCCAAGTCGATACGTAATGGCCTGTTGCGTCTTGTTTTCATCGGTGTGAAGACGCCGCTGGACTTCCAGTTGCGTTTCATGAAACCCATCGTCTGGTATTTCGTCCGCAAGTATACCGACGGCTTGGATTTCGAAGACTCGACGATCAGCCAACACCCAAACGAAAGGTTCACTTTCGTGTCCAATCACCGTGATATTGTGCTCGACTCCGCCTTCCTTGATGTTCTGCTCAATAAGCATGACTATCCGACGACGGTGGAGATCGGTATTGGCGACAACCTGTTGATTTATCCTTGGATCAAGCGACTGGTCAGGATGAACAAGGCCTTTACCGTGCGTCGTGGGCTGACTGCACACGAAATGATGAAGAGTAGCCAGTTGATGAGCCGATATATCCATTATGCCGTTACTCAGAAAAAAGAGAATATTTGGATTGCCCAGCGTGAGGGTAGGGCAAAGGATTCTGACGACCGGACCCAGGACTCGGTCCTGAAGATGTTGGCAATGGGAGGGACAGGCGGCTTTTCCGACCAGCTCCGCGAACTGAACATCGTACCGCTGACCATCAGTTACGAATATGACCCCTGCGACTACCTGAAGGCTCAGGAGTTCCAGCAGAAACGCGATAATCCTGCCTTCAAGAAGAGCAAACAGGACGACCTCGATAATATGAAGACGGGTATTTTCGGCTATAAAGGGCGTGTGCATTATCATTGTGGAACGCCAATTAATACTTGGCTTGATGAACTGGGCGAATTGCCCAAGAACGAGTTTTTCAAAGAAGTAGCCCACCACATGGATAAGGAGATACATCGCCACTACAAGCTCTATCCTTGTAATTATATTGCCTTGGATCTTCTAGATAATCCTGGAGCAGCTAGATATTCTAGTCATTATTCAGAGACTGATCAACAACGTTTCGAGCAGTATCTCTCTCAACAGCTTTCGAAGATTAATATCCCCAACAAGGATGAGGCTTTCCTCCGTGAGCGGATGCTGACGATGTATGCCAACCCCCTCCGTAACTATCTTGCCGCCCAATGAAGAAGTTTGTGTTTGCAACCCTATTATGGCTGCCCGTATTGACAGCCTGTACCACCGACAGTTACAACAAGGGAGAGGGGAAATATTCGTTGATGCAGGCAGAACTGGTCGATCTGAACATCAATGGGCAAAAAGAGGCTACTGCCTTTATGCTTGACGACGGTGGCCGTTTCACCTTGACTCCTCCTGCCACGGCTAAGTGGATTGAGACGGCAGATACTACATACCGAGCCGTGCTGTATTTCAACAAGCTTAGTGAATCGACGGCAGAGTGTGTGTCATTAGGAGCTGTACCTACCCTTCGTGCTGTTAAGCATTGGCAACTGAAAGAACAGCCAGAAGATCCTACGGGTATTGAGAGTGCCTGGCTGAGTAAGAACGGAAAGTACCTCAACCTCGCATTGTTGCTCAAGTCAGGACAGGCAGATGACAATGACGGTGTCCAGTCACTGGGACTCGCTCAGGATACCATCCGCAAGAATGACGACCAGACCCGTACGGCTTGTTTCCGTCTGTTGCACGACCAGCGTGATGTTCCCCAGTATTATACCATCCGTCGTTATGTTAGTATTCTCCTTCCTGATACTGTCGAGTTAGACACTATCCGATTGATGATCCCCACCTACGAGGGAAAGAAGGAGCGTGTCTTTATTCCGTAGGGGGGAGATCATTTTGTTAAAAAGCAAGCAAAATAGTATTTGAAAGTCGATTTGAGTGATAATAAGAGCGAAAATCAAGAATGTCGCTTTTACACTTATTGGTAAAATATGGATGGTTTGTTAACAAATGGGATTAAAAATGAGGAAAATGTAGGTAAGTACCAAAATTTGTCAACAAAATATAATATGGTTTCATAAATTTGTATTATCTTTGCAAATTGAAAATTACTACTAATTATATATTTACAATAACAAAAAACGTATGAATCTATTTTGCAGTAAGAAAACTCTGCTAGCGGGATTATGCAGCATATTCCTGCTGGGATTCTCGTCGCAAGCGTACGCCGGGGGGGGCGAATCTCCGCTGCCTGCTGTACAACAGACGAAGAAGATTACTGGTACCGTATCGGATGTACAAGGTCCGATTATTGGTGCAAGTGTAGTAGTGAAAGGTACGTCAAACGGTGTTGCCACCGACTTCGACGGAAACTTCACGCTGAATGTCCGGCAAGGGCAGACCATCGTGATATCCTATATCGGATATATCACGAAGGAGTTCAAGGTTGACAGTCGCACCCAGTATGACATCACCCTCGAAGAGGACAAGAAGATGCTTGACGAGGTTGTTGTTGTGGGTTATGGTACGATGAAGCGTTCTGACTTGACGGGTGCTGTATCGTCTATCGACGAGAAAGCCATCAAACAAGGTGTCAATACCAGTATTGAGCAGGCCATGCAGGGCCGTATTGCCGGTGTTGCCGTTACTCAGAACTCAGGTGCTCCTGGTGGTGGTATCTCCGTTCAAATCCGTGGTATCAACTCTCTGAGTGGCAATGAACCTCTGTATGTCATCGACGGTGTTGCTATGTCAGGACAGACCGGTGACAACTCTTCTGTGTTGAGCACCCTGAATCCCTCGGATATTACATCTCTTGAAGTGTTGAAGGATGCCTCTGCCACCGCCATTTACGGTTCGCGTGCTTCCAACGGTGTTGTACTGATTACTACCAAGCGTGGTAAGGAAGGTAAACCCAAGGTAGTCTATGAAGGTATGATGGGTTGGCAGAAACTGCCCAAGTATCTGGACATGATGAACCTGAAACAGTATGCCAAGTTCTATAATGACCGTGCTGCCTTATGGGGATGGGGTGCCTTGGAACAGTATAAGGATCCTACCTTGTTGACCGACGGTACAGACTGGCAGAAAGAACTCTTCCAGGTTGCCTTCATGCACCAGCATCAGTTGGGTGTCAGTGGTGGTACCAAGGATATGAACTATAACCTCTCAGGTGGTTATCTGAATCAGGACGGTATCGGTGTCGGTTCAGGCTTTACCCGTGCCAGTTTCCGTGCCAATGTAGAAACCAATGTCAATAAATGGCTGAAAGTAGGTGCTAATGGCTATTTCGCTCGTACTAAGCAGATTGTCACGTTCGATGATGCAGATAATTTGGGAGGTACCGTTATTCGTGATGCCATTTCCATGACTCCTGATGTGGCTGCCCGTAATGCCGATGGTTCTTATGACTCTGGAGCAGAAAACGAGTTTAACTATACCGAGAACCCATTGTTCAAGGCTCAGATGATAGATAACCATAAGACGAAGTCACAACTTGACTATAACCTCTATGCAAACATCTTACCGATTAAGAATCTGTCAGTACGTATTGAATATGGTGGAAGTTTCTCTTGGACAGACACCTATTATTTTCGTCCAGAATACACTTATGGCTCGAGTAATCAAAAAGTGGAGTCATTGGGTCAGCGCTCCTCTTCTACCAGCAAGTATCAGAGTTTCAAGCAGTATGCCACATATGATATCGACCCGTTGAAGGGCCATCATCTGCAGGTGATGTTGGGACATGAGTCGCAGTGGGGAGACTGGGAAAGTCTTACTGCTTCACGAAGAGGTTATATCTCTGACGCTATCCATTCCTTGCATGTAGGTGACGCTACTACCGCTACTAATGATGAGCAAGGCAGCGAGTGGGCTATTGAGTCATACTATGGTCGTCTGAACTACAACCTGTTAGACCGCTACCTGTTGACTGCCACGCTGCGTGCCGACGGTTCTTCATCTTTTGGTCCGAACAACCGCTGGGGATGGTTCCCCTCTGTGGCTGTCGCCTGGCGTATCACTCAAGAGCCGTTTATGAAGGCTACCAACAAGTGGTTGAGCAATGCGAAACTCCGACTCGGTTGGGGTCTCGTAGGTAACCAAAGTGCAGGATCTTACGCATATGGTGTTGCTATGAGTTCTGTATCCACCGCATGGGGTAATGGCTATTATGCCGGGAACTATGAAAACCCAGACCTGAAGTGGGAGAGAACAAAGGCGTGGAACATTGGTCTTGACCTTTCTTTTTTCAATAATCGTATTGAGTTCATCGTGGATGCTTATTATAAAAAGACGGATAACTTGTTGATGTACTCCGTATTGCCTACCTATCTGATTGACGAGGAGGGTTACCAGTGGTATTTTGGTGCCAAACCTCCCTATGTGAATGCAGGTGCCATCCGCAACAAAGGTATTGAGTTTACCTTGAATACGGTGAATATCTCTAACAAGGATTTCCAATGGCGCACAAGTGCCACCCTCTCCTTCAACCGCAACAAACTGACTGCACTGAATAGCGATGACTCTTCTTTACAGGGACGCATCGGTAGTGAAACCTATACTCTGTCGGAGATAGGCGGCCCAGTTGGTCGTTTCTATGGCTATAACGTGATTGGTATGTTCAACAAGGAAGACGACTTCTATCAGAAAGATCCCAATGGTGAAAGAATGATAGACAAGGACGGTAATTACATTCCTGTTGCTCGCCCGGTAGACAGCGACGGAAACTTGTATGATATCAAGCAGAATGGAATCTGGGTTGGTGACTATATCTATGAGGATGTGGATGGTGACGGTAAGATTACCGAGTCCGACCGTAAGTATATAGGTAACCCGAACCCGAAGTTCACCTTTGGCTTGAACAATACGATTACCTACAAGGATTTTGAGCTCTCTTTCTTCCTGAGCGGCTCATATGGTAACGATGTTTACAATGTGCTCCGACAGACCAAGACCGATCCGAAGGGATGGGGTAACAAGATGGCGTATGTGTCCAACTGTGCTCATATCGCGATGTATAACCCGGAAGGCTCTCTGAGTGATATCTCGAATGTGTATATCTCCAATGCAGGTTCTGCGGAGTGTTGGCGTATTGAACCCTCTGGCGGTGGTCAGAACAGTAACAGCCGTATCTCATCCGCTTTTGTTGAGAACGGTTCTTACATCCGCTTGAAGTCTCTCTCTCTCGCTTGGAACTTGCCGAGGCGCTGGATTCAGAAGATTGGTATTGAGTGGTGTCAGGTATATGCCAACGTGCAGAACCTCTTTACGATTACCGGTTATGACGGATACGACCCCGAAGTCGGTGCCATGGGACAAAGCGTAATTCTCCAAGGTCTTGATAATGGACGTTATCCTTCACAGCGTATTTATAACTTTGGTCTTAAACTCAACTTCTAATTATTATAGAATATGAAAAAACTGAATATATTGCTGCTGGCTGGTTCTTTGGTCGCCATGGGAACACTTACTACTAGTTGTGGTAAGGATTTCCTGGAAAAGACACCCACCCATGAATATACAGCAGATACCTACTATTCTTCGGACGAGGCTGTGATGAAAGCCGTTGAACCATTGTATAATTATGCTTGGTTCAATTATAACTATCGAGCCATGGTGGGTATGGGCTCCGCTCGTGCCAATGATGGTTGGAACCCCTATCTGAATCCACAATATGCTACCTTCCAGGTCACAGGTCTGGATGGTGACCTTGCTAATGCTTGGAAATCTTTCTATCTGGTTGTATCATTGTCCAACCAACTGATATCTGATATTAACGCATATTGTACTGACGCTGTCAGCGAGGAAATCAAGAACCTTGCCTTAGGTGAGGCCTACCTGATGCGTGGTACCGCTTATTTCTATCTGCTCCGTTCCTGGGGAGAGGTGATTGTCTATGAAGACAACCTTGCCATGACTCAGAACCCTGTGATTCCTCTGACGAAGGAGGAGGATGTCCTGAAGTTTGTCATTCGTGACTACAGACGCGCTGTGGAATTGCTGCCGACAGCAAGTACCAGAAACCATGCCACGAAGTATTCTGCTGAGGGACTTCTGGCTAAGGCACTTCTTGCCTATAGCGGTTGGAACAAGACAACCCGTGACGAGAGTATCTTGGAAGAGGTGATTGAACTTTGTGACGATGTCATCAACAGCGGTAAGTATTCTTTGATGGAAGACTATGCTGACTTGTTCAAGTATTCCACCAATAACTTCTCGATGCTGAATTCTGAGACGTTGCTCGCCATGCGTTGGGCCGACCCGTTGACCGCTGCCTGGGGCGAGTATTCAGCAAACTTTTCCGACCTTGCATGGAGCGGTTCTTCCGATGTCAATGTTTGGGGTGGTATCTATGCTTCTGTCGATATGCTTGACCTCTATAACGAGGACATCAGTGACTCTATCCGTTTCCATGCGACCTTCTGTCTTCCGGGTCTTTACTATGATTACTGGGATACGGGCAACGACCTTGTGTCTGCTGCTGAAAAGACTCCTGCCAATGGCTATCCGCAGGCTTCAGGCTTCGTGTATGGAAAGAAGTTCTGTCAGTTGAAGAAATGGGTGGTAGGCACGAAGGCTGACTGTCAAGGACACCTCGCACAGATGGCTTCTCCGCTGAATACCTATATCCAGCGCCTTGCCGATGTTTATCTCATCAAGGCAGAGGCTGTGTTGGGAAATGACGACATGACATCCGACCCAGAGGGTCTGGCTGCTATCAATGCTGTAAGAGCTAGAGCTAAGGTTGACGATATGTATACATCATATGGACTGGAAGAACTTATCAAGGAGCGTCGTAAGGAGTTCTGTATGGAGTTCCAGAACTGGTACGACATGGTGACCTGGTATCGCTGGAAACCTCAATATATGTTGAACTATTTCAACAACAAACAGCACCGTGCTTATATGGTGAACCAGGGTGACGTACTCTTCAATGCCGACCGTACCATTTCTTATCGTACGTTCCCCAACCGCCAGTCTAGTCCTTGGTATTTCTACGATAATACTACCGATCCTCGCGGTTGCTATTGGAACGACTGTATGCGCGAGGGCGACACTGAGAATGTTTTAAAGACCAAGGAACAAGGTTACGTCTATGATGTGGACGCACTCTCTCGTGCCTGTGACGGCTATGACCCTGTAACACTCAGCGAGGCAAATATTTTCCTGCCTTATCCTGAGGCTGACGTGATTCGCAATCCTTATTTCAAGGAGCCTGCACAGAACTATGATTTTGGAGATGAGTAATAATATAAAGATGACAAAGCAATGAATAAGATAATAAAATATAATAGAGGTGTCCTGATGACGGCGCTATTGGCTGTCATCGCACTGGGTTTTACTGCTTGTAGCGATAGCGACAGCAGCGGTGGTGGACAGCCCGAGATTACGGGTGTCCGTGTCTGTGACCCTGAAAAGGCAGACAGTCTCTTTACGAAGTCGGCACAAGGACAGACCATTGCCATTATCGGCCATAATCTGGGCGGTGCAAAGGCTGTCTATATCAACGACCAGAAGGTGGGTTTCAGCTCAACGATGAATACCGACCATAGCATTATTGTAAAGGTTCCATCCGAGAGCGACGGTTTCCAGCTCACAGCTTTTAACTCTGACCTGAAGGATGAGATTCGCGTGGAGACAGACGGAGGTGTCGCTACCTATGCCTTCAAGGTTCTAGGTGCAGGTCCGGTTATCCAGCGTATTCAGGGTAGTTATCCCCGTAAGACTGGTGATATTCTGAATGTTTATGGTCTCAATCTCTATAGCATTGAGGATATGTATTTCACTGATGCAACGGAAGAGGAACTTTCTACGACGAAATGGGAAGTGGTGCCAGGCAATCGTGTACAGGTCACCGACTATATCGTAGAGAAGCAGGACCGCTACCTGAATTCAAATCAGAGCTATGAGGTGTCTTCTCAATTGGCGCTGACTACACCCGACCTTCCCTTCGATGAGGGCTGTCTGGTCATTGAGTGTGCTGCGGGTATCGTATATATTCCTTATACGAAGGTTCCTGGTAAGCCGGTGATTACCTCTATCAATACGGATATGCCTATTCCTGGCACCGACCTGATTATCAAAGGTCGTGAGTTCGTGCAGGTAGAGTCTGTTACCTATGGTGATATCACACTGGGTCCGGACGACTTTACTGTGGCTGAGTCTGAGGATCAGATTACTATTGCTTTCACTGAAGACTTGAAACCTTCAGCAGGTTTTGGTACAACCCTGACGGTTACCACTCCTGGTGGTACGGCTTCGCAGGATTACTTCTATGTTACAGATGGTATCATCCTGAACTTCGAGGATGGATTTGCCACGGATAACGGATGGGGACCGAACGGAACACTGATGTCGGAGGCTACCAGTGAGAGTATTCCTTACACCAGCGACGGAAAGTTCTGGCGTATCAAGTCTACTGACGGTGGCTGGAACTGGTGGGCAACGATGTGTTACTTCCGCAAGGACTGGTCTGGTAACTCGTTCTCACTGCCGGGCTTCGACCTGATTCCTGCCAGCACTTCTACCGATGATGTTTATCTCGCCATGGAGGTATGGGACAACAATACTGATTTCGGCGGTGCACAGTATCCGTTCCTGCACTATCAGATTCAGACCATTGGTGATGCCAAGGCATATTGTGCATTTGCTCTTGTTGTGGGTGGTGATGGTTCAAAGAACGTCGGAAACTGGGTTGATGGTGACTATGTAGAGAAACCTCTCCGTGCTATAGACGATACTCAGCCTAAGGAGAAATGGTATCGTCATGTTGTGAAGCTGAGCAGCTTCCAGACAACAGACGGTAGTACTTGGGCTGGCAAGACCTATGGTGACGTTAAAGCTGAGGGTATCAACCAGATTCGTCTCATGCACATGAACTGGACTGGTACTCCTTCTACGATGGACATCATGTTCGACAACGTGCGAATCCTGTATGTGCCTGCTGCTAAGTAATGAGTCTAATATATAAAGAATAATGATTATGAGAAAGAATATATTAAACACTGCACTCCTGCTGCTCCTTGCCTTTGTGGCAGGAGCATGCAGCGACAGTGATACCACCAAGACGGTGGACAATGGTCGCAGAAGTGGTGCTGCCACCATTCTGGAGTTGCTCGATGCCGATGGGGTAACTCTCTCCACACTGAACTTCTCTTTGGGTGCTAGCAATTATATCATTGGTATCAATTGTGATGGTGACTGGACGGCAACGACTGATGCCGACTGGGTGACGCTTTCCAACTATGCTGGCTATGGTTTTACCAACAAATACAGCTACGATAAAATCAGTGTCAGTAAGAATATGGGGGATGCGCGTACCGCTACCGTTACCATCAGTTCCGGAAATCTGAGCAAGACGATTTCCATCACACAGAAAGGTGCAGGAGGCGATCCTGACGATCCTTTCATGACATCCTTTGAATTGGTGGAAAATCTCGTTCTGGGCTATAACCTGGGTAATACCCTTGATGCCAATCCATGGGGTGACTGGTGGGATCCTTCTACGAAGACAGTCAATGATTGGGAGACTTCTTGGGGCCAGCCGACTACCACGCAAGAGATTATCGATGCGATTGCGGTCAGAGGTTTCAACATCATCCGTATTCCTGTTACATGGTATACGCATATGGATGCTGATGATAATGTCAGTGAGGAGTGGATGGCTCGTGTAGAGGAAGTTGTCAACTACGTACTGAACGCAGGCTGCTATTGCATCCTCAACGTACAGCACGACAGCGGTGCAGCCAATGGACGTACCGATGGTGGAGCATGGCTCTATGCCGATATTGACGACTATCCAGTCATCACCGTCCGTTATCAGAAACTGTGGAAGCAGATTGCCGAGCGTTTCAAAAACTACAACGAGTTCTTGATTTTCGAATCGTTCAACGAAATTCTGAACAAGAGCTATTCGTGGACAGCTCCCGCTTCTGCCTCTGATGGCGCCTATGAAGCCATCAACAAGCTGCAACAAGACTTTGTCAACGTGGTTCGTGCCACTGGTGGCAACAACCGCTATCGCAACCTGGCAGTGACAACCTATGCCGCAACCGGAACAAGCGATGTGGCTCTAGAGGCATTCCAGCTTCCCGAAGATCCTGTCAGCAATCACCTCTATCTGTCCATCCATTCCTATGATCCTTACAACTTCTGTAATAACAATGCTGGTAAGAATGATGATGGAACAGAATATAACTATAATCAAGAGGTGTTTGACGACGATTGTAAGGCTGTAATTGACGGTGTATTCAACCGCGTCAGCAACAGGGCTTCGACCGTTGGCGTTCCATTCGTCTTTGGAGAGTTCGGTGCCATTGACGAGAACAAGAGCATGGCAGAACGCATCAAGTATGCCAAGTATCTCAAGTCGAAGTTTAATCAGTATGACACTGCCGGTTTGTGGTGGATGGGACTCATCGACCGCAAGACATTGGAATGGTACGAGGACGAGATCGTCACAGCGCTCTTACCATAAATGTATCTTCATACTAAATAACAATAAGCGCAACCTGAACAAGGCTGCGCTTATTTTGGTTCTTCATTTTTGTGGCTACCTCCCGATTATTCAATGTATATAAATTGCACGTTAGTTGCAGGGGGAACATGGACTAATCAGGACCATAGGCTAGAAAATCTTTGGTATAAAGCGTAAAAATGCCCCTAAAAAGTAAAATAGTATCAGAGTTGGTCAATAAAATGTTATCATCATATCAATAATTATTCGTATCTTTGCAACCGAAAACATATATTGCAACATTTTATATTATATATTAACTAAAACTTGTATTTATGAAGAAAATCTTTACTTTAATTGCTATGGCTCTCGTAGCTATGAGTGTGAATGCCAAAACTGTTGTTGAGCTGAATAAACCGGCAGGTGTAACTACTCAGTTTAGCGCATGGGGCTGGCAGGATTGGTATGTTCCCTCGACAGGTGAAGCTGTCGTAAGCGGCAGCACTGCTGATGATTCTGGTATTACTTATTTCGATGCAAGTGCTTATGACTATCTTGTATTGAAGTACAAGGAGTGTACCATGGAGACTGCTTTCATCCTTCAGACGAGCTGTAAGGGCACTGCAGGCCAATGGGGTGCAGAGTTCAATCAGTGTGATGCAACGATCCAAGCTAATACGAGTGGTTTGGTAGGTATTAAGCTTGATGCCACCAAGAACAAAGTTTACAAGGCTGCTCTACAGTCTCATGCTGCTGGTAGCATTGTCATCGAAGAAATGTACTGGGCTAGTGAGGCTGAATATAAGGCCGACCTCGAAGCCAATCCTGTTACTCCTTATATTGCTCCTACAAAGGAAATTGATATGTCTGGTGCAAAAGATTCTGACTGGGGTGGCTCTGTCTTTAATGGTATTTGGCTAACAGGCGACTTCTCTGGTTACGATTACCTCGTGTATGAAATTGAGGACATGAATATCGTTAGCTGGGGAAAGTGGATTCTCTTCGGAGGTGATGCAACTCTTTATAGTACAAGTGGCTCATTTATACAGGTTGTTGACATTTCTGGATTTGAAAGAAATGTGTCCAGCGGTATGAACTTCGGTATTCAGGCTGCTACAGGATCAACGTTTAAATGGAAGAAGGTGTACTTTGCAACCAAGGCGTATGTTGAGGAGAATGGTATCAAGAGCGGAGGAATCTATGGAGATACTTTTGAATTGACGCTTGCTGACCTCAATGCTGGTTGGAATGCTGAGTACAGTGCAGACACTAAGACTATCACAATTACCGGTGATGCAGATGGCGCAGGCGGCGGTAAAGGCTGGTGGTTTGGTACGGGTACGGACGCCAAGGACTTCTCACACTTCGATAACGTAGTAATCGAGTTTGAATCCACGACTTCAGGTGGTACTGTAATGGTGGATTATGATGTAGAAGCAGCTGCACCTGTTGCAAATAGGGCAGAAACTGCTGTCCCCGGTACTTTTGGTGTAGGTGCAACATGCGTTGTAGTTCCTCTCGATGCTACTAACAAAAGCAAGGTGAAGTCCATTCAGATTTCTGGTGACAAGGGTTCCACCTATACCCTGAAGGCAGCTTACGTGGCTGTTGCTTCTGCTACTCCTGAGGCAAAAATCGGTACTGTTACAGCCGTCCAGACCGCTAAGATTGGTGAGTTGAACAGTGGCGTTTGCTATAACCTCGCAGGTCAGAAGATCAATGCTTCTTACAAGGGCTTAGTAATCAAGAACGGTAAGAAGGTCGTTGTAAAATAAAGAGACTGAATGACATATATGAAGTGCCCCCGAAAGTTTTTTGTCTAACTTTCGGGGGCACATCACAATGACGATGGTAGTGTGGCTGCCAACAGTTGGGGTCACAATGCTAACGCCGAAACTTCTGACGATGGTGTCAATGAGGACTACGTGATAGCACAGCTCTACAAACAGCGTACTGCCTATGTCGGGAACAAGTCGACTGTTTATGTAGGTCCGGAAGAATAACGTATGAGTAAACATCTCCTGATATAATTAGAAGCGCAACTCCCCAAGGGTTGCGTTTCTTTTTTGTTCCAAATGTTTGGAAGATTGCGGGGGGGAAAGTATTATCTAAAACATGATTATCGTATTTTCGATAATTATTATTTGGATAATTCAATAATGTTTTGTATCTTTGCACCATTGACAACGTAAATTATCATAATATGGTTAATCCGTTTATTACGAAAGGTTATGCAGGCCCTTCATACTTTTGCGACCGTGTGAAAGAAACAAAGGACATTGTGCAGCTGATGACTAATGATAATAATATGGCACTAATCTCACCACGTAGGTTAGGTAAGACGGATCTTATCCACCATTGTTTCAACCAACCGGAGATTAAAGGACGATATTATACATTTATCATCGATATCTATGCAACGAATTCTCTTCAAGACTTTGTAAGTGTTTTCGGGAAAGCCATCCTTGATGAACTGAAGCCGCGTGGTAGAAAAGTATGGGAACGTTTTCTAAGTGCGATAAGTTCTCTTCAGCAGCAGATATCCTTTGATATCAATGGTAATCCTGTTTGGGGGCTTGGCATAGGACATATAGAGAACCCTGCAGTCACACTTGATGAGATATTTAGTTATCTTAAGACTGCTGATAAACCATGTCTCGTGGCTATTGATGAGTTTCAGCAAATTACGCACTATCCTGATGGGCCAAACGTGGAGGCTGCTTTAAGAACTCATATACAGCGTTGTGTGAATGCCACCTTTATCTTTGCAGGTTCGAAAAGACACCTTATGGGTGAGATATTCACTTCCCCCTCCCGTCCTTTTTACCAGTCTGTGATTATAATGGGGCTTTCCCCTATTTCTGAGGACAAATATTCCACCTTTGCAGTAAATTTATTCAAAAAGAATGGAAAACTCTTGGACAAAGAGGTAGCTCATCAGGTATATCAAAAATTTGATGGGGTAACATCTTACTTGCAGCGGGTTATGAATATCCTCTTTTTGCAAACGTCAGAGAAGGGACATTGTACAACAGATATGATTGACGATGCTATAGACTATCTGCTTGATTTGAACTCAGAAAATTATGAGATGCTGTGGAGTCAATTGCCAGAAAAACAGCGTATCGTATTCCGAGCTGTTGCTGCAGAAGGAAAGGCAACTGGGGTTACAGGAGGTAGCTTCATTAAGAAATATGGTTTGTGGTCAGCAAGTAGTGTCATGTCTTCTCTTAAAGCACTTCTTGACAAGGATTTCGTTACGCAGGAAGCAAATGTCTATTCAGTTTATGACAAACTTTTTGCCCTCTGGTTGCGTAGGGAAATCATGAAAGGTTGATATTTATGGAGAATCCTTTTAAATCCGGTACTATACTAATTAATGACTATAAATAATGGCAATAACATAGAAGTTGACCCAAATGTCTAAAAAAGGAGCAGTCATTGGTTTGGCTGCTCATTATTATGATAGAACATTCTGTTCAAATCTGCATAGTAATAGTCTGTTCCTTGGACTCTTCTCAAAGTATATAGCATACTTGCAATTTCTATCAATTTCCTATTTTTTGTTTCGAAACAGAAGTATCTTACATTTAACTCATAGAGACTATTATAGAAGAATTGCTGTAATTGAAACATAATATCAGGATTGTTAACAGTACGAACTCCTATAATTTCATAGCAACGTTCACCGTTTAGAATATCAAGATTATTAATGACAGACACGATAGATGCTATATCAGTATCATCATTATATGCTATTGCTGATATTTGTCTTCCATCGTGTTCATTTAATAATCTTATAATCACATTATCTGTGTCACATACTATTCTTGTATTCTTCTTGTATATCATATATGAACTATTTTTGGGCAAAGGTAGACCTTTTTTTCAATGATGGAGATATTTATTATTATAAAGTTTGTTAATATGAACAGAATAATTGAAAGAGTTGTTTCGCAAACCATTAACAAGTTCATCAACGAAAACTGTTCAAAACCGTCAATTATAAAAGAGAATGATGGGGATGATATGGGCGTCTACAAAGAACTTGATGACAAGGTATATGATATTTGCTATCGTCACGGATTCAATGTTCAAACAAGAGTTGGCAACGATTTGGCATATTATGCATTTTTCATTGCAGATGACAGACTACCAAAAGTTCAAGAAGCAATACAAATGTTGGAGAAACTTGGACTAAGAAGAATCAATAATGGAACTTTAAGCGGAACAATACATTATTACACTATAGATTTTCACTAAATAACGAATTAATACGTATTATAATATGAATAAGAAACTTATAAGATTAACAGAAAGTGACCTTCATAGAATTGTGAAGGAGTCTGTGAATAGAGTGCTGAACGAATGGGAATACGCTAGATGGATAAATGATATTGAAGACCCTATTGAGTATGACCCTAACGACCCCGAATCAGTGAAAGAAAGAGAGATTGAAGACTCTTGGCGTGAATTTAGAGACCATATTTCAAATAGACGTGAAATGAATGACAGAAGAAGGAAATTCTATGATGATTTGAAAAATTACCCTAAAAGGGTTCAAACTTCATCTACTTTAAATGGAGAAGATAGTCAAGGCGTTGCATCAATGTCAATGTTGGGAGACGAGCCGAAAGGAGGATGGGGTAAAGGATTTAACGATACAAAGAAAGGATTTAATGACAGATTCCTTTCTACGAAAGCGCCAAAACAAAAATATTAAGCAGCCTCACACAGCCTTAATTCACTCCAAGTGACAATCAGTCCAATGGACTTAGCAAACATATCCTCAAAGCGTTCCGATTGGGACGCTTTTCTTGTGTTCCAACGGTACACAGCCTCGTCAATGTACTGCTGCAAATGCTCGTCAGATACATCGTGATAACAGCCCACAATCATACGTCTGAAATGACCCCAAAAGCCCTCAATGCTATTGGTGAACACGTCACCTTTGGCATACTCTTCAGCACCGTGTGCAACAACAGCGTGAGTATAGCCTAACTCAGCAAGTCCATTATAGGCTGCAAGCTCATCAGTGATGACTCTTGAACCATCAGAAACGAACTGCTGAATGATGGGCTGCAATGTAGCCCTATTCGTGTTCTCAACAACGAATGCGTGAACATAGGTGATAGGTTCAATTTCACCCTTCTCATTCTCAAAGGTGCTACGCTCCATCATACCAAAGACAGGTGTCTTGGTCTTTGTGGAACGACCTTGTGTATTAGGTGTGCGCATTGACTTGTGCTTCCATTTCTCCTTACCACCGATGTACACCTCATCGCACTCTACAGTACCATCAAATGCATCAGCATCGCTCTGAGGATAGAGAAGACGCACCTTCTGAAGCATATACCAAGCAGTGGTCTGAGTCACCTCGATGTTCCTTGCAAGTTGGTATGAACTAATGCCCTTCTTGTGGGATGAGATAAAGTACATAGCCAAGAACCACTTGATGAGCGGCAACTTGGTATTCTCGAAGATAGTACCAACAAGGCAAGAAAAGTTCTTTCCACAGTGCTTGCAGCGGAACTTACCATCCTTGCGAACAACGCAGTGATGCCCACCACAGTAGGGACATACAACGTCACCGTCAGACCAACGTGATTCAATGATGGCTTGCTTACACTTCTCATCAGAGGTAAAGTATGAGGTGAGGGAGATAACGCTGTTGAACTTCTTGAAATCTATCATATCCTTGAGGTTTTTTATTTAAATTCTAATGCAAAGATACAGTTTTTCAAGTGCGAGGTCTCCTTTCTATACGTATAATGTTTACAAACTTGCAATATATTTCCTCATTCAATTTACAAAGTAAATTGTTCATAATAATGCTATGATGAAAAGACAATACAAAAATAATTCCTCGAAATCACGAGGATTCCAAGGAATTATTAAAAAGTTGGGTCAACTTCTATGTTATTGCCTAAATAATATATGAAAAAGACTTTATTCTTATTGCTGCCGTTTGGTTTGATGCTGATGGCATGTGGCGGTGGACAGCAGAAGGCGGATGATCCGCTGGCTGATAGTGGAAGAACACAGCGGACAGAGAATCTGCTGGCGAATTTGAAAGTGTTAGGTGATAGTGGGGTCTATCTCTTCGGACACCATGACGATACCGTCTATGGCATCGGATGGGAGGGCGATGAGGACCGTTCGGACGTAAAAAGTGTCTGCAACGACTATCCAGCCCTGCAGAGTTTTGACCTCGGACACATCGAACTGGGCGACACCGCTAATTTGGACGGTGTATCTTTCAACCGCATCCGTCAGGAAATCATCAAACAGTATGACCTTGGCGGTATGGTGACCTTGAGCTGGCACTTGGACAATCCGCTGAGCGGCGGTACTTCGTGGGTGGCTGACTCCTTGAAGGATATAGAGATGAATACGGTGGCAGCCGTATTGGAAGGTGGTGAGAAACATGAGCTGTTCCTTTCCTGGATTGACAAGGTGGCTGACTTCCTCAACTCCCTGGAGACGCCCTATGGGGTCAAGGTTCCGGTATTGTTCCGCCCTTGGCATGAGCATACTGGCTCCTGGTTCTGGTGGGGACAAAACCTCTGTACTGCCGACCAGTATAAGGCTTTGTGGAAGATGACCGTCAACCGCCTCCAGGAGGAGGGCGTGACGAATGTGCTGTATGCTTATTCGCCCGGTACGGAGCCTGACGGTGACGAGGCAAAGTATCTGGAACGCTATCCGGGTGACGAAATTATCGACCTGATGGGACTGGACTGCTATTGCTGGGCTCCCGAGGCTGATACCACACAAATCGCCCAGTATGCCGCCACGCTCGACAAGAACCTCGCAATGGTCTGTGCCGTGGCGAAAAAACACGACAAGGCGGTGGCGCTGACAGAAACGGGTTATGAGTGTATTAAGACGAAAGACTGGTGGACGGCAACGCTGGAACCTGTCCTTGCCAAGCATCCCATTTGTTATGTTCTGGTATGGCGTAATGCCTATAATCGTCCTCATCACTATTTTGCCCCTTATCCAGGACAGCAGTCTGCCGCAGACTTCGTCCGTTTCTATAACGACAAGAAGACGCTTTTCCTGCATGATATCAACGACCTGTACTTAAAGCCTTAATACTACACATATCAGTCGTTTTGTATTATTTATATTGACAAAAAGTGTACTTTTAGCCCTAAAAAGCAAAAAAGTATCACTTTTTGTCAAAAAAAGATTATCGTATTTCGTAAAAAAGTTTTAAATTTGCACCGTGAAATTGTGTATTCACTCGAACTGTATAAATACTATTAACATAATAAAATTAAAATTTAGCCAAAAAACTATGCCATAAGAAAGAGAATTAGCTAACAGCCATTGCGGGTCCCAGGGACTTGGCGTGGAAGGGGATTATCAAGTCTCCGTTCAACTAAGAAACTATAAATGTATTTACTCAATCAATCTAAGAAAAATACTTAAGTATGAACCAAAAAATCAGAAAAACAGCGCTGCTGATGGGTGCGTGCTCACTGCTGGGTATGTACTCACCTGTAATGGCTGCCAATCCCGATGCTTCGGTAGAGGCCGTTCAGCAGACAACGAAGAAGGTCACGGGTACCGTCAGTGACTCTCAGGGTCCCGTGATTGGTGCAAGCGTAGTTGAAAAGGGTACTACCAACGGTGTAGTGACCGATTTCGACGGAAACTTCTCCCTCAACGTGAAGCCAGGTGCAACCTTGGTCATCTCTTACATCGGCTACACCACTCAGGAGGTTGCTATTGGCAATCAGTCAAACTTTGACATCAGTCTGAAGGAAGACAATGCCCTTCTGGACGAGGTGGTAGTCGTAGGTTATGGTGTTCAGAAGAAAAAGCTGGTGACCGGTGCCACTATTCAGGTAAAGGGTGAGGACATCGCCAAATTAAATACCACCAATGCTCTGACTGCTATGCAGGCTTCCTCTCCTGGTGTGAACATTACTCAGAGTTCTACACAGCCAGGTAAGGGCTTTAAAGTAAATATCCGTGGTGTGGGTACTATCGGAACATCCTCACCATTGTTGATTATCGACGGAATCAACGCAGGTACAGCAGACGATGGCTTGAACGGCTTGAATCCTAATGACATTGAGAGCATCGACGTGCTGAAGGATGCTGCTTCTGCAGCAATCTATGGTGCCCGTGCTGCCAACGGTGTTATCTTGGTAACTACTAAGCAGGGTAAGTCTGGTAAGCTTTCTATCCAATATGACGGTTATGTAGGTTGGTCTAACGCCTACAAGGTGCCCGGACTGGTCAACGCCCAGCAGTATATGCAGATCATTAACGAGACCAATTTCAATACTTACGGTACAGCTACTGACTGGAGCTCTCTAGTTCCTGCTAATATCTTGTCTGCCGTTGAGAACGGCTGGACCGGTACAGATTGGTTCAAGGAGTATGAGAATAAGAACGCCCTTCAGTTCAGCCATGCTGTGACTTTGAGTGGTGGTACTGACCGCTCCAAGTTCTCCATGAGTTTGAACTATAGTTCCAACGAGGGTATCATGGGTAGAGACAACGCTTCTAACTACAAGCGTTATGGAGGTCGTATCAATTCCGAGCATGTCCTCCTGAAAGGTAAGGACCTGCTGGGTGAGGAGCACGACCTGGTGACCATTGGTGAGAATGTTTCCTACTGGTATCACAGAAGTCATGACCTCGCTGAGGGTAATGGTTACTGGAACATCATGCAGGCAGCCTATGTAGCTTCTCCTCTGGTAAGACCTTTCAATGAAGACGGGTCACTCGCTTCTTATAAGGATAACGGTGCAGGTTACAGCACCATGATTTACTCCAACCCCTTGAACCATTTCCTCAATGGTGGTTACAACTCCATTAATAAGAACCGTGACTTCGGTGTGGGTGCTACCATTTATTGGATTGTGGAGCCTATCAAGAACCTGAAGTATCGTGGACAGTTTAATACGGGTTACAGTAGTTCTTATAGTCGTAACATCGCATTGCCTTATAGTTCCAGCTTTACAGATGCAAGTGCAAACTATAACTTGAACATGAGTGAGTATCAGAGCAGCAGCTTTACTCTGGAGAACACACTGTCGTATGTATTGCCGAAACTGGGCAAACACACTATCGACGTGTTGGTTGGACAGAGTATCGAGCGTTCTAACTGGAGTTCAGGAATGGAAATGAAGTTTACTGTTTCTGAGGAAAACCTCAACTCTCTGGTTCGCAATGGTTGGAACTATAATATCCCCAGCAATTATGAGACACAGTATATGACTGGTCACAAGGGCTATGACAACCCGTGGCAGGGCAGTATAGCCTCTTTCTTTGGACGTATCAACTGGAACTACGATGAGAAATACATGGCTACGTTCATTCTCCGTACCGATGGTAGCTCCAACTTCGCAAGAGGCAAGCGCTGGGGTACCTTCCCCTCAGCCTCTGTAGGTTGGGTCATCACCAACGAGCCGTTCATGGCAAAGACCAGCAAGTGGCTCGACTTCTTGAAGATCCGCGCTTCTTGGGGACAGAACGGTAACTGTCAGATTAATAATTTCTATTACCTCTCTAACATTGGTTTCTCACCGACGGACTATGCGGACTATGGTTACAAGTTCTCCAGCGATATGATATACACCGTTGAACAGAACAAGTATTCTACCGGTGCCTACGCCAAGAATGCTCCTAACCCAGACGTGACTTGGGAGACTTCTGAACAGTGGGACCTCGGTCTTGATGCCCGTTTCCTGAGCGGTCGTCTCGGTTTGAACTTCGACTGGTATGTTAAGAAGACAAAGGACTGGTTGGTACAGGCTCCTATGAATGAGGTGCTTGGTTATGAGGAAGCTGCCATGATTAACGGTGGCGATATCAAGAATACTGGTGTCGAGATTGCACTCTCTTGGCGTGACAAGATTGGTAAGGACTTTACCTATCATGCCAATGTAAACTTCGCTACCAACAAGAACAAGGTAACCCGTCTGGCCGCTGCCGGTGGTAAGATCGGTATCGATACCAAGAAGTATGGTAGCTCTTTGTTCCAGAACTCTTCATACGTTTCTGTTGTTGAAGAGGGCCATCCTGTAGGTTATTTCTCTGGTATGTCTTACAGCGGCATCTGGCAGAACCAGGCTCAGATTGACGCAGCCCGTGCTACAGGACAGGCCGTTCTAGCCAATGCACAGCCCGGTGACCCCATTTGGGACGACTTTAATAAGGATGGTGAAATCGATTACGACACTGACCGTCACGAGATCGGTAGTCCTCATCCGACAGCAACATTGGGTATCACCCTTGGTTGTGAGTGGAAAGGCTTAGACTTTAGTGTTCAAGGCTATGGTGCCTTCGGACAGCAGATTATGCAGTGCTATCGTACCGCTTTGCTTGCTAATCCTTATAATAACTATACAGTTGACGTATTTGACCGCTGGCATGGTGAGGGCACTAGCAATACACAGCCTCGTCTGACCGTAGGTGCTGTTGCTGACCAGTGGGTAAGTACTCGCTACATGCAAAATGCAGACTACTTCAAGATTCAGAACATCACCTTAGGCTATGATTTCTGCAAGCTTTGGAAGAATAGTCCGTTCCAGCAGCTCCGCCTTTATGTTCAGGCTCAGAACCTTGCAACCATCACTGGTTATACTGGTGTTGATCCTGAGTGTAGCTCTGATGGTGGAAAGTCTCAAGACAACATGAACTTCATCCGTGGTATCGATGTAGGTCTCTATCCTTCTGCTCGTACATGGATTATTGGTGCAAGCATTAAGTTCTAATTCAAAACATATAATAGAATAGATGAATATGAAAAAAGTATATATAATGGCTATCGCGGCTCTCTTCACATTTGGCGTAACGTCATGTGAGGATTTCCTCGATTCCTCGAACTACACAGAGGCCAACACCTCCAACTACCCGGCATCTGCTGAAGACCTGAACAAGGAGTTGGCTGCCCTTTATGGTGTGATGAACCAGTATTGCTCTGATCCGCTTCAGACTTTCTGGTTTGTTAACAACATCATGTCTGATGATTCCAACGGTGCTGGTGGTACTGGTGACGTGGAGTCACATGCTATCGGACACTTGATGGTGAACAAGGAGGGTATCTTTGACAATGCATGGCACTGTACCTATGTTGGTATCGCTCGTGCTAATGCCGTCATCTATGCCGTCGATGCCTTTGACTGGACTGGTCAGGAGGCTACTCGCAACCAGCTTCTTGGTGAGGCTTACTTCATGCGCGGTCTGTTCTATCTCTGGGGCTCACAGTTCTGGGGCGACATCCCTGCCTACTGGGCAGCAGTAGCTCCCGATCCATGTCCTCAGCAGAGTGCAGAGAATGTTATCTATCCGCATATCCTTGCCGACTTTGTCAGTGCATCTAACCTGATGCAGCATGGTGCCACTACCCGTGGCGACGGTCATGCTACCAAGGCTGCCGCTGAGGGTTACTTGGCACGTGCCTATATGTTCTATCAGGGCTTCTATAAGAAAAAGGGTGAGCTTGCTACGGCTACACTTGAAGATGTAGAACTTCCTGAGCAGGAAGGTGTGACGGGTCCTTTGAGCAAGTCTCAAGTGGTTGGTTATCTGGAGGATGCCATCACAAAGGGTGGTTATAGCCTTGTTCCTGATTTCCGCCTGTTGTGGCAGTACACCAATGAACTGACAGCTCCAGATTATCCTTATGTGGCTGACCTTGTTGCTGCCGGTAAGTTTTGGGCAGGTAACGGAAACTCTGAGGAGATGTTCCAAGTGCAGTTTGGTAACTTTGCTTCATGGAATGCCAGCAATACAATGGGCTTCACCAATATGACATCATTGTACTGTGGTCTCCGTTGTGATGACAATGGTGCTGGTGTCAGCAATGGTGACTTGGCTTCACTGCCTTTCGGACAAGGATGGGGTCAGGGTACTATCAATGCTAAGCTGTGGGACGACTGGTCAGACAGCGACCCACGTAAGGCAGCTACCATTTTAGACGCTCCGGCAGAACTCACAGAGGGCGTAGGGTTCGTCTTCACTACAACCTGTTCAGAGGATGCCGGTTACTACAACAAGAAATGGATGCCTATCACTTGTTCCGCCAGTTCGTGGGATGACCATAACACTGCTTATACATGGTGGGGTGTTTATCGTGTAGCTAACACAGATGCTGCCAATAACAATGGTAACTCTTTCCAGGGTGACCACTTTGCTGACATCATACTGCTTCGTCTCGCCGACGTGATGCTGATGCACTCTGAATTGACGGGTACAGCCACTTATATGAATCAGGTTCAGGCGCGTGCCGGTGTTCCACAGACAACTTACTCTTGGGCAAACATCAAGAATGAGCGCCGTTGGGAGCTTGCCGGTGAGGGCATCCGCTTCAACGACCTGCGTCGCTGGTCCGGTAAGGATGGTGGCGAGGGCTGTATGGCAGCTCAGGCTCTTGAAGCACAAAACGGAACCCGTGTAAACTACACTGGTAGATGGACAACCATGCACCATGCCGCTTCTTCTTGGAAAGCGCGTTATGCTGCTACAGATGGTTTCCTGCAGATACCTCCCGCTCAGATTACGATTGCTGACGATCCGGAGATTCTGAAGCAGAATCCTGGCTGGGGTTCTGATGTGAAGGATGCTAACATGAGTGGTACTCCTGTATATTAATTAAACATTCAAAAAGGAAAGTAATATGAAAAAAACAATATTATTGTTCGCTGTAGCACTTGGGTTGCTCACCGCTTGTAATCCTATTAAGGAGGAAGGCAGTTTTGATGTAACCAATATCAGTGCCGATCAGTTGCTTGCCAATTCTACATTCAGTCAGTATGCTGATATAGATTGTACAATACCTGCCGCTGATGGAAACTATATCAAGTTCAACTGCCCGAATGTGCAGTCTTTGACAATCTTCTATTTGAAACCTGATGGTAGTGAGCAGGTGTTGTCTACTGGTAAGGCTGGTGGTGTATTTAATTTCACTCCAAAGCGTGGTTCAGACCCTGTTCAGACCGTTTATTTCCGCTATGTCAATCAAGACGGTAAAGATGTAGTGGCCTCTAAAGAATTCACACTTCAGGTAGCTGCTGACCTTGCACCGGAGATTAAGTATCTGGCAAGTAACGCAGGCAAGAAGAAGTGGATGTGGGATTTGTCCATGAACGGTCAATGCTGGGGTAACGCAGCTTACTGTATGGGTGATGGTGCTGACTTCGCCGAGAATGGTGCTAACCAGTGGTGGGGCACTACGCCTGATATGCTGTGGTTCGATGGCGAAGAAGGTCAGTATGGTCATACTGATAAGGATGACTCCAAGGCAGGCGAAGGTGACTTTAATGCCTATATGATTATCACAGAGGATGGTGACATCGCTACTTATGACGCAGCAGGAAAGGCTCTCCGTACTGGAAAATATGAGGTTAAAGGTTATGATGGCAAACGTCATGACGTAGGTGGTAATGCTTGGGACCTTGGTCATCTGGTGACAGATAAACCTGTAGTGATGTTTCCTTACATGATTAATGGTGGCGGTACCACGGTAACAGAATTCGAGATCTTAGGTCTGAACGACGACCAGTTGGTATTGGTTTATCCTGGCACTGCTGCTCCCGGTTCATGGAGTGAGGCAACAGTCTGGCGCTTTGTCGCTGTGGAGAATGAGGATCTGCTGTACAAGGACTGGACTTGGGAACTGAAGAAATATGATGGAGAAGCCAAATACTGGAAGATGCCAGAGGATCCAAAGGATCCTGAAGCTGGTAGTCAATCATGGGGTAACTTCGCCTATGCTATGGGCAGTGGTGAAGGATTTGCCAACAAATCAGAGAACCAGTGGTGGGGCTGCCCTCCTGAGATGCTATGGTACAACGGAGAACATGGTCAGTATGGTCATACTGACAAGGATGACTCCAAGGCAGGCGAAGGTGACTCTGGTGCCTATATGACCATTGAAGAAGGCGGCAAGATTACCACCTATGATAAAGACGGAAAGGCATTGCGTTCAGCAAATTATGAATTCGAACTGTTTGACACTCGGGCAGAAGTCGGAGGTAACCCATGGAATATTGGTACCCTTAAGACCTCGGCTCCAGCAGTCATGTTCCCATACATGATTAATGGCGGTGGTACTACGGTAACTGAATTCGAGGTGATGGGTCTGACAGGAACGAGTCTTGTTCTTGTATATCCCGGAACTGCAGCTCCTGGTTCATGGAGTGAGGCAACATTCTGGCGCTTTACCAAGAAAAAGTAAAATTCAATTCTCTAATATTCAATCGCCCTGCATCCTAATCCGATGCGGGGCGATTTGTTTTTCTTATGAATAATTTGGAGTATTCAGAAAGAATATGTAACTTTGCCTCTCAAATGATAAATAGGCTAGCCAGCTACTGGAAATGGGGACTCACGATACTAATGGGTGTCGTGCTGTTCTTGTATTGGGGATTTGCGTATCCTCATGCACTTTCCTATCAGGAGCAGTACCAGTTGTTCCTATGGACGGGTGATTATTTCTTGGAACGACTGAGTGTGGCAGGCGGTCTTGCCGACTGGTTGGGAGAATTCCTGGTACAGTTCTATTACTATCCGACAGCGGGTGCCGTCATACTGGCTGTACTTTTCGTCGTGATGCAACAGTTGGCTGCTTATCTGTTGTCGTCACGTTGGTACCTGTTGAGCTTTTTGCTTCCACTGTTCATGTGGTGGCTGATGGGAGATGTTAATGTGCTGTTATCATTTCCCATAGCAGTCGTCTTGGCGTTGGTTATGGCTGCTGTTGCAGGGAAGATAGGTTTTGTAGGGAGAGTAAGGTCTTTAGAGATTTTAAGGGAGATTGTGTTGATTCCTATTATGTATTGGCTGATAGGTCCGGCAGTGTGGCTGTATGTGATTATCAGGGTGATACAGATTGGCTGGCGACATATGTGGACAGCAGGATGGCTGGTGGCAGTCCAGCTGATGGTGTATGCGTGGCTGTTGCCGCAGTGGCCGTTCCAGATGGTGATGACGGGACTGACCTATTATCGTGTACCGATGCAATATCCCCATTTGCATGGTTATGAGAAAGATGTCTATGAACTTATCTGGCAGGACTATCAGATTCGTCAGGAGGAATGGGATGCCGTCATTCAACGGGCAGGAGAGTATGTCGTCAGGACTCCGTTTTGGTGTAACTGTGTGAATCTCGCCCTCTCCCAGAAGCGGTTGCTGGCAGACAGGATGTTCGATTTCTACCAGAGTGGTGATGATGCGCTTATTATGCCGCGAGTGCGTGACTTGACCAGTAACCTGCCTTCTGCGGAGGCTTTTTTCCGGTTAGGACTGGTCAATTCGGCACAACGCTATATGTTTGACATCCAGGAGTCGATCTTGAACGGCAAAAAGAGTGGTCGTTGTACGAAAAGGATTATAGAGTGTATGCTGGTGAACGGTCATTATAAGCCTGCCTTGAAACACATCGACTTGCTCAAGAAGAGTTTTGCCTATCGGAGTTGGGCAGTAGACATGGAACGGATTGTGACAGCTGATGCGAAGACCCGCGAAAGGCAGATTAACGCTCATCCGCGGTTGGGACGACTGCGCCAGTTGCGTTTCAAGAAAGACTTTCTCTATAGCCATCCCGAGAAAGACAAGATATTAGGTATGCTTTTTATGAACAACCATGACAATAAGATGGCACTGGACTATTTCATCGGAGAACTGCTGTTGCGTGGTAATGTGCAGGCAGTGATGCAGTATATGTCGTGGGCAGAACAGTATGGCGGTTACCGTCAGATGCCAATCGGTTATCAGGATGCCGTACTGTGTATCCAGAAGCAAGGTGACTTGCCTGGGTCGATGTATGGGAATTATGTAAGAAGGATGATGCAGCGATGAAGAATTTTTTATTGATAGGCTTGGTGTGTATTGTGACTTTGGTAGGGTGTCGGCAGGAACCTGCCGATGCCATTTTGATGAAGCAATTGCCTGCCATCTATCCTGACTATATCGGTGTGACGGTTCCTGTAGATATCGCACCATTGAACTTCAATGTGCTTGGGGATGGCATCGATATTGTCGATGCACGGGCGACAGGAAGCATGGGGGGTGAGGTACATGTCCAGGGGGCTTATGCCGACTTTGACATCGATGCGTGGCATTCGCTGACGGAGCAGAACATGGGTGGTGAGTTGACGGTGACCGTTTGTGTCCGCAAGGATGGTAAGTGGCTGCAATACCAAGACTTCAAGATTTTTGTGAGTCCCTATGCTTTGGACGACTGGGGTGTGACCTACCGTCGTATTGCCCCAGGCTATGAGGTAGGAGGGGATATCGGCATGTATCAGCGTGACATTCATACTTTCAAGGAGTATGCGATGTTGAAGGAATCGGCTGTTCCGGGTCGTTGTATGAACTGTCATACCGCCAATCGGACGGATCCTGCCCAGCTGACACTCCAGATTCGTGGCGAAGGAGGCGGTACGATGATACAGAAAGAAGGAAAACAGCGATGGTTGAATACCAAGACAGACTCAACCAAGGCAGCAGGCTCTTATGCCTATTGGCATCCTTCTGGCAATTATTGTGCATATGCTACCAATTCGGTGCATCAGAGTTTCTTTGTAGGGAAAGGACAGCGAATCGAGGCTTATCATAAGTTCAGCAATATCGTAGTATTGGATACTCGTACGGATGAGTTGATTCTGGCTCCAGAGTTAATGACCACCACCGACCTGGAGATATTCCCGGCATTCTCTTCTGATGGGAAATACCTGTATTTCAGTACTTCCAAGAGTTGTCAGGTGCCTGCAGAGTATTTGAAGGTGAAGTGCAGTATCTGTCGGATAGGCTTTGATGCGATGAATGGGCGGTTTGGACATGAGGTGGATACCCTGCTCAATGGTCCTAAGGATAACCGAAGCTATGTGCTTGTCCGTCCGTCGTATGACGGAAAATGGCTGATGTACACCGTAGCGAGTCGTAGTAACTTTCCGATTTTCCAGTCTGACGCAGATTTGTGGCTGATGGACCTGAGGACCGGGAAAACACGTCCGCTGACAGAGATCAACAGCAAGGATACGGAGAGTTTCCACAACTGGTCGAGTGATAGTCATTGGTTTGTGTTTTCCTCTAAGCGGGAAGACGGGATGTATGCCCAATTGTATTTCGCCTCGATAGACGAGCAGGGAAAGGTGACCAAGCCATTCCTGTTGCCTCAGCGTAACCCCAGGAAGTTCTATCGGGAAATGATGGACTCGTATAATGTCCCTGACTTTACCAAGGTCAAAGTGGACTTTGATGCCCGGGAGGCTCACCGTCAGGTATTCCGCGATGAACGGATACAAGTGAAGATTAAACAATAGAGTAGATATGAATAGAATTTTGTTTTTCAGTTTGGCTGCTTTAGCAGCCGTCGTGTTTATGGGATGCCGGAAAACGAGTGTTTGCCATATTCACGGTACGGTGGTCGGTGAACAGTATGAAGGTAAGCGTATCTTTCTGGTACCCTTTACCGGACCTGCTACTGCAGAGACAGTTGACAGTATCGAAATCAAAGAAGGTAAGTTTGAGTTTACGCCCGACTCCATGCAGATGTATAAGATTCTGTTGGACTATCACTACCGATTGGGTATTCAGCCGCTGATTGTTATTGCCGAGCCAGGAGAGATACAGGTGACGATTGACAGCATCAGTTCTGCCGGGGGGACACCTCAGAACGACTCCTTGCAGGCATGGAAGGAACTCACCGAGAAATATCATCGGGAATATGCTGCGATGAACCGCCTTGCCGCAGCGAAGAAACAACAGAATGACACTGTACAGGAGACACGTGCCAAGGAACAGGCACATGTTCTCCATGTGGCTTACAAAAACCGTAGCCGTCAGATGGCAGCCAATATGGAAGGTACTGTCTTGGGGAATTTCCTGAAGGGGATGTTTCCAAAGACCTATAAGCGGAAGATGCCGGACGGTACAGAAGTAACGATGGATGCAGATACCAATGAGCCTGTTAAGTAGATATTGGAAGATAGGTACGTCCCTTTTGTCCGGGGTGGTCGTATTTTTGTTCTGGTGGCTTGTCCGTCCGGCAATGCTGTCGTATCAGGAGCAGAACCAGTTGTTCCTGCTTGACAGCGACTACTTGTGGCAGTTGCTGTCTGTTCCAGATGGCTTTGCCCGTTGTTTGGGGGAGTATCTCACGCAATTCTATATCAACCATTGTCTGGGTGCCTTGGTATTAGCCGTTCTTTTCGTTATCATTCAGCGGTTGGTATGGCGGTTGATGAAGACGGTCTGTCAACAGGCAGATACCCATTATGCCTTGAGTTTCATACCTGTCCTGTCCCTGTGGTTGATGATGGGTGACGAGAGTGTGTTGTTGACATTTGTCATTGCCCTGATACTCGCCTTGGCAACGATGTGGGTATATGAGTTGATAAGGAAGTGGCTTCGCGCATACCTCATTATATTATTAATACCAGTTCTTTACTGGCTTGCAGGACCTGTTGTGCTGCTATTTGCCGCATGGGTGTTTATGCGCCAGTTCCAGACGATGGATTCAAAGTGGACAGGATTATGTATAGGAACTTGTGCAGTCATCTATGCGTTGGCATGTATCTTGGTAAGTTCATGGTTTGTCCCTTATCCATTGTTCCGCTTCTTCTATGGAATAGACTACTATCGCATGGTGGAAGTCTATTACTGGATGATGCTTATCACTATGGCATGGTGTGTGCTGATACCAGCCTCCCTTTGTTGGGTACCCTCCTTTAAGAAAAAACGATGGGTGGGCTTAGGTGAGGCAGTCATTGTCTTTGCAGCATTCCTTCTGCTACGTCCTTCCTTCTATGATGCCCGAAAATACGAGGTCATGGAGTATGACTATCTGGTGCGTTGTCAGAAATGGGATGAGATTATTGCGAAGGCAGAGAAAAATACCCCAGACCTGCCGATGACGGTATGTGCTACGAATCTTGCCTTAGGCATGAAAGGACAGTTGGGTGACCGGCTCTTTGACTTCTATCAGCATGGCATACAGGGACTCCTGCCTACATTTGAGCGTAACTTCTCTACACTCCCATTGACAGGAGAGGCTTATTGGCAGTTAGGAATGGTCAATACTGCCCAGCGCTTTGCCTTTGAGGCGATGGAGTCAATTCCTAATTATGCCAAGAGTTGTCGTGCTGTCAAACGACTGGCGGAAACCAATCTGGTGAATGGGGAGTATGCCGTTGCCCGAAAATATCTCCAGATGTTGGAGAAGACACTTAGTTATCATCAATGGGCTAAACGTACAATGGCCTTATTGGACAATGAGAATGCCATCAACGAGCATCCCGTCTATGGACGAATGCGTCAGCTGTGCCTCAAGAAAGACTTTTTGTTCAGTGAACAGGAACTGGATAAGATCATGGGACATTTGATGATGAAGAACCAGCACAACGGGCTTGCCCTTCAGTATTTGTTGGCAGCCCCCCTGTTGGAGCGTGACATCAAGAAGTTCATGCAGTATATGGTCTATGTCGACGGGTTGCATTTAGGCTACTGTCCCCGTAGTTGTCAGGAGGCTGTTGTCTTTGCCTATGCCCAGCTCAACCAGCGTCCTCCGAAAGGCTATGTCAATGAAATGGTGTTACGAAGTTTCGGTGATTTCTATCAGACCTTCAAAAACGGAGGGAAGGATAATCCTCAAATGAGTAGATTCAAGAATACAGCATGGTATTATTTAATGGGTGGAAGATGAAGAGAGTTGTGTTGACAGTGCTGGTAGGTGCCGTAGGTTTGTTGGTGCTGGTAGGGTGTAGGCAGATGCCAGAGCATCCCGAAAAGACCGGTAAGCAGCCCTCCATCTATCCTGACTATATCGGTGTGACGATTCCAGCGGATATTGCGCCTTTGAACTTCAATGTGCTTGGTGAGGGAATTGATTGTGTGGATGCTGTCATTACAGGCAGTAAGGGAGGTCAGTTGCATACCAACGGAGCTTATGCTGACTTTGATATCGATGAGTGGCATTCGCTTACGGAACAGAACAAGGGTGGTGACCTGACGGTGACCGTTTGTGTCCGCAAGGATGGTAAGTGGCTGCAATACCAAGACTTCAAGATATCAGTGAGTCCCTATGCTTTAGACGAGTGGGGCGTGACCTACCGTCGTATCGCTCCGGGCTACGAGGTGTATAGTCACATGGGACTCTACCAGCGTGACTTGTCGAACTTTGAGGAGACGGCCATCTTTGATAATACACAAGTAACAGGGCAGTGTATGAACTGTCATACATCCAACCGTACGGATCCCAGTCATTTTGTCTTTCATGTCCGTGGTAACCATGGTGCCACGATGATACAGATTGACGGGAAACGGGAGTGGTTAAAGGCTAAGAACGACTTATTGGGTGGTTCGATGGTCTATCCCTACTGGCATCCGTCAGGTGACTATTGTGCCTTCTCCACCAATCAGACCCGCCAGGGTTTCCATGTCGTGCCTAAGGAGCGCATAGAGGTCTTTGATTTGTCGTCGGATGTCTTTGTCTACCATCCCGCAACTCATGAGATTCTGACAGACTCCCTGTTACAGACTAAGGACTGGTCTGAGAACGCCCCCGTCTTCTCTCCTGACGGAAAGACCTTGTATTTTATGACGTGTAGACAACAGGAATATCCGGCGCATTACAAGGATGAGAAATATAATCTCTGCAAGATAGCCTTCGACCCGGCAACAGGAAAGTTCGGTGACCGAGTAGACACTTTGTTTAATGCCGTTGCCATGGGGAAGAGCTTGACGTGGCCGCGCCCCTCCTATGATGGAAAGTATATCCTGTTTACTTTGATAGACTATGGCTATTTTTCCATCTGGCATGAGGAGAGCGACCAGTGGCTGCTGGATCTTCAGACAGGAGAGGCGCGACCGTTGAAGGAGCTTAATAGTCCGGGGGCTGACAGCTATCATAACTGGAATGTCAACTCCCACTGGGTGGTGTTTACCAGTCGGCGCGATGACGGACTTTATTCCCGGCTGTATATTGCCTCTATCGATGACAAGGGAAATGCCACGAAGCCGTTTATGTTGCCGCAACGTTCTCCGAAGGAATATTACGATGAGAGCGTCTATTCCTTCAATATACCTGATTTTACGAAACGGAAAGTGGAGTTTAATGCCCGTGAGGCCTCCTATGAGGTGGTCAGTGACAAGCGGGTAGAGACGAAGGTGAGATAAGGTGAGATATGGGCTGCGACATGGTTGCAGCAGAGGACAGGGGGGCAGGACTTTAGCGGAAAGGTTCTGCCTCTTTTTCGAGCAGGCGTTCTACGTCAACTGCGTTAAAGGGAATGTCGCCTTTGGAGAGTTCGGGGACGTTGAATGATTTCAGTGTCTGGTCATAGAAAGACGGTGAGCGTTGAGGAAGTACAAAGGGCTTATGTGCTTTCCCGTTACGGTCGATATAGCAGAAATAAGGCTTACCATAGAGTCCATTGTCACGCTTGGAGGCGAATACCAGCCAGTGGGAGTTGCTGGACCATGAATGGTAGGTGTCACTGCGTGGACTATTGACTATTGTCATTTTGTCAATCTGTCCCGTCTGCAGGTTGATCATCTGCAAGTCGGATTCCTGGTGCCAGATAGGGAAGGTTCCGTAGTCAGCTACCGTATAAACCAAGTATTTGCCATCGGGGGAGATACGGGGGTGGCAGACGGAGGTTTTGGGTTGCGACGTGGTCGAAGCAGAGACTATGGTATCCACCTGGGTACCGATGGTGCCTGTCTTTACGTCGAAGGGGATGCGGACCAGTGCATATTGTAGTTTTTTCAGTTCCTGTGGCAGTTGGACATGAGCTGCCGTACAATAGTAGATATATTTGCCGTCTGGTGAGAATGTCGGGAAGGTCTCGAAAGCAAGGCTGTCGCTTAACAGGGGAGAACGGAGAATGCGGTTCTCCTGCAGGTCTGCCACATAGACATCCGATTTACTGTCATAGACTTCCAGACGTTTGTCTGCCTTACTATGGAAGGCGGGGATGATGATATTCGTTGAGAATGTGATATAACGCCCAGAAGGCGAGAAACCGTAATAGACGGAACCGCTGATCATGTCACTGGTCTTGATGGCGAGTTTACGCAACTGACCGTTCTGGTTCAGGATGGCACCGCCCTTTGGACCACGGACATACATCATGGAGAGGTTGGGGTTCTGGCTCTCTGTCACATGACAGTTCATACACTGATTGTCAGCGAGATGGTAGTCGCAAAGTGCCTTCTCCTCAAAATTCTCCACGCAGCGTTGTTTGATCTGTAGGTTGTTCCAAATCTCGTAATCCGGTTCGATAAGACGATAGGTGAGATAGGGGTCAACCTTGTCTTTCACCACCTGCCAATGGAAGGAGCGGTATTCTGTCCATTTCCCGTCTTTCAGTGTCGTGACAGTCACTTTGATTTTTTTATTGCCTTCTAGTAGCTTGTGCCAGTTGTCCTCGTCGAAGATAACCTCATTCCCTTTGCTGTTTACCGTGATATCGCCAGCAGTTACCTGTACTGCCTCTATGTCATCCCTGATGAGGAAGTTCAGTGGGGCGATATTGACAGGAATCGTTACGTCAGTATAGTCTGGATAAACTGGTGGCATCTCCTCGCTCATGGTGACATCTGACGGGGTGGGAGTGCAGGAGAGTAGAGCCAGTAGGGTAGTTAGGGAGAGTAGGGCGTGTAGTTTTTTCATATCTTAGGTGTCTTTCCTTGATCGTAGTAATACCAGTAAGTGTCTTTGAACATCGTATTGCCACGCTGTTGGTTATACTGCATAAACCGTTGCATGATATTTTTGTCCTTGATATACCGTTGCCAGTCCTCCTGGGGAGCCTGAGAGGCGGCAAGCCAGATGCAGAGGGCTTCCTGATAGAGTTTCCGGATACGTGGACATTCCGTGCAATAGCGGTCATAGTCTCGCTTGAAGCTCTGCACGTCCTTGAGTAATAAGGTACTGCATAGGATATAGTCGAGTGCTACTTCGTTTTTCGGGTTGGAGTCGAGGAGCTGCATCATGATGACATGGGCATTGTCAGATATGCTGATAGTGTCTTGTTGATTGAGAAAGGCGGCTTTCCTTTGATATGTTTCAGACTGACGTGCCAGTCTTGTCCAGTTCTTCCATACAAAGGTTTTCTCTAATATACCTAGGTGTTTTTGGGTAGCTGCCGAATCCCCTTTGATGAGACTACACTCGGCAAGTCGTTTGATCATACGGTTGTTTCGGTTGTCGGGAGAGAAGACGCTTGCCATCATTGCAGCACGTTCACAGAAAGTCATATCACCGAGTGCATAATATAACTCATTCATACTCTTGATGATTAGCATCGGTGTCTTGGGACCTATCTGGTAGAATGTCCCTAGGTTGTTTGGCTGATATTTGAGCAAGACTTCTGGAAGTTGTCCCTGTTGTACCTTCACTAGATTATAGAAGAAAAGCATTTGTTCCGTAGGGCTCGGATCATTCTCCACCAACTGTGTCACTTTTCTCCAGTTTCCGAAATAATACTCATTGTCTATTTGGAACTGTTTTTCTAGGAACCAGTTCGGCATACTTAACTTACCAATGCCGGGATAACTATATAGTTGAGAGGTGGGGAGTAGATAGGTACTTTTCAGGAAGCTGATACCGATAACCATGAGGACGGAAACAGGTAGGGTCCATTTCCAGTTTTTAATGACCGACAATAGTAAATATAGCCATACCCCATAGCCGAACAGCCAATAGCAAAGCGGAGCAAAGAGAATTGTAAGGTATCGTTTCTTTGGTTTACAACAGAACAGCAAGGTACTTCCAGTCAGGGCATAGGTGGATGAAAGCCTGAAGTCATACCTTAAATGGCAGACCGCTTCCAGGGTGGTCAGGAGGAGTGCGAGAGCGAATGCCCACCCTTTTATGATACCGTTCTTTCGCAAGGCAGAGTATAAGATACCCATCAACAAAAGCAGGGAGAGTGTCAGAATAGAACTTCCGGCATAGAGATAATAATAGAACTGGGTAAGGAAATCGCCCGTCATACAAGCCAGCCATGCTGGTTTGTCGAAGTAGGTCGACAGATAGTCACTTGTCCATAAGAACAGCAGGTTCTGTTCCTTGTAAAAGAAGTGATAGGGATAGAATCCTTGGAAGAACACAAAACAGCCGATAGTCCATAACAGAACCGTCAGCCACTGATAATGTATGGCGGATAATCTACTACGCATTATTCAGGATGCTTTCCAGTTTGTCGAGTTCTTCCTCTGTCGTTGCCCAGCTGGTAACGAAACGGCAGATGGTGCGATGGCCCTCGGCCTGTCCCCAATGGGTAAACTCCATCTTTTGGGAGAGTCGTTCTACCAAGGCATCAGGCAGGATGACAAACTGCTGGTTAGTGGGAGAGTCAATCCAAAACTCAAAGTTTTGCTCTAGAAAGATGCTCTTCATCTTCATCGCCATCTTAATGGCATGACGGGAGAGGTCGAAATAGAGGTTATCGGTGAAGAGGGCCTCAAACTGTAATCCAATCAATGCGCCCTTCGCAATGACAGCACCGTGCTGTTTCTGGATGGAGAAGAAATGCTTATGGGCCTGACGGTTGGTGAAGACGACAGCCTCGCCACAAAGGGCTCCTATCTTCGTGCCACCGATATAGAAAACGTCACAATGGCGGGCCAGATAGGGCAGGGTGATATCATTTCCCTCTGCCATCAGTCCGTATCCCAAACGGGCACCGTCGATATAGAGGGGTATCTCATAATGCTGGCAGACCTGATAGATTTCGTCCAGTTCCTTGGCAGTATAGATGGTTCCTAATTCCGTGGGGAAGGTGATATAGACCAGACCGGGGAATACGGCATGGGCGTTATTGCCGTCATGCATGAAGTCGTCAAGGTATTTGTCAAGGGTCTTGGGATCCATCTTACCGTGGTTGCCGGGTAGTGTTATGATTTTATGCTCCGTAAACTCTACGGCACCTGCCTCGTGAACGTTGATGTGTCCAGTTTCCACACAGATGACACCCTCGTATTGGTAGAGCATCGAGTCGATGGTGGTGGCATTAGTCTGAGTTCCTCCTGTCAGGAAGAATATCTGGGCATCGGGCATACCACAGGCTTCACGGATACGGTCTTTGGCACGTTCGCTGAACTCGTCGAAGCCATAGGGGGTCGGTTTCGCCCCATTGTATTTAATGAGGTTCTCCAGCACCTTCGGGTGTGCCCCGTTGTTATAGTCGCATTCAAAGGATATCATAGATCAATAACCCTTAACCATTATAGTGCTTCCAGCATGCGCTTGATGACCACGGAGCACGAGATTTCGCGGTTGGCGGCCTCAGGGATGACGATAGAGTTAGGACTCTCAATGACATCGTCGGTGACAATCAAACCACGGCGGACGGGCAGGCAGTGCATGAACTTACCATTGTTGGTCCATGACATATGCTCAGTATCAACAGTCCATGACATATCTTTGGAGGTAATCTTACCGTAGTCGGCAAGATTCGTCACTCCTGGGTTGCTCCAGTTCTTGGCATAGATGAAGTCGGCACCTTCGAAGGCTTTCTTTTGGTCGTATTCCACACGGGTGTTACCCACGAACTTGGGGTCGAGCTCATAGCCCTCAGGATGGGTGATGACGAAATCGACATCAGCAGCATTCATCCACTGGGCAAAGGAGTTGGGCACAGCCTGTGGCAAGGCACGGCAATGGGGAGCCCAAGTGAGGACGACCTTGGGTTTTCTCTCACCTCTCCAAAACTCTTGGATGGTGATGAGGTCGGCGAAGGCCTGCAGGGGGTGCACCGTGGCTGTCTCCATGGCGAAGACGGGCTTACCGCTGTATTTGATAAACTGGTTGAGCACCGTCTCGGCATAGTCATACTCACGATCGGTGAGTCCGGCAAAAGAGCGTACACCAATCATGTTGCAGTAGCAACCCATAACGGGAATGGCCTCCAACAGATGCTCGCTCTTGTCTCCGTCCATGATGACGCCACGCTCGGTTTCGAGTTTCCAGGCACCGGCATTGACGTCGAGCACGATGACGTTCATGCCGAGGTTCATGGCAGCCTTCTGCGTGGAAAGACGGGTACGCAGTGAATTATTAAAGAAAATCATCATCAGGGTCTTGTTTTTACCCAGATGCTGATACTTGAAACGGTCGTTCTTGATCTCAAATGCTTCGGCCATCGCCTTGTCCAGCGGGCCGATATCCTGTACGTTGATGAAGCTTTTCATTTTTTTTAGCCCCCTAAGTTAGGGGGATGGGGGTCTGAACAAGCGTTTATCAGACCATTTATTGTTATTACTAGGAGCCTGCGCTTGTTCAGACCCCTGTTGTCCCCTAACTTAGGGGACCTTGGTTATGCTCTTGTTTGTCCTTCGCCCTCAATGAGCCATTTATAAGTAGTAATCTCTTCTAATGCCATTGGACCGCGCGGACCGAGTTTCTGGGTAGAAATACCAATCTCGGCACCTAGTCCGAACTGCGCTCCATCGGTGAACGATGTGGGGGCATTCCAATAGACACAGGCGGCATCGACATGCTGTTGGAACTTACGTGCCGTCTCCTCGTTTTGGGTGATAATGGCCTCACTGTGTCCGGAACCAAACTGGTCGATATGCTTCAATGCCTCTTCTAAGGAAGAAACGGTTCTAATGGCCATCTTATAATCCATGAACTCTGTACCGTATGAATCTGTCGTAGCCGGTTGCAACAAGATAACGGGATAGCGTCCTGTCAGCAACTGATAGGCAGGACCGTCCACATAGAGTGTTACCTTATGATCTAATAATGGCTTGACGAGTTCAAACAAGTCGCCCAGTCGCTTCTCATGGATAATAAGACAGTCGAGGGCATTGCAGACACTTACCCGACGTGTCTTGGCATTGCAGATAATCTTCTTGCCCATCTCCAAGTCGCCGTCCTTGTCGAAATAGGTGTTGACGACACCAGCACCAGTCTCAATGACGGGAATGCGGGCGGTATCCCGGACAAAGTCAATCAGTCGTCGACCGCCACGGGGGATGCACAGGTCGATATAGCCTACGGCATTCAACATCTCACCGGTCGCCTCATGGGTGGCAGGCAGTAGGGTGACAACATCTGGATTGACGCCGAAGCGCTCAAGTACCTCATGGATGAGTTCCACGGAAGCCTGGTTCGACAGGTCTGCATCACTACCGCCTTTCAGGACACAGGCGTTACCGCTTTTGAAGCAAAGTGAGAATACGTCGTAGGTCACGTTGGGACGTGCCTCGTAAATCATACCGATGACACCAAAGGGTACGGAAACCCGACAGAGGCGCAGTCCGTTTGACAGCGTCTTCTCTTTCGTGACATGTCCCAAAGGAGAGGGGAGCGATGCGACGTTACGCATATCATTGGCAATATCGTCCAGTCGTTTCTCCGTTAGCTGCAGACGGTCATAGAGTGGATTCTTGACATCCATCTTCGCCAAGTCCTTCTCATTGGCAACGAGGATACGCTCCTTAAAGTCTACGATGGTATCGGCGACAGCCATTAGGATTTCGTTACGTTGTGCGTCCGTGAGTAAGGCTAGGCTCTTGCTTGCCGCTTTGACGTTCTTAAAAGTTTCTGTCAGGCTCATGATAGATAAGGTTTAAATTCTGTATGTGGGGTCTCTTGTGACTTCTCTATCAAGTCAACAAGGATATTATCACGTTCTCCATTGGCAATGATAACGCGGATGCCGGCTTGGGAAATCTGACTTGCCGTCGTGTATTTGGAATGCATGCCACCTCTGCCAAAAGCACTCTTCTCCGTCTGGATATACTGGCTGAGGTCTGTTCCGTTTTCTACTGTCCGGATAAGCTGTGAGGCAGGATCGTCGGGATGACCGGTATAGATGCCGTCAATATTGGAAAGCAGGATGAGGGTATCGGCATGCATCATACGGGCTATCAGTCCCGACAATTCGTCATTATCGGTAAACATGAGCTCGGTGACACTCACCGTGTCGTTCTCGTTGACGATAGGTAGTACACCATTCTCCAGCATGACTGTCATACAGGCACGTTGGTTCTCATATTGTTCTCCAGGTTGGAAATTCTCTTTCATCGTCAGCACTTGTCCGACATGGATATGGAACTCACGGAACAGGTCGTAATAGAGTCCGACGAGTTTGACCTGTCCTAAAGCGGAGTATAATTGTCGCTGTTCTACGGAGTCCAAGGAGTGATCTACCTTGAGTTCCCGTCTGCCACAGGCGACGGCGCCAGAGGAGACGAGGATGACCTCATAGTCGTTTTTCCTCAACCAGGCAATCTGGTCGACCAATGCTGACATGCGAGTGACATCTAATTTTCCGTCTGGACGTGTCAGTACATTCGAGCCTATCTTTACTACGATACGTTGCTTCATTTCTCTGCGTCTTTGTTTCTGATTTCCACACGGCGGATTTTTCCGCTGATGGTCTTCGGCAACTCGTCTACGAACTCGACGATACGCGGATATTTGTAAGGCGCAGTCTCCTTCTTGACGTGCTGCTGCAGTTCCTTGATGAGGTCTTCGCCGGCCTTGTCCTTCCACTCCTTGCCGAGTACGACGGTGGCCTTCACCACCATACCGCGAATATCGTCAGGAACACCCGTGATGGCGCACTCCACAACGGCGGGATGGGTCATCAGGGCTGATTCCACTTCGAACGGACCGATGCGATAGCCGCTGGACTTGATGACGTCGTCAATACGGCCCTCAAACCAGTAGTAGCCGTCCTCGTCGCGCCAAGCCATATCGCCGGTATGGTAAATGCCGTCGTGCCACGCCTCGCGGGTCTTCTCGGGGTCACGATAGTAACCCTTGAAGAGGCCGATAGGTTTGCGATCACCCACGCGGATGACGATCTCGCCCTTCTCACCGTCCTCGCACGACGTGCCGTCAGCACGCAACAGGTCGATGTTATATTGGGCGTTGGGAATACCCATCGAACCGGGTTTCGGCGTCATCCAGGGGAAGGTGCCGAGGGTCATGGTGGTCTCGGTTTGTCCGAAGCCTTCCATGATGTTGAGGCCGGTCTTTTCCTTCAGTTTGTCGAACACGGCGGGGTTCAGGGCCTCGCCGGCCGTGCAGCAGTATTCGAGTGAACTTAAATCATATTTGTTCAGATCCTCGCGAATCATGAAACGATAGATGGTCGGGGGCGCGCAGAACGACGTCACGCGGTATTTCTCAATCTGACGCAGCAGGTTGTCGGCATTGAACTTCTCGTGGTCGTAAACGAACACTGTCGCGCCGGCAAACCACTGTCCGTAGAACTTACCCCAGACGGCCTTGCCCCAACCAGTATCAGCTACGGTGAGATGCAGTGAACCTTCGTGCAGGTTATGCCAGAAGACGCCCGTCGACAGATGGCCCATGGCGTACAGATAGTCGTGTGCCACCATCTTCGGTTCGCCGCTCGTGCCGCTGGTGAAGTACATCAGCATCGTGTCGTCGTTCTCGTTGACGAAGGCGGGACGCTGGAACTTCGGTGCCTCTTTCCATTCCTTCCTCCAGTTGCGGAAACCTTCTTCGTCGCGTAACGTGATATATTGTTTCACTGTCGGACTCTCAGGCATGGCCAGCTTAATCTGACCGATAATATAATCGTCGTCGGCGCAGATGATGGCCTTTACCGATGCCCGCGTATTGCGATAGACGTAATCGTGCTTGGTCAACATGTGTGTTGCGGGAATGACGATGGCGCCGATCTTACACAGGGCGAGCATGATGACCCACCACTCATAGTGACGCTTCAGAATGAGCATCACGGGGTCGTTCTTGCCGATGCCCAGCGTTTGCAGATAACTCGCTGCCTGATCGGTCTGTTCCTTCAGTTCAGCAAATGTGGTGCGTATCTCTTCTCCCTGATCGTTGGTCCACAGAATGGCCAGTCCCTCGGGCTTCTCCTCAGCCCACACATCCATCACGTCGTAGGCGAAGTTGAAGTTCTCGGGGATGATAAACTCCAGGTTCTTGTTGTAATCCTCAACAGACGTGAACGTCGTCTGTTTTAAAAATCTTTCTAACATAACTTATTCTACTGTAAACGCTAAGAACTTCACTGCCTTGTCGCCAACGGCCAGCATGCCGTGGGGCTTCGTGGAGTCGAAATAGATGCTGTCACCTTCCTCAAGGATGATGGTCTTGCCACCGATGTAGAGCTCCATGCTGCCTTCTAGCACCATGTTGAACTCCTGTCCAGGATGGGTATTCTTATAGATGGTGCGGGCACCCGGCTTCGGCTCGACGGTGACAATGAACACGTCGGCCTTGTGGTTGACGAAACCACCCACAAGGCTTTGATATTTGTACGCCTTTGTGCGCTCGATACTCATGCCCTGACCCTTGCGTGTCACGTAGTACGACTTCATGTGCGGTGCCTCGGCGAATATCAGTTCCTCCGTCGACACGCCGTACTTCTTCGCGATTTTCATCAGGTTCGAGATGGTGATGTCCAACTCGCCCTGCTCAATTTTTTCATACTTCTCTGTGCTGATGCCGATGGTCTCAGCCATCTCGCTCACGGGGATGTCGAGCACGTCGCGCAGTCCGCGCAGACGTTCTCCGATTTGTTTTAACTGTTCGTCCATAATTATTCCCTTTTCACTATTCCCTTATTTTGCTCCTGCCTTGAGTCCTCGGATGACAGCTGAAGTAAACCCAGCATGTTCCATCTCGTTAAGACCTTTAATCGTTACACCGCCAGGTGTCGTTACCAAGTCGATGGCGGCCTCAGGATGCAGACCGCTTGCCTGTAATAACTCCACAGCACCCTTTATGGTCTGCATCACTATCTGTTTGGCATCGTCAGCCTTAAAACCTAATTCCACACCGCCTTCTGAGGCAGCACGGATATAACGCATGGCATAGGCAATGCCGCAAGAGGCAAGGGTGGTACCTGCAGCCAGATGCTGCTCATCAGTGATGATGGTCTTACCCATCTTGTTGAAGATGTCCTTTATCTGCTGGGTCTGTTCGGACGTGGCAGATACAGGAACGAGGAAGGTCATTGATGCCAGCTGGGCAATAGCGATATTCGGAATCATCAGGAAGAAGGGAGGGCAGTCAGGCAACCACTCCTTGATCTTTGCAGAAGCCACACCTGCTGCTATCACGATGAGCAGTTGTTTCTTTGCATCCAGTGAGTCCTTGATGTCTTTCAAGACTTTTTCTACCAGCCAGGGCTTCACACAGACGCAGACGATATCGGCATCCTGTGCTGCCATCTGGTTGTCGGTCGTTACCGACACACCTTGCTTAGCAAACTTCTCTACCACTTGTAGAGATGGATCTGCCACAGTGATATTCTCGTTCTTGAAATATCCACTCTTGATGAGTCCTTCTACCGTTGCGCCACCCATGGCACCGGCACCTATCATTGCTATTTTCATATTCCTTTGTCGTTATGATGTTATAACGATTTTAAAACCTTAGTAAATTTCTCAATAAACTCGTCGGCCTCAGCTTTTGTCAGACAAAGTGGCGGTAACAGACGCAGGATGTTCGTTCCAGCACAGCCGGTAAAACAGTGTTCCTGATAAATCAAGGGCTGGCGAACGTCCTTGTGGGGGATATCCAGGTCAATACCAATCATCAGACCACGACCGCGCACATCCACGATATGACTCTTCCCTTTTGAATTTAATTCTTCAATTCTTAAATTCTTTAATTTTTCAATCAGGTATTCACCCACCTCATGGGCATTCTCCACCAAGTGCTCTTCCTCAAAGATGTCGAGTACGGCAAGGGCAGCGGCACAAGCGAGATGGTTACCTCCGAAGGTAGTTCCTAATTGACCGTAAACGGGCTCGAAATTCGGTGAGATCAGGACGGCACTCATCGGGAAACCGTTGGCAATACCTTTTGCCACGGTGATGATGTCAGGACGTATACCCAGCCATTGATGGGCGAAGAACTTACCGCTACGACCGTAGCCGCATTGTATCTCGTCGCAAATCAGTACGGTGTTGTGCTCCTTGCAGAGTTTCTGCAGCCCCTGGGCAAACTCCTTGGTGGCGAGTTTGATACCGCCTACGCCTTGGATGCATTCTAAGATGACGGCACAGACATCGCCCTGCTGTAACTCCTTCTCCCAGGCGGGCAGGTCGTTTAAAGGAAGATAAGTGACGTGACCGTTATCATTGATAGGGGCGATAATCTTCGGGTTATTCGTCACCTCTACGGCAAGGCTCGTCCTGCCATGGAAGGCCTTCTCTGCGGAAAGCACACGGGTGCGCCCGTTGGTAAACGAGGCAAGTTTCAGAGCATTCTCGTTAGCCTCGGCTCCGCTATTAATCAAAAACAACTGGTAGTCGTCGTAACCACTGATACGTCCTAAGCGTTCTGCCAGTTCCACTTGCAACTTGTTGACGACGGAGTTGGAATAAAATCCGATTTTATTCAGCTGTTCCGTCACTTTCTGGATATAGTGAGGATGGGAATGCCCGACACTGATGACGGCATGCCCGCCATAGAGGTCCAGGTATTCCTGTCCTTTGTCATCCCAAACCTTACATCCCTGTCCCTTCACTATATTTACGTCGAACAGGGGATAAACGTCAAAAAGTTTCATTTTCTATACCTTATTATAATAAAAACGTTGCAAAGGTACGAATAAGTGAGCAAAATGCAAAAGAAAAGACAATAAAAAATGACGGCATTTTTATCAACTTGCCGTCATATCGTAGTTTGGAAGTTCCAAATGATTACTTCTTTTTCTTATCTTTTTTCTTTTTGCCGGTATTTACATTGAAGGGATCTGAAGAACTGCGGGTAGGGATGCCTTCTTTCTCAATGATATCCTTCTCCGAGTAGGTGATACTCTCGTCGTAGTAACCCATATTATCTTTGCCGGTAGCACCGCCAAACCAACACTTCTTACCCTTGTATTTGGCAAGATAGATATCAGAAGACTTGTCGTTAATGATGAAGTGGTAGTTTAAAGCGCGCTCTTTCAGTGTGCTACGGTCAACATACTTCTTGCTAGGGCCGCCTTGCCAAATCTTCGAACCTTCCTGTGCACAAACACTCATGCTCATGGCTACGAGTGCAACTAATGTCAATAATACTTTTTTCATACGCATTTAGTTTTTAGTTAATAATTATGTTTTGGCTTTCGTACAATGCGAGAGGAGAAATTGGTACACGAAATCGAAGTCTTCGTCGTTGACGTAGATACGATTTTTGGCAAAGCGTTGGTTTACCTTTATGAGGTTCATCCTTCTGCATGGGATTAATCGCTCCACATTGGCAAGTGTGGAGGCCATCGACATGCGTGATTGAGATAACAAACCAGTGCCCACTACTCCAGGACGCCCCGATGCCAAACCTGCCAATATCGTCAAGGCCCCGATGAGTTGACCTTTTTTGACAGTGTTAGGCATCTGTTGGTGTACCACTTCTTTCTCATCCATGATGAAGAGCACGGCATATTTCCATCCAGAGATAGCTGCATATACAAAATAACCAATCAGTCCCAATACTAACATCACCAAAGCTACAATGCCTAATGACGAGGCCATGCCGATGAGCGAGTCAAAGTTCCAATCGCCGTCAAAAAGTGCAATGATGACAAACAATATGACTAGGATACCCATGCTGATGCCCAACACCTTCCACACATCAAAAAGTATGGAGTAGTTAGTCAGCATATTCACTTCATATACCCACCGATATTTCCCATCTGGGTACAGTTGAATATGGTCATTGGCATCCTTCATCATTGTTCTCGAGTAGATTTAATATTAAAGCTTAGGTCTCCTCAGGGAGGTAATATTTGCAAAGATAGGCAAATTATCCTAAAACTCCAACTTTTTCTTGTTATAAGTTATAATACAAAATAAAAAGAGGAGCGAAAAACACTTTTCACTCCTCACTTTTTTCTCCTCTCATTTCTAGAACGCCGATGCCTTGAGGCGCAGACCGGCGGTCTCGTCGATGCCAAACATCAGGTTCATATTCTGAACGGCTTGGCCAACCGCACCCTTCAAGAGGTTGTCGATGGCAGAGGTAACGAGTAGTTTGTTGCCGTATTTCTCTACATGCACCAGTGCCTTGTTGGTATTCACCACTTGCTTTAGGTCGATGGACTTGTCACTGTAGTGGGTGAAGGCGGCTTCCTGATAGAACTCCTTGTAGGCTTCGATGACATCCTCGACGGGAGCGGGTGTCTTGATGACGGCGGTACAAAAAATGCCACGGGCGAAGTCGCCACGATAGGGGATGAAGTCGATATCGGCATCAAGGTAACCCTGTACCTGCTTCAGTGACTGACGAATCTCGGCAATATGTTGGTGGGTAAAAGGCTTGTAGATGCTCAGGTTGTTATTGCGCCACGAGAAATGGGTGGTGGCGCCAGGCTTCTGTCCGGCACCTGTGGAGCCTGTAATGGCATTGACGGCTACATCCTCCTTCAACAGATTCAGGTAGGCAGCGGGCAACAGCGCCACTTGGATGCAGGTGGCAAAGCAGCCGGGATTGGCCACATGCTGCGCTTTCTGGATGTCCTCTTTGTTAATCTCAGGAAGACCATATACGTAGTCGTGGTCGCCTTTAATGCGGAAGTCCTGTGCCAGGTCGATGATCTTCACGTTGGCAGGGATGGTGTGTTCCTTCAGGAACGCCTCACTCTTGCCGTGACCGAAGCAGAAGAACACGACATCCACCTGGTCGAAGGGCATCTCGTCAGTAAATCGCAAATCGGTATCGCCAATCAAGCCCTCGTGTACGTCGCTCACCAGATTGCCAGCATTGCTCTCAGAGTTGGCAAAGACAATCTCTGCCTCTGGATGGTTCAGCAGCAGGCGAATCAATTCACCTCCTGTATATCCTGCTGCACCTAAAACCCCCACTCTAATCGACCCCCTCCTGGCCTCCCCAAAGGGGAGGGAATTGTTGTTATTGTTAGTCATATTTATATAGTTGTTCTTTTATATAGTTTAAAACGCTTTCGATGTCTGCAAATAGTTCTTCATTTGTCAATCGAATGACGCTAAATCCCATAGACACCAAATTCTCTGTACGGTGTTCATCCTTTTGTATCTGTTCATACTCAGAATGATACCCACCGTCTATCTCTATGATGAGTTTTTTCTCTAAACATACGAAGTCTACGATATAGTCGCCTATGACGTATTGCCTATTGATGTTTACTCCCAACTGGTTGTTTCGTATGCGATTCCAGATTAAACATTCTGCATCAGTCTGGAAATGCTTGTTTTTCTTCGCAAATTCCTTTAACATTTTGTATCGATCAGGCGATGCATAGTTATATCTGAACTTAAAACTCATATCTTTTGATCCTTATGTCTCCTCAACTCCCTGCTCAGTCCCCCCTCCCTTGGGAGGGTAGGGGTGGGGTCGCTGTGTCGGGTTACCTTTTCTCGTCTTTATGAATGCCATAGTATACGCGGAGTGGCGTACTAGAAACCTTGATAAAGCCCTTTGCTTCATCGGCAGTCCAACCAGTCTGCGTCTCACCGTATTCGCCGAGCTTGCTCTTCGTCAGGTCGTTGACAGAGTCAATACCCACTGTCTCGAAACCGTAAGGACGGAGCTTCAGAATGGCAGTACCCGTTACGTTGCGCTGGCTGCTGGTAAGCATAGCCTCGATATCGGGCATCACGGGCTCCAGATACTGACTCTCGTGCAGGAACATACCGTACCAGTTGGCAACCTGATCCTTCCAGTACTGCTGCCACTTGCTCAGCGTCGATTTCTCCAGCAAGCGGTGAGCCTCGATGATCAGCTTGGGTGCTGCGGCCTCGAAACCTACACGACCCTTGATACCGATGATGGTGTCGCCCACGTTGGCATCACGGCCGATGGCATAAGAAGCACCAATCTCCTCAATCTTCTGAATAGCCTTGATGTGGTCGTCGAACTTCTCGCCATTCACGGCTACAATCTCGCCCTTCTCAAACTGAATCTTCAGCAGAGACTCCTTCTCAGGGTTCGTTACATGCTTCAGATAGGCCTCCTCGGGCAGACCCTGTGTGGGGTCGAGCAACTCGCCACCACAGATACTGGTACCCCAGATGCCGACGTTATAAGAATACTTCAACTTGGTGAAGTCTGCAAAGTAGCCGTTGGCGTTCAGGTAGTCCACCTCTTCCTTACGAGTCAGATTACGATCGCGGGTGAGTGTGATAATCTCTACGCCGGGAGCCATCACCAGGAAGGTCATGTCGAAACGGATCTGGTCGTTGCCGGCACCCGTAGAACCGTGAGCGATAGCGTCGGCACCAATCTCCTTGGCATAGCGTGCAATGGCAATGGCCTGGAAGATGCGCTCGCTGCTGACCGAGATGGGGTAGCAGTTATTTCGCAACACGTTACCGAAAATCATGTATTTCAGCGACTTCTCGTAATACTCCTGCGTTACGTCGAGCGTCACGTATTTCACGGCGCCCAGCTTGTAGGCGTTCTCTTCGTTTCTCTTGAGTTGCTCGGCTGAAAAACCACCTGTATTGGCACAGGCTGCATAAACTTCATAACCTAACTCCTTGGTCAAATACATCACGTTGTAGCTGGTGTCCAATCCACCACTGAAGGCTACTACTACTTTCTTCTTGTTTGCCATATCTTTTGTTTATTTTATTTATCATCTAGTTTTTTGATTCGCTCTATCACTTCTTCGGGAATCTTGGCGGGCAGATGTTCCTCAGGATCGTAGAGCATCGCCGTGCAAATGCAGTATTTACGACCAGTGCGATGTAGCACGTCCACGTTCACACAACCCTCACAACCGCGCCAGAAGGCTTCGTCGTCGGTCAGGTCGGCAAAGGTCACGGGCTGGTAACCTAACTCCGTGTTCATCTTCATGACGGCGGCACCGCTGGTCAAGGAGAAAATCTTGGCGTGCGGCCAACGGGTGCGGGCTAATGAAAAAGTCATGTCCTTAATCTTCTTGGCTACACCCAATCCACGGAAGTCGGGATGCACGATCAAACCGGAAGTCGTCACATATTGTTTGTTGCCCCATGTCTCAATATAACTGAAACCGGCAAACGTGTTGCCACTCAAGGCAATTACGGCTTTTGCCTCTTTCATCTTGGTGGCCAGATACTCATGAGTACGCTTGGCAATACCCGTTCCGCGTACCTTGGCAGCATCGGCAATGGTCTGCAGAATGGTGTCCACATAAACCTCGTGCTCAGGACCTGCCACAAATACCTCTATATTCTTATTCTTTTCCATGATCTTACTTCTTACCTCTTCCATCTTACTTCATATTCGGTACTACCTCGCTTAAGGCAGCAATGACTTCATCCTGACTGATACCTTCTTTGATGACGATAAAGATGGTGTCGTCGCCGGCGATAGTTCCGATAATTTCATTGATTTGATGATTGTCTATATTGTATGCAATGCTGCTGGCATAGCCGGGGCGCGTTTTAATGACCCCCATATTGCCGGAGAAATTGATGCTCATAAAACCAGGAACTTGCATCATCTCACGAACACTTTGGGGCGTACTGACACGCTTGTACATGGTGTCGTTAGGTAATACATAAACATAATTCCCGCGCATAGAGGCGGCTTTGGCAACCTTCAATTGCTTGAGGTCGCGGCTCAATGTGGCTTGTGTCAACTGAAAACCTTCTTTCTTCAGCGCTGACAACAATTCATCTTGGCTTCCCAGCTCCTGACTGGAGATGATCATCCTAAGTGCTTCCAATCGGTTATTTTTTACCTTCATATTTGGTATATTTATTCAAACGGCGGTGCAAAATTATACATTTTTTTGCATATCACCAAACTTTACGTCATATTTTTTATTTGTTCCGATAAACAAAATTGTTTTCGACTCTTTGTGGTTTTCCCTGACTTCTATATTATAATATAATAAGGTGTAATGGTTTCTGGCGGTTGACATAAATCAACTGCCAGATTTTTTTTGCTTTTTCTTGAAAAATTTTCCGTAAAAAGTTTGCCGGTTCGGAAAAAGTTCGTACCTTTGCATCCGCTTTCGGCAAAAATGCCGTTAGCACAGAGAAAGAGTTCTTTGAAAAGACTTACATAAAACAGAGAAGTAGTAGTACAAGAAGCGAGTGCATATTTTATAATATGTACTTGGGTAATTGAACAAACCGTCAAATTATCTTTTTTAGACTACCGGATGAGCGTTCTGAGACAGATTACGTCTAGTTCGTCTAGTTCATCTAGACGATTTAGTCAAAACTTATAAGAATATACAGTGAAGAGTTTGATCCTGGCTCAGGATGAACGCTAGCTACAGGCTTAACACATGCAAGTCGAGGGGCAGCGAGAAGAAAGCTTGCTTTCTTTGTCGGCGACCGGCGCACGGGTGAGTAACGCGTATCCAACCTTCCCCTTAGTAGGGCATAGCCCGGCGAAAGTCGGATTAATACCCTATGTTGTTTGAAGCGGACATCTAATTCAAACCAAAGATTCATCGCTAAGGGATGGGGATGCGTCTGATTAGGCAGCAGGCGGGGTAACGGCCCACCTGGCCGACGATCAGTAGGGGTTCTGAGAGGAAGGTCCCCCACATTGGTACTGAGACACGGACCAAACTCCTACGGGAGGCAGCAGTGAGGAATATTGGTCAATGGGCGCGAGCCTGAACCAGCCAAGTAGCGTGCAGGAAGACTGCCCTATGGGTTGTAAACTGCTTTTATCAGGGAATAAAGTGAGGCACGTGTGCCTTTTTGTATGTACCTGACGAATAAGGACCGGCTAATTCCGTGCCAGCAGCCGCGGTAATACGGAAGGTCCGGGCGTTATCCGGATTTATTGGGTTTAAAGGGAGCGCAGGCGGGCCCTTAAGCGTGACGTGAAATGCAGCGGCTCAACCGTATGAAGTGCGTCGCGAACTGGGGGTCTTGAGTGGGTACGACGGAGGCGGAATTCGTGGTGTAGCGGTGAAATGCTTAGATATCACGAAGAACCCCGATTGCGAAGGCAGCCTCCGAGTCTCTTACTGACGCTAAAGCTCGAAGGTGCGGGTATCGAACAGGATTAGATACCCTGGTAGTCCGCACGGTAAACGATGGATGCCCGCTGTTGGCGATACACTGTCAGCGGCCAAGCGAAAGCGTTAAGCATCCCACCTGGGGAGTACGCCGGCAACGGTGAAACTCAAAGGAATTGACGGGGGCCCGCACAAGCGGAGGAACATGTGGTTTAATTCGATGATACGCGA
>JAEEGK010001073.1_pt1 | contig 68117 bp, 65 predicted proteins | sample 8958771 | NCBI WGS metagenome assembly JAEEGK01 (sample SAMN16246547, study PRJNA631951) | gut metagenome | biome: gut microbiome; feature: rumen; material: SC-attached | host: Bos | place: Iran: Karaj | collected 2018-10
TCTATATCCCCAACGGACCGCACCTGGGCAACAAGGTCATCCGCTTCAACGACGTCTCCAAGGCCTACGGGGACAAGCTCCTGTTCGAGCATCTGTCCTTCGAGCTGCCGCCGGCAGGCATCGTGGGCGTCATCGGCCCGAACGGCGCCGGCAAGACTACGCTCTTCCGCCTTATCATGGGCATCGAGAAGCCGGATTCCGGCAGCATCGAGATCGGCGAGACCGTGAAGATTTCCTATGTGGACCAGCAGCACCGGTCCATCGACCCGGACAAGACCGTGTACGAGACCATCGCCGGCAATTCCGAGTGGGTGCGCATGGGAGGCCGTGACGTGAACGCCCGCGCCTGGGTGTCCCGCTTCAACTTCTCCGGAGCAGACCAGGAAAAGAAGTGCGGCGTGCTCTCCGGCGGTGAACGCAACCGTCTGCACCTGGCCCTGACCCTGAAGGACGAGGGCAACGTGCTCCTGCTGGATGAACCTACCAACGACGTGGACGTGAACACCATCCGAGCCCTGGAAGAGGGTCTGGACGGGTTCGCCGGCTGCGCCGTGGTGGTCTCCCACGACCGCTGGTTCCTGGACCGTATCGCCACGCACATCCTGGCCTACGAAGGTGAAGGAAAGGTGGTGTTCTTCGAAGGCAACTACCAGGAGTACGAAGAGAACAGAAAAATGCGCCTGGGAGATACGGAACCCAAGCGCTTCAAGTACAAGAAACTGATGGAATAATCCTTAGACGAGCGCCGCCAGCCATTCCAGCCAGGCGGCGTCTGTGTTATCGAAGGTGGCGTACTGGTTGTCGTCAATGTCAAGGACAGCCGTTACGTCGCCTTTTTCGTTGAATACCGGCACCACGATCTCCGACTTGGATTCGCTGCTGCAGGCTATGTGGCCGGGGAACTCCTCCACGTCGGGGACCACGATGGTCTTTTTCTCTTTCCAGGCCGTGCCGCACACGCCCTTTCCAAAGCCGATACGGAAGCACGCCGCCGTTCCCTGGAACGGTCCCAGTACCAGTTCCGAGTCTATGACGCGGTAGAAGCCCGTCCAGAAGAAGTGCATCTTTTTGGCGATGAGGGCGGCCAGGTTGGCCATCCGTGCCACGGTGTCCGTTTCGTCTCCCAGATACAGTTTCGCATCCTGGTACAGACGCAGGTAGGAGAAGGTCTTCAGGGACAGGTGGCAATAGCCATCCGGATTCTTGTCCAGGTAGTTTTGATGGTACTCCTCGGCCGGATAGAAGTTCTTGAGCGGCTCCAGCTGGGTCACCAGCGGCACGCCCAGTTTGGCCGATACCTCCTGGAACACGGTCTCAATCACGGCGCGGTCCTCTCCGTCCACATAGAACACGCCGCTGCGGTAGCGGGTTCCCTCGTCATGGCCCTGCCGGTTGAGGGTAAGGGGATCTGTCACCGTGAAGAACATGCGCGTGAGAAAATCCAGGCTCACACGGTCCGGATTGTAACGCACCCGTACAGTCTCGGCAAAGCCGGTCGTATCTGTATATACTTCTTTGTAGGTGGGATTATCGGTATTGCCGTTGGCATAACCGGGCATGGCCTCGGCCACTCCGTCCACTCCTTTGAAAAAATGCTCGACGCCCCAGAAGCAGCCGCCGGCAAAGTAAATCTCTTTCATATCTTAACTAACCTTGAGCCACAAAGATAAACATTTCGCCCGAATCTGCAACCGACGCCGCTGACGATCTTAAGCAGGATTTGCGGTGAATTACGCTTTTGTTCGTCAGTGGTGACGATCTTAAGCAGGATTTGCCGGGAATTACGCTTTTGTTCGTAAGGGCCCACGGCCGAAGGAATTTATTTTTCGCAAGGCTTTGCGAAAAACCAAATTCCTTCGGCCATCGCAACGCTCCCGCGCAGCCTGTTTAAAGCACACTTTCGGCCTCCTGACCCCTATCACTGTGCTTTAACCCCACCTCGCGCACCTGTTTAAAGCACACTTTCGGCCTTCTGACCCCCATCACCGTGCTTTAACCCCCGGATGAACAAGTCCACCGAGAGGTGACAGGGCATCTCCGTCATTCTGAACTTCCCTCTAGCGAAGAATATATTTGTCGCATTAGGCCAATGGCCGAATGGTCCCACGGCTGACTGGGCCCACGGCCGAAGGAATTTATTTTTCGCAAGGCTTTGCGAAAAACCAAATTCCTTCGGCCATCGCAACGCCCACGCGCACCGTAAGCACACCGAAATCGCAACGCCCACGCGCACCGTAAGCACACCGAAATCGCAACGCCCCCGCGCACCGAAAGCACACCGCACCCCCCCCCCGGGGGGCACCGGCGCTAATCCCGGAACAAATCCCGTGCGGGAAGCTGTGAAGAGAAGCGGCCGCGGAGGTTCTTGAAGAGGGCGGCGGTGTTGCGCGTGAAGCGGGAGCCGCGCCAGGCGCTGGTGTTGGTCACCATGATCCAGGTCTCTCCGTCGGGATAGACTTTGATAAGGGCCGATGTCCCCGAGAACGAACCGGTGCGCGTCCACTCACCGTCCGGTTTGCAGTCCACCCAGCCCAGGCCGAAGGTACTCTCGTCGAAGTAGTGCGTCATCTGCCCCACGGAAAAAGGCTCCAGGATATCCGGAACGGGCCCGTGCCCGTCGATGGAACACACCAGGCGGGCCAGCTCCACGGAAGAGCCGATCCAGCCGCCGGCCCCGTACAGGCCGGAAATGTAATTGCCTCCGTAACACTTCTCTACGGATGCGAACTTGCCGTCGAAGGAGGGTCCCGGCTCCGCCTCCGGATGCATGTAGTAACGGGTCTCGCCGGGGAGACGGTCTTTCAGGTAGTCCCCGCCCAGGGCGAAGTGCCGGCAGCCGGCCGGCCCGAAGACTTCCTTCTGCATGAACTCCTCATAGGACATTCCCGACGCCTTCTCGATGACCAGCGAAAGCAGCAGATAGCCGAAGTTGGAGTATTCCTGATAGCTCCCCGGTTCAAAGGTGAGCCGGCGGGCCAGTTCCTTGCGCACCAGATAGTCTGTGGTGGGGGGCTCCGAGAGATTGTGCTGCTGCATGAATCGGCCCGTATTGAACATCACGTCGCCTCCGCGCTGGGAAAAACCGCCCTGATGGCGCAGCAGGTGTTCTACCGTCATCTGGTAGTAGTGGTCGTCTTTGATGCAGGAGTCGTATTCGTTAAGGATGCCGAAGGGGCCGAAGACCGGCGTCTCCAGAAAAACCTTTCCCTGTTCCTGCAGCCGCATGATGCCCACGGCGGTGAGCAGCTTCGAGACCGAAGCCAGACGCATGCGGATGTCCGGGTTCATGCGCGTGGTGGCATCGGCCCATCCGTAGCCCCGCGCATAGACGAGGGAATCGTTGCGCACGATGGCGAGCGACGCTCCGTGAAGGCCCCAGAAGTTGAGGAAACTGTCGATGGAATGGTCCATCTTCGGGAGCTGGGAAAGCTCGTTGTCAAGCGTTCCGTGCAGATCCTCCTTCCATGCGATGGCCTCTTCCCGGGCCGGGAGGAAGGATGCGCCGGAAAAACGCTGCTTCCCGCCCAGCAGATAGCCTGCCAGCAGGAAGACCGGTACGAGGTATATGAAACGCCGGGGCCTCACTTAATGAGACCGGCGCGGCGGCCGAAGTCGATGATGTAGTCTGCCGTGCCGTCGATTCCCAGCACGGAACTGTCCACACATAGATGATAGTTCGAGGCATGTCCCCATGCTCCGAAGGTGTAGTAATTGTAATAAGTCTCGCGGGTGCGGTCTTTCTTCCGCATGAGTTTCTCGGCCTCGTCTTCGGTGAGGTTTTCCTCCTTCATGAGGCGCTGGATGCGGTATTCCTCGGGCGCGCCGATGAACACGTTCAGGCACTTCTTCTCCCGCAGGATGTAGTCTGCGCATCGGCCGATGATGACGGCGTCCCCTTTCTCCGCGATGCCGCGGATGACTTCGCTCTGGATGTTGAACATGACGTCGTCGTTGACGTACCCGCTGTCCATGTAGCTGAGGCGGCTGGAGGCGAAGAAACTGCTCATGGAGAAGAGGCTGCGTTTCTCCTCGCCGGCGAACAGGTTACGCGAATAGCCATTCTCCTCCGCGACCTTGGAGATGAGTTCGTTGTCGTAGAAGGGAATCCCCAGTTTTTTGCCGATGGCCTGGCCGATGGAACCGCCACCGCTGCCGAATGAACGGCCGATATTGATGAGGGTGTTCATATGCGTTTAGATTTGACTGCCCAGGATGGAAGGATCGTCTCCGTCTTTGAGCCGGCCCAGTTTCCTCAGGAGTCCGGCCGCAAAGATGCCGGTAAGGAGGGCCGATACAATGTCGGAGATAGGGAAACTGTACCACACTCCGTTCTCGGACTCCAGGAGCGCCGGGAGCAGATAGATACAGGGAAGGAGGAACAGCAGTTGCCGGGACAGGGACAGCAGGATGGACTTGCGCACCATGCCCAGGCACTGGAAGAGGTTGGTGGTTACCATCTGGAAACCCACGATGGGGAAGACCACGTTCATTTTCTGCAGGCCCCGGGAGGCTTTCTCCATGAGGACGGGGTCGTTGGTGAAGATGTTCACGGCCGTTTGCGGCAGGAACACGAAGACTACCCAGCCCAGCGTGGTGACAAGGGTGGCCCACAGGGCCGTCTTGACATAGACGTCCCGCACGCGGGCATACTGCCGGGCGCCGAAGTTATAGCCGGCGATGGGCTGCATGCCCTGGTTGAATCCCATCACGATCATTACGAACAGGAACACCAGCCGGTTCACGATTCCGTAGGCGCCGATGGCCAGGTCTCCGCCCCATTTGACCAGTTGCTGATTGATGAACAGCACCACGATGCAGCTGGCGAGGTTCATCAGGAAGGGGCCCAGGCCGATCGCGAGGGAGTCCTTGGCGATTTTCCAGTCCACGCGGAACATCTTCGGGGAACGGGGCAGGTGAAGGAACCGTTCCGGGTCAAGGAAGTACCACAGGGTATAGCACAGGGACATGAACTGGCACAGGACGGTGGCCAGGGCGGCTCCCTGGATGCCCATGTCCAGCACATAGATGAAGACAGGGTCCAGGATGGCGTTGGAAACGACCGTGAACAGGGTGAGCTTCATGGCCAGCTTCGGATTGCCGGAGGACCGCACCACGGAGTTGAGGCCGAAGTACAGGTGCGTGATGATGTTGCCCAGAGCGATGACCGTCATGTAATCGCGGGCAAAGGGGAGGGTGGCGTCCGACGCCCCGAAAAAGCGCAGGATGGGATCCATCCACAACAGCGTCATCACCGTGAAGACAAGGCCGGTGAGGATGTTCAGCGTGACCTCGTTGGAGAGGACCTTGCCGGCCACCTTGTAGTTCTTCTGGCCCAGGAGCACGGAAATCATGGTTGCCGCGCCCACGCCCACCAGCGTACCGAACGCGGTGGAGATGTTCATCAGCGGGAAGGTGATGGCCAGGCCGGCGATGGACAGGGAGCCCACATCGGGAATATGGCCGATGTAAACGCTGTCCACCATATTATACAGCGAAGACGCCGTCATGGCGATGATGCCAGGAACGGCGTATTGCCTGATGAGCGCGCCGATGGGCTTGGTGCCCAGTTCTGTAGGGATGGCGGTACTACCCATTAATCGTTCAGGATTTCCAGTTCAAAGATGAGCGGAGCGTAGCCCGGGATGGCGCTGCCGCTGCCGCTGGCTGCGTAACCGTGCTTGGACGTGAACAGGACGGTGGCCTTCTGGCCCTTCCACTTCATGAGGGAAAGACCGCCCTTGAAGCCTGCTACAAGCGAGGAACTGCCGCCCATGGAGATATCCGAATATTTCTCGGAGAAGGTGACGGACTGGGGTTCGTAGGTGCGCTGGGAAGAATAGATGCCGGCGTCCTTGGCCACTTTCTCAAGGGTGGTGTCAAAGATGGTCCCGTCCAGGCGTTTGCCGGTGTAGTTGATCTTTACGGTGGCGGTGGAAGAAAGGGCGTCCTCCTCGTTGAAGCCGGACACGTCGCTCACGAAGAAGAAACTGTTGTCGGGTTCCGCCTCCTCGTCATAGGAAGTGGATTCAATGACGCCATACTGCTCGAGCACGTAGTTGCGGAGCCGGACGATTTCGTCCGCGTTGGGGTCCTGCGTCTGTCCTTCGAGCGTAATTTCGTAAATGAAGTGAGTGCTGCCGGAGCAGTTGTCGATGTATTCCTGCTGGGTTTTGTAACGGCTGGAGGTGAGCATCCAGGCGGGGATGACGGCCGTACGGGTGCCGCCGATACGCATGCCCTGCAGCATGGCATCTACGCCGGCATAGCTGTAGCCGCTTCCGACGTACTGGTATTTGGGGCCATAATAGGCGCTCTTCGAGTAGGTGCCCAGCTGGCGGGCCAGTTCCTCGCTGGTGGTGGAGGAAATGGTGCCGTCCAGCGTGCGGATGGTGGAGGAAACCAGCACGTAGGGGTTTGCGTCGTCCCACTGTTCTCCGGAGCCGGCCTTGTCACTGATGACGTACAGGCCGTTTGCATCGGCGGCGACTCCGGGATGGTTCTTTTCCATCCAGAGCTGGATATATTCTTTGGCGTGCTGTCCGGTGGTAGATACAGTCTGTTTGGCGCAGGAGCCGGCCAGGAGGCAGGCGGCGGCCAGGGGAATCAGGATTGTTTTATTCATTGGGCAAAATTTCTTCAATCAAAATGTAATAAGCCAGGGCGCTCAATGCAGGAATCGTGCCCCGCTCGGTTTTTCCGTAGCCATATTTTCCGGTAAAGAGAATATAGCCCTCGTCTCCGGGCTGCACGCCCGCCAGGCCGTCTGCCAGTCCCCGGACCAGGGTATTGTCCAGAGTGAGGGTGTCCAGCTTGAACCGGCTGGCGTCCGAAAGGCTCCAGTGCGCCTGGGTGGCCAGGCTCTCCAGGTTGGTAGCCACCAGATTGGAGGCCGACAGAGAGGCCGACTGAAGCGTGAAGCAGCCATAGTAGAGCGAAACGCGCTGCCCCCATCCGAGGGAATCCCGCGTGGGATCGAGCGTGTCCTTCAGGATAACCCTGTATGCCCCTCCGTTACGGGTGAGCGTGGCGGTGGGGTCGTTCGCCATCTGGGTGCGCACGAAGTTTTCGATGTAGCCGGTCTGCTTGTCGTAGGTGGTCTGCAGCGACTGTTTGGTGCAGGCCGCCAGCGCAAGGAGCGAGGCCGATATGAGGAGAAGCTTTCTCATGCAAGGTAGTCTTTGAGGATCTGTTCCAGGTAGGCGGGCGCCGCTTCGGGAGAGGGAATGTCTTCGCCGATGAGGATCTTGCCGCCGGCGGCATTTTCGTGGCCGCCGCCATGGAAATGGCGCTGGGCCAGCTGCTGGGCGCTGGTGCCCTTCTTGGAGCGCACGGACACGCGGAAGTGCCCGGCGTCTTCCTTCACCAGGACGCTCAGTTTCACCCGGCCGATGCTCAGCGGCACGTTCACCAGGCCTTCGCTTTCGCCGTCCTGCATGTCGAAGTGCTGCTGGATATCCTGGGTGAGGACCATGTAGGCGGCTCCGTTGGGCAGGATGCGGAGCTGTTCGCTCTGCATGTAGCCCATCAGGCGCACCCGGTTTTCCCGGTAACTGTTGTAGAGCTTCTGGAGAAGGGCATCCCGGTCCACGCCGGCGGCGAGCAGTTCCGACGCCATCCTGAACGTCGAAGGAAACACCGAATTGGCAAAGTTGTTGGTGTCGGTGGTCATCCCTGCCATCAGCACGGTGCCCACTGCCGTTTTTGCCTCCGGAGTCCATGCCCCCTCGCTCGCAGATAAACGGGCCGATGCTCCCTCGGGGGCATGGGACTCCGGAGTCGAAAGGGCTTTCAGCAACCAGAAGACGACCTCCGAGGCGGAGGAGATCTCCGGTGTGGAGAACACCAGGCCGAAGGCTTCCGTGTCCGGGTTCAGGTGGTGGTCCACAAGGACTTTGGGGGCTTTGGAAGCGCTGAGGACAGGTTCCAGGCCCTCTACCCGGTTGAAGGCGTTGGCATCGGCCAGGATGATGAGGTCTGCTTCGGCGATGCGGGTACGGGCGGCGTCTCCGTCCTGGTCTGCGCAGAGGCAGGGGACTGCTTCCGGCAGGATGAAAAGGAGGTTCGCCGCGGGGGTGTCGGGAAGGACGACGGCGGCGTCTTTCCCCAGGCTGCGCAGGTACAGCGCCAGGCCGGCCGTCGCGCCCAGGGCGTCTCCGTCCGGATGCGTGTGGGCCAGGATTATAGGGCGTGCCGAGGCGGTTATCCACTGCCTCAGGACCGGGATATTTTCCTGTCGGATGAATTCCATGCGCAGAGTTTTTTCAGCTCCGCAAATTTACAAAAGATTATTGCTTTTGAGAAATGATTTTGCTAACTTTGTCGGAACTTTTGAAATAATAAAACAACACAATAATGAACAAATCTGTCAAAATTGCTCTCGAGATTGGTCTCGCAGTCGTTATCTGCCTGCTCACCTTCTTCATCATCAAGAGCGTCCAGAAGCCGGTGCAGTTCAAGAAAGAGGTGGCTGCCCGCTCCCAGGTCGCCATTCAGCGCCTGAAGGACATCCGTACCCTTCAGGAGGCCTTCAAGAGCGTGAACGGCCGTTTCTCTCCCACCGTGGATTCCCTCAAGCTGTTCTATGAGACCGGCAAGATGGACATCGTGATGCAGATCGGCTCCCTGGACGACTCCCTCGCAGTGGCCAACACCGAGGCTATCAAGAAAGCCAACCGCAACCTGAAGCCCGCCGAGATGACCGCCAAACTGGCTGCCGCCTATGCCGCCGGCCAGAAAGTCGTGTTCTCCACCGTCACCGAGATCCCTGTCCGCGACACCCTGTTCCACAGCCGCAAGGACTTCGTCATCGATTCCCTGGCTTTCATTCCCTTCTCCGGTGGTGAGCCCGTCCAGATGGAATCCGCCATCAAGACCGTCTCCGGTGTACAGGTGCCCCTGTTCGAGGCCCGCATGCCTTACAAGGCTCTGTGCAAGGGTCTGGACAATCAGCTCCGCATCAACCTGGATGCCGAGCGTAAGGACCAGAACAAGTACGAAGGCCTGCAGGTTGGCAGCGTGACCGCTCCCAACAACAACGCCGGTAACTGGGAATAGTATTCCGTCCATCCATGGACCGTACAGACACATCAAACAAAGGAATATCCATTCAAGTCTCCTTGAGTGGATTTTCTTTTAATGGTTCGCCCTGGCTCACGCCCGAACGAGTATTCACCATCCCGGAGTTCCAGCGCCGCTACGACCATGTGGAGATTTCGCTCCTCACCCCCAAGGTGGCCCTGGTTCCGGACGCTTTCCTGGATTCCGCATCGGCCCGGAAAGCCCTTTCGGAGGTGGCCTCGCTCCGCGAGTCGGACTTTGTGGAAACCGTTCCGGTTCCCGGTCTTGCCGCCACCCTCGTGTTCTCCAACTCCCTGGACGAGTCCCTGTCCAAAGTAGTGGCCCAGACCGTGCTGCCCACCTCCGGCACGCCCGCCCGCGTGCTCCCGGAACTTTACTATCTCCTGTGCCGGCTGGACTCCCTTCCGGACTACAACAAGATCGTCGCCTCCTGGCACGGCGGCTACCTGCATCTGGCAATAGCACAGGGCAAGAGCCTGTGCCTCGCGAATGTCTTCGAAGCGCCGGACTTCACCACGGCGGAATACTTCCTTTTCCTCAGCCTCAAGCGTCTGCAGCTTAATCCGGAAGTATCCACCGTCTGTTTCCGCACCCCGCTGGATCCCGATGCGGAAATGTCCCTGTATCGCTACTTCAAATCCGTGGTGCAGTTATGAGGATTATCGGCGGAAAACTCAAGGGCAAGAGTGTCCTGCCGCCGGCAGGATACAAGGCGCGTCCCACCACGGATTTCGCCAAGGAGGGCCTGTTCAATATCTTGGACAACGAATATGAGTTCGAAGACCTGAAGGTCCTGGACCTGTTCGGGGGAACCGGTTCCATCGCCTTTGAGTTCGCCTCCCGTGGCGCGTCCCGCGTTTACAGCGTGGAAATGGCCCGGGAAAACGCCAGCTTTATCAAGACGGAAGCCGCTCGCCTGGGACTGTCCAACGTCACCATGGTGCGCGACAATGTCTTCGACTTCCTCCCCATCTGCCGGGAGAAGTTCGATATCATCTTCGCAGACCCGCCCTATGCCCTGGAGGGCCTTGCGGGCCTGCCCGATCTGGTTTTCTCACTGGATATTCTGCATCCGGGATGCTATTTCATCCTGGAGCACGGGGATGAGCATTCCTTCAAGGAGCATCCCCGCTTTGTCAAGGAACGCTCCTACGGACGCGTTCACTTCTCCTTTTTTGAATAATAGGTAAAGGCAGCTTTCGCTCCTTCCGCATACAGGCCCATGGTGACGCCTGTGAATCCGCCGGCGACTTCCGTGCTCAGGAGGGCGCAGCGGAACTGTCCCATCGGCTTCCAGTCCTGCCCGTCTTCCGACACCAGGAAGTGGTAATGCAGGCCGTCGGAGGTAATCTTCAGATGGGCTGTCGGATGGGATAACGGAAGAGTGGCGGCGGTGTAATCGATGCTCAGTACCTTGTTCCGGACGACGGCCTCGGCCTTGTTCCCGCTGCGCCTGACGGCCAGTTCCACATGGGCCTCGTGGGTTTGATAGACGGTGAGGCCGGCTTCTCCGTCGTTGAGCAGGAGTACTTCCGTCTCCACGCTGGCCACTTCACTTTCCTGACGGCAGGCGACGAAGGTGGGATGGTCGTTGCCGGACAGGGAACCGCTTCCCTGCAGGATGAGGCGGCCGTTCCCGCTATCGTAGCGGCTGGAATCCGGGTTCTGGATATAGAGCCAGTCGGGGCCCAGGGGACGCTCGAAAGATTCCGTGTATTCGCTGGTGCGGCGGGGAGCGCTGCCACCCATTTCCTGGGTGATGGGCTTTCCGTCATTGACCACCGGCCAGCCTTTCTCCCAGCGTACGGGGGCCAGGAAGGTCTCGCGGCCCAGGTGGTGATAGTTGCCGCCGAAGTTGCGGTAGGCCAGGAAGACAACCCACCAGGAGCCGTCGGGCGCCTGGACAAAGTCTCCGTGGCCGGTTCCCTGGATCTGGTCCGTCTCGGTCTCGTGGCGGCAGTGAGTAAGGATGGGATTGTTCGGGCAGGCCTCGTAAGGGCCGTAAGGAGAGCGGCTGCGGGCGACGGTGAGCGAATGGGCCAGCTCGGTTCCTCCTTCGGAAATGAGCAGGTAGTACCAGCCTTTTACCTTATAGATATGCGGTCCTTCCGGGAAGCGTCCGCCCATTCCTTTCCAGATGGGGCGGCTCTCGGTGAGCTGCTCTCCGGTGGCGGGATCTATCTCGCAAAGGGTGATGGTGGCGTCCGGGTTGCTTACGTAATAGCACTTCCCGTCTTCAAAGTAGAAAGAGGGGTCGATTCCGCCCTGTTCCAGCCAGATGGGCTCCGACCAGGGACCGGCGGGGTCTGTGGCGGTCACGTAGAAATTGCGCCCCAGGGTTACGTTGGTGGTGATCATGTAGAACACGCCCTCGTTGTAACGGATGGTGGTGGCGTAGATGCCTTTGTCGGCGGTGGTCTTCTCCAGCGGAAGCTGGGTCTCGCGGTCAAGGACATTGCCGATGAGTTCCCAATGGAAGAGGTCCCGGCTATGGTAAACCGGAACGCCCGGGAAGTACTGGAACGTGGAGTTCACAATGTAGTAATCGTCTCCGACACGGCAGATGGAAGGGTCCGGGTGGAAGCCGGGAAGGATGGGATTGCGGAACGAGAATTCGGTGACTCCGTTCACGGAGGACTGGCAGGCGGCCGATAAGAAGCAAATGGCGGCCAAAAGAATAAGAGAAAGGCGTTTCATGGCAGATGAAAGTGAAATCTATCTCGTCCAAATATACGAAAAATAACTAAATTTGTAAGAATATGGCTCAGTTAGTATTCATATCGGCCGAAGAGGCCGTCCGTGCGGTGCGCAGCGGAGACCACATCCACCTCTCCAGCATCGCCAGTGTTCCGCACATCCTCATCGAGGCCCTGTGCCGCAGGGCCGGTGAACTCACGGACGTCCACTTCCACCACTTTCATACGGAAGGCCCTGCCCCCTACGGCAGCGCTGAATATGCCGGATCTTTCTTCGACCAGGGTTTTTTCGTCGGCCCCAACCTGCGCGCCAGCGTCCAGGCCGGCGTGGCGGACTATCTACCCGCACACCTGTCGGAGTCACAGGCCCTGTACCGCAGCGGAGCCCTTCGCTGTGACGTGGCCATGGTCCAGGTCTCTGAGCCTGTGGACGGAATGGTGTCCCTCGGTACCTCCGTGGACTGTTCCGTCGCCGCCCTGGAGGTGGCCCGCGAGCGCATCGCGGTGGTGAACCCCCGCGTTCCCTTCGCTTTCGGAGATCTCATCCCGGTGGAGCGCTTCACTGCCCTCGTCCGGGATAACCGTCCCCTTATCACCAAGGACTATGTCCAGCCTTCCGCGACGGACATCGCCATCGGCCGGCACTGCGCAGAACTGGTTCCGGACGGGGCCTGCCTGCAGATGGGCATCGGCTCGCTTCCCAACGCGGTGTGCGCCTCTCTTTCCGGCCACAAGCACCTGGGCCTGCACACGGAAATGTTTGCCGACGGTGCCCTGGACCTCATCCGGAAGGGCGTCATCGACGGCTCCTGCAAGGCCATCGACCGCGGGCAGGTGGTGGCTTCTTTCCTGCTGGGTTCGCAGCGGGTGTACGACTTCATCGACCGCAATCCCGCCGTGCAGATGCGGGACATCGCCTATACGAACGACCCTTGTGTCATCGCCCGGAACCCAAATGTGGTTTCCATCAATTCCGCCGTGGAGGTGGATCTTACCGGCCAGGTGTGCGCGGATTCCATCGGCACGCGTATCTATTCCGGTACGGGCGGCCAGCTGGATTTCGTGCGGGGGGCCAAGATGTCGAAGGGGGGCAAGGCCATCATCGCGCTGGCTTCGCGCACTTCGCACGGGGAGCCCAAGATCGTCCCCGTCCCGAAACCGGGCGCCGGCGTCGTCACGCCCCGCGCGGACGTGCAGTGGGTGGTGACGGAATACGGTGCCGTGAACCTCTACGGCAAGTCCCTGCAGGAACGGGCGCGGCTGCTCATTAGTATCGCCCACCCCGAAGACCGCGAAGCCCTGGAGCGCGCGGCTTTTGAACGATTTGGAAAATAAGAACCATATGCATACAAGAGAAGAAAAAGTGGCGGCTTTCGGCCGCCTGCTGGATATTATGGACGCCCTTCGGGAGAAATGCCCCTGGAATGCGGAGCAGACCTTCGATTCCATCCGCCGTCTCACCGAGGAGGAGGTCTATGAACTGAGTGACTCCATCCTGGAAGGAGACCGCCAGGCTACGGCCAAGGAAATCGGAGATCTGCTCTATCACATGGTCTTCTATGCCCGCATGGGACAGGAGGAAGGTGCGTTTGACATTGCAGATTCCATCCAGAAAGTCTGCGACAAGATGGTGTTCCGCCATCCGCATGTCTTCGGCCCCCATGCCGGCGAGGCCACTACGGCCAAGGAAATCGCAGACAACTGGGAGCTGGTCAAGGCTAAGGAAAAAGATGGCAACAAACGTATCATGGCCGGCATTCCCAAGGCCATGCCCGCGCTGGTGAAGGCCGTCGCCATGCAGGAAAAAGCCCGTGGCTGCGGCTTTGACTGGGAAAAGAAAGAGGATGTCTGGGCCAAGGTCCAGGAAGAGGTTGGGGAGGTGACCGAGGCGTCCCGTTCCGATGACCCCTCCGCGCTGGAGATGGAATTCGGAGACCTGCTGTTCTCTGTACTGAACGCCGCGCGCCTCTACGGTGTGGATCCCGAGGCGGCCCTGAACCGTTCCTCCGAGAAGTTCCGCCGCCGTTTCACCTACCTGGAAGAGCAGACCCTCCGCAAAGGCATATCCTTCAAGGATCTCAGCCTTGCCCAGATGGACGCCATTTGGGACGAGGCCAAGGCGAAGGGCCTGTAAAACTCGAAAAAAATTCGTATCTTTGCAGGCTAAAACACAATTGCATTATGGCAGAGAATACGTTGCTGGAGAAGGTCCTGAGCCTTCAGGACAAATACAAGAAACTGGAAGAACAACTGGCCGATCCCGAGGTAATCGGGGACATGAAGAAGTTCGTCCAGCTCAATAAGGACTACAAGGAACTGCAGCCCATCATCGCCGCCGGTCTGGAATACAAGAGACTGGTGGAGGAGCTTTCGCAGGCCAAGGATATCCTCATGAATGAAAAGGACGAGGATCTTAAGGAAATGGCCAAGGACGAGATTGCAGAGATAGAGCCCAAACTTCCCGAGATGGAGCAGCAGATCAAGCTCCTCCTCATTCCGGCCGATCCGGATGACAGCAAGAACGCCATGGTGGAAATCCGCGGCGGCACCGGCGGCGACGAAGCCGCCATCTTCGCCGGAGACCTCTTCCGCATGTACCAGCATTTCGCGGAGCGCCGCGGCTGGAAACTGGAAATCTCCGACCAGGCCCCCGGTACGGCCGGCGGCTACAAGCAGATTGTGTTCAAACTCTCTTCGAGCACCGACGGCGTGTACGGCATCATGAAGTATGAGTCCGGCGTGCACCGCGTGCAGCGCGTTCCCCAGACGGAAACCCAGGGCCGCATCCAGACATCGGCCGCCTCCGTCGCCGTCTTCCCCGAAGCCGGCGAGTTCGATATCGAGCTGAATCCGGCCGATATCCGCAAGGACCTCTTCTGCGCATCGGGCCCCGGCGGACAGGGCGTGAACACCACGTATTCCGCCGTGCGTCTTACCCACATCCCTTCCGGTATCGTGGTACAGTGCCAGGAGGAGCGCTCCCAGCTGAAGAACCTGGACCGCGCCATGGAAGAGCTCCGTACCCGTCTGTACAACATGGAGCACCAGAAGTACCTGGACGGCATCGCCGCCAAGCGCAAGACCATGGTATCTACCGGTGACCGCAGCGCCAAGATCCGCACCTACAACTACCCGCAGGGCCGCGTGACGGACCACCGTATCGGCTGGAGCATGTACAACCTGCCCGTCTTTATGGACGGTGACATCCAGGAGTGCATCGACCAGCTGCAGATCGCAGAAAACGCAGAACGTCTCAAAGAAGCAGGAGAAGAATAATATGGCACGCAATCCCGAAGACCTCAAAGCCCTTGGCCGGCACACCGAGTACAGCCAGGACTATGCCCCCGAGGTGCTGGAGACTTTCGTGAACCAGCATCAGGAGAACGACTACTGGGTCCGTTTCAACTGCCCGGAATTCACCACCCTGTGTCCCATCACGGGCCAGCCGGACTTCGCCGAAATCCGCATCAGCTACGTCCCCGACGTCAAGATGGTGGAATCCAAGTCCCTGAAACTGTATCTGTTCAGCTTCCGCAGCCACGGTGATTTCCACGAGGACTGCGTCAACACCATCATGAAGGACCTGGTCAAGCTGATGGATCCCAAATACATCGAGGTTACAGGTCTCTTTACGCCCCGCGGCGGCATCTCTATCTACCCTTACGCCAACTACGGCCGTCCGGGTACCAAATGGGAGCAACTCGCCTGGGAGCGCCTTGCCAAACACGAATAAAAAAACCGGTCTTTCACGGACCGGTTTTTTTATGCTTTCGGGACAGCCGCCAGGGTAATGCGTCCCTGGCAGCAGCGTATTCCGCCGACGGACAGGGTGGCTTCGCAGACAAAGAGGCTGCCTTTCCTTTCCACCAGGATAGCACTTGTCTCGCACAGGTCTCCGGGACGGACTTCGTGGCGGAACTTGACGTTGTCCATTCCCCGGTACACCATCAGGTTGTCCTTGAAGGCCTGCGGATAGAGACCGCTGCTGGCCTGGGCCATCATCTCGCAAAGGATGACGCCGGGGACGATGGGGTTGCCCGGGAAGTGCCCGTCACAGAAAAAGGGATGGTCGGGGACGCGGTAGCTGGCATGGCAGACACCATTTTCGTCCATCTCCATGGTATCCACCAGCAGCATGAGTCCCCGGTGGGGAAGTATCTTCTGGATTTCTTCCTTATTCATTGTTATAAGGTCTGAAGGCGACGCAGGCGTTGTGGCCGCCGAAGCCGAAGGAGTTGGACAGACCCAGGGTGAGCTTGGTCTTTACGGCTACGTTCGGGGTGTAGTCCAGGTCGCATTCCGGGTCCGGGGTGTCCAGGTTGATGGTGGGAGGGCAGATGCCTTCCTTCAGGGCCAGGATGGTGGCAATGGCCTCCGTAGCACCGGCGGCGCCGAACATGTGGCCGGTCATGGACTTGGTGGAGGAGATGTGTGCCTTGTAGGCAAAATCTCCCAGGGCAATCTTGCAGGCCTGGGTTTCGGCCAGGTCGTTCAGGTGGGTGCCCGTACCGTGTGCGTTGATATAGAGATTGTCCTTGGATGCGTCGAAGTGGGCCTCGCTGAGGGCGTCCATGATGGAACGGGACTGCGTGCTGGCGTCCGGACGGGGAGCCGTGGCGTGGTAGGCGTCGCAGGTGTTTCCGTAACCCACCATTTCACCGAAGATGGTGGCGCCGCGCTGCTTGGCGTGCTCCAGCTCTTCCAGGATGATGACGGCGGCACCGTCGCCCATCACAAAGCCCTGGCGGTTCAGGTTGAAGGGCAGGGAAGAGTATTTGGGGTCCGTGGCACGGGTGAGGGCCTTGGCATTGTAGAAGCCGGCTACGCCCAGCGGAATGGTGGCATGCTCGGAGCCGCCGGCGATGATGGCGTCGGCATAACCGTGGCGGATGGCGCGGAAAGCCTCGCCGATGCAGTGGGAGGACGTCGCGCAGGCCGTGACGATATCCAGGCACGGGCCCTTGGCCTGGTGCTTGATGGCGATGTGGCCGGCCGCGATGTTGGAAATCATGGTGGCGATGAACAGCGGGGAAATCCACTTTCCGGTGGGGTCCTCGATCATCTTCTGGGTTTCGCGGAACTGCACGTCAAAACCGCCGATACCGGAGCCTACATATACGCCCAGGCGGAAGGGGTCGATGTTGCAGTTCTCTCCTTCTGAAACCAGACCGCTCTGCTGCATGGCCTGCCAGGCGGCGGCCATGGCATACAGGGTGAAGTTGTCCTGTTTGCGGATGAAGGGTTTTTCCATGCCGAAGTTTTCGGCGTTGAAGTCTTTCACTTTGCCGGCGAAGGTGACGGGCATGTCTTTGAATTCCTCCACGTAATCAATGCCGCAGTAACCGTTGCAAAGATTCTTCCAGAAGGTATCGACATCCTGTCCAACGGACGAAATCACGCCCATGCCGGTAATAACAACTCTCTTAGGTTCCATATATCAGTTTTTCTGCTCCGTTAATAATATCGTTAACAATGTCGGCGGCGCTTTCCCGCTGCCGGATCATACCTGCCACTTCGCCCGCGAGGAAACTGCCGCCGGCAAGGTCTCCGTCGAAGACGGCCTTGCGGAGGGAGCCCGTGCCGAAGGCGCGGATTTCATCGGCCGATACCGAAGGATCCGCCTCCATCTTGGCGAACTGCTTGGTGAAGGGGGTCTTGAGTGCGCGCACGGCATCCCCGAGGCTTTTCCCGGTAACCATGGTGCCGATGTCCGAGGCCTTGATGAGGCGTTCCTTGTAAACATCGTGCACGCGGCACTCGTCGGCTACCAGAAAACGCGTGCCCACCTGGACGCCGCAGGCGCCCAGCATAAAGGCTGCCGCTGCGCCGCGTCCGTCGAAGATGCCTCCGGCCGCGAGGACCGGGATGTGCACGGCGTCCACCACCTGCGGGACCAGCGCCATGGTGTGCGTGTCTCCCACGTGGCCGCCGCTTTCGGCGCCCTCGGCGATGATGGCCGTCGCGCCCAGCTCTTCCATCTTGATGGCGTAGGCTACGGAAGCGACTACCGGAATGACGCGGATACCGGCGGCCAGCCACTTCTGCATGTAGGGGGCGGGGGAGCCGGCTCCGGTGGTGAGGATGCGTACGCCTTCTTCCACCACGAGGTCTGCGATCTCGGCGGCATTGGGGGCGGCCAGCATGATGTTCACGCCGAAGGGTTTGTCGGTGAGGCTGCGGGCCTTGCGGATTTCTTCGCGTACGGCCTCGGTGCCGTAGTTGATGGAGGAAATCAGGCCCAGGCCGCCGGCGTTGGAGACAGCCGCAGCCAGGCGTGCATCGGCAATCCATGCCATGCCTCCCTGGAAGATGGGCTTCTCGATACCCAGTATTTCGGTAATAGCCGTTTTCATATAAGAGTGCAAATGTAGTGATTTTAGCGCACATTTACAAAATGGGCCTCCCTTGCCGTCCCTCCGGAGGGGCAAGTGGATTTTTTTTGCTATCTTTGTAGGATGCATTTTTAACCTATTTATGCGAACAACAGAACAATCTTCTCACTACGACCATCTGGACGCGATGTCCACTTTGGAAATCCTCAAAGGAATCAACGCCGAGGACTGTGGCGTTGCCGCGGCGGTGGCCCAGGCCATCCCCGCCATAGAAAAAATCGTTGACGGCATTGTCGAGCGCGTCCCCCGGGGCGGCCGCATTTTTTATCTGGGCGCCGGTACCTCCGGCCGTCTGGGTATCGTGGACGCATCTGAGATTCCTCCGACCTACGGCGTGAAGGACCTGTTCATCGGCCTGATGGCCGGCGGCGACGGGGCCATCCGCAACGCTGTGGAAGGGGCCGAGGACGACTGGGAGCAGGGCTGGCTGGACCTGGCCCCGTTCCACGTGACGAAGGAAGATACGGTGATCGGCATTACGGCCAGCGGCGGCGCTCCGTATGTGGTGGGAGCCCTTCGCAAAGCCCGCGAAATGGGTATGCTCACCGGCGTAGTGACCAATAACTCCGAAAGCCTTTCCACCGAGGCGGCGGAGGTGCCCATGGTGGCTCCCGTCGGCCCGGAATTTGTGACGGGTTCCACCCGCATGAAGTCGGGCACGTCGGCCAAGCTCATCCTGAACATGATCTCCACGGCGGTGATGATCCGCCTGGGCCACGTGCAGGGCAACAAGATGGTGGATATGCAGCTCACCAACAAGAAACTGGTGGACCGCGGCACCCGCATGATCATGGAAAAAACCGGCATCACGGACTACGAGAAAGCCAAGGCCATGCTCCTTGAGTACGGCCAGGTACGTGCTGCCGTGGACGCCTATCTGAAAAAGTAAGACCTATGTGGCAGAGACAACAGACCCTGTACCTTCTTATCGCCGCCATCCTGGTGGCCGTGATGTGTTTTAATAACGCCTATACGGTGGCCAATCCCGAAGGACTCCTCCAGGTGAGCTACTGGAAGCTGCAGGCGCCCTACTTCGGCATCCTGCTGGGCATCCTGGCGTTCCTGGTGCTGCTCTCCCTGGTCACATTCAAATCCCTCATCCTGCAGATGCGCCTGTCCTCGCTCTCCGGCATCGTCGCCCTGGGCATGCAGGCATGGCTCGCATACATGTACTTCACCTTCGAAGGACCGGTGTTCAGCCTTACGGTCATCCTGCCGCTGGGTATCTGCGTCTTTTGCTTCCTGGCTGCCCGCGGCGCCTTCCAGGACCAGCTGATGGTGGAAAGCGCCATGCGCATCCGCGAAAGAAGAAAACACAAAAAATAATACAAAATACTACTATGAAACCTACCTTACTCGTTCTGGCTGCCGGCATGGGCAGCCGTTATGGCGGACTCAAACAGATGGATGGTCTGGGCCCCCACGGAGAAACCATCATCGACTATTCCATCCACGATGCGGTGGAAGCCGGTTTCGGTAAAATCGTGTACATCGTCCGTGATTTCTTCAAGGCCGATATGGAAGCCCACGTGAAAGAGCGCTACGCCGGTGTGAAAACCATCGACGGCGAACCCCTCCAGTTTGTCTTCGTCACCCAGGAACTCGACAAGATTCCCGCCGGATTCACCGTGCCGGAAACCCGCGTCAAGCCCTGGGGTACCGCCCACGCCATGCTCATGGCCGCCGAAGCCATCCACGAGCCCTTCGCCGTCATCAACGGCGACGACTTCTACGGTAAGGAGTCCTTCAAGATTCTGGCCGACTGGTGCCGCGCCCACGAGAAGACGGAAGGTCAGTACTGCATCGTAGGTTTCGAGCTGGAGAACACGCTCAGTGAAAACGGCAGCGTCTCCCGCGGTATCTGCTTCTACGACGACAAGAACATCCTCACCGGTATCGCCGAGCACCTGGAAATCGCCAAAGAGGCCGACGGAAAGGTGTACGGCAACAACTCCGTCACCGGCGAGAATCACGTGGAACTGGCCGCCAAGGCCCTCTGCTCCATGAACATGTGGGGCTTCACCCCGGACTACTTCGCCAAGAGCGCAGCCATCTTCGAGGATTTCCTGAAGAAGAACATCATGGAGCCCAAGAAGGAGTTCTACATCCCTTACGCAGTTGACGTAATCGTGAAAGGCGGCAAGGGCAGCTGCGAAGTGCTCTCCACTCCTTCCCACTGGTTCGGCGTCACCTTCAAGGAAGACCGTCCCGGCGTGGTGGCAAAGTTTGCCGACCTGGTAGCCAAAGGCGTTTATCCCAGCCCCCTGTATTAGCCTTATGCAACTGTTTGCCCGCAAAGTCAACAACTATGACCTCTATGCCAATCACGCCTGGTATGTGCCGGGCGTGAAGGGCATGTTCGCCCTCCTCGGTATGTTCCTCCTGGGCAACCTGCTGGGCGCCATCGTCATGAGCATCCTCCTGCTTTTTGTTCCCCAGGAGATTGTGATGGAATATGAGATGGTGGTGGTATATCCGCTGTCATTTTTGCCTGCCATGGTGTATGCCGCCTCCAAGAGCCAGCGCAACAGCCTTTTCGAAGCCGGTTACAAACTTAACAGCAACCACTTCGGCCCGTTCAAGGGATGGCAGCTGGCCCTCGTTACCGTGGTCCTCACCTACAGTTACATGTTCGCGTCGGACTACATGAACTATCTCAATTTCAAGCTGACCACCGGAACGCCCCTCATGAAGCAGTTCTATGACGCTCTCATGGAGGCCCTGGAAAAAATGATGGCGGGCCCCTTCTGGAGTTCCTTCCTGGTGACGGCCATCTTCGCGCCCGTCTTTGAGGAGTGGCTGTGCCGCGGCATGGTGCTTCGCGGGCTGCTGAGCAAGATGAAGCCCGGCTGGGCCATCGTGATATCGGCCCTCTTCTTCGCCCTTATCCACATGAATCCCTGGCAGGCGCTCAACGCCTTCTTCATCGGCGTGATCATGGGCTACGTTTATTACAAGACGGGTTCCCTGTGGCTCACCATGCTCATCCACTTCGTGAACAACGGCACCTCGGTAATCCTTACCCAGGTCACCTCCTTCGAGGAATCCAGCTATTTCTACGAAATGATGGACCACACCTCCTACGGGGTAATCAGCCTGGTGGCCGTGGCTGCCCTGGTGGCTTGCCTCTATGCCTTCAAGCGCATTCCGCTGCAGCAGGAGCGCGGGAATATCGACACCGTGGAGTTAAAAGTTGACTAAATGGAAAAATGGGCCTGGCTTAAGCGCAGCGAGCACAACTACCTGCTCCCGTTCGTGATCGTCATCACGGCGGTGGTGGCGTTGTGGCTGCTGTTCTTTGCGCACAACAGCGTGCTCAACTGGATCAAAGCCTCCGTGGAGGAGCGCAGCCAGGAAGCCGAGATGGCCCGTCTGCAGGGAGAAATCGACGAGATGGACCGTGAGATCGAGAATCTGCGGAACAATCGCGATTCCCTGGAATCCTTTGCCCGCGAAACCTATCACTTCGCCGCCCCCGGCGACGATGTGTATATCGTGGAAGAATAATTCATCGCACTGTAGATTGTTGCGGTGTGGATGGCGGCGGTGACGTCGTGGCTGCGAAGCCAGGTGGCACCTCTCTCCAGCGCCGCAAACTGTACGACTTGAGTAGCGGGCATTGCCTCTTCGGGGGTGATGCCCAGCTTTTTATAGATCATGCTCTTACGGGAGACGCCCACCAGCGTTTCCACCGGGAAGGCCTTCACCACTTCGTCCAGCCGGGAAAGCAGCTCGTAGTTCTGTTCCAGTGTCTTGGAGAAGCCGAAACCGGGGTCCAGGATCCACTCGCGGATGCCGTTCTCCTCGGCCTTGATGGCGAACTTCCTGAAATAGTCGATCACGGCGGCGGTGACGTCGTCGTCCGGATAGTCCGTCAGTTGCTGCATGGTTCCGGGCGTTCCCCTCATGTGCATGGCGATGTACGGTAGTCCCAGCCGTCCCACCGTCTCCAGCATCTTCGGGTCCAGCTCTCCGGCGCTGATGTCATTCACAATGAACGGGCCGATGGTATCGTACACCCGCTGCACAATCTCGGCCCGGTAGGTGTCGATGGAGATGCGGGGCATGGCTCCCATCTGCTTAAGTGTCGGCTCGAACCGGGCCCATTCCTCCTCGAGGGAAGGCTGCGCACTGCCGGGGCGGGTGCTGCAGGCACCCAGGTCCACGACGTCGGCGCCGTCTTCGAACATTTTCTCTATTCGGTGGAGGGCGATATCGGCCTGGGGAGCACGGCTTCCGGAATAGAAGGAATCGGGCGTCAGGTTTACGATGCCCATGATCTTGACGTTATTGACCATTTGTCTATAAAAGCATTAGAATTGCCAGCATGACCACGCAAAAGCCCTGGGCGGTCACTCTTCTTCTGGTGACATGGCGTGTGGAAAGGGCGTCGGGGTCACCGTTCAGGTCCTCCACCAGCGTTTCCGGGCAGTGACGTGCGTCCCACTTGTGCATGAGCTCGCCGTCATAGAAGAAAGAGCCGCCGCCATTGGAACGGTTGAGGGTGATGAGCGTTTTATAATCGGCATAAAGGAGCTGGACGTCGGCCGGGAGAGGGACGTCTTCCGGGCGTCCGGCCACGAGCACCAGCGGCAGCGCCTGCGAGAAGGAGGCGGTGCGGTACTGCTCCTCCACAAGGGCCCAGTTTGCTTTGGCAGGGTCATAGACGGAGAAGATGACGACGCGGCCGACGGCTGCCATCTCGTCCTGGTATTCCCCGTTGGCGTCGGAGATACTGAGGATGGGCGCGCGGCGGAACTCCTCCTCGCCGGCCTCGTCGTCGAGCGAGGCAAACAGGCGAGCCCCCCAGTTAAAAGGCGTGAAATCCACCACGGGAAGATGCCGGTTGCTGTAGATGGCCCCCGCCACAATGGCCAGCGTCGCAAAGAAGGCCGATACGGCCTTGCGTTTCCGCGCCCGGCCGAACTCCTTGAAGGGCGTAAAGGCGAACGCCGCCAACAGCAGCAGTCCCACATTCTTGAGGAAACTCTGCGCATGGGTCAGATGGATGGCCTCGCCGAAGCAGCCGCAGTCCATAGGCGCGTCAAAAATCCAGAGCAGCAGCGTCAGCACGGTGAACCCGCCCAGCAGCACATAGGAAAGGAGGGCCGACGCCTTCCGCAGTACACCGGTAATAAGGCCGATCCCCACCAGGCACTCGGTGAAAGAGAAGAGAACGCCCAGAATCCTGGCCGCCGGAGTAATCCAGGCCAGGTGCAGGAACTTGAGGTACTCCGTAACGATGAGCATGGTTCCCACCGGGTCGCTCAGTTTGAGAATGCCCGAGACCAGGAAAACGATGCCCAGCAGGCCGGCGGCGCGGCGGCGGAGTCTCAAGTACACTCTGTTCATGACAGGAAAGGATCTACGGCTGCCTGGATTTTGGCGAAGATGTCGTCCGGAGGGAGCATGTGGCCGTTGGCGTCGGAGCAGTCAATCCGGCGGAACTTGGCGTCCCTTTCCGTCTCCTTTACATACAGGTTGCGGACGTTTTTCTGGAACTCGATGGATGCCTCGTGGATGTCCTGGGCGCCGGAAAGGTAGTTGCGGTCGTCACCCTCGCGGTGCATGGTGAGGCTTTGCTCGACAAAGCCGATGGGAACGTCCAGGAACAGGTTCAGGTCCGGTTTCGGAAGCTCGAAGTTGCCGTACTCGGTGTTGAAGATCCAGTCCCGGAGGGCGTCGCGTTCGGCCCCTTCCGGCAGCTTGGAGCACTGGTAGGCGATATTGGAATACACGTAACGGTCCAGCAGCACGGTCTTGCCCTCTTCCAGGGCCTTCTTGATGTCCGGACCCGCTCCGTGACGGTCCTCGGCGAACAGCAGGGCCACCAGCTGCGGATGCACCTGGTCATTGGCCCCGAAATCCCCCCGCAGGAAACGCGAGATGAGGTCCCCGTACACAGGAGCCTGATACCGGGGGAAATGGATATATTCCAAATCCCCGCACCGTTTCGTCAAATATTCCTTGAGCAGCTTGACCTGGGTAGATTTTCCCGCCCCGTCAAGGCCTTCGAGTACAATAAGCATATTTCCGTGTTAATCCTACAAATTTACGAAAAATATCTTAGTCATAATACTCGGGGCGTCTTTCTTAAGTTAGCGGCTCCGGGATAATTGATTCCCGGGAACACGAAAACAGGACTGCCGTCAAGGACAGTCCTGTCAAATATCTGCGTAGGAATGATTTCATCGAAAGCTACAGGCTGCGCTTGATCTCCACAATCTGGAACGCTTCGATGATGTCTCCGGGGTGAATGTCGTTGTAGCGTTCGAGGCCGCAACCGCATTCCATGCCGGCGGGCACTTCCTTGGCGTTGTCCTTGCCGCGCTGCAGGGAAGCCAGTTCGCCGGTGTAAACCACGATACCGTCGCGGATGAGGCGGACCTGGGCTTTCTGGGTGAGCTTGCCTTCCTTCACCAGACATCCGGCGATGGTACCCACCTTGGAAATCTTGAAGGTCTGTTTGACCTCGGCGGTGGCGGTGACTTCTTCCTTCTTCTCCGGCTCCAGCATACCCTCGATACCTTCCTTCACCTCGTTGATACAATCGTAGATCACGGAGTAGAGGCGGATTTCGATGCCTTCCTTCTCGGCGGCGCGGCGGGCTTCGGCGCTCGGACGCACCTGGAAGCCGATGATCACGGCGTCGGAAGCCTCGGCCAGCAGGACGTCGGACTCGCTGATGGCACCCACGGCCTTGTGGATGACGTTCACGCGCACCTCCTCGGTGGAGAGCTTGATGAGGGAGTCGGACAGGGCTTCCACGGAACCGTCCACGTCACCCTTGACAATGACGTTGAGCTCCTTGAAGTTGCCGATGGCGATACGGCGGCCGATTTCCTCCAGGGTGAGGTGCTTCTGCGTCTTGATACCCTGGATGCGGATGAGCTGCTCGCGGCGCTGGGCGATGGACTTGGCTTCCTTTTCGTCGGCCATGATGTTGAACTTCTCACCGGCGGCGGGAGCGCCGTTGAGGCCCAGCAGGGATACGGGGGTGGAAGGTCCTGCGACCTCTACCTTCTGTCCGCGCTCGTTGTACATGGCCTTGACGCGTCCGTAGTAGCTGCCGGAGATAATCACGTCTCCTACGTGTACGGAACCGTCCTGCACCAGCACGGTGGCCAGGTAGCCGCGTCCCTTGTCCAGGGAGCTCTCGATGACGGCGCCGCTGCCCAGCTTGTTGGGGTTGGCCTTGAGTTCCAGGAGGTCGGTCTCGAAGAGCACCTTCTCCAGGAGCTTATCCACGTTGAGGCCTTTCTTGGCCGATATCTCCTGGCACTGGTACTTGCCGCCCCAGTCTTCCACCAGGATGTTCATTTCTGACAGCTGGCGGCGGATGGTGTCGGCGTTGGCGCCGGGTTTATCAATCTTATTGATGGCGAAGACCATGGGAACGCCGGCGGCCTGTGCATGGGCGATGGCTTCCTTGGTCTGAGGCATCACGGCATCGTCGGCTGCGACGATGATGATGGCAAGGTCCGTCATCTGGGCGCCTCGGGCACGCATGGCCGTGAAGGCTTCGTGGCCCGGCGTATCCAGGAAGGTGATATGGCGTCCGGAGGGCAGGGTTACGTTGTAAGCGCCGATGTGCTGGGTAATACCACCGGCCTCACCGGCGATCACGTTGGACTTGCGGATGTTATCCAGCAGGGAGGTCTTACCATGGTCCACGTGGCCCATCACGGTAATCACCGGCGGACGTTCCACCAGATCCTCCTCGCGGTCCGGCTCCTGCTGCTCGATTTCCTCTGACAGCTCGGCCGTTACGAATTCCACTTTATAGCCGAATTCCTCGGCCACGAGGACCAGGGTCTCGGCGTCCAGGCGCTGGTTGATGGATACCATCATGCCCAGGGACATGCAGGCGCCGATAACCTTCACCACGGGGGTGTTGTTCATGAGGGTGGCGAGGTCGTTCACCGTTACGAATTCGGTGACCTTGAGCACCTTGTTCTCGGCTGCGGCGGCTTCCATCTCCTCCTGGGAGCGGATGGCGGCAATCTCACGCTTCTCCTTGCGGTGCTTGGCGCCGAAGTTGTTGCGGGTGCTCTCGTTCATCTTGGCGTAGGTCTCCTTGACCTGCTTCTGGATTTCCTTCTGGAGTTCCTCCTGCTCGGCCTCGGTCATGGCGGGTTTGAAGCGGTCGCCCTTCTTGTTACGGCCTTTGCCACCGCCCTGAGGGGCGTTGTTGTCGTTCTTTTTCTTGGGAGCTTTCTCTGCCTGGACCTTGGTGACGTCCACCTTCTGGGAGCCGCTGGCTTTGATACGCTCGCGCTTTTTGGCCTTCTTGGGATCGAACTGGGTAAGGTCGATCTTGCCTACAACCTTGAAGGGAGCGCCCACTGGGGTCGGGGTGGGGGCTTGCTCGGCGACAGGTTCTTCTACGGCAGGTTCTTCCACGGCGGGTTCGGGTTCCTGGACGGGCTCCGGTTCGGGCTCGACTACGGGTTCGGGTTCCTGGATAGGTTCCGGCTCCTGGACGGGCTCCGGTTCGGGCTCGACTACGGGTTCGGGTTCCGGCTCGGCCACGGGCTCGACTACGGGTTCAGGTTCGGGTTCCTGGACGGGCTCCGGTTCGGGAGCCGCCACGGGTTCGGGGTCGCGGGAGAGGTTGTTGCTCTTGATCACGGTAACGCGCTCGGGCTCAAACTCGTCCTCTTCCTCCTCCTGTTTCTTGCCGGCCTTGTCCAGGATTTCGGTGAGTTTCACGTCCACCTTTTCGGCCGCCTCTTTCAGTTCCAGGTCTTTGCCGAACTTTTTGTGCAGGTCCGGCAGGAACTCGTCAGAGATTTTGAGATTCGGATTGGCGTCCTCGATGCCGGCACCCTTGGAATTGAGGAATTCCACGAGGGTGTCCAGCCCGATATTGAATTGTTTGATAAGTTTCGAAAGTCTGATTTCTGCCATATATAACCCCTTTAATAATTCTATTCTTCTTCAAATTCGGCGTGCAGGATCTTCAGCACGTCTTCCACGGTCTCGTCTTCCAGGTCTGCGCGGGTAGCGATCTCGACCGGGTCGAGGGCCATGACGCTGCGGGCGGTGTCGCAGCCGATGGACTGCAGACGCTCGATCACCCACGGCTCGATGACGTCGGTGAACTCGCTCAGAAGGACGTCGTCCTCCTCTTCCTCGTTCTGCTGGATTTCACGCCAGACCTCGATCTCGCGATCCACCAGCATGCCGGCCAGCTTGATGTTCACGCCGCCCTTGCCGATACCCTTCTTGACTTCATCGGCCTGCATGTACACCTTGATCTTCTCGTCGGGTGCGGTGCCCAGGTCGATGCGGGAGATGCGGGCCGGATTGAGGGCGCGCTGGATCATCAGGGACGGGTTGGAGCTCCACTGGATGACGTCGATGTTCTCGTTGCGCAGCTCGCGCACGATGCCCATGATGCGGGAACCCTTCACGCCGATGCAGGCGCCGATCGGGTCGATGCGGTCGTCGTAGGATTCCACAGCCACCTTGGCGCGCTCGCCGGGGATGCGGACCACTTTCTTGACAGTGATGAGGCCGTCGTAGATTTCCGGAACTTCCATCTCGAAGAGTTTCTCGAGGAAGCTGTCGGTGGTGCGGGAAAGCACGATGTAAGGCGTGGTGTTGTTCTTCATTTCCACGCTCTTGATGATGGCGCGGACAGAGTCGCTCTTCTTGAAGTGCTCGCCGGGGATCTGCTCGCTCTTGGGCATGCGCAGCTCGTTGCCGTCCTCGTCCAGGATGAGCACCTCGTTCTTCCAGGTCTGGTACACCTCGCCGGTGAAGATTTCACCTACGCGCTCGGAGTACTTTTTGAAGACGTTGGCTTTCTCGATATCCATGATACGGCCCTGCAGGTTCTGACGGATGTTCAGGATACCGCGGCGGCCGAAAGAGGCCAGGGAGAGTTTGCGGGCGAAGGTGTCGCCGATTTCATAGTCGTCGTCGCCGGTCTCGGCCTTGATCTCATCGAGGGTAATCTGGGTCACGGGGTCTTCCACTTCCTCCACCACTTCGAAGTTCTGGTAGATTTCGCAGTCTCCCTTGTCCACGTTGATAATCACGTCGAAGTTGTCGGCGCTGCCGTAGGTCTTGGCGAGCTGGGTGAGGAACACATCCTTCAGTACGCCCAGCATCACCGGACGGTCAATGCTTTTCTCTTCCTTGAAATCCTTGAAAGCGTCAATCAAGGTGATTTCTTTCTCTTTTTCTTTTGCCATTTTGGTTATTCTGTTTTTATTTGAATTCAATTACGGGACGCACCGAGTTGACTGTGCTCATGGGAATCTCGGTTTCGTCCACCGTGACGGTTTCCCCGGTGTAGGCCTTGAGGGTGCCTTTCACCTTCTTGCCGCCTTTCAGCCAGACGTCCACGCCGGTGCCGATGGCCTTCAGAAACTGTCCTTCCACCTTGAAGGGACGGTCCAGGCCGGCCGATGAAACCGTGAGGGCGTAGTCTTCTACATCCTGGTCGAAGGCCTCGTGCACCACTTTGTCAAGGGCGGCGCAGTCTTCCCAGTCCACGACTCCTTCCTTCTTCTCGATGACCACCTCTATGTCATTGTCCTTGGAAACGGTCACTTCCACCAGGAAGCAGCCTCTTTCCTCAACAGCGGCCGCTACGGCCTCGATAATCTGTTCTTTCGTCATGTCTTTGTTTAAAAAAGAGGTAGGGGACCGGCGTCCTCTACCTCGTTCACAGTGCAAATATACGCACTTTTCCCGGAATAACCAAATATTGAGCAATTATCTCCATTTTGAACATGGGCAAGCCTGAAGCCCCGTTTAGAACTGATGGCTAAGATTAATGCCGTTGCCGTTGAAGGAAACAGCGAAGCGCTTGCAGCCGTTGTGGCCGATGATGCACATCGTAATGCCGCTCACGATGCAAGCGGCTCCGGCAATGGCGAGACCGTTCACCGTGGCGGACGGTGGTGCATTGCGATAAGGCTCCTGGTCCCGATCCTCGGAACGGGCATATTTCAGCAGGCTTGTACATAACCAGGGCAGACATAACGCAGCTCCGCTGTAAGTAACAATCTCTCCTACATTGTAGAGCGTCCTGTAGGGCTTGAGTTTCTCCTTGTACACCTCCGGGCCGAAGAGGGTCTTCATCTCGGCCGTATTCATCTTGTACACTCCTTCGAGCAGAAAACTCGAACCCCGGACTGTGACCATCCCGGGATTGAGCGTTTTGTCGAAGACAAGGCCGTTCTCGTCAAAAAACACCTCGCACCCGTCCTGAAAGCGGATACTCTTCATATAACTGAAGGGGACCCTGGTCGGCAATGCTTCCAGGCCGATGTTCTCCAAATAGACCCGCGGCTTGGTAGTGAAGAACTCCTTCCGTTCAATCTTGCGGACCTTCCGCATCACTGTATCTCCAGGCGCCGTACGGATCTCCTCCTGCGCGGCCAACGCCCAGGGGAGGAAAATACAAAACAGCAGTAAAATTTTTTTGTGCATAGTTATTTAATAGATTAAAATGTATAACGGAAAGACTTGTCATTTACCTAACCATCTATAGAATGCGCTAATTGCTATAGCATCCAAATAGATATTGGAACGAAAAACATGATATATGACCTTTCATTGAGGTCAGTAAGTAAGAATGCGGTTGCATTCAAAGCGATCAATAATAGCGTGGCATATATTGGGTTACGGTATTGGCTGTTTTAATACGCAAGCGCTTCATTACAAGCGAACGGAATAAGTATACGAGTTGCGCCAATATTAGGATGACGCCTGGAGGGCCACCACGCCCTTTCCAGTTAGGTTCGTGATTTGGGTCTGAATCATTTGGGAAAATATCAAAAGCGGATTCTCCACGGATTCCCTTTTTCCGAGAGTTGCATCGGAAAGACATATGAATAGATTTCAGGGTTCTCCTTCATGAACATCCGGACAGTATCTTTGACTGCCTCTAGACGCTTAACCAGAGCTGTATCATCTGGAGAAACCCTATACGGCTTATCCACGCCAGCTAGAACTGTCAACTCGTCGGTCTTCCTGTCATATCGGCAAATGGCATCAATCCTTTTCCGCGTCCAGATCTTATACTTTTCATGATCAAAACTCCGACTTACAAGACCATCCCTATAGTAAGCCATTGGCAAGAAATTTTCCCAATAGTCAGGGCGATTCTCCGGATATAATTCGGGATGTTCCAGCCAATATAAAGGATGTCCGTCTACACGGTATCCTGCACTATCGATAGAATCAAAAATAAATACCGAATCCGTATAGTACGCATACCGAGGTTCGTTTTCCTTGAAATAATCCATCCAACGTTTGCTAGATTTACTAATCGATGAGGAATCTATATCCCATTCCCTATAAAAGTAATCATTGACCTCCTTCAGATTTTTGGGCAAGCGGTAGTAACTTTGGGCATACCCTACTATCATATCATTCAAGGGACATTCGTATGTTATATCTCTAGTGACATATAAAACATCTTTTCTGATACGTTCACGGGTATTGCACGCCGTGATGCAGATCATTATGGCCAGAACTGTACAACACTTATTCATTTTGATATATTATTTTAGCGGAAATAACTTCGCCAACGCCGCAGCAAATTTGCCGGCCTCAGCCTTATTGTAGGCAACATCTATCATATGCTCACTTCCTCCTTTTCTCTTCACCTGCAGATAATACCCCGCTGGCAATGTCCTTACTGCAAAATGTTGCTATTTGCATCTATATAATCCATCATTCCCACAATTCGTATTCCTCTTTCAACCATTTGCATGGTTGATTACGATAGTGATCATACAAACGATCTTCCACATGAAAGTCATCCCATACTGCGCTACGTTCCCGACCTCTAGCCTCCTCCTTTGAGCATTTTGTTATTTCTCCCGTTTCTGTGTTATAGAGTGCGAAACTATTCTCAAACTTGTCATAAATATACTTTATATGAGGAACGAGAAACTCCTCTTTAATTGGAATATTTCCGACAATTCTCCAACGCCCATTTCTAAGAACGCTATCATAGACGGTGACTCTAAATAGCGTCTTGCAATCTTTCAGAATGAACAAGTCCTCAAGCGGAATATCCGACTTATAGTCAAAAAAGAGGTATTCGCCATGAGGAAGTAACTGCGCATAACAAAAGTATTCCCCATGAACAGGAATTTCGATAATATCTCCCAACCTTTTTCTTTTTCGGTAGGTATTATTTGCCATTATTTAGTGCATTAAATATTTCTTACGAGCTTCCTCGTATCGAGATCTGTTGGGATTCTTAGGACTCACACCATTGATTCTATTGCCCGATGTCCCTCCTGTCGACTGAGCGCCCCCGTGTTATTCTATCATCTGCGACGTCATCTACCCTATTAGCGGCCTGAGCAATGAAGGAAGGATACCCCACCACGTTGTAATTTCAGGTGCCACTTAGTCTTTAACAATCTGGCGAAGGTTCTTGTCCTGATCGATCTCCCAGATGTCATACGTCCCGTCCCGGTCAAAGTCGACGACCGCCGTAGCGCGGGCTTTGAACCCTTTCTCATCGGCCTCCATAATAACCGACACTACAAGCAGTTCTGGCAGGGAAAAAGCAGGTAAGTTTTTCGGTTACGAATCATGTATCGTTGAAATTGCGGACCAAATATACATGCTGAATTTGGATTAATCAATACTTTCCCCCGTCTCGACCTGCAGAAATGTATCACTTTTGACAAGCCCCTGCAGGAGTGTTGTGTTTTGCTAGGTCCGAGCACGAAACAGGCCCTTCTGGTGCTCGAGTGCTGGTTTTCGGTAGGTTCGAGCACGAAACAGGCCCTTTTGGTGCACGAGTGCGGTCACCGGGGGGGCGGTGGCAGAGAGAGGGTGTTAAAACGTCTTATGATTTTGGTTTTAAAACGGACCAAGGTTATGTATAAATACACGAGAGGTAATCTCGAACACGCTGTAAGGTGCTATAAATCAATGGTTTGGCTTTAGGCGCAGTAGCCTAAAAGCCAAACCATTGATAGCGAGTTATTTATAAAGATTCGACTACCGGGCTGTCCAGGCCGGAATATTGTTCTCCTGCATGAAGGCGAGAACGGTGTCCAGGCTCTCGAAGCGGGCGGTGCCGTCCAGGTACACGTTCACCTGGAAGCCGCGGCGCTGGCTGATCTTGTACAGGTTCTTGAGGGTTTCCAGGACGCAGTATTCGGCGGCGATGCCGCAGACGGTGACGACGTCGCCGGGAGCGAAGAGTTCATCCTCCTCATCTTGGGTGAGCCCTACGAAGGCGCCATACTCCTCACGCTCGGGGAGGCGTCCCTTCAGGATGAAGCGCATGCGGTCCTCGGCGAGGCCTTCCAGCATGTTGTCCGGGATGGAGGCGCCGGCGGTGTGGTGCACGCAGTGAACAGGCCAGGGACCGCCCTGGGCCTTGAAAGAGCAGTGGTTCACGGGATGCCAGTCCAGCGTGAAGTACACGCGGTCGAACTGGTTTTTGACGGCGTTGATGGCGGGGAGTACGCCGGCTGCTCCGGGAACGGTAAGCGTTCCGTCGATGAAATCTTTCTGAAGATCTACTGCAAGAAGAATGTTCATAATATATATTAATGTTTAAAGTCTTTTAATCCAGCCTATGCTGTCCGGCCCTTCATTGAATAGCAGGTCCAGAGCGCTGAGGCGGGGCGTAAAGCCGCCCATGCGGTCGCGGAACACCTGGTAGTAAGGCCGCGCAAGTCCCAGGTCTTCCAGTACGGTGTCCGTGTGTTTGGGGTGGATGGCGTAGCGGTAATCGTCGGGCACGCTGCCCGGTGCGGAAAACTCCTTCGTGGGCTGCAGCTCGCAGGCGATGCCTGTCTTGTCAAGAAGAAAGCGTGCCGTGCTCAGGTTGAGCTCCCACAGCGTCCGCGGCCGGGCGTCCAACAGCGCGAACAGCCCGTCCCTGTAATACTCATAGTAGGCCGATGTCTCATACGCCGTATCCAGCGCCCGCTGCGTACGAACGATCCAGGGAGTGGAGTAGTCCACCAGGACGGAGGAAATGCCCCTTTCCGGAGCATTTGCCCGGACAGGGTCGCGAAGCGACGCTCCGGAAAGGGGCATTTCCTCCGTCTTGTGCAAAACCGGCACCTGAAGCATCTGCACACCGTCTCCGGCCAGGATGTAGCAGCGGTTTCGGTAACTCTGTTTCTGGTAGTTCTCGCAGGCTTCAACCAGCACCGGAGACGGCAAAACCCTGTCGGGGGACAGGGTCATGTCTCGCGCTGCCAGGGCCAGCCAGCTCAGCGGCGGAAAATATGCGCTGGAAAGCAGCACTATTTGCGGGCGCGGGGCTTGGAGATAATGCCGCGCTTGGACCCGCGGATGAACCGCAGGATGTTGTCGCGGTGCTCGGAAGCGGGGAAGTTGGCCTCGATGTACTCCAGGGCCTGGCTTACGTTCATTCCCTGGAAATAAATGGCGTCGTAGATGGCCTTGATCTCGTTGATGGTCTCCTCGGTGAAACCGCGACGCAGCAGGCCTACGCGGTTGATGCCCTCGAAGCAAATGGGTTCACGGCCGGCCAGCACATAGGGCGGCACATCCTTGGTGATCTTGGCGCAGGCGGCCACGAAGGCGTGGGTGCCCACTTTGGAGAACTGGTGGGAAGCGGTCTTGCCGCCCACGGTGACCCAGTCTTCGATGTCGGTCTCTCCGGCAAAGCCCACGTAGCTCACTACAATGCAGTGATTGCCCACGCAGCAGTCGTGCGCGATGTGGGCGTAGGACATCACCAGGGTGTCATTGCCGATCTTGGTGAGCGCTTTTCCGCTGGCTTTGGTGCCGCGGTTGATGGTGGCGCACTCGCGGATGTTCACGCGGTCTCCGATTTCCACCCACGACTCCTCGCCCTCGAACTTGAGGTCCTGGGGGATGGCTCCGACGACGGCGCCGGGGAAAACGGTGCAGTCCTTGCCGATCTTGACGTGGTTGTAAATGGTTGCGTTGTTAAGGATTTTGGTGCCTTCGCCAATCTCTACATCGGCGTCAATGAAGGCGAACGGTCCCACTTCTACGTTGTCGCCGAGCTTTGCGCCCGGGCTGACAATCGCCATAGGGTGAATCTTAATCATAGTAGTATTCTATTTGAGCAAGGCCCTGAGGGCCTTTGCGGCTTTCGTGTTGATGGTGTGTCCGGACTTGTAGGCGGTGACGCGGGCGTTGAGGTATCCTCCGGCGAGACGGATGTCCCCCAGAAGGTCCAGCATCTTGTGGCGCCCGCATTCGTCCTCGAAGTGCAGCTGGGGATTGCCCATGTAGCCGTCATCGGTGACGACGAGCGCGTTGGAGAGGTCTCCGCCCTTGATGAGTCCGTTTTTGAGCATGGGCTCGATCTCCCGGTAGAAACAGAAGGTGCGGCAGGGGCCGATCTCGCGGGCATAGTCCACGCTCTCGTCCCAATGGGCCTTCTGGATGCCCAGCACGGGGGAGTTGAAATCTACGGTGGTATCGGCCGAAGGAGTATCGGCCGGCTCGATGCGCACCCAGGAACCGGTTTTCTCGTCCTTCACCTCGAGGGCGTAGGGGACGGTGATGTACCGGCGCGGGGCGTCCTGCTCCTGAAGTCCGTCCGGGTCGATGGCCTCCGCATACAGGCGGGCGCTGCCGTCCAGGATGGGGACTTCGATGTTGTCCAGCTCAATACGGGCGTTGTCCACGCCCATGCCGGTGAGCACGCTCATGATGTGCTCGATGGTCACGGCCTTGGCCTCGCCGCACTCGATGGTGGTGCTGCGTGCCGTATTGGTGACATATTCGGCCAGGGCGGGAACTTCCGGGCAGCCGGGCAGATCCGTCCGGGAAAAGACGATGCCGGTGCCGGCAGGGGCGGGCATCACCTTCATGTGGGAATAGGTGCCCGTGTGCAGTCCCTTGCCTTCAAAAAGGTATTCTTTCTTAAGCGTGTGTTGGTTCTTCGCCATGTGGGGTCTATTCTTCGGCAGCCCTCTTGAACAGGGCGTATGCTTTCATGTAAAGTTTGGCGTCGATGACAGGGGAGCCCAGCAGCACCTGTCCGCCCTTGCGGATGTTGCCGATGACGCCGCCCTGTGCCAGGATGGTGGTGTGGTCGGCGATCTTGAGGTGACCGGCGATGCCCACCTGGCCGGCGAAGATGCAGTATTTGCCCACTTCGGTGGAGCCGGCGATACCCGTCTGGGCGGCCATGGCGGTATGGTCTCCGATGATCACGTTGTGCGCGATCATGCAAAGGTTGTCGATGCGTACGCCGTTGCCGATGATGGTGGATTCCATCTGGGCGCGGTCCACGGTGGAGTTGGCTCCGATCTCGACGTCGTTGCCGATGATGACGTTGCCCAGGTGTTCGATCTTCTCCCAGGAACCGTCCTCGCGGGGCGCGTTGCCAAAGCCGTCGGCGCCGATGACCACCCCGCTGTGCAGGATGACGTTGTTGCCGATGACCATGCCGGGATAGATGCGTACTCCGGGATAGAAGGTGCAGTTGCTGCCGATTTTGCAGTTCTCGCCGATATACACGTGTTCGCGGATGACGGTGCCGTCCCCGACAGTCGTGTGGCGGCCTACGTAGGCGAAGTCTCCCACATAGACGTTCTTGCCGAACTTGGTGCTCCAGAAATACTTGGCGCGAAGGCTTCTGTGGCACTTTTTCGTCTTCTTCTGGTCGCCGATGTACTTGAGAAGCTCGGCGATGGAAGAGTAGGCGTTTTCTACGCGCACCAGCGTGGCTTTGACGGGCTGCTTGGGCTCGAAATCCCGGTTCACGATGAGGATGGAGGCCTCGGAGGTGTACACATACTCCTCGTACTTGGGATTGGCGAAGAAGGACAGGGTTCCGGGCTTGCCGTGTTCAATCTTGGCAAGTTTGGTAGCCTTGGCGTTCTCGTCACCTTCGACGGTGCCTTTCAGCAGTTGTGCTAAGAATTTGGCTGTGAGTTCCATTGTCATTCTGAACGAAGTGAAGAATCTATATTAAGGGCTCGGCCGTCATGGCGGCGGGCTGAGGGATTCCCATGAGTTTGAGGATGGTGGGCGCCACATTGCACAGGGCACCGTCCTTGACGGTCTTCACCTCGTCGCCGGCGTTGATCACCACGAACTGAACGGTGTTCAGGGAGTGGGCGGTGTTGGGGGTACCGTCGGGGTTGACGGCGTAGTCGGCGTTGCCGTGGTCGGCGGTCATCAGGACCACATAGTCCTTGGCAATGGCCTCTTCCACCACTTTGCCCACCAGCCTGTCGATGCAGGAGACGGCGGTGGTGATGGAGTTGTAGATGCCGGTGTGGCCTACCATGTCACCGTTGGCGAAGTTCAGGATGATCATGTCCTGCTTGCCGCTGCGGATCTGGGCGATCAGCTTTTCGGCCACTTCGGGGGCGCTCATCTGGGGCAGCATATCGTAGGTGGGGACCTTCGGGCTGTTCACCAGGATGCGCTCTTCGTTCTCGAACACGGTTTCGCGGCCGCCGTTGAAGAAGAAGGTGACGTGGGCGTATTTTTCCGTTTCCGCGATGCGCAGCTGGTGCTTGCCGGCTTTGGAGACGGTCTCGCCGAGGGTGTCGTTCACAAGTTCCTTGTCGAAGAGGATGTGGACGCCCTTGAAGGAGGCGTCATAGGGAGTGAGGCAGCAGTAGTACAGGGGAATGGTGTGCATGCCTTCCTCCGGCATGTCCTGCTGGGTGAGGACGGAGGTGAGCTCGCGGGCGCGGTCGTTGCGGAAGTTGTAGAAGATGATGGCATCTCCTTCCTCGATGGTGGCCACGGGCTTGCCGTTCTCGGTGATGACGATGGGTTTGATGAATTCGTCGGTGACGTCTGCGTCATAGCTGGCCTGGATACCGGCCTGGGCGCTCTCGAAAGCGGCGCCCTTGCCCTCGACCAGCAGGTCGTAGGCTTCTTTTACGCGGTTCCAGCGCTTGTCGCGGTCCATGGCGTAGAAGCGGCCGCAGACGGAGGCTACCTTGCCGGTGGTCTCGGCCATCTTCTCTTCCAGCTCCTTGACGAAGCCCAGGCCGCTGTGGGGGTCCGTGTCACGGCCGTCCATGAAAGCGTGGACATACACTTTGTCCAGTCCTTCTTCCTTGGCTACGCGCAGGAATTCATACACGTGGTCCAGGGAACTGTGTACGCCGCCGTGGGAGGTGAGACCCATCAGGTGCAGCTTCTTGCCACTGGTTTTCACGTATTCGTATGCGGCCTTGATCTCGCTGTTTTCCAGGAGCTTGTGCTCGCGGCAGGCGATATTGATCTTTACGAGGTCCTGGTACACCACACGTCCGGCGCCCAGGTTCATGTGACCCACCTCGGAGTTTCCCATCTGCCCGTCCGGCAGACCGACGTACTCACCGCAGGCCTGAAGATGGCCGTAGGGGTATTTCTCGCGGAGTGCGTCGATGTTGGGGGTTCCCTGGGTCCAGATTGCGTTGGAGTAGTCGTGGCGGCCTTCGCCCCAACCATCCAAAATCATTAATAATACTTTCTTGTTCATTATTGTAACCTAATCTTGAGCAAAACAAAAGACTGTCCACTTGGGGCAGCCTGCAAAGTTACAAATTATTTGCGGAAATCCGAAGGATTTGCCGGGTCTCTTTCGTGACGCGCACCGCGTGGTCGATGCAGTATCCGAGGACGGCCAGTACGTGGTGAGGGTCCCGTGCGCTCTTGAGGAGGGGGATGAAGGGCTTCTCGTCGGCGGGGATGTGATGGTCCGTGAACCAGTCCTGCATTTTCTTCTTCCCGGGGGCCCCAAGCGGGCGGATCCAGTCGCCGCTTTCCCATCGGCCCTCAAAGAATTCTCCGGCCTTGTCCCGGTCCAGGATGAGCATCCCTGCCGGCTGCTTCACCTCCTTGGCGGCGTCCCAGGGCTCTTCGGTGATGACGAACTGCTTGTCATCCTGAGGAGACGAAGTCGACGAAGGATATATAGATTCTTCGCTTCGCTCAGAATGACAGCTCACCTCCTCTGCGAAGCGTTCCATATCCCGATTCAATGTCTGGATGAAGGAGGGGTTGATTTCGGCGAAAACAGGGAAGACCTGGTTGCGGATTTTGTTCCGCTTGTAGTCGTTGGAGGCGTTGGTTCGGTCCTCGCGCCAGGTGAGGCCGTGCTCGGCGGCGTAGGCTTCGATATCGGCCCGGGTCATGTCCAGCAGCGGGCGGAGGAGGGGAATGTCGCTGAATTCCGGGTCGGGGATAAAGCCCTGGGGCTTCATGCCCACGATACCCTTCAGGCCTGTCCCGCGCAGGAGGTTGAGCAGGAGCGTCTCGGCATTGTCGTTGGCGTTGTGGGCCACGGCGACGGCTTCGTAACCGTGTTCGCGGCACAGCTCGCCGAACCAGTGGTAGCGGAGGCGCCTTGCCGCCATCTCGATGGAGATGCCGTTCTGTGTTGCGTATGTTTTTGTGTCAAAGCGCTTTACGTGGATGGGGATGCCGTGCTCCGAAGCCCATTTGCGTACAAAGGCTTCGTCTTCGTCGCTTTCTTTCCCGCGGAGGGAGAAGTTGCAGTGCGCAATGGCGAAAGGCCCGCCTTCCAGACGGGCCTTTTCTGCCAGGCACATGGAGTCGATGCCTCCGCTGACGGCGACCAGTAGCATCGGCCTACTTCTTTCCTGCGATGGCGTAGGTGAAGCCCAGCTCGAAGAATTCCTTGAACTGGATACCCTTGGCATCGATGGGACCGCCTGCCTGGGAAGCCTTGACCAGCACGAGGGGATCGTAGATCATGTAGGTGCTCAGGTTGATGGCGAAGAAACGGGCCACTTTCCAGCTGATCTTGTTGTCCCAGGTAATACGGGGCTCTACCTTGGGGGTGAGGTAGTTGTAGAACAGGGTGGCCTGTGTGGCGTAGGAGAAGTTCCCGTTAATCACCCAGCTCATGTCCAGCTTGAGCTGGGCACCGAATTCCATACGGTGATTGCGGTACTCGTCCGTGCTGCCCTCGACAAGGTCCATACCGTAGGTCTTGCGAAGTTCCGGGATGGAAACGATTACGGCACCTCCGGAGACCGGGGCAACGTTGAGGGAGAACCAGGGCTTCGGGGTCCAGAGCACACCGACACCGACATTGATGTAGGCGGGGGCGAACAGGCCGCTCTTGAGCTTGCGGGCGTCCAGCCAATCCTGCTTGGTGGGCTCGTCCTGTCCGTCGGCGGCAGGGGTCTTGTAGTCGTAGTTGTTGTCGAACTGGGTGCGGAAGTCGAAACTGGCGGAATAGGCCAGGTGCTTCACGGGCGTCTCGTAGCCCCACTTGGACTCGAAGTAGATGCGGTCCTTGTTCTTCTGGAGAATGGGCTTGTCTGCGCTGTACAGGAAGCCGTAGTCCAGCACCAGGTGATTGGTGCCGATGAGTTTGCCTTTGGCGTAGTTGCAGCTGCCGTCAATGTTGCCGGCCAGCGTAACGGTGTTGTAACCACCGGCGGCCCACTGGCTCAGGAAAGTCTGGCCGAAGCTGAGGTTGGTCACGAGCTTGTTGTCCCAGTAACGGGGCTTTTCCACCTTCTCGGGGACGTCTTCGGCTGCGCTGAGGGCAGCCGCTGCCTCTGCGGCAGCCGTCTGGGTGTTCTGGGCCCATGCCGCCATGGCGACAAACAGGCCGGTCAGGGTGAGGAACAGAGTTTTCTTCATAGGTAGAACGATTAATAGGAACGTGCGAACAGCACACGCTGGTGGGAAGGCTTGCCGGTGTAGATGCACTTGCCTTCTTCCATGCAGACGGCACTGTCCACGGGAATGCAGCGGATGGTTGCTTTCGTCTCTTCCTGGATGCGGGCCTCTGTCTCGGCGGTGCCGTCCCAGTGGCACAGCAGGAAGCCGCCCTTCTCGATCTCTTCCTTGAACTCCTCCCAGGTATCCACCTTGCGGATGGAAGCGTCGCGGAAGGCGAGGGCTTTGTTGTAGATATTCTTCTGGATGTCGTCCAGCAGGCCGATGATGCGGTCTTCCAGACCCTCCAGCGGTTCGGAAATCTTTTCGAGGGTGTCGCGACGGGCTACCTCGACGGTGCCGTTCTGCAGGTCGCGGGGACCCATGGCCAGGCGTACGGGCACGCCCTTGAGCTCCCACTCGGCGAACTTGAAGCCGGGGCGGAGGGTGTCACGGTCGTCGATCTCGACGCTGTGGCCTTTGGCCTCCAGGGCCTTCTTCACTTCGTACATCTTGTCCAGGACGGCGTTGCGCTCCTCGTCGCTCTTGTAGATGGGAACCATGACTACCTGGATGGGGGCCAGGGCCGGAGGAAGGACCAGGCCGTTGTCGTCTCCGTGGGCCATGATGAGGGCACCCATCAGACGGGTGCTCACGCCCCAGGAAGTAGCCCAGACGTAGTCCTGCTTACCTTCCTTGTTGGTGAACTGCACGTCGAAGCTCTTGGCGAAGTTCTGGCCCAGGAAGTGGGAAGTACCGGCCTGCAGGGCCTTTCCGTCCTGCATGAGGGCTTCGATGGTCATGGTGTCCAGGGCGCCGGCGAAGCGCTCGCCGGGGCTCTTGTGGCCTACCACCACGGGCAGGGCCATCACCTCGCGGGCGAACTTGGCATAGACGTTGACCATCTGCTCCTTGCGTGCCTCGGCCTCTTCGGCGGTGGCGTGGGCGGTGTGGCCTTCCTGCCACAGGAATTCAGCCGTGCGCAGGAACAGGCGGGTGCGCATTTCCCAGCGCACGACGTTGCACCACTGGTTGCACAGGATGGGGAGGTCTCTCCAGCTGTGGATCCAGTTCTGGTAGGTGTTCCAGATGATGGTTTCGGAGGTGGGGCGGACGATGAGCTCTTCCTCAAGTTTGGCTTCGGGGTCCACCACGATGCCGTTTCCGTTAGGGTCGTTCATGAGGCGGTGGTGGGTGACCACGGCGCACTCCTTGGCGAATCCGGCTACATGTTCGGCCTCACGGCTGAAGAAACTCTTTGGGATGAACAGGGGGAAGTAGGCGTTCTTGACGCCGGTTTCCTTGAACATGTCATCCAGAATACGCTGCATCTTTTCCCAGATGGCGTATCCATAGGGTTTGATGACCATGCAGCCACGGACGGCGGACTGCTCCGCGAGGTCTGCTTTCACAACAAGGTCATTGTACCACTGCGAGTAATTTTCTTCCCGTTTGGTTACCTCTTTTGCCATAATTGTATTTGCTTTTTTACGTTTTTGTCTTTAATATTGTCTGAAGGATGCCGGAGAAAAGGTACGGATATTGCATTATCTACCCCCGGGGCCGGCAATCCGGCCACAAAGATACTTATTTTTATTGGATTATAAGGAGGAAGTAAGATGAAAAAGCTATTCTTGGGATATGCCGCCGCGGCGTTAGCCGCCATGTCCTGCTCTTCCATGGCCAGCCTTCAGACCCAGGTTTACGATGACGGCATCTACAACCGTCCTTCCGTCGCCGAGGTCCCGGCCGGCAACGTGTACGACGAAGAAGTGGATGTCCTTCTGGCCCAAAGCAAAGAATCCCCCGTCTATATTGTCAGTGAAGGCGACACGCTCGTAGTGCCTGCCGGCAAGTCCGTGCGCTTCGGCGATTCCGCCATCACGATCGTGGACACTACACAGCCCGCCTGGGCGTGGGATTATTCGTGGTATTACAGCCCCTGGTACTTCCGGCACTATACCGGACCCTGGTACTATGGCAGCTGGGCGTGGGACCCCTGGTACTATGGCAGCTGGGCGTGGGACCCCTGGTACTATGACAGCTGGTATTTCGACAGCTGGTACTACCGCCCGTGGCACTATCGGCCCTGGCACCGCGCCTACTGGCACAGTTACGGTTACTGGAGCTGGCACAGCCCCTGGTATTACAGCAGCTGGGCATGGGATCCCTGGTACTATGACAGCTGGTACTACCGTCACCACTATTACGGTTATCATGGCTATTACGGCCATTATTCCCACTCGCGCCATCTGTTCGGCCCCGAGAACAACGGCCGCCAGAGCGTAACTCGCAAGACGAGGTCGTCATCGGCCTACGGCAGCGGTACGCGCAGCAGCCGCACCGCCCGTTACAGCCGTTCTTCCGGAACGCGCTCCAGTTATGGCACCCGTTCCAGCTATGGCACCCGTTCCACGGTTAGTCGTTCCCATTCGGGCAATGCGTCCCGCGTGCGCTCCAGCAGCGAAGTCCGTTCGCGCTCCAGAAGCGCAAACCGTACGCACTCCGGAAACGTTTCCCGTTCCAGCGGAGGCTCCAGCCGTTCACATTCCGGCAGCTCCGTCCGTTCGCACAGCAACTCGAACTACCGTTCGTCGGGCAGTTCCAACCGTTCGCACGGCAGCTCGAACTATCGTTCTTCGGGAAGCTCCAGCCGTTCCCATTCCGGCAGCTCCGTCCGTTCGTCCGGCAGTTCCAGCCGCAGCAGTTCGCGTTCGTCGGGCAGCAGCCACTACAGCGGCAGCCGTTCTTCCGGCGGCAGCAGCCATTATTCCGGCGGAAGCCATTCTTCCGGTGGCAGCCGCTCTTCCGGTGGCAGTCATTCTTCCGGCGGCAGCCGCTCCGGAGGACGTCACTAATCGTAATGAACCATCATGAAAAAGACTGTTTTATTTGTGGCGGCCCTCACCGTGACGGTGGCGGCGTCGGCCCAATCCTGGCAGGACGCCCTGCTTTATTCTGAAAACAATTACGGCGGCACGGCGCGCAGCGTCGCGCTGGGCAATGCCCTCACGGCCGTCGGCGGAGATATGGGTTCCATCGGCCTGAATCCGGCCGGGTCGGCTGTGGCAGGCTATTCCCAGATGGGCATCACCTTCGGCCTGTCGGGGTCTGCGGCATCGGCCACCAGCACGGATCCGGAAGTCGCTTTCGGAGACCGCGTGCAGACCAACTGGGCACGGCTTAAAATGCCCAATGTCGGCTTTGTTATCAACATGAACACGGGGAACCGCAGCGGCCTGCGCAGGGTTTCGTTCGGCTTCGTGTCCAATGCTACCCATGATTATACTTCCCGCATGTATGCAGGCGGCGTGAATGCGTCCAACTCTTTCTGCGGCAGCGTGGCTTCGTCGGCCGCCGGTTATCCGGAGGATGTGCTCTCCGGGGCTTCTTCCACCTGCGACTGGTGGAACCTGGATGAGTTCAACGATACCTACGGGCTTGACTGGAGAGATATGGTGGCCTACCGCAGCGGTATCTTCGGTAACGTGAACGGCCGCTACCTGGGCCTCACGGACTGGGACAAGGACGGCCATAATACCGGCGTCCTGGCACCTCTTTACCAGAAGTTCGGCTTCCAGACTAAGGGTTACAAGCACGATTTCCTGCTCAACGTCGGTTTCAATTTCAACAACGAGGTCTATTTGGGCGCGTCCGTAGGCCTTGTCCGGCTTGCTTACGGCCAGTCGGAATACTGGTATGAGGCTCCCAACGGTTACGACGAGTTCCCCGCCATCCCGTTTGACACCAACCCCAACGCCCGGTTCAATTATCTGGAGATGAAGCGCATCTTCGAGGCCACCGGTTCCGGCGCTTACCTCAAGGTGGGCGTCATCTATGCTCCGGCCGGAACGGGTCTCCGTATGGGCGCCGCCCTGCAGACTCCTACCATCACCAACATAGACACGCGCATGTCCTATTACGGAAAGGCTTCGGTCACGGGCGTTGCCCTGCCTTCCGTCACCTCTCCCGAGTGGGACGACGCCTATGCCCTCGTGAGCCCGTGCCGCTTCAATGCCGGTCTCGCTTACACGTTCGGCAAAGCCGGCATGCTCAGCGTGGATTATGAGGTGGCCAATTACCGCCAGGCCTTCTTCCGCAACCAGACGGAAAGCCGCATTTACTATGACAAGTCTTACTTCGACTACGCCAATGCCGACATTCGTGATATCCTGGGCATAAGCCATATGCTCCGCATCGGCATGGAAATCAACCTTGCAAAGGGACTTGCCCTGCGCGGCGGTTACGGTTTCACCACCGCACCCCAGCACAATCGCCTGAACTGGGAATACGATCCTTCCGACAACCTGGATCACCTCGTGGTGAATCCGCTCTCGGCCCAGGATCGCCTGTCCCTGCTGAAGCAGCAGTTCTCCGTAGGTTTCGGCTACACGCACGGAGCCTGCTACACGGACTTCGCCCTCCGTTACCGCATCGATCCCCGCGAGTACTACACGCCGTACCGTTATTACGACTACGAAGGAACCGACTATACGGACAAATATGAGGTGGAGGAAGCGCCCTACGCCGTACCGGAAGTGTCTGCCAGTTACCGCCGTCTTGAGGCCATGGTTACCTTCGGCGTGAGATTCTGACACCCTTTTTCTGCCAATTTGGCAGGGCGTGCCCCTTGGCACGAAGTTCGATAAATTCCTGGCGTCGCCCGACAATGGGCGGCGCCGGTTTTTTATTAGAAAACAATAAAAGGTAATTATATTATGGGTAAAATCATCGGTATCGACCTGGGAACAACCAATTCCTGCGTCGCTGTGATGGAAGGCAACCAGCCTACCGTCATCATCAATAACGAGGGTCAGCGCACCACTCCTTCCGTGGTCGCCTTCACCGACGGCGGCGAGCGTAAGATCGGCTCGCCTGCAAAACGTCAGGCTATCACCAATCCTAACAACACGGTGTTCTCCATCAAGCGTTTCATGGGTGAGACCTATGATCAGGTGAATGCAGAAGTGGCCCGCGTGCCCTACAAGGTGGTACGTGGAGAGAATAACACGCCCCGCGTGGACATCAACGGCAAACTCTATACGCCGCAGGAAATCTCGGCCATGATTCTTCAGAAGATGAAGAAGACCGCCGAGGAGTACCTGCGTCAGGAAGTGACGGAGGCCGTTATCACGGTTCCTGCTTACTTCTCCGACTCCCAGCGTCAGGCTACCAAGGAGGCCGGCCGCATCGCGGGCCTGGATGTGAAGCGTATCATCAACGAGCCCACGGCGGCTGCCCTGGCCTATGGCCTGGACAAGAAGGACAAGGACATGAAGGTGGCGGTCTATGACCTGGGCGGCGGTACTTTCGATATCTCCATCCTGCAGCTCGGTGACGGCGTTTTCGAGGTGCTCTCCACCAACGGTGACACCCATCTGGGCGGTGACGACTTCGACCAGGTGATCATTGACTGGCTGGCCGCCGAGTTCGCGGCCGAAAACGGCGGTATCGACCTCAAGAAGGACCCCATGGCCCTGCAGCGTCTGAAGGAAGCGGCCGAGAAAGCCAAGATCGAGCTTTCCAGCCAGACTTCCACCGAAATCAACCTGCCGTACATCATGCCTGTGGACGGCGTGCCCAAGCACCTCGCCAAGACCCTCACCCGGGCCAAGTTCGAGCAGCTTTCCGATGCCCTGTTCCAGCGTTCCATCGCCCCTTGCCGCCAGGCCCTGAGCGATGCACACCTGAACCCCTCCGACATTGACGAGGTCCTGCTCGTGGGTGGTTCCACCCGTATCCCTTATGTGCAGGAACTGGTGAAGAACTTCTTCGGAAAGGAGCCCAACAAGAGCGTGAACCCCGACGAGGTGGTCGCCATCGGCGCCTCCATCCAGGGTGGCGTGCTGGCCGGCGACGTGAAGGATGTCCTGCTGCTGGATGTGACCCCGCTGAGCCTGGGTATCGAGACCCTGGGCGGCGTGATGACCAAACTCATCGAGTCCAACACCACCATTCCGGCCAAGAAGAGCCAGATCTTCTCCACGGCGGCCGACAACCAGCCCGGTGTGGAAATCCGCGTCCTGCAGGGCGAGCGCCCCATGGCCAAGGACAACAAGCAGATTGGCATCTTCCATCTGGACGGCATCGCCCCGGCACCCCGTGGCGTACCTCAGATCGAGGTGACCTTTGATATCGATGCCAACGGTATCCTCAATGTGAGCGCCGTGGATAAGGCTACCGGCAAGGAGCAGCACATCCGCATCGAGGCCTCCAGCGGCCTGTCCGACGCCGAAATCCAGCGCATGCGGGACGAGGCCAAGGCCAACGAAGCCGCCGACAAGGCCGAGAAGGAGCGCATCGACAAGATTAACAGCGCCGACGCCCTCACCTTCCAGGCCGAGAAGTTCCTGAAGGAGAACGGCGACAAGGTTCCGGCCGATATCAAGGGCGAAGTGGAAACCAACTGCAACCTCCTGAAGGAAGCCGTGAAGGCCCAGAACGTGGCGGATATCGACCGCTATTCCGAGGCCCTGAACAAAGCCTTCGAGAAGATGTACCAGGCGGGCCAGCAGGCCCAGGGCGGCCCTCAGGGCCCGTTCCAGGGCGGTCCCCAGGGTCCTCAGCCCGGTCCGCAGGACCAGGGTCCGGACGAGCAGTAATTCGCTGAATGAGCATACGATGAGCGGTTGGCCGAAGGGCCGGCCGCTTTTTTTGTTTTTTAACAAATATCATTGTATCTTTGTATAATACTTAGAAGAAGGAAATGAAATCTGTTAAATGGATAATGGTCCTTTCCGTTTCCATGCTTCTGGTAGGTTGTGCCTCACAGCGTAAACTTGCCAGACTGGGTGCCGAACGGGTGGACGTATTCAAGAAAGATCTGGCGGATTTTCTTCCGGACCAGACCGAGGGCGTATTTGAACCGCCCACCGAGATTGTCACCACCGATGAAAACGGCAAAGAAGTCATCCTCATGGCCACCCGTGTGGATGAGGAGACCGGCGATACCGAGGTGACCGATGTGTTACAAGCCGCCGTGGTGACGGCCCGATTCCAGAACCGGGCCGAGCGCGCCGGCAAGATTGACCTGGAGTTCCGGATCCGGGTGCCCGAGTCCATGCTGGACAAGAACTGGGAGATTACCCTGGAACCCCACATGTGCATGCAGGGGGATGTGACCTGGCTGGACCCGGTCATCATTACCGGTACGTCTTTCCAGAACCGGCGCTTGCGCGGGTATGAGCGCTATCAGCGGCTGGTGGACAGCATCGTCACGGATTCGCTGGACCTCACCTGGCGCTGGCAGCTGGAACGCTTCATCGAACGGAACATCCCGGAGCTCTATGCGTTCCGCTCAGACTCTTCCTACGTGAGCGAAACCTCCTGGTATGGCGTGAACGGGGTGGAAGCCATCCGCCATTACACCAACCAGTGCCGCCGCAACCGGAACCAGTACAAGATAGACCACCTGGAGGATTATTTCAAGTCCTATGTGCGTTCCCCTTATCAGGAGAATGCCCGCCTGGACACCCTCCTGGACGGCAACGGCGCCCCGTTCCTGTATGATTATGCCGAGACGGTGGACACCCGCCCCAAGCTGCGCAAGATTGGCGTGGTGGTTTCCGGCGACATCCGTCGCGACGGCCGGTTGCTGTACAACATCCCGCCCACGGACACGCTCAATTTCTATGTGAGCAGCCTGTCCAGCTTTGCCAAGGACATCATCCGCTACAAGAAGGAAGTGGTGTACCGCCGCAAGGACGAGAGCACCTCGCGCAACATCATCTTCCCGCTGGCCAAGTCGGGCCTGTATCCGGAACTGGGGGACAACGCCCGGGAAATCCGGATTATCGAGGAAACCCTCAAGCAGCTTCTGCTGCATGACACCTACGAACTGGACAGCCTGGTCATCCGGGCCAACAGTTCCCCGGACGGTCCTTACCGCCGCAACCTGGAGTTGTCGGCCCAGCGTTCGGCCTCCGTGTCGCGCCACTTCAACGCGTTTATGCGTCACCTGCGCGATTCCGTGGTAGCGGCCCAGGGCTACGCCGTGGATTCCACCGGCCGCATGCAGGCGGCTTTCCAGGTGGAACTGCCCAAGATCCAGTCCCACGCCACCCCGGAGAACTGGGATGGCCTGGATGCCCTGGTGGCCCAGGATCCCAGCTTCACGCCCACCGACCGCAACCGCTATGCCCGTCTGCGGAAGGAGAAGCCCGAAGACCGCCGGGACTACCTGATGAGCCAGGAACGTTTTGGCCCGTATATCCGCGAACAGCTCTATCCCCGCCTGCGCCGGGTGGACTTCGATTTCCACATGCACCGCCGGGGTATGGTGAAGGATACGGTGGAGACCACCGTGCCGGATGATATCTACCAGGAGGGCCTCCAGGCCCTGCGGGACCGCGATTACAACAAGGCCATCGAGCTCCTGGCTCCGTACAAGGATTACAACACGGCCGTGGCCTATCTGGCCATGGACCGCAACCTGAGTGCGCTGCAAATCCTGGAGAAAGAGCCGGAAACTCCGGCCGTCCATTACATGATGGCCATCCTCAAGTCCCGTATGGGTGACTTCCAGGGCGCTGTGAACGAATACCTGGAAGCCTGCCGCGGAGACCGTATGTACATTGCCAGGGGTAACCTGGATCCTGAGATTTCGGTGCTCATCAAGCGCTATCAACTTCATGTTACTCCGGAGGAGGCGGATATGCCGTAATGAAAAAGCTGGTACTCATGGCATGGGCCCTGGCCCTGCCGCTGCTGGCCCTGGCCCAGCAGCCCACCGGCTGGAACACCCGTTCGGCCGGTACCAACTGGGAATTGGGCGTAGCGGGGGGCTTCCACAATGTCTGGAACCCCATGCGGGATTACACCATCAAGATTGACCCGCATATAACGTCCGCCATGGAGGTGAGCCTGTCCAAGTGGTTCACCCCGCAGCTGGGCGCCCGCCTGGCCTGGGAAGGCTGGCAGGTGGAACACAGCTATACGGAGCCCTTCAGCTTTGCCTATATCCATGCCGACCTCCTGTGGAATGCGTCTTCGCGGATCTGGGGCTATGACCCTTCCCGCGTCTGGGATGTGATTCCGTATGGACACTTCGGCTATCTGCATGAGTGGCGTGGTGAGCAGGTGATTGAACGCGAATACGGGGCTGGCGTGGGCCTGATCGGCCGTGTCCGGCTGGGCCGGCGCGTGCACGGTACCCTGGATCTTCGCTCCATCCTCCAGAACGGGGCGGGCTCCCAGGGCATTGGTATCGGCCTGTTGAATTCGGCCCAGCTGGGTCTTTCCGTGACCCTGGGCCAGGTGGGCTGGAAACCGGCATCGGCCGGCGATGTGCTGCCTGGCGAGCTGGGAGACAACTGGTTCGTGTCGGCGGGCTTTGGCGTGAATTCGCTCACGCAGCTTTCCTTTGAGCAACCGCGCCTGACGGGCTCGGCGGCCCCGGCCTTCGAACTGGCCGTCGGGAAGTGGGTGAGCCCCGCCATCGGCGTCCGGGTGGCCCTGCAGGGCATCGCGTATGCCGGACATGGTAACGACCCCCGCGAGTATGTGACGGCTTCGGCCACCAGCGGGGAGTGGGCCTACCGCGAACAGTTTAATTTCGTATATCCCCATATCGACCTCTTGTGGAATGTCCGCAATACCTTCCGCGGATACCAGCAGCGGGGTCTGATGATGGCTCCCTATGCGCACTTCGGCGCAATCCAGGAGTTCGGAAACGGCCATGACGGAGACCGGGAATATGCCGCTGGCGCCGGTCTGCTGGTGCAGGGACCGGTTTCCGGGGCCCTGGGCTGGCACCTGGATTTCCGGGGCACGGCGTTCACCGCTGCCGCCACCGGCGACCGGCAGGCCCCCCATTCCGTGGGTCTCACGGCCCTTGCCGGCCTCCAGTACAGCCTGGGCAGGCCCGATTGGAAATTCTCGGGCGCTGCCGCCCCCCGTCGCATCCAGTCGGATGCCCTGCCTCTTTTCAAGGCCGGGCAGGGCTGGTTCGTCCAGACCTCCGTGGGGGTGCGCTCGCTCTTTGATATCGGCCAGTATTTCCAGATTCACAGCGTGGACAAGCCTGTGGCCTGCGGAGAACTGGCATTCGGCAAATGGTTCTCGCCCGTTTCCGGTTTCCGCGTGGGCGTGAGCGGCCTTTCCCAGGTGTTTGAAGACCAGCTCGCTGGTTATGCCGATTTCCATGCCGACTACCTGTTCAACCTCTTCCAGTGGATTTCGCCCAATGAGCGCCGCGTCTGGAACCCCATCCCGTACCTTTCGGGCGGTTATCTGGCCGGCTATCAATTTGGCGATCCGGCCCGTGGCGCCGGTCCTTCCGGCTGGGTCTGGGGCGGCGGCCTGCTCAACACCATCCGGCTGTTCCCGCAGCTGGACCTGACGCTGGACGTGCGCGGAACCCTGATTCCGCCCTATGCCGACATCGCTCCCGGACATGGCTATATGGCCGCCGCCGAGGCCCTGCTGGGACTGCAATACCGTCCCGACGAGAAGCCCTGGTATCCGTCGGAGCAGACGGCGCCCCGCAAGGAGCGTCATCTGTGGGCCCTCTCCACCAACCTGGCCGATTATGTGGACTATGGAAATGCCAATCTGGAGCTCCTCTACGGCGTAGCGCGCCACTGGACCCTGGATGCCCTGGTGAAATATGGCCTGTTCAACGGCGGAAACTACGACCAGCGTGAACGCTATGCCGTGGGTGCCCGCTGGTGGCCCTGGTACACCTATTCCGGCCTCTGGGTGCGTGGCCTGGTGCAGACCGAGAACTACGCCCGCAGCGGCGTCCCCGTCTTCCAGGATGGCAAGGGACAGGCCTGGGGTATGTCCCTGTCGGCTGGTTATTCCCTCATGCTGCTCAAATGGCTGAACCTGGATCTGGGTGCCGGTGTCTGGGGCGGCCGCCGCGGTCTCCCCGGCGGGCAGCAGGACTGGTTTGCCGAGCCCGAGATGATTACCGTAGGATTGATGTTTGTTTTTTAGAACCTTATAACTTAGATGTCTATGAAAAAGATAGTATGGGTGGCCGTTTTCCTGGCCGCAGGTGCCCTGGCTTTTACCGCCCAGGCGCAGATTGAAACCAATGCCGTCATCGAGGCCCGCCAGCAAGTGGACCAGAAAGAGAAAGATTTGCAGGACGCCCAGCAGAAGGCCAGCCAGGCCGCGAAAGATAGTCAGCGCGAACTCTCCCAGCTCAAGAAGGACGAGGACCGGCAGGTGAAGGATTTTAACGATGCCCGCCGGGCCGTGAAACTGGGCAAAAAGTCCATCAAGGCCAAGCAGGCTTCCATCAAGGCCCAGAAATCGGCCCTGAAACTCCAGAAGAAGAGCATGCAGGCCGACGGACGGCTGAGCCTGTCGGACAACGAGGCCCTGGATCAGTCCCAGCGTGCCCTGCGCAACGACGAACAGTCGCTCAAGGATGCCAAGCGGGACCTGAAACTGGCCCAGGAACAGGAGAAAGTGACCAAGAATGAGCTCAAACAGACCCGCGACCGCATCAAGCTGGTCAAGAAAGGCCTTTCGTCGGCCAAGAAGGAAGTGAATGCGGCCAAGCAGCAGGTGCGCAAGTCCAAAAAGGATTTGAAGGCCCAGGAGGACCTCGCCGGCAAGCAGAACGAGGAACTGGACAAAGCCCTGCAGGATGCCGAGAAGGCCGCCCGCAAAGCTGAATCTGCCGGGAAGAAGGCAGATGCCGCCATGGAGAAAATAGCTGAATAACGCATGGGAAGAATCATTTTGACGGGGGATCGCCCCACCGGAAAACTGCATCTGGGACATTATGTAGGGTCGCTCCGTAACCGCGTCCTGCTCCAGAACGAGGGGAATTATGACCGTATGTTCGTGTTTATCGCCGATGTCCAGGCGCTCACGGACAATGCCGACAATCCGGAGAAGGTGCGCCAGAACATCATCGAAGTGGCGCTGGATTACCTTTCCTGCGGCCTGGATCCGGAAAAGGTGACGCTGTTCATCCAGAGCCAGATTCCGGAGCTCCACGAGATGACGCAGTTCTTCTCCAACCTGGTCACGGTACAGCGCCTGCAGCGCAACCCCACCGTGAAGACGGAGATGGCCATGCGCGGGTTCAACGGCGACGTGGAAGACGACAACCGCAGGGGACTGCCGGTGGGTTTCTTCACCTATCCCATCTCCCAGGCGGCCGATATCTGCTTCTGCAAGGCAACCACCGTCCCGGTGGGGGAGGACCAGGAACCCATGATCGAGCAGTGCCGCGAGATTGTGCGCAGTTTCAACGGCACCTACAAGTGCGACGTGCTGGTGGAGCCCAATATCCTGCTGCCCTCCAACCTGGCCTGCCGCCGCCTGCCCGGAACCGATGGAAAAGCCAAGATGAGCAAGTCCCTGGGCAACTGCATCTATCTCTCCGACGATCCCAAGGAGATGGAACGGAAGGTGAAGGGCATGTTCACGGATCCGGGACACCTCCGGGTGGAAGACCCCGGCAAGGTGGAAGGGAATCCGGTCTTTACCTATCTCGATGCCTTCTGTGAAGATGCCGACTTTGCCAAGTACTGGCCCGACTATGCCAACCTGCAGGAAGTGAAAGACCATTACATGCGGGGCGGCCTGGGTGACATGAAGTGCAAGAAGTTCCTGATCAATGTCCTGAACGACCGCCTGGATCCCATCCGGGCGCGCCGCCATGCCTTTGAGCAGGATATCCCCGAGGTGTACAACATCCTCAAGAAAGGGTCTGAGGCGGCCCGCGAGGTGGCGGCCCAGACGCTGCATGAGATGAAGGACGCCATGCAGATCAATTACTTTGACGACGCCGCCCTGATTGCCGAACAGGCAGCCAAGTACCGCGGATAGGCGCTCCCGCTTATGGCCGATAACTATCTGGAAAAAAGGCAGGCCGAACTGGCGGCCTCGCAGAAAACCGTCATCCGGCGCAACCACATTTCGCTGGATACGCTCCTGCGACGCAGCCGCAGCTACCGGGGCTATGACCCTTCCCGCCGGGTGACGGAGGAAGAGCTGAAGACCCTGGTGGCGGCCGCCGCGCTGGCGCCCTCCGGCATGAACCGGCAGCCTTTGCGTTATCGGCTGGTAGGCGCAGACGAGGCGTCCCTGGTGTTGCCCCACATCACCCTGGGTGCGGCGCTTCCCGAGGAGCATCTCCCCAAGCCCGGCACCGAGCCGCAGGCCTTCCTGGTCGTTTGCAGCAGCGTTCCGGAGGACCGGGTGGTGGACATGGACCTGGGCTTTGCCGCCCAGAGCATCCTGCTCAAGGCCACGGAAATGGGCCTGGGCGGGATTTTTATCCTCAATTTCCGGAAAGAAGCCGTCCGGGAGGCCCTGGACCTGCCTCTGGCGCCCGTGGCCATCATCGCCATCGGCAAACCGGCCGAATCCATTTTCCTGCTGCCGGCTTCCTCGCCGGATGCCTCCCTGAGCTACTACCGCAAGGACGGCGTCCACTTCGTCCCCAAGCTCACCCCCGATCTGCTCATTATCTGACAGGCCGGTGGCAGAAATGGGGAAGGTCTCATTTTGGGGCCGCCACCTTCCCCGGCAGTTCGGCTTCTCAGGGCCCTCAGTGGTTGTTCCCATGGGGAAGGTCCCCGGCATAAAAACAGACCTTCCCCAAATCACAGCAAGACCTTCCCCACGTGCCCCGGGGACCTTCCTCAATAGCTAAATCCGGTATAAACGGAGAGTGACACAACAAAAAAAAGCAGCTGGAGAGCGGATTCGGAGTGAAGCGACGCAGGGGGTCTGGGGGATTAGGCCCCCAGTGAGGGTATAATTGACAAAAACGGTTGGTAACCTTGACAAAAGTGGTTGGTGACGGCCGCCGCGAGGAGGGCCGTTTCTAGTAGCCCCCCGCAGCGGCGAGCCGTAGCCGCCGAGCCTGGTTATGCGAGGCGGCGTCACCGGTTACCTTTCTTTTTCTCGTCATTGAAAAAGAGGTACCACTTGATGAAGTTATCTACTCTTGACTCCGCCAGGCCTCGGTGAGATCTTATCTGGTCTTTAATGTGCCCAAAGAAGGCTTCCAGTGCGTTTGTGGTTTTCGGAACCCCGGGACAATCTATGTATGTAAATAGGTTTGGCAGAGCCCTTTTCAAGTGGATATAAGCCTTCCTCAAGTCATTGTGTACGTAGTACTCCTGATGTGTTTGAGGGACGACCGCTTTCTGAAAGACATACTCCCTGTTCTCTTCCACCCAGTTGGAATATACATTTAACCACCACAACTTATCGTTAACTGTATACACATCACTGAGTTGTTGCACTATGTTCCGGAATAGTCTTGTTTCTGGATATCTTGGTTTTTGAGTGATTGATGCCAGACAATCTCGTTGAACATGAACAACGCAACGCTGCCGGGGCACATCTGGGTATACATACTGGACAGCCCGTATAATGTTGTCTCCACCATCCGTTGTAACCCCGATGACATCATATCCTAAATCTCTGATGCTGAGCAGATCTGCTGCAATCTCGTTTTGATCTTCGTGTGCGGCAAAACGATAGAAGATGGTCCGCTTCAGGTTCTCTGCGCGGTACACAATCAAGCAATGATCATCAGAATAATATGTGCCATCAATGAGTAGATAGATTGGTCTGGTCGTATTCATGGTCCAGGAGGGTGATGTGTCGAGATACTCATCAAACCATCTGTGGAGCTGACGGGCACTATATCCGCTATCGTGCGCTATATCTTCAATGGTCTGTTTGCCAAGAACCCATTTGCGGAACCAGACGAGCCGGTTGCTTCTGCTAACACCTTCTTTACGTTTGACAAATGAAGCTCCGCAATCCTGGCATTTATACCTTTGGCGGCCCTCCCTAAGGCCCCAACGAATGATACTCAAAGAGCCGCATTTGGGGCATCTTTGACGTCTCCTTATTTTCGGCATATCGCTACTTTATTGAAACGATTTTCAATAAGGTAGTCATAAATATCAATAAATCAAATACTTATAGGGTGTTTCACCAACCGAAAATGGCAATTATATCCCAGTGAGTGAAACGGAAAGTGGCTCAAAAAAAAAAGCAGCTGGAGAGCTGCTTTTTTTGAGCCACTCATCAGGCTCGAACTGACGACCTGCGCGTTACGAATGCGCTGCTCTACCGACTGAGCTAAAGTGGCTTGAACCGATTGTGATGAATCGGGACTGCAAATATACGGGATTTTTTGTATTTTTGCAACAAATTTCTTTTATATGCGATCTGACATCATTGTGATTGGGGGCGGAGCGGCTGGTTTGGTAGCGGCCATCGGGGCTGCCCGGGAACTGGCCAAAACGGAAAACGGCGGCACGGTGACGGTGCTGGAAAAAATGCCCAAGGCGGGCCGGAAAGTCATGATTACCGGCAAGGGCCGATGCAATTTTACCAATGTGAAGGAATGGGGGGATTTCTCCGACCACATCCGCACCGATGTCAATTTCGTAAGTCCTTCCTGGCATAACCTGACGCCCCAGGGCGTGATGGATCTGCTCAAAAGTGTGGGCCTGCGCTCCGTGGTGGAGCGTGGCGACCGGGTGTTCCCCGAGTCGCACATGGCCGGTGACGTGGTGGACTCCCTGCTGCGCTGCTGCACCCTGGAGGGCGTGAAGGTGGTGACCGACTGTGAGGTCAAGACCATCGACCCCACACCCCGCGGCTTCAGCCTGGACTGCGTGCAGACCAGCCGGAAGCAGGTGCGCATCCCGGTGGACGATCCGCGCAAGCTTCGGCCCGGAAAACCGGCTCCTACCCGCGAGGAACTTACCATCGAGCCGGTAGAGTACACCTGCCGCAAGCTCATCATCGCCACCGGCGGCCTGTCCTACCCGGGCACCGGCTCCACCGGAGACGGCTATCTCTGGGCCGAGGAAATGGGGCACCGCGTGGCGCCTTGCTTCCCTTCGCTCACGGCCCTGGTGCCGGTGGGATACAAGAACCTGGAAACCAATCCTTTGGCCGATGAAATCAAGACGGCGTTCCGTGGCCGTACCGTCTATGGCAAGACCAAGGAAAGAAAGATAGCCCCGCTGCCCAAATGGTATCCCACCTTCCCGGCGCACATCGAGCGCATCGTGCCCCTGTCGGCCCTGGGAGAGCAGTTCAACGGCAATACGCTGGAGAATGTGCAGCTCACCCTGCTGGTGGGCGGCGATGCCGTGCAGACGGAATTCGGCGACATTGAATTCACCGACGGCGGACTGGAAGGCCCGCTGGGATTCATGGTGAGCCGGCGGGCGGTGAAGGCCCTGAACGATGGCCAGAAAGTGGCCGTGGAACTGGACCTGAAGCCGTCCGTGGAAGTGGAGAAACTGGATGCCGATATTCACGAGCGCTGGCAGGAAATCATCCACGACGAGCGTTCCAAGGGCCAGTCTTTCCATCGCCTGTTCCGTATCCTGCTGGGAAAACTGATTCCCTGGAACCTTACCATCCCGTTCCTGGATACCCATGCCGATGTGAGCGTGGACACCCTGGCCGCTGCCCTCAAGGCCTGGCGGATGGACATTGCGGGATTTGTGGGCTTTGAGCGCTGCGTGGTCACGGCCGGCGGCATTGACACCTCGGAAGTGGTGGCCAAGACCCTGGAATCCAAGAAACAGCCCGGCCTCTACTTTGCCGGCGAAGTCCTGGACATGGACTGCGACACCGGCGGATACAACCTGCAAGTGGCGTTCAGCACCGGCTACCTGGCCGGCCAGAGCGCAGCGAAAGCATTGAATAATAACTGATTATAATATGGATAAGAAATCTTACGCATTTGGTATGAGCGTGGCTTCCAGCTTCTATCAGCAGGGAATCCACGTAAACAACGTTGACGACTTTCTCGCAGGCCTGAAGGCCATGCTCACCGGCGCCAAGCCCGCCATTTCCCTGGAAGAAGCCGGGGAGGCCCTGGAGCAGTTCTACAAGGAACTGGAAGACGAGACCCACGAGCGCGCCGAAGCTGCCGGTGCCGCCGCCAAGGCCGAGGGCGAGAAGTTCCTGGCCGCCATGGCCAAGGATCCTTCCGTCAAGGCTACGCCCAGCGGGCTCATGTATAAGGTAGTGAAAGAGGGTACGGGCCGCAAGCCCAAGGCCACGGACAAGGTGTACTGCCACTACGAAGGCACCTTCCCCGACGGCCAGGTCTTTGACAGCTCCTACAAGCGCGGCGAGCCCATCGAGTTCGGCCTGAACCAGGTGATCAAGGGCTGGACGGAAGGTCTCCAGCTCATGAGCGAAGGCGCCAAGTACGAACTCTATCTCCCGTACCACCTGGCCTATGGCGAGAGCGGTACCCGTGGCATCCCTCCGTACAGCGCCCTCAAGTTCGTGGTGGAACTCATTGAAGTGCGCTAGTCATGTACTACGTTTGCAAACGGCTGGAGATTTCGTCGGCCCATGCGCTGAACCTCTCCTACGAGAGCAAGTGCGAGGACCTGCACGGCCACAACTGGATTGTCAAGATCTACTGCAAGAGCGAAACCCTCAATGCCGACGGCATGGTGACGGATTTCACCCATATCAAGCGGCAGATTGGCGGAGCCCTGGACCACAAGAACCTGAACGAGGTCTTTGACTTCAATCCCACCGCCGAGAACATTGCCCGCTGGATCTGCGACCACGTGGAGAATGCCTATAAGGTGGAGGTGTGGGAGAGTGAGATGAACATGGCCGCCTACGAGCGCTGAGCCATGTACCGGGTGAACGAAATCTTCTATTCGCTGCAGGGCGAAGGCTGGTGGACGGGAACGCCCATGGTCTTTGTCCGGCTTTCCGGATGCAACCTGCGTTGCCCCTTCTGCGACACGGATTTCCACTCCTTTACGGAAATGAGCGCGGCGCAGATCGTCGCGGAAGCCCGGCGGGCGGGCGGCCCCTGCAACATCATCTGCCTCACTGGCGGGGAGCCCCTTCTCCAGGCCGACAAGCCCTTGATCGATGCGTTCCACCAGGCTGGCTACCGCATCCATGTGGAGACCAACGGAACCCGGGAACTGCCCGAAGGGCTGGACTGGGTAACCGTAAGCCCCAAAGATGATTTCGTTTCCGGCGCCCGCTATGTCGCCCAGCATGCCGACGAGGTGAAACTGGTGTTCCGGGAGGCGGTGTCGGAGGCCGACAAGGCCCTCCGGGAGCATGAGGTCGAGCGCTGGCGGGACCAGGGCGTGGCAGGGAATTCCCTGCAGCCATGCGATACCGGCGACCCCGTGCGCAACCGCGCCCTCTTGCGGGAGGCGGTGCGCTATGTGCAGGACCACCCCTGGTGGCGCCTTTCGCTTCAAACCCATAAATTTCTGAATATCCGATGATTGCCATTGTTGTTCCGCGCGGAGATGATGCCCTTTTCGGCACCCTCCTTTTTCAGAAATACAAAGAGTTCCGCGTCTATGTTTCGGACGAGGATCCGGTGGCGGCCGACTTCGAGACGCGCCTGACCCTGGTGCGCGGCGGCCTGAAGGAAGTGGAGGAGCCGCTGGTGTGCGTCCTGGAAGCGGGCGCGGTGCCGGACAAGGATTTCCTGCGCCGGGTGGAACGCAGTACCCGCCGGCATCCGGACTTCGATGTCTATCATGTGAATCTGACGGAAGGGAAGCCTTTCCCGCGCAGGATGAGCGCGGCGAAGTTCTTCCAGCGGGCCGTGGTGGAGCAGGCCCCCGCCCCGCTGTCCTCCTTCATCTTCCGTACGGCCCGGCTCCGGGAAAGGGCGGTCTTCTCATCGGCCGGTATCCTGGACCCGCTGCCCACCGTCTTGTCTTGCGCCGCGGCGCGTCCCATTCGGAATGTCTGGCGCCAGCGCCTGGTGTGGACGGCTCCGGCCCCGGCGTCCGACCCGGTGTCGGTGGAAAAGCGCATCCGCGCGCGCATCGATTTGCTTCGCTGGACGGAGACGTTCTTTGGCGACGGGGACTATCCGCTGGGAACGGGAAGCCGCCTGGCGCTGTTCGCGGAGACCGTGGCACAGCTCTATCCCAGTTATTCCGAAGAGGCGCTCAAAGAAGTGATGATGGGTTTCCAGGTGTCGCAGGGGGCCGTACGTAAGGTGCGCGCCGGGATGGCCCTTCGAAGCGCCATCAAGCAGCGCGACAAATCCCTTCGCTAGCTTTTCCTACAACTCATAGGGCGGGACATCGCCCCGGTCCACCAATTCCCGGAGAACGCCGGTCCATGCCTCGTCTCCCGGGCCGAAGGCCGTCCTCAGGTCGGCCAGGGTATAGCGTCCGCCGCGCGAGCCAATCCACTCCCGGATGCGCTGGGCCAGGTTCCGGGGCGTTTCTTTGTGGGAACGGCACACGTCGCATCGGCCGCAGGGAGCGCTGTCCTCCTGGCCAAAGTAGCGGAGCAGATACCGGGACCGGCATTCGTCCTCCTGTTCCACAAATGCCGTCATGGTTTGCACCCGCTCCCGGAAACGGCTCCGCAGGAGCTCGTAGCGCTTGGGGGAGAGCTGTACGTTGCCCGGACGCAGCCGGTCGTGTTCGAGATACAGCACGGTGGCGTGGTCGGCCGGGATATAGCGGACGACGTGGTTCACGCTGAGTCCGTAGAGGAGCTGCCTGAGCTGCGGGACGTCCACCCCGCTCCGCCGGGCCACTTCTTCCTCGTCGATGGGGGTGGCCACGGAAAAGATGCCGGTATAGAGCCGCATCAGCGATTCCAGTACCGCCGGCATCCGGGCGTCGGGCAAGTCCACGTAGTAGAGCTGGTCCCTTTCGACGTCTATCCGGATGCGGGTGGGGAGATCCATGTCCTCGGCCAGGTCCCAGTGCCCTTCCCGTTCCAGGTATTTGACGGCATAATAGACCGGTGCCCGTTGCAGGCCGAAGTGGCTGCAGAAGGCCGCCAGGTCAAATTTCAGCGTCCGGCCGATACCGCTGTCGTAGGGGATTTCGAAGAAGATATGGACTTTCTGATAGATGTCTTCGATGAATTCCAGGGTGGGGAAGCTCACCTGTTCCAACTGCCTGAGGCGGGCGGTGTCCGTCGCGTTCCACAGCAGGACGGCCCAGGAGGGCTTGCCGTCACGCCCGGCGCGTCCCGCTTCCTGGAAGTAGGCTTCGGGGCTGTCGGGAAGGTCGGCATGCACCACAAAACGGACGTCCGGCTTGTCGATCCCCATGCCGAAGGCGTTGGTGCACACCATCACCCGCGTTTTTCCGCTCTTCCAGTCTTCCTGGCGCAGCGCGCGCGTGAGGGCGCCCAGCCCGGCATGGTAGAAGGAGGCCGAAACGCCGGCCTGCGACAGCTGGGCCGCGAATTCTTCGGCCCGGGCCCGGCTGCGGACGTAGATGATGCCGCTGCCCCCCACGCCGTCGCAGATGCTCCGGATCTGGCCGTTCTTGTCTTGGCACTGGCGCACGATATAGCTCAGGTTGGGCCGCTCGAAGCCGCTTTTGAGCAGGTTTTTCTGCGGGAAGCGGAGCTGGTCCATGATGTCGTCGGCCACCAGGGGCGTGGCGGTGGCGGTGAGGGCGATGACGGGGGCGTCCACGCGTTCCCGGAGCGTGCCGATCTGCAGGTACGAGGGGCGGAAATCATAGCCCCACTGGGAGATGCAGTGGGCCTCGTCCACGACGATGAAGGCTACACGGAGGACGCTGAGGTAGGCCTGGAACACCCGTGTGTGGAGGCGCTCCGGACTCAGGTACAGGAATTTGTAATCGCCGTAGGCGGCGTTGTTCAGGGCCAGGTCCACCTCGCGGGGGCTCATGCCGGCATGGACGGCGATGGCCCGGATGCCGCGCTCCGTGAGCTGTTGCACCTGGTCTTTCATGAGGGCGATGAGGGGCGTCACCACCAGGGTGATGCCATCCCGCAGCAGGCCCGGGACCTGAAAGCAAATCGATTTGCCGCCGCCGGTGGGGAGGATGGCCAGCACATCCCGGCCTTCCAGGGCCTCCTGGATAATCTCTTCCTGCATGGGCCGGAAACGGTCGTAGCCCCAATATGTCTGTAGTACCTCCTTTGGCGTCATGGTTTGCTAAGGTAATAATTTTTTCGTATGTTTGTACCTCTTACCTTGTAAACCATGGACTGGATCCGGGCCGTCGAAATCTTTGCCATGCTCACGGGCGTAGCCTATGTGATTCTGGAGATTCTCCAGAAGAATGCCATGTGGGTGGTGGGCATCTTTACCGGCCTGGCCTGCGCCTGCAGTTTCGCCGTGCAGCACATCTGGGCGTCCATGGCCCTGAACATCTATTATGTGGTCATGTCGGTGGTGGGGCTGGTGCAGTGGCAGCGCGATGCCGCGGCTGTCGCGCCGGACGCCGTCCACCTGCATGTGCTCTCGCGGCGCACCGCCCTGTGGAGCGCCCTGCTCTTCGTCTTGCTTTCCCTGGGACTCATCTGGCTGCTGCGCTGGCTGGGTGACGGTGCACCGGTGCTGGATGCCATGGCCTCCGTGCTCAGTGTCATCGCCACCTGGTGGCTGGCCAAATCCTATCTCCAGCAGTGGCTGCTCTGGATCGTGGCCAACCTCATGACCACCGCCCTCTGCCTGTCCACCGGCCAGTGGATGATGGCGCTGCTGTACCTGGCCTACACCGCATCGGCCGTTTATGGCTACATCCATTGGAAAAGGCGGGGAATTGTTGTAAATTTGCCTCTATGAAACTTTTAATAGATTGTGGAGCCACCAAGGCCGACTGGTGTCTGTCTGACGGGCAGAATCGCAAGCTGTTCCGCACACCGGGCTTCAACCTGGCCCAGACGCCGGAAACGGTGCTGCAAACCATCCTGGACGATGCTGCGCTCAAGTGTGGTCCGGACGTAAGGGAAGTGTATCTGTACGCCGCCGGTCTGGTGGGGGAGCCCGGCCTGAATCTGGGCCGCTGGTTCCCGGATGCCCGGATTCTCTATGCCTCGGATATGCTGGGTGCCGCCCGGGCCGTTTGTGGCCGGGAGCCGGGCATTGCGGCCATTATAGGCACGGGCGCCAATACCTGCCAGTATGACGGGCAGGATATCGTGCGCCACGTCTATAGCGGGGGCTTCATCCTGGGAGATGAAGGCAGCGCTTCCGTGCTGGGCCGCCGCTTTGTGGCCGATTTCCTGAAGGACCAGATGCCCGCCCCCCTCTCGGAGGCCTTCCGGCAGGCGTTCAAACTGGACTATCCCACGCTGGTGTCCCATGTCTATGGCGGCGAGGCTCCGGCCCGTTACCTGGGCAGTTTCGCCACCTTTATCCTGTCCTACTACGACAAGGAGGCCTATGTGAAAGCCTTGGTGGACCAGAATTTCAAAGACTTTTTCGAGCGCACCGTCCGCCGGTACGATGCCCTTCCGGTGGGTGTCGTAGGCGGATTCGGCTATGCCTGCCGGGATATCCTGCGCGAGCTGGGCGCCGGCTACGGCATCGATTTTTCCACCTTCCTGGCTTCTCCCATGGAAGGCTTGCAGGAGTATCATGGCCTATAAAGAGAAGTATCCCTCCGAGCTCTTGTCCCAGGCGGTGGAAGCCATCAGCTCCCTCCCCGGTGTGGGACGGCGCAGTGCATTGCGCCTGGCCCTGCACCTGGTGAGGCAGCCGGCCGAGAACGTGCATCATTTCACGGACTCCATCAACCGTCTCCGGGACCAGGTGCGCTATTGCCGCTGCTGCCACATGCTGTCCGACAGCGAACTCTGTGAGATTTGCGCCGACCGCAAGCGGGACGCCCGCCTCATCTGCGTGGTGGAGAGCGTACGCGACGTGATGAGCATCGAGGCCACCGGGCAGTACCACGGCCTGTATCATGTGCTGGGCGGCATTATCTCGCCCATCGCGGGGGTAGGCCCCTCCGACCTCACCATCCGGGAACTGGCCGAGCGGGTGAAGGCCCTGGAAGACCCTTCCGGCGCCGAAGTCATCCTGGCCCTGAGCGGCGACGTGGAAGGCGAGACTACGGCATTCTATATTTATCGGCAAATCGAGGCTTCCGGCGTGAAGGTCTCGTCCCTGGCCCGCGGACTGGGCTTCGGGGACGACCTGGAATATGCCGATTCGCTCACCCTGGGCCGCTCCATCGTTAACAGACAAGAATTCAGACCCTAATCCCTTGACGGCATGAATAATAACGAAGCGTTACGCTGTTTGCTTTGCAAAAAACCCAAATGTTCCCTGCAGGGTTGTCCCGTCCACACCCCCGTGCCTGAGTGCATGGCGCTGTACCGGGCCGACAAACTGGATGAGGCCGGTGCCCTGCTCTTCCAGAACAACCCCTTGTCGGCCATTACCTCCCAGGTGTGCGACTGGCGGCAGTTCTGCTACGGGAACTGCGTCCTGAACGTAAAGAAGATTCCCGTCCGCTGGTACGAGATCGAACAGGAGATTTCGGAGCGCTATCTGTTCCAGCACCGTCTCGTGCGCCATTCCGAGGAGCTCAAGGGACGCCGGATCGCCCTGGTGGGAACCGGTCCGGTGGGCATGGCGGCGGCCGTATGGCTGTATCAGGCCGGGGCCGAAATCACCCTGTACGACACCAACCTGCGCCTGGGCGGCGTGCTCCGCTACGGCATCCCCGGCTTCCGGCTGGACAAGAAGTACGTGGATGTTTTCGAGTCCATGTTCTTCCTGGCCGGCATGCTGTTCCATGGCGGCGTGAAGGTGGGCCGGGACATTTCCCTGGCCCAGCTGTCGGCCTCCTACGACGCGGTCCTGGTGGGTGCCGGGGCCGAGAAACCGGCCACCTTGAACATCCCCGGGGAAGAACGCTCGGTGCAGGCCCTTCCGTTCCTGAAAGATCCGTCGGCCTTCCACGTGGGACCCAAGGTGATTGTGATCGGGGGCGGCAACGTGGCCATGGACGCCTGCCGCATGGCCCGGCGCCTGGGCTACGAGACCTGGGTCTATTACCGCAAGACCTTCGAGAATATGCCGGCCAACCCCGTGGAGGTGGAGGCCGCCCAGTACGAGGGCGTGCGCTTCAAACTCTTCCAGGCACCGGTGGAACTGAAGGAGGACGGCGTGGTCTTCCGTGACTGCGAGAACGTGGAGCCGGAGGACGGCGGCCGCGTGGTGACCCGCATCATCGAGGGAACAGACCATTTCGTGCCCTGCGACACGCTCATTACGGCCATCAGCGAAAAGCCCGACTACGACCTGCTGGCCGGGACGCCGGTGGTGCTGGACGCCAGCGGCAAGCCCGTGTGGAACGAGGGCCAGAAGCTGGAAGGCCTGCCCAATGTCTGGGTGGCCGGCGATTTCTGCCTGGGTGCCACCACCGTGGTGGAAGCCGTGGCATCGGCCCGCAAGGCCGTGGAAAACATGAAACAAAGCCTATGAAAGCGCTGCTGATCTACTCCGGCGGCCTGGACAGCACCACGCTGCTGTATGAATACCGGGACAGCATCGACCTGGCCGTAACCTTCGACTATGGCTCCAAGCACAACGCCCGCGAGATCGAATGTGCCCGCGAGAACTGCCGGCGCCTGGGCATCAGGCAGCTGGTGATTCCGCTGGGCTTCATCGGCCAGTATTTCAAGAGCGACCTGCTCCTTTCCGGCGGCGAGATTCCGGAGGGGTCCTATGCCGACGAGAACATGAAAAGCACCGTGGTCCCTTTCCGCAACGGTATTATGCTTGCGGTGGCGGCGGGCCTGGCTGAGAGCTACGGGCTGGATGCCATCATGCTGGCCAACCACAGCGGCGACCATGCCATCTATCCGGACTGCCGGCCGGCGTTCATTGATGCCTTTGCCGCGGCCGTGGAGGCGGGAACCTATAACGGGGTGAAAGTGATTTCTCCGTACTGCCAGATTACTAAAAGGGACATCGCCCTGCGGGGAAAGGCCCTGGGCATTGACTACAGCCTCACCTATTCCTGCTACAAGGGTGGGGAAAAGCACTGTGGCAAGTGCGGCACCTGTACCGAGCGGAAAGAGGCCCTGGAAGGCTTCGACCCCACGGAGTATGCCGGCTAAGAAGGGGCAAAGCGTCTAAAAATGGCGCTTTTTCCTTGAACGTTCCGTTTTTTTTTGTACTTTTGCAGGCTGACTTTTCCGTAATGTCAGCTGGTTATCGATGTGCAATCCATCCGGAGCGACTGGCCCGGAGCTAAAAGAAAGAGATATGCTGAGTATCTTCTACAAGGAAAACGGAAAGATTCTCCTCTCCCAGTCGGAGAAAGATTTCGCTGTAATCAAATTGGAGAATGTAGTCTGGATCGATCTGGTCCAGCCCACGGGCGTGGAAAAACGGGCCGTGGAAAAATTCTTGGGAACGGAAATCCAAAGCCGTGCACAGGCCGAGGAAATCGAGTCATCATCCCGTTACTTCGAGACGGACGATGCCATCTTCGCCAATACGAACTTCCTTACTCCCGGTCCGGAGGAGTACGGGGAGCAGGCCGTTTCCTTTACCATCGTGGACGAAACCCTCACCACCCTGCGCGAGGTGCCGCTCCGGTCCTTTACGGAACTGCAGCGCCGCATGCAGGTGAACCCCAGGCAATACCCGTCCGGCTTCAGCGTTTTTGCCAGCATCCTGGATCAACGTGTGGACCTGGATGCCGACATGATCGAGCTCCTGTCCAAGGAAATTTCGCAGTACGCCAAGCAGATTAACGATCAGGAAGACATTGACCAGGAACTCCTCATCGATATTTCCCAGATGCAGGAGAATACCATGGTGGTGCGTGAGAACGTGGTGGATAAGCAGCGTCTCATCTCCAACCTCATGCGTTCCACCAAGGTTCCCCGTTCGCTGGAGAACCGCCTGAACGTACTCTTGCAGGATATCAGTTCCCTGCTCAGTCATACCAACTTCTGCTTCGAGCGTCTGGAATACCTGCAGGACACCGTGGTGGGTCTGATCAACCTGGAACAGAACAAGATCATGAAGATCCTGGCCGTGGTGAGCGTGTTCCTCATGCCGCCCACCCTCATCGCCGGTTTCTACGGCATGAATGTGCGGCTGCCCATGATCAATGCCGACAATCCCAACGCCAATTTCTGGAACTGGGTCATCATTCTGGGCATCATGGTGCTGAGCTGCCTGCTTGTCTGGGTGCTGTTCCGGCGCAAGAAACTCCTCTAAGATAGACCTGCATCAGGGTTTGAGCCATCTCCGGAAGAAACGGAGGATGGCCGTGCAGCTGTCCAGGTTGTCCAGGGCCCAGTTGTGTTTCCCGCCCTGGACCTCATAGAGCCATACTTCGCAGGCGGGGCCGCCCTCCCAGGCGGGAAGACCGTCGCGCCAGCGGTGCAGGATGACAGGAAGCGAATCCTCTTTGAGCCGGGGCAGGGATTCCGGCTCGCAGGCCTCCCCACAGGCGTTTTCCCGTACCCAGGCCTCCACGGCGTCCGGTACGGCGATATAGGCGCCCCAGCCGCCTTCTCCGGCCAGGTCTCCGTCCCAGCGCGACGTTTTGTCGGCCGTCCCGTGGATTTCCAGGAAAGGGACCGGTCCGTGGAAGGAGAGGGAATCGGCCACCCATTTCATGGTGAGGCCGGCCACGGAGGCGATGGCCTGGAACGCGTCGGGATACTTCCGGCCGATGATATAGCACATCTCGCCGCCGTTGGACATGCCGGTGAGAAACAGATTCCCGAGTCCGTATTTCCGGGCCACCTCGCGGGCCAACTGGCAGATGAAAACGTCGTCATCCTGCCGCATGCCCCGCTGGGCCGGGTATCCGGCATACCAGCCGGTCTTTCCTTCCGGTGCCTTCAGGCCCTGGGGGATGCAGACGGCAAAACCTTCCCGCCGGGCGGCGTCAAGCATTTCGGGCCGATACCCTTTGGCCTTTCCGCCATAGCCATGCAGCATGACGACAAGCGGCCGCTCTGCCAGGAGGGTGTCCGGGACATAGACGTAGTGGTAGCGGACGGTCCCTTCGTAAAGCAGGCTGTCCAGGACGGGTTGCTGGCACCTGGCCTGCTGCACGGACAGCGCGAGCAGGAAAGCCAGAAAAAGGAATGCGTTTTTCTTCATAAGGCAAAAATAATCAAAAAATGAGCTTGTCCACCTTTTAGGGGGGTGCTTTTTATTAAAGATAAATGATATATTTGTGCTTGAAACCAGCCACAGAACACAAAAGGATATGAAAAAAGTATGGATCATGATGGCACTTCTGGCCCTGGTGGGCGGAACGGCCGATGCCCAGAATTTCCTGGACAGAATGAAGGACCGGGCGAAGGACGCGGCAGAGCGGAACATTGGCGACAAGGTGGAAAAAGGCGTGAATGACCTCCTGAACGGCAAGATGAAAAAGGATACGAAAAAAAGCCAGGAGGCCGAAGCCGAAGAAACTGACCAAGAGCCGGCTGCCGGGGAGTCCAAGGCCAAACAGGCTCCGGAGGCCAGGAAGAAGGCGGCCAGCAACTATGCCAAGTGTGACTTTGTCCCCGGTGACGAGATTATCTTCGAGGATACCTTTGAGCACGAAAAACTGGGCGAATTCCCTTCCCAGTGGGACCTCATGCAAGGCTATGCCGAGGTAGGCGAAGTTGACGGCCGGAAAGTTATCTCCTTTACAGATGATGGCTTTGGGGATGTCCAGCCGCTGATGAAGGACCAGCAGCGTTTCCTGCCGGATGTCTTTACCGTCGAATACGACGTGTATGTGGAGACGGGGGAGGATATCGGCGAGCATGTACTCGAGATTTGTTTCGGCAATCCGGATCTGGAAAACTGGAACGGCATGGTGGGTTGGGCCCCTTATTGGTTCCGTTCGGGGGACAACGGTTCCAACCTTACCTGGGAGTTCCATAAACCCAATGGCGGGGACAATGTAACCGGGGTGAAGGAACTCTATATGGAATCGAAGGATACTCCGCAGAAAGAAGGCTGGAACCATTTTGCCTGGTCCTTCAACAAGCGCGCGCTCAAGGGCTATATCAACGGCGTGCGCGTGGTCAACATCCCTAACGCCAAAGTTCCCAGCCATTTCTGGTTCCACCACGAGGGGGTCTACAAATACGGCTGCATCTCCAATGTGCGTATCGCCAAGGGTGCCGTTCCGCTCTATGACCGCCTCATGAACGACGGCAAGATTATCACCTATGCCATTACCTTCGAGGTGGGCAAGGCCGACCTGAAACCCGAATCCATGGTGGAGATCGGCCGCATCGCCAAGCTGATGCAGGAGAATCCGGCGCTGGAATTCGAGGTGCAGGGCCACTGCGACGCCTCCGGCTCGGACAAGGTGAACGACCCGCTGTCGCAGAAACGCGCCGAGGCCATTGTGGCCGCCCTGGTGGAGCAGGGGATTGCGAAAGCCCGTCTTTCTGCCGTGGGCAAGGGTTCTCACCAACCCATCGCCACCAACAGCACCGACGAAGGCCGCGCCAAGAACCGCCGGGTGGAGTTTGTGAAGAAGTAACAAACCCGACGGAAACTATTGCAGAATCAAATAATTATCCCTATCTTTGCGCGCTTTTAACCGGGCGCGCATTTTTGTGCCCCGGAAAAAGCTCAAGAAATAATGTTTAACTACTAGTTTTTTCAACCTGT